>Ga0123353_10004430_pt1 | contig 18084 bp, 20 predicted proteins | sample TergutLab28metaG_3_FD_92763 | JGI IMG/M metagenome (GOLD analysis project Ga0123353, IMG submission 92763) | Labiotermes labralis P3 segment gut microbial communities from Petit-Saut dam, French Guiana - Lab288 P3 | ecosystem: Host-associated > Arthropoda: Insects > Digestive system > Gut ... | reverse complement strand
GAAAACATGCAAGCCGCTGAATCCCGTATCTCCGACGTTGACGTGTCGCTGGAAATGACCAACTTCGTACGGAACCAGATTCTTACCCAGGCCGCTGTGGCGATGCTCTCGCAAGCGAACTCGCTGCCGCAAATGGCTCTGTCGCTCATCGGTTAAGGTCAGACAATGGGGTGGGGAGCCCCACAAGATCACCCGTAAGGCAAACAAGACGGCACGCTTCCGCAAGGGGCGTGCCGTCTTCGCTTAGGGTAGCGCCTCAGTTTGTCGTGATACTTCGTCAGGCTTGTTTGCGTTCCGGGGCAGGACCGAAGAGCCCAGCCCCGGAACGCAAAGCTGCGCCTTCCTCGTCTGACGACAAGCTGAGGCGCTACCCATTATTTATGCGGGGTGCAGGGGGCAAGCAGTTACCATAAAGGCTCATGTTGCTCACATCGCTGGATAATGCAAAGGCACAACAGGCGTGTTACTGCGTTCCCCTGCCGGGGGAGTCTGAGGGTGTGGACGGCAATGCCGAGGCTCATGTTCAGTCTATTGCCGGGTATCGCTAGTTGACAACCTTTGCGCCACTGGTTTGAGCCCCCCAGGGGGGATTTATAGGATCTGCTAGGCTATTCGGTCTGGGCCAGAATCAGTTCCACTTCGTCAAGGGAAAGTCCGGTGGCCTTGGCCAGTTGTGCGGCTGTCCGCCCTTTGCGTTTTCCGGAAATAATCACTTCGCGCAGAAACTGCGGGGATCGGCTCATGGCCTGTGCCTGCTCAAGCAGGGCGTTCAATTCGGCGCTACGCTCCTCAAGGCTGGCGTTCAGGCTTTGCAGGCCTGCCTGGCGTACGGTGAAAGACTGCATCAGCTCACGTTCCAGTTCCGCATTGGTGCGTAATTTGTCCATAAGAGTCTGCTGCCCCTCGCTGAGCTTGAACAACAGATCTTCCGATTTGCGCAAGCGGACGAAAAAGTGCAGCAGCATGGCAAAAAGCCCAATTTCAACCAGGCTGATGACGATAAGTATCCAGAGTTGCATATATCAAATTTTCACGTTCACGATATTTCCGGCCCAAGGGGAGGCGCCGGCCGGTCCGGGATCGTTGTTGTCAAAACGCTCCTGCTCCGCGGCGTCTTGTCCGACGTTGGGTCCGGCGGATTTTTTTCCGGCGGCATCTTGCTGTCCGCCCTGCCCGCCGCCCTGACGATCGCCCCGGTCGCGCACCTTACGGCTGTTGCTTGTGACTTCAGTACCGGCGACACGTTGTCCTTCGGCCTTCAGGAGTTCGCGGGAAGCTTCCTGCGCGGCCTGGAGCAGGGCATGGGGCTGGTTCTGCTGTTGATCGACAACTTTTTGCACAAGGCCCATTTGGACCACGGGAGTCGGCATTGTGTTGAGGACGCTCATAGCTCACCTCACAAAGGATCACATCCTGTCACGGGGGTAGCCGGTCCGGTGCGCACAACTTGGAGGTGTACGGGTATTATGCGCGGATCAGGCGTGTGTGCCGCCGCTACCTAGCTCCCCGAGATGAGATATTCTTCAAAAAACAATTCAGTTATCTTTTCCGACGAGATATGCTCATTGATCACGCTGAGCAGATCGGTTTTCAGCATCTCTCTAGTTTCCTTATCGGCCAAAAAGGTCAAAGGCTTATTTTGCAGATAATAATAGATGGCGTCTCTTACGGCAACGTCTTTTGAGCCGAGTTCGACGAACAGCATGGGGTTTTCCATGGGAATGGCGAAACTGGCGCGTAAAAAGCGCAGTTCTCCTTCACTGCCGCGCCGTTCGATAAAGAAGCCTCCCAGACGGTACAGGAATGTCGGCCCGGGCGGAGCGTCTTCGCGCTGGGGCACGCCGGAAACCACAATGCGCTCCGGCGCAGGCGCCACTGGCGCGGATGCTTTTTTTCCAAGGGTGAACGTGAGCAGCAGGGCCAGGGGCAGCACAACAAACACAAGGGCCAAAGCCCCGATCAGGATGGCCAGTTTCTTTTTATCGGCCAACAGGGCTTTGAGACGATCCTTGAACGATGCTGCTGCCGCTGCCGCTTTCGACTGTTGGGCGGGGGCGGGTTTTGGTGCGGCGGGTGCCGGCTTGGGTTTTTCCTCTTCCGGCTCTTCCAGGAAGGGGGCGTCGTCAATATCCAGTTCAACTTTGGCCCCGCGGACGGAGGGTTCGCCGCCGGACGGCGCGGCTCCAGAGTCCCCGTTCAGGGATTCCGGCGCGTCATCGAAGGGGTCGTTATCTGGCGTCATATAAAGAGTACGCTCACTGGCAAGAAAGTATGGCCCGGCCAAGCGCGGCAAGGGCCGGGGGCCTGAAAATTCGCGGCGCGCATCCCGTTGTCAACCGCCGGAACACGCGCCGTGAAGATTTTTCCGTTCCTTGGGAAGGAACATGGGGCGCGTCCCGGCGGAATGGAGCAGAAAGAGTCCGCTGCCGGGGCGATCCTCTAGGGCCTGTTGACGCTATGGCCTTTTTGCCCCCTGCCTTCGTCAGAACCGCTTTTTACTGACTCGGGCCGTCCTGGCCCTCGGCCTTCGGCTCCCGCCCTGCGGGCGGTTCCCAATTTTGCTATCCTGCAAAATTGTCCTGTCGAGTACCTCGGCAGAGAACAAAAATTTTCATAGTGTCAACAGGCCCTACGGGAAGATTTTGTCGATCTTCTGCTTCATAACTTCAGCGGTGAAAGGCTTGACGATATAATTGGAGACCTTGGCTTGCACTGCTTCAAGGATATTTTCTTGCTGCGCTTCGGCCGTGACCATAAGGAAGGGCAGATCCGCGAATTCTTCGGAAGCGCGCACCTTGCGCAGGAGTTCAATGCCGGTCATCTGGGGCATGTTCCAGTCCGAGATGACGAAGTCTATTTTATCCTTGTTCAAGGTATCCCAAGCCGTGGTGCCGTCGTCGGCTTCCACGATGTCATTGAAGCCGAGCTGACGCAGGATGTTTTTGATAATACGGCGCATAGTGGAAAAATCATCAACAACCAGCACACGCATATTCGGGTCAAATGGCATGAAACATCTCCTTTATAGTACATGCGGTTCGCCGTGGCGAACGGTAAATTCCTTACGTAAGCGCGAAAGAGCCTGGGAGTGCAACTGAGAGACCCGTCCCTCGGTGATGCCCATTACTTCGGCAGTCTCCCGCATGTTCAGCTCATCGGTATAATAGAGCGATAATACCAGCTTCTCCCGTGGTGTCAATTGCTCGATAAGTTCGGTTACTCTGTCTATGAGTTCCTGGGCGGCGGTTTTGGTGAAGGGTTCTTCCCCGCTGGCGCACTCTATCGGAGAGAGGGATTCCTGCATTAACTCCAGGGAAAGACAGAACTGATTATGCAGTGCTTCCAGGCCCTTGCGAACCTCTTTGATGTCCATGCCCGTTTCCGCGGCCAGGGCCTCTTCGCTGGGATTTTCTCCGGTCTGGTGCTCCAGTTTGTGAATGGCTTCGTCCAGAGCGCGCACGCGGCGACGCAAGGAGCGCGGGAACCAGTCCAGCTTTCTGAGCTCGTCCAGCATGGCGCCCCGGATGCGATTTTCCGCATAGGTGTCGAACTTGATCCCCATCTGCGGACGGAATTTGCCAAAGGACTCCATAAGACCCAGGGTTCCGGCGCTGATGAGTTCCGAAAGCTCCACATTGCGCGGAAGCCTGGCCTTCATGCGCAAGGCCAGATACTTCACCTTGGGGGCGAAGTGACGCACAATGCTTTCCTGCTCTGCGGGCGTGCATGCGGTCCAGACCAGGAGCCCGGAGTCAAAACGCTCCCAAGGCTCTCCGCCGTTTTTCCCGCTGCTGTTACTGGGCAAAGAGGAGCCGCTTCCAGAAGAATTTGATGTTGCCATCGAGCAAGTGGGGTACTTCCCAGGTTCGTATGGTTTGTGACACTTCCATCATGGCCCTGCTGGCAGGGCTGTTGTGGTCCATTACGCTGAAAGGTTTCTGGCTGATCACCGCCTTACGTACATTGGCGTCTCTGGGGATCACGCCCACGTAGTCGAGGCCCACGCCGGCAAGGAAATGATCGCAGGCTTTGCACAGGCGGCGGAAAATATCCAGGGCCGACTTTTCGTCCGAGGCCATGTTTACCAGCACCCGGAAGTCGTTCACTCCGTGGTTCTGCTGCATGACCTTGATCAGGGCATAGGCGTCGGTAAGCGAGGTGGGTTCCGGGGTCAGGATGATCAGACGCTCCTGGGAAGCCAGGTTGAAATACATGACGTTGTCGTTGATGCCCGCGCCTGTGTCCACGATCAGGAAATCGACCGTGTCTTCCATTTCGTCCATGGCTTCGAGCAAGGTCACTTTCTGGCCCGTGCTGAGGGACAGCATCTCGCTGACGCCGGAGGACGCAGGAAGTATTTTGAAGCCGTATGGCGTGTCCATGAGCACATCGGAGAGGTCCGCCCCTTCATGGAACAGGTGGAACAGATTGCGGGTCGGGGTCAGCCCCAGGATCACATCCACATTGGCCAGGCCGAGGTCCGCGTCCAGGAGGATCACTTTTTTACCCGCTTTGGCAAAGCAGCAGGCAAGATTGACCGAAATATTGGTCTTGCCGACGCCACCTTTACCGGAGGTGACGGAGATGACCAGGGGCAGGTCATATTTCATAGGTGGCTCCAGAAACCGTTTGGAATTTGGATGAGTGTATTCATTTTATTGTAAAGCTTCAAGTAGCTTGTCCTTTATTGTATACATGTTTCTCTATGTGCCGACGGGCAGTTCCCGTTTAAAAAGCAGCCGCCAGAGCATGGCTTCCTTGGCCGGAACAAGGGAGTTGCCAAGGCCCGGCCCAAAAGACAGGGCTGATATGGGCAAGCCCGTGCTGACGCCCACATTGACGACCTGGCCGTAGTGCTCGGCCTCGTCCAGTTTGGTCCAGACAATGCTGCCCGCGTGGGGCACGCGGTAGCGCTCCAGCACGCCGCGCATCTGTAAGCTGCCGTAATGGGGCGGCAGAACCAGGTGCACGGCCAGATCATCCGGGCTTTCGCCGCACAGATCCGCCAGGCCCGCATCGGCAACCAGGGTATTCAGACTTTTGTTGCGGGAAAAGCCGGGCAGATCCACAATGATCCGATCATAGTTTTCGCGCAGGGCTTCGTTCAGAGAAGCCACCAGTTCCAGGGTGGTGGAGGCTTCCTTGTAGGCCATGTCGGAAAGATCGCAGTAGTGGCGGAGCAAGAGGCGGCCGTTCCCCCGGCTGGCGTCCGCGTTGAGCATGCAGATGCGGCAGGTCGAGGCGGCGCGGCGCAGACTAAGGGCCATGCGGATGGCTGACGAGGTTTTGCCCGCGCCAAAGGGACCGGCGATCATGTGTACCCGCTGGGGCCAGTCTCTCAGACCCCAACTCCGCACCGGCGTCAGTTGGGCCAGGGGAGCAAGAATGGAAGCCGTGGGGTCGGCCTGCAGGCGTTGGAAAATATGCATCACGGCAGCGTCTTCCACGCCCTCGCGCTGTAAAAATTCAATGGCCAGGCGCTGACGGGGCGGCAGCATATCCAGGCGCAGGGAAGGCTTCATCAGCGCCAGCAAATGGTTCTTGATGCTGCTCCATTCCTCGTGCCAGTGCTGCCAGCCGGGCGGCGGCGAACCATAGGGACCGGTCTGCATTTCCGGCTGCCCCATAGCCTGCGTGGGTGGCTGCCGCATTGCTTGCCCCACAGCCTGCGCGGGGGGCTGCCGCATTGTTTGTCCCATAGCAGCCTGCTGCGCGGGCGGCTGCCCCATTGCTTGCCTCGTAGCTTGCGGGGGCGGGTGTTCCGCTGTCTGTACGGATGGCTGCGCGGCCTTTCGGCGCGCGGGGGGCTTAACCGGCGGTGTATTGTCCGTCCGGTCCGGTCCGGGCATATGGGCCAACAGAAGCTGTTCCATATCCAGCGCGTCTTTCTGTATACCGGGCTGTATACCGGGCTGCATACCGGGCTGTGTATCGGGCGCGTCCGTCCGGGCGACGGGTCGGGATTGCAGCTTACCACGCGACGAATAGGTGGGCGCAAAGCCTCCGTTTTGTCCGGCCTCTTGTTCATCAGGAGGGGGGGGAAAAAGCGGGGCTGAGGACGCAGCCGGGCTTTGCCTCAGGCTATGCTCTATCGCCTCGCAAGAGCAAGGAACAGTAAGACAGCTAAGGCAACGTTCAGTGCCGTGGGCTGTTTTTCGGACTTGGGAAGGGTGGGAGGGGGCAGCGCCTCCCGGGATGGAATCGGACGTTTGCTGCGGCATGGAGAAGCGCGGGGGGCTGCCGCCAAGGGGTTCAAAGCCGGAAGCAGCCGGGCGAACAGGGGAAACCGGCGCGCGCTCCAAGGCGACGGTCATGGTAATCAGGCCGTTTTCTTCTTGAGTATCAAGGATAACGGCATCCGGACCAAACTCCTTCTTGATCTGGGTCAGCACTTCCTTGCTGGTGGGCGCGCTGAAGCTTTTTATTTGCATGTCCGGTGACCTTATATAGGGTCAGGCCCTAGTAATACCCCCTGAGGGGACTCTGTCCCCTCAGACTCCCCTGGCAGGGGCATGATGCCCCTGCACCCCTCATGGCCTGAAAACAGCAAAGCTGTTTTCAGGCCATGAGGGGTCAAGGGGGTTCAACCCCCTTGCGGGGTTTGGGGCGGAGCCCCAATCTCTAAATAATACTATTTATCTATCCTAATCAATTCTGGCGCTACCCACTGCGGTCAGCCGGATATCCGGCGGAATTTCGGCCTGGGAGATAACCGGTACTGACGGCAGGAAGCGCATGACCAACTGGGCCAGATGCGGCCTGGTCACGGGCGTGGCCAGCACCACGGGCTGTCCGTCCGTATTCACAGCCGCTTCCACCAGGTCGTTGATGCTCTGCATCAGGCGCTGCGCCGAACCGGGCGCAAGGGCCATAAAGGTTCCGCTTTCGGTCTGACGCAGGGAATCCTGCAGGAGCTGCTCAGTGCTGTGGTCCAGGGTAATGATGGGCAGAGCCCCGCTTGAATCAAGGTAAGGCTTGACGATGGTGCGGGACAGACGCTCACGGGCATACTCGGTGAGCATTTCCGAATGCTTGATCATAACGCCTTGGTCGCCCAGGGTTTCCACGATGCTCAGGAGATCCCGGATGGACACATTTTCGCGCACCAGGTTTTGCAACACTTTTTGTACCACGCCGAGGGGCAGGACGCCGGGCACCAGTTCTTCCACTGCCTTGGGCGCGGTCTTGGACAGGTTGTCCAGGAGACCCTGCACTTCCTGACGGCCCAGGAATTCGGAAAGATGGCGGCGGAACACTTCGGTCAGGTGCGTGGCGATGACCGTGGCGGGATCGACCACGGTGTAGCCCGCCAGCATGGCTTCTTCCTTCTGCACTTCGGGGATCCAGACCGCGGGCAGGTTGAAGGCCGGTTCTCTGGTCTCGATGCCCGAGATGCTGGTTCTGGCGTTGCCCGGATCCATGGCCAGGAAATGGTCGATCAGGATCTCGGCCGAGGCCACTTCGTTGCCCTTGATGAGCAGGCTGTACTGACCGGGCTTGAGTTGCAGGTTGTCCCTCAGGTGCAGGGACGGCAGCACCACGCCCATGTCCAGGGCAAACTGGCGGCGGATGGAACGGATGCGGGAGAGCAGATTGCCGTTCTGGCCTTCGTCCACCAGAGGCACCAGACCGTACCCCACTTCCAGTTCCAGAGTATCGAGGGGCAGCAGGGATTGCACTTCTTCCGGAGTATCCAGACCGCCCTCGACCGGGACTCCGCCCTTGCCCGTGGTAGCGGGCACACCGCCCGGGCCGCCGGATAGAGCTTTACCCCCCCCCGCCCCTGAACTGCCTGGCGGCAGGCCCTTGGGGCCGCTGACCGTAGCTTCGGCCTCCTTGCGTGCGGTAACTCTGGCGATGAGGAAAAGGGTCAGTGAAATACCCATAAAGGGCAGGGCGGGCAGGCCGGGCATCATGGCGAACAGCAGCAACACGCCCGCGACCAGGTTCATGGCCCGGCTGTTGTAGGTCAATTGGCCGATGAATTCTTCGCCCATTTTGGCTTCGGCCGCCGCGCGGGACACGATGATGCCCGCGGCCGTGGAACAGATGATCGAGGGAATGGTGGACACCAGACCATCGCCGATGGTCAGCAGGGTGTAGACCTGCAGGGCGTCGCTCCAGGACATGCCCTTTTGCAGCACGCCGAGCAGTATGCCGCCGATGATGTTGATGAAGGTGATCAGGATGCCCGCGTTCACGTCTCCCTGTATGAATTTGCCCGCGCCGTCCATGGCGCCGTAAAAGTCGGCTTCCTTGCGGATGGCTTTACGCGTGGCCGTGGCTTCTTCTTCGGTGATCAGGCCGGAGTTGAGGTCGGCCTCGACAGCCATCTGTTTGCCGGGCATGGCGTCCAGGGTGAAGCGGGCCGCGACTTCCGCGATACGGGTGGTGCCCGCGGTGATGACTATTTTGTTCAGGATGAACAGGATCATGAAAATGACCGCGCCGACGATGTAACTGCCGCCGACCACGAACTCGCCGAAAGCCTGGATGACCGAACCGGCCGCGTCCGTGCCTTTGTCCCCGTGCAGCAGGATAAGGCGGGTGGCGGCGACGTTCAGGGCAAGGCGGAGCAGGGTGGTGACCAGGAGCAGGGTGGGGAAAATGGAAAACTCCAGAGGCGAAAGCATGAACATGGCCGTGACCAGGATCAGCAGGGAAAGAGAAATGGATACGCAGAGCAGGAAGTCGAGCACTATGGGCGGCATGGGTATGAGCATGACCACAAGGATCGTGACAACGCCGCCGGCCAGAAGCAGGTCGCCCTGCTTGGCAAACTTATCATAATTAATCTGGGGAAGCTTAGGCAGGTTTGATGCCATAATACTGACGCCTTTTGGATTCCAGGCCGTCAAAGCGACGACGGCCCGGCGGGAAAATTACGGTTTTATCGTTCGGCCGGGATTCTTTGTTTTCCAAATCTGCGCAAGGATTAGCGCCACGGCCTGGAACAGTTCCGCCGGGATCATGTCCCCGACTTCCGTTTGCTTATACAAAGCCTGTGCCAAAGGCTTGTTTTCACGGATGGGAATTCTGTTTTCGCGGGCGATTTCCTTAATTTTCTCCGCCACCCGGTCAACGCCCATGGCCACGACCACCGGGGCCGGGGCTTCCTTGGCGTCATATTTCAAGGCGACAGCTATATGGGTGGGGTTGGTGATGACCACGTCCGCCTTGGGCACCTGGGCAAACATGCGCTGGGCGGACATCTTGAGCATCTTCTCCTTCATCTTTGCTTTGACTTTTTCATCGCCCTCCATCTGCTTGCGTTCGTCCTTGACCTCGTCTTTGCTCATCTTGAGGTCTTCCTTATATTTCCAGCGCGTGTACCAAAGGTCTGCCAGGGAAATGGCCAGCATGGGCCAGAAGGCGTACAGCACTACCTTGGCCGCCAACTTGAGGATGTAAATAGCAACCCCGGCCGCGTCCAGATAATAAAGGTCCGGGAAGTGCTGCATCTCGTTTTTGATCACGATGACCGGAGCCACGCCGATACAGATGGCCATGATCAGGCTTTTGCCCAGGCGGATCAGGGTTTGCGGCGAGAGGAACATACGCTTCAGGCCGCTGAGCGGATTGAATTTGCTCAGTTTGGGCTTGAATACTTTGGTGGTCCAGAGCTTGCCCACCTGGACGCGCAGCAACACAAAGACGCACAGGCCCACAGTGAGCATGACCGGCATGACCATTTTGGCCAGAGAGTAGGAAAGTTCGATGCGCATCTGTGCAAAAAGCGCGTCGTTGAATTCCTCCGTGGGCCATTGGGTGAAATACTTGCGCATCAGCCGCATGATCTCGTTACCCATGAAGCCGATCCACATGGTCAGGACGACCAGCCCGGCCAGGATGCTGGTGACTTTGGGCATTTCCTGTGATTTAGGAACGTTGCCGTCCTGACGCGCTTTATTGAGGCGTTTGGGTGTGGCCTGTTCTGTTTTTGACGGATCAGCCATACACTCGCCTCCGCAGGAACAGGACAACGTGGGCCGGAGCCATGACAACAGTCATCGTGGGCCTCCGGCCTGTCGCAGGATGTTGTCAAACATGGGGCCGAGTCCGATGATGAGCTCTTCCATGTGCAGGGACAAGGTGGTGAACATGATGCCCAGGAAGAAAAATCCCACCGCAATTTTTATCGGAAAGCCCAAAGTGAGCAGGTTCATTTGCGGCGCGGCGCGGCCCATCAGGGCCAGGGTGAGTTCCACCATGAACAGGGCGGCAATGGCCGGCGCGGCAATTTTTACGGCCAGAGAGAACATGCCGCTGGACAGGACCAGGATGTCGCCGGCGAGCGCGCCGCCGATGTGTACGCCCCCCGGCGGAATCAGGGCAAAGGAACCGGACAGGGCGCGCAGCAGGTGCAGGTGCCCGTCCAGGGCTAAAAACACGATCAGAGTAACCAGATGCAAAATGTTGGACGTGATGCTGGCCTGGCCGCCCGAGGCGGGATCGGCCAGGGTTATCATGGTGAAGCCCATCTGAAAGCCCATGATTTCCCCGCCGGTCTTGATGCCTGCGAAAATAAAGTGCACGCACAGGCCCATGATCAGACCCAGTACCGCTTCGCTCAATATCAGGAGAGCGATGTTCCAGGGGTGGGCGGGAAAGTGGGAGCCGGGAAAGGAAAGGTGCGGCCAGATCGCCATGGCCATGACCATGGCAAGGGCCGCCTTGACCAGCGGGGGGATATATTCGCCGCCGAAAAAAGGCAACAGGAAAACCACCAGGCTCACCCTGGTCAGGGTGAGCAGGAAGCTCATGAGCGTGTCGGCGTTAAAGGCGAAAATATCCATTGCCCCGACTATGCAGGAATCGGGCCTTTTTGTGAAGGGGACCTGCCTGCGGTCTTCTTCCGCTCCTTGGCGGGACAGATGCTTCGAGGTTTTGCCTCGAAACATCTGTCCCGCCAAGGAACGGAAGCAAGGAACGGAAGATTGACAATCGGACCTCTTCTCTATATTACCTGTCTTCCGGGCGTGAACCCGGAACGGAGTGCGCGTTTTTTGCCGGAAAAAGGTATTTTTTTCTTGCCTTTTTTCCGAACTGAACGTATTAGCACAAATTCGTTTGCCGGCGTAGCTCAACTGGCAGAGCAGCTGATTTGTAATCAGCAGGTTGCGGGTTCGAGTCCCATCGCCGGCTCCAGATACGTGGCGGAGTTCCCGAGTGGCCAAAGGGAACAGACTGTAAATCTGTCGTCGTACGACTTCGGTGGTTCAAATCCACCCTCCGCCACCAGACTGGAATGCAAAGGCTGTAGGAGACAGGAAGCTGTCGAGGAACTACGGCGGATGATATGCGGGAATAGCTCAATGGCTAGAGCATCAGCCTTCCAAGCTGAGGGTTGCGAGTTCGAGTCTCGTTTCCCGCTCCACAGCACGTCCTTCGTTCCTCCCTCTTTCTGCGTAATTTTACGGAGATGCCCACGTAGCTCAGTCGGCAGAGCGCGTCCTTGGTAAGGACGAGGTCAGCAGTTCAATCCTGCTCGTGGGCTCCATTTTTCCCTGCATCCAAGAAAACAAAATTAACACAGGATCATCACTTTATTTAGGGAGACCGAACATGGGTAAGGAAAAATTTCAGCGTACAAAGCCGCACGTCAACATCGGCACCGTCGGCCACATCGACCACGGCAAAACCACTCTGACCGCCGCCCTCACCAAGATTTCCGGTCTGAAGGGCTTCGGCAAGTTCGTCGGCTATGACGAAATCGACAAGGCTCCGGAAGAAAAAGAGCGCGGCATTACCATCGCCACCGCACACGTGGAATACGAAACCGCCAACCGCCACTATGCGCACGTGGACTGCCCCGGCCACGCCGACTACATCAAGAACATGATCACCGGCGCTGCCCAGATGGACGGCGGCATCATCGTTGTGGCCGCCACCGACGGCCCCATGCCCCAGACCCGTGAACACATTCTGCTCGCCCGTCAGGTCGGCGTGCCGAGCCTGGTCGTGTTCCTGAACAAGTGCGACATGGTTGACGACGAAGAATTGCTGGAACTGGTGGAAATGGAAGTGCGTGAACTTCTGTCTTCCTACGGCTTCCCCGGCGACGACGTGCCCGTTATCCGCGGTTCCGCTCTGAAGGCCCTGGAAACCGACGACCCGAATTCCGAGGAAGCCAAGTGCATTCTGGATCTTCTTGAGGCCTGCGACAACTACATTCCTGAGCCTCCGCGCGAAATCGACAAGCCTTTCCTGATGCCCATTGAAGACGTGTTCTCCATCTCCGGTCGCGGCACCGTTGTGACCGGCCGGATTGAGCGCGGTATTGTCAAAGTGGGTGAAGAAGTCGAAATCGTGGGTATCAGACCCACGGTGAAGACCACCTGCACCGGCGTTGAAATGTTCCGTAAGCTGCTCGACCACGGCCAGGCCGGCGACAACGTCGGCGCCCTGCTGCGCGGCGTGAAGCGTGACGATGTGGAACGCGGCCAGGTTCTTGCCGCTCCCAAGTCCATCCTTCCGCACAGGAAGTTCAAGGCGGAAGTGTACGTGCTGTCCAAGGAAGAAGGCGGTCGCCATACTCCGTTCTTTACCGGTTACCGTCCGCAGTTCTACTTCCGCACCACGGACATCACGGGCATCATCGCTCTTGAAGAAGGCGTGGAAATGGTTATCCCCGGCGATAACGCCACCTTCATCGTGGAACTGATCGCTCCCATCGCCATGGAACAGGGTCTGCGCTTCGCCATCCGCGAAGGCGGCCGTACCGTGGGCGCGGGCGTGGTTTCCGAAATTCTGGCGGACTAAGCCCATGCGTATCAACATTCTGCTCGCCTGTACCGAGTGCAAACGACGTAACTACGCCACGAGCAAAAACAAAAAGAATACTACTTCCCGCCTGGAGCTCAAGAAGTATTGTCCCTGGGACAAGAGAATGACGCCCCACCGCGAAACGAAGTAGTGAACACAGGGCAGTAGCTCCAACGGCTAGAGCGGCGGTCTCCAAAACCGCATGTTGGGGGTTCGAATCCCTCCTGCCCTGCCATAAGCCTTAGAAAGTATGCGCGGCAAGGATTATCCGGCAGTGCCCCAGTTTGAGCAATGCCGGTAGTGCTTCAGTTAGCCGTCAGACGAGGAAGGCAAATTTTTGCGACGGGAGTGTACTCTTATGGTACTCGACCAGAGCAAAAAATGATGCCTGACGAAGTATCACGGCAAACTGAGGCGCTACCGATTAACCCTTGCCGTCGCATTCCATGAGGCTGCGACCGCAGTTGATAAAGGTGCAATCGTAATGTCCACCAAACAGAAAAAACTGGACAAGGCGGATCAGGCCGCGGCAGCCGCCGTTGACCGTTCGCCCTCCAAGATACAGGCTCTGGTCAAGTACTTTGAAGACGCTAAAGTCGAACTTGGCAAGGTCTCCTGGCCGACCCGCAAGGAAGTCAGAGTCACGAGCATTGCCGTGCTCTCTCTTGTGGTGTTCATGTCTATTTTCCTGGGCATAGCGGATCTCATACTCTCCAAGATTATGGAATCCATCCTCTCCATAGGGTTGTGACATGACAGACTCTCCAGAAACCACGGGAAAGGCGCGCTGGTATATCGTGCATACCTACTCCGGTTTTGAGAACCGGGTGGAGCAGACCATCAAGGAAATGATGCGTACGGAACAGGACCAGGGCTTTATCAAGGAAGTGGTCATTCCCACGGAAAAAGTCATTGAGTTGGTGCGCGGCGAGAAAAAGACCTTTACGCGCAAGTTTTATCCCGGTTATGTGATGGTCCGCATGGAGATGAACGATTTTTCCTGGCATCTGGTGCAGTCCATCCCCAAGGTGACCGGATTTGTGGGCGGCAAGAACAGGCCGACCCCCATGCGCGATTCGGAAGCTGACCGTATCCGCTCCCTGATGGAGGCGCGTCAGGAGCAGCCCCGTCCCAAGTTCAACTTTGAACGGGGAGACGAAGTGCGGGTCATTGACGGACCTTTTGGCGGCTTCAACGGCATTGTGGAAGACGTCAACTATGACAAAGGGAAACTGCGCGTCTCCGTGTCGATTTTCGGCAGGCAGACTCCCGTGGAATTGGACTTTGTCCAGGTATCCAAAGGATAACAAAGAGCAGACGCTTTTGCGGCCCCAAAGCTTTTTTGGGGCGAAAGCTGTGCGGATGCTTTTGTAAAGGAATACTCTCATGGCCAAGAAAGAAATAGCCAAAATCAAACTGCAGATTCCCGGTGGGGCGGCCAACCCTTCCCCGCCCGTGGGCCCGGCCCTGGGCCAACACGGTCTGAACATCATGGAGTTCTGTAAGGCCTTTAACGCCAAGACCTCCGATGAAAAGGGCATGGTCATTCCCGTGGTGATCACGGTGTATCATGACCGCTCGTTTACCTTTATCACCAAGACCCCTCCGGCCGCGGTACTACTTAAAAAGTCGGCCAAGATCGAGAAAGGGTCGGGTGAGCCGAACAGAAACAAGGTCGGCACTGTTTCCATGCAGCAGGTGGAAGAAATCGCGGCTCTGAAAATGCCCGACCTCACTGCCAGGGATATGGAAGCCGCCAAAAAATCCATTCTCGGCACTGCCCGCAGCATGGGTCTTGAGGTTAAGTAACGTTTAATCATCACGACTGCCGTGCCGGGGCCTGGCTCGCGGCATAATCCGGCAGGAGATTCAAACGAAGAGGAAATAGGTGCCACCATGCCCAAACATGGAAAAAAATTCCGCAAATCCATAGAAAATGTGGATTTACAGCAGAAATATACGGTGGAAGACGCTGTGTCCAAGTCTTTGGCCGTTTCTTTCGCCAAGTTTGATGAGACCGTTGACGTAGCTTTGGGTCTCGGCGTTGAACCCAAGTATTCCGACCAGATGGTGCGCGGCGCTGTGCCCTTGCCCCACGGTCTGGGCAAGACCGTGCGTGTGGCCGTGTTTTGTAAGGGTGAAAAGGAAGCCGAAGCCAAGGCCGCCGGAGCCGACATTGTGGGCGGCGAAGACTTGGTAGCCAAGGTTAAGGAAGGTTTCCTCGATTTTGACGCCGCTATCGCTACCCCTGACGTGATGGCCCTGGTGGGCCAGATTGGCCGGGTACTCGGCCCGCGGGGCCTCATGCCCAACGCCAAGACCGGCACCGTTACCTTTGACGTTGCCGCTGCGGTGAACGAAATTAAGGCCGGACGTGTGGAGTTCAAGGTAGATAAGGCCGGGGTGCTGCATGCGCCGCTGGGCAAAGTCTCCTTCGGGCCGGAAAAGATTATGGACAACCTGCGCGCTCTTTTGGCTGAAGTGAACCGGCTCAAGCCTTCCGCCGCCAAAGGCACCTATATGAAGGCTATGGCTGTGTCCACCACTATGGGCCCCGGCATCAAGGTTGACCCCACGGTTATTCGTAAGTTTATCGAAGGGACTGCGTAAACCTCTGAGGGGGCTCTGCCCCCTCAGACTCCCCCGGCAGGGGCATGATGCCCCTGCACCCCTCAGCTCCTGAAAACAGCAAAGCTGTTTTCAGGAGCTGAGGGGTGCAGGGGGCCACGCCCCCTTGCAGGGTGGTTTGGAGGGACAGCGTCCCTCCAAAAGATATAACTAAGTCCCTTCGATTATTGGCAGAGGACCTGGAAATCTGAGTCACAGACAGTCGGCGCAAGGCGGTCAAGCCGCTGAAATAAGCCCGGCCGAGACTTATCTGAAGGCTCTCATTTCCACCAGCACAAAGGCTGTCCCCCGCGCTACGGTCTTCAGGCTCATTGTCTGAAGCGCCTTAATCGGCGGGAGATGCCTGCAACTCCAGGAGAGTCGCGTGAACAGAACTGAAAAAGCCGCAGTCATTGAGAAGATCAAGGCCTCAGCCGAGAAGTCTTCCATCGCGGTGGTCGCGGACTTCAAGGGGATGTCGGTGGAAGAGATGACCCGCTTCAGGGTGAAGCTTCGCGAAGTAAACGGCGAACTCGTCGTTGTGAAGAACACCCTGGCACGTATCGCCTTTGCCGGCGGTACGCATGACGTCATCAAAGACAACTTCCGCGAAAACTGCGCCATTGCCCTTGGAATGGAAGATCCGGTCGCCCTTGCCAAGGCGGTGTCGGACTTTGTCAAGACCAGCAAGAAGTTGGAGATCCGCCACGGCAGCCTGGACGGCAAATTCCTTTCCGCCGATCAGATCAATGCTCTGGCAAAGCTGCCCGGCAGAAACGAACTGCTTGCCCAGACCCTTGGCACCCTGAACGCAGTGCCCACAAGCTTTGTGTCGCTGCTGGCCAACACCATTCGCGGAGTGCTCTACGCGCTTAAGGCCATTGAAGAGAAAAAGGCCGCGTAAGAGATTCAAGCCTAAGACCTTTGAAGGAGAAAATCCATGTCCGTTACCAAAGAACAAGTTGTTGACTTCATCGCCAACATGACCGTGCTCGAACTGTCTGAATTCATCAAGGAACTGGAAGAGAAGTTTGGCGTTTCCGCCGCTGCTCCCGCTGCCGCCATGATGGCCATGCCCGCCGCTGCCGCCGCTCCCGCTGAAGAAGAAAAGACTGAATTTGATGTCATTCTGAAGGCAGCCGGCGCCAATAAAATCGGCGTGATCAAGGTTGTCCGCGCCCTGACCGGTCTCGGCCTCAAGGAAGCCAAGGACAAGGTTGACGGCGCCCCCACCACCCTGCTCGAAGCCATAGCCAAGGACAAGGCCGAAGATGCCAAGAAGCAGTTGCTTGAAGCAGGCGCCGAAGTTGAGATGAAGTAAATGTTATATGCGGGGCTCTGCCCCGCACCCCGCCAGGACCTGGCCGGCCCTGGACCCGGCATTTGAGGGCGCGGAGTTGATCTCCGCGCCCTCTCGGTTTATATAAAAAGCGCAATGCAATTTCGCTTGAACACTTATTTGGAGAGCGCGTATGCCATACTCTTGGGATGAAAGTCTGGAAAGCGGCGTTCCGGCCATTGACGATCAGCACAAGCAACTGTTCGTTGCGGTCAATGCCTTTCAACAGGCTCACAGCAGTGGTCAAGGACCGGAGCATATCCGGGCCACCCTGGACTTCCTGGTCAATTATACCGCCGAACATTTTCGGGATGAGGAAGCCCTGCAAGTCAAATACGATTTTCCGGACTATATGCGCCACCGGCAGCAGCACATCAACTTCACCAAAACGGTGGTAGGTCTGGTGGGTAGATTTAATCAGGAAGGCGCCAATGACGCTCTGATGCTGGAAATGTATGAAACCATAGGCAACTGGCTCATGCACCATATCCAGAGCGACGACTTTGTTGTGGCGGCTTATATCCGCGAGTGCGAACAGGAGTAGTCGAGAGGGGCTTTTCGGAAGCGGCGTATTCCGTGAAGTCTATTTGCCGACTTTTCTCTTTCAAGTTCTTTTTTGCGTGGGCCGTTTTATACGGCCCTTACTTCATGCGGTAAGTGATGCGCCCGCGCGTCAGATCATAGGGGGAAAGTTCCACCTTGACCCGGTCGCCGGGCAGAATGCGGATATAAAACTTACGCATCTTGCCGGAAATATGGGCAAGCACTGCATGCCCGTTTTCCAGTTCGACACGAAACATGGCGTTGGGCAGAGCTTCCTGCACAGTGCCGTCAATTTCCAATGCTTCTTCTTTGGGCATAGGCTCCCTCGGGAAAATCGTTCAGTACATCATAACACCGCAATTTTGCGGCGATCTGTCTTCGTGTCATGTTTCCCATGGTTTGTCAACCTTCCGCGACTTGCTTCCGCGTCCTTCTTCCGTTCCTTGACGGGAATATGCTTCGGGAGCAAAGCTCCCTGCGCCCGCCATCGTCGCTCTAAGCGCCTACCGGCGCGGCCTGCCCGCTGGTCAGGCCCCTCGCAGGGCGTTAAGGTATGGTCGTGCCCCCTCTAAACGGAATCCTTCCTTTATCTCCGGCCCGCATCCGTCGCCGAAAGGCGGCGGATAGGAGCCGGATGGCGACTTTCGAGCAGCGGGAGGCAAATGATTGAGTTTTTGGCCTGAGACAAGGAAACGTGCCGGTTTTCCAGGGGCTGTACTCAGGTACTGCCCCGAAGAAAACCGGCACGTTGACGAAGTATCAGGCAAAAAGACATGTATAGACCCGCCCTTGGAGTCAAGGCTTTTTTGAGCTGACGTGACGTTCGCGGT
>Ga0123353_10004429_pt1 | contig 18086 bp, 5 predicted proteins | sample TergutLab28metaG_3_FD_92763 | JGI IMG/M metagenome (GOLD analysis project Ga0123353, IMG submission 92763) | Labiotermes labralis P3 segment gut microbial communities from Petit-Saut dam, French Guiana - Lab288 P3 | ecosystem: Host-associated > Arthropoda: Insects > Digestive system > Gut ... | reverse complement strand
GCGAGTATACTTATGTGCAATTAAAGATATAAAAGAACAAAGTACTTTAGTACTTTATGTTCTTTATGATAAATCAATAGTTGCATACTATATTTCAAATAAACTTGATACAGAATTAGTGATAACAACAGTGAAAAAAGCACTAGAGCAAGTAAAATATGAAGAAAGACAAAATCTAATACTACATTCTGATCAAGGAGTACAATTTAAGAGTTACAAGTATATAGAATTATTGAATAATAATAATATAATACAAAGGAAACTGTGTTGATAATGCACCTATTGAATCATTTTTTAGTGCATTGAAAAGTGAAGAGATATTCTTACACAAATCACTTACCAAAAGAACAATTGTTCTTTAAACAAATGATGATATCAGTTAATTATTATATTCTGTACTATAATACAGAAAGACAACAAGAGAAATTAAAAGAGCTAACTCCTATAACATATAGAAAATTAGCTCTTAGTGTACAAGGAATTTTGTTCTTTATTAAAGCTGTCCGTTTTTAGCAAATAGCACCTATTATCATAAAAGAGTTTTATTTATTTAGATTTAACTTGTTTTAGTAAATAGTTATAGTTTTCTTTATTTGATGCAACAATTGAAGAAATATTTTCGAATGATATAGTATTTCCGCTCCAGTCACTTATTAATCCTCCTGCTTCTTTTAGTATTAGTGAAGCAGCTGCATAATCCCATGGATATAAATATTTTTCAAAATATCCATCTATTCTTTGAGCAGCGATATAAGAAATTGATAATGCAGATGAACAGATTCTTCTTATATCTAAACAATCTTTAAATATTTCCTTCGCTATATTGAAATTATTATCTGCTTCGTTTTTATGATTACATCCTGCACCAAATTCTATAAGACTAGTAGATATATTACGAGTTGATGTATTTAATTTTTTATTATTTAAGTAAGAACCTTGATTTTTAATTGCATAAAACATTTCATTTAAAAATGGATTATACACGATACCAAAAATTATTTCATTGTCGAATAATAAACCTAAAGATACAGTGCTAAGTTTGTAATCAAATATTAAATTAGTAGTACCATCAATTGGATCTAAAATCCATCTATTTGTTGTTATATTTGTTATTTCATCTTCTTCACTTACAAAACCAATACTAGGATATAATTTATGTAAATGAGTTTTTAAAAAGTTACTTACATTAGTATCGATAGCAGTGACATAATCATAAGGAGATTTTTCTTTAATATCATTTCTCAAATTTTGATTTAAAATTATTTTTTTTGTTTTATAAATTAAGTTTATAATTTTTTTATAATTAAACATTTTTCCTCCTTTATTTAGTTGAATTATCAATAAGTGCTTCTAATTCTTCTAGTTTTTCTCTATATGATTTAACACATTGATACATTTCAATGATTCCTTCTCGAGGTTTGCCTTCTACTTTTTTAGCGTTATGGAAACTACCTTTTATTTTATATACTTGAACAAAGTTAGATTTCTTTGTTTTATTTTTCTTGAAATTTATTTTATAAATTTTACACATTTCAGCAACTTCACACTTGATGCACCTATCTAAATATGTTGTAGGAGTACTTGTATCAAAATTTGTATCATTTACTATTTTAAGATCATGAAATCCTGTAGTATCATTTTTATTTTTTGCATTAAGTCTTATTGCTTCATATGGCCCATATAGACTTTCTTCTTTTATATCATATTTATAGTTTGTTATACTATGCCATTTAGTAACATTTTCATTATTTGGACTTGTATTTTCTCCATTTAATATACATTCATCCATATGTTGATTTATTTTCACTTTACCCTTTCTTAGATAAGTTTTATAGTTGGCTGACTCACTATAATGAATAACACTCCATTCACCATTTATTACTATATTACTTTTTTCCCAAGAATTTGATATAAATTTTAATACTATTATATCAATAACCTTCCATAATCCCAAATAAGCTACTAAATTTACTCCTAAAGTTATAAGAATATCAAGCCATAAAACTGTCTCAGGTATTAATACTAGAGTGGATGTAAAAATTGCTGAAATACTTAATGCGGTTGTTAAACTGTAACGAACATTTTTTGAATACTCACTTTGATATATTTTCTTTTTTTTCAATTTCATAAATCACCTCTCACAATTATATCATATTAAAATTATGAAAAATATTGTATAATATATTTGCAATATATAAATGAGGAGAAATACATGAATGTGAAAAAAATTTATTTAATAATATTTTGTTTGATAAGTATTTTTTGTTTAGCATGTAAAAATGAAAAATTAACTCCTCCAGATAATTTGTTTTTGGAGGCTGATATTTTATATTGGGAAAATATACCAAATGCCATAAAATATATTGTTGATGCTGATGGCGACTTATTTATAGTTGATGTTAATTGTTTTAATTTAAATGCTTTGTTGGAATTAAAGGTTTATGAAATAAAAATTAAAGCAGTAGGAAAAAAGGAATCAAATTGGTCTACTCCCTTTTACTATGAAACTAAAGAAACATTTTTATCTACTCCTTTTAATATAAATATATTTGATGATGTGTTGTTTTGGTCTACTGATTTTAATGTTAATAAATATTTAGTAAGCATTGATGAAGAAGAGTTTTTTATTGAAACAAATGAATTTGATTTATCTTCTTTACTTATTAAAAAAGTTCATCGTATAAAGATTAAAAATGTAGGTAGGAATAGATACATTGATTCAAATTGGAGTGATGAATTTATTTATGATGATGAAAGATATGAAGAAAATGGTTATTATTATAGAATAATAAATAATGAAGTACATATATATGAGTATGAAAATTCTTATTTATCAAGTATTATAATTCCTAATACTATTAATAATAGGGATGTTGTGTATATTGGTCCAAACACATTTTCTAATAATTATTTCTTAAGTGAAGTTATTTTACCAAATGAATTAAAAGGAATAGGAAAAAGAGTTTTTGGAAATTGTTATTCTTTGAAAAGCATTATATTACCTGAAAATTTATTATATATTGGTGATTTTGTTTTTGAAAATTGTGTATCTTTAATAGAAATACTAATTGGAAAAAATATATTTTATATTGGTGATTTTGTTTTTGCACAGTGTTCTTATTTAGAAAATATATCAGTAGAAAAAGAAAATGAATTTTATACTTCTATTAATGGAGTTTTGTTTGATAAAAAAGTAGAAATACTATATTGTTATCCAGCAGGTAAAACTAATAATACTTATTCAATTTTTTCAAGAGTAAGAAGAATTCATGATGGAGCATTTTATTATAATTATCACATCAAAACAATAAATATCCCAAATAGTGTTATTTATATTGGGACTAAAGCTTTTGGAGATTGTATAGCATTAGAAACAATTGATGTTCCAAATAGTGTAGAATTTATAGGAGAGTATGCTTTTTATTCTTGTTCTTACTTAGAATATATTAAACTATCTAATAATATAACTAGTATTAGTGAAGGAGTTTTTTTAGGTTGTAGTAGTTTAAAAAGTATATTTATACCTAATAAAGTTACAAGTATTGATGATAAAGCTTTTTATTTATGTAAGAACTTAGAAAATATTATATTGTCTGATTCAATTGAAAGTATTGGAAAGGAAGCATTTGCTTATTGTGAGAATATAAGTATTATAAATTTACCTGAAAATTTAATTGAGATTAAAGATGGAGCATTTAAAAGATGCTATATGTTGAATAAAGTTAATATGAAAAATAAATTAAAAATAATTGGTGATTATAGTTTTGAAATGTGTAAGATGTTAAGCTCTATTAATTTTCCTAATAGTGTTGAAAATATTGGTGCATATGCATTTAGTGGATGTGAAAAGTTAACAGATATAAAGTTTTCAAATAATATAAAAGCTATTAGGGAGAGATCTTTTGAAAATTGTTTCGAGTTAACTAATATTGTAATACCAGGAAGTGTAAAAGTAATTGAAATAGATTCTTTTGCGAATTGTTATTTATTGAAAACTATTACTATTGAGGAAGGAGTATATGAAATATCAAATCGTGCATTTAGATACTGCAATAATGTAGAAGTTGTATATATTCCTCTTAGTGTAGAAATAATTGGTAATTTTGCTTTTGTTTCATATTATATTGATATTATGTTTTACTGTAAGATTGAATTTTTGCCTTTAGGTTGGGAAGAGAATTGGTATGGTTATTATGCGACAGTGGTTTGGGGGTATGAATAGTTTATGAAGAGAAAAATATTTTATATAATTAGTATGTTTGTTTTTGTGTCATTTTTTTGTATATCTTGTTTAGAAAAAGAATTAGATATACCTAGTAATTTCATTGTTGAAGAAAACATATTATATTGGAATCAAGTTAAAAATGCTACAAAATATGTTATTGATGTAAAAGATGATGTGTTTATGGTTTCTAGTAATTGTTTTGATTTATACTCGTTACCAGAAATCAAAGAATATGAAATAAGAGTCAAAGCGATAGGGAAAGTAGAATCAAAATGGTCTGAAGCTTTTTTTCATAATGCGATTGAAGTTATGTTATCTATTCCTTCTAATTTATATACTTTTAATGATGTATTAAGTTGGGATATTAATCCTAAGGCTTTATTTTATAAACTCGATATTGATGGAGAGGAAATAATTATAGACAATAATGTATTTGATTTGAGTGGTTATAATAATAATAAAATATATGAGTTAAAAATTATGTGTGTAGGAATAAATGGATATTTAAGTTCAACATGGAGTGATATCTATTTTTATGATAATAATGATTATTATTATAATAATATGCGTTATAAAATAAGAGATAATGAAGTTGTTATTTATTCGTATAGTATGTTAGATAATAATAGAGTAAAACTAGTTATTCCAGATGAAATTGATAATATGAAAGTCACTCATATTGCTAGTAGAGCTTTTTTAAATAGTTGGATTATTAATAGTGTAGTTTTATCTAGTAATCTAAAAACCATTGGTGATAGAGCATTTAATAATTTAACTGATTGTAAAGTGTTAGATTTACCAAAGGGATTAGTTTCTATTGGTAGTTATGCTTTTTATAATTGGGGTTCTATATTAGAATTAAACATTCCTGCTAGTGTTGAATATATAGGGGATTTTGCATTTGATAATTGTACTAGTTTAAGAAAATTTATTGTTGAAGATAGTAATATGTTTTATAAAAGTGTTGATGGAGTTTTGTTTAGTAAAAATATGGAAACATTGATTTGTTATCCAATAGCTAATAGTAATGCAACTTATTATATTCCTTTTGGGGTAAAAATTATTTATGATAAAGCCTTTTCTAATTGTAGATATTTACAAAGTGTTGATGTTCCTAATAGTGTTTTAACTATTGGTGATGATTGTTTTAATTATTGTGTTGAATTAGTAAATGTTAATTTAACGAATAGTGTTCTAGAAATTGGTGAAAGAGCCTTTGCTACATGTAAAAAATTAGAATATATTAATATACCTAACAATCTAACTGTTATAAAGAGTGCAACTTTCATTCAATGTGAAAAACTAAACAATATTGTTATTCCCAGTAGTGTTGTTGAAATTGGAGCATATGCTTTTTATCTTTGTATAAATTTATCTACAATAACATTTTTTGATAGTATAGAAATAATTAATGAATATGCATTTTATAATTGTGATAAATTAAGAGAGTTTACTTCCTTCATTAATTTAAAAAGAATTGGGAGATATGCTTTTGCATATTGTACAAGTTTAGAAGAAATACTATTATATGATAATTTAGAATTAATTGGGGACTATGCTTTTTTTGAGTGCAATAATTTAGAAAGAATTGAAATACCTTCTAGTATAAATATTATTTTTAGTGGAACATTTAGTGGGTGCATAAAATTAAGTAATGTAATATTACCTTCCAGTATTGTAAGAATAAATGAAGGTGCATTTTATAATTGTGAAGCACTAGTTAATATTGTGTTACCAGATTCAATAGTATATATTGGACAATTTGCTTTTAGTAATTGCTATAAATTAGAAAGTGTTTATTTAAGTGAAAATTTAACTAGTATTGAAAATAGACTATTCTTTAATTGTAGTAGTTTAGAAAGTATTATTATTCCTAATAATGTTAAAGTTATTGGATGGAGTGCGTTTAGTAATTGTGTGAAATTAGAAAGAGTTATTTTAAGTGAAAATTTAACTCATATTGAATCTAATGCATTTTATGAATGTGTTAAACTAACTAGTATAATTGTTCCTCTTAGTGTTGGGTTTATTGGTTATAATGCACTTGATACTAGAGCAAGTATTATAGTATATTGTATAGCGGAAAAGTTACCTAATGGTTGGAGTTATTCTTGGGTTAGTAGTTTAGCAATAGTTATTTGGGGTTATATAGAAGATTGAGTTAAATTGTTTTAAAATAAAAAGTGCAAAAAATAAAACATTTAAATTATATAGTATTTTAAAGTAAAAAAGAGTATAATATAGCAGGTGGAGGATATTTTTATGTATCAAACGAAAAAAGGACTTTTTACAAAAATATTTGTGGTAATGTCAGCTATATTAATTACAATAGCTGTTATGTTTACTTTTAGTGAGAAAAGAGAGATTAAGGCGGCAACTAGTTATATTATTCAAGATAGTGTGGGTGATAATGCTGCTACTTTTAATTGGTCACAGTGGATATCAAGTGGTATTATACTAGATGATGAAGATATAATTTATATATATGCAACTACTAGTCCTACACAAGAGGTGTTTTTTGATTTTCCTGATAATGGAACAATTATTGGTAATAGTTCAACTGAATTTGAAAATATATATATTAGTGTAGGTGGAGATTTAAGTATTGAGAATCTAAAATTAAAAGGTGATGCTAGTATGAGTAAAAACTCTAATAGTAGAATTTTATTTAAAGGTATTAAGTATATTGATCCTATTTTACATGTTACTGGTAATTGTAGTATCACTGAGAATAGTGGGAATGGACTTAATGCTAAGTTTGATTCTTTAGCAAACGAATTTAAAATACAAGGTGGAGGAACACTAAATGTATATGGGTATAATACTGGTATTGTGGCAGATAGCTTAACTATTCATGCTACTGTAAATGTTACTAGTCCTATTGCAGCTATTTGGTTATATGGTACTAATGCATTTTTGAATGGTGATGGATCATTAACTGTTTCATCTGGTGGAAGTTCTGGTTGTGGAATTATGTATGGAACTATTGGAGGAAACTTAACCATTAGTCAACTTCCAACTTTGAGTATTACAGGAGGTAGTGGATCTGCTATTAATATTATTTCAACTATTACAAACCCTTCTAGTATAACTTTTAATAGAGATAAAATTACTACTATTAGTGGGGGTGGAACTAATCCTGGTATTAAACAAATTGGAGCTAGTACTGGAGAAGTTAATTTAATCAATAAGGGAGCTGATGTATTTATATATGGAAATAATGGTATTGAAGTTGGCAATAATCTTGTTTTTGGAGGTACTAGTAACTTTTATGTGTACAGCTCTAGTGATGGTAATGGTATTAAGTTTAACGATCCTTTTTCATTAAAGTTAAAAGATAGAGTTTTATTGGGTGTTTTTGGAGGATATGGTAACACTTCGATAGATGGAAATAGTTTTATTCTTTTTGATAATGATGACCAAATACTTGAGCTGGTTAATAGTGCTAGTTATGTAGAACATCATGATGTTTATATTAATAATCTTCAGCCTAATTATAAATGGGATTATCAGTTTGGGAGTTATACAGGTAATTTAGATAGTTCATCTTTTGGATTAAATGTTCCTGCTGGTGGAAGTGGATATATAATTAGGTGTAAAAGTGATAATGATTTAGTAGATATTAATGATTCCTGGTTTGGTAGACTTAACTTTAGTAAAACTAAATGGAGTTATTCAGTATATGAAAATAAACTAACTATTAATACTTCAGTTACAGTTGGTGGAACGATTAGTCAATCTTTAGATAAACCTTTAATTGTTGATTATCAATATAGTTATGCTAATGTTTATTGGTATGCTGATATTTATGCAAATAATTCTAGTAGTGTTTTATCTTTAATTGGACATGGTAATATGTTTATGTGGGGGTATGTAACTCAAAATGGTAGTGGTAATGGTATATTACTTCCTGATAATGAAAAAGTAGATTTATATTTAATTGGTGGTAGTCAGATTATTTCCAAAGGTAATAGTGCAATTTATGCAGATGAAATGGATGATTATTATTATGGAAACTCACCACTAAGAAGTATTTATATTGATGGTAATTCAGAAGTAAAAACAACAAGTATAAATGTTAATTCTATTTATTTAGGTAGAGGGAATGAATTAAATATTTTAGGTAGTGGTAGTGTTACTGCTGCAGGTAGTTTGTCATCTAATGGTTCAATTGGAGGATATGCTGTATTTGCTAGTGATGCTATTATTAATGTTAAGGGGGGAAGTGTAGGGGTAGATTCTGATTATGGTATTTTCTTAGATAACTCTACAATAAATATTATTGATGGTGTTGTTTATACTGGTGATAATGGTAATAAGACTATTATAGCTAGTGGGACTAGTGTAGTTGTTATGGTAGGAGGAACAATAAAGTCTAATGATTTATATGATCTTAATGCAGTTAGTTTTTATAGTAGTGCATTAGGGGTAATGGGTCCATGTGGAGCTGGATTTGATAATTATAACGCTCTTTCTAACACAGATATTACTACTGTTTCTACTAGTGGTGCTTTAGTAAATGTATACTGGTATAAAACTGAAGATTTTAAAAGTGGTATTGCATATTATAAGGGTGGAGCTATATGGGGGTTTATAGAAGTTGATGGAATAACAATTAATCCTATTCTAATTACTCAAGATTGGTTTGATATAGTTTATCCAGTTGCAGGAGAAGTTCCTACAAATATGATAGAAGATTATTTTGAATTTTCTGGTAGTATTGAATGGAGTCCAGTTGATTCACCTTTTGAAGAGTATACTATTTATACAGCTATTGTTACATTAGTTCCTAAACCTTCATTTTTTATAAATGGGTTACCATCTAATTTCTTTAATCTTAGTGGTGTTAGTTCTATTACTTTACTTCCTGATGATACAGTTGAAATAGTTTTCTTAGCTACTACTGCTGGAGATTTTGTATGTGAAATTGATGGTAGAATGTATTCTAGTATTTCACAAGCAGTTAAGGATGTTAAAGGGGGAGAAACTATAATAGTATTAGAAGATTATGTAGAAGATGCCCAAATAGAAATTAATAATGGAGTAAATTTTACCTTAGATTTTAATCATAAGAATGTTGATTTTAATGGATATTGGTTAAGAATATATGGTGGTAGTAATCTTATTATTAAAAATTATGAAAATGTAATTATGACTGCGATTAGTATATATAGTGAATATTCAGGTTATCCTACTGCGGTTGATTTTATGGGAAATTTAATAGCTAATGTATATATAGATAATTATTGTAGGGTATATATATATGGAGATTTTGGTAGTATTACAAATAATAACTGTGTTTATATAACAGGTATAGATTCTTCTGTATATATATCAGGTAGTATATATTCGAAAAATATGGGTATACAAACTGATAGTAATGCGATTGCAACTATTATGGGGAGTGTTTATGCAATTACTCAAGCTGGTATAAGAGCATTTAGTGATAGTAGTGTTACTGTTTATGGTGATGTTGAAGCTTTTGAGAGTGCTATAGATAGTAATAATAGTTCAAAAGTTATTGTTAAAGGAAATATAAAAAGTACTAATACATGTGCTATAAATGTTATGAGTGGTGGAAGTGTTTTTGTAGAAGGAAGTGTTAGCTCCAGAGTTGGATATTGCGATATATGGATGGTAAAAGATGGTAGTATTATTAATGAGTATACTATTGGTATATCAACGCCTTTTAGTACTACTTATGAAGAGGGTGGTTATTTTTGGGATGTGTATAGTGATGGAAGTAATTTTGTTCATATAAAAACAACTCCAATTCCTCCTAGAATTTGGGAAATAAATGGAACATTTTATTCTACTATTGAAGACGCTATATATTATGTTGATAATGGAGAAACTATATATTTAAGAGAAGATACTATATATTATCCTAGTAGTTATTTATATATAGATAACAATAAATATTTTACAATTGATTTTAATGGTTGGTCATTTAATTTTAATAATAGTGGCTTAGAAATAGTTAATGGTTGTGAAGTATATTTTGAAAATAGTTCATCATTCTTTAATATTGCTTATATAGATGTTTATAAAAGTTCATTATATGCTGAAGGAACTTCTTATGTTAGATTTGATAGTGGGCTAACTAACTGTGAGATATATGTTGATAATGGTTGTACACTAGTAGTTGATGGTAATATTACTGGTCCTACTGGTGTTAATTGTATAACTATTAATGGAGAAAATTCTAGAATTTATGTATATGGAAATGTTTTAGGTTTTGGCCATGCAATAATGGCTAGCGATAAAGCTTCTGTATTTGTTGATGGTAATGTTACATCACTTGCTGGAATGGGGCTTAATATAGAAAATTATGTCAATGTCTTTGTTGGGGGGAATGTTAGTGCGTTCCATACTGGGGTGTATGCTGACAATTTTTGTGAAGTTGTTATTAGAGGAAATGTTAATAGTACTTTACAAGAAGCTATCTATGTATCTGAGGTTAGTGGTGTTACTGTATATGGATTAATTAGTGGTAGTAGTGTTGATATTAAAATGTTTGATGGAAGTAGTACAACGCAGATTAATATTGGTGTTGATACTCCTTATGCTGAAAATATGTTTAATGGATTTGATAAATTTTATAATATATATTATGATGGATCTAATGCGGTATATGCAGGGATAGACTATGTATGTATGTTAAATGGAGTTGGATATTTTGATTTAGAAACTGCTTTAGCTAATGTTAAAAATCATGATACTTTATATTTAATTAGTGATATTGATAGATATAGTTATTTAGAATTTAATAATGGTAAAGATTTTACTTTTGATTTAAATGGATATGAATTAAACATGAATAGTTATTCATTTCGTGTAATGAAAAATACAACATTATTAATTAAAGATTCTAGTAATATTATTAATCTAGAACAATTAGCTATACTTGTTGGGGTGGAAGGATCTTCTATTGTTAGAACAAATGATGATTTATATGCAAGTTTAATATATATTACAGATGGGTGTATTCTAAGTGTTGATGGAAGTGTTTATTCTAACTTTGGTGAAACTGCTATAATTGCAGAAGGAAATGGGACACTAGTTAATATATATGGTGATGTTATTAGTTTTGGTGCTGCAATTGAAATTAGTAATGGTGCACAAATTTATGTTGGCAATAATGTTGTATCATATGCTGATGTAGGAATTATTGCTGATAACTCTTTAGTTACTATTGAAGGTAATGTCACTGCTTTTGATCATGCTATAGTAGCTGAAAACAATGCTGTAGTAATAGTTTTCGGTAGTGTATATAGTAGTGGTAGTTATGGTGTATGTGCTAGTAATGGATCTAGTGTGTTTGTTGATAAAGGTATTAGTAGTGGGGTTAGTGTCGATATTGTTTTGGAAAATAGTGGTAGTCTTAGTTATTTTACTATTGGAAGTAACCCTCCTACTAGTACTAATAATGAGGTGTATGGTAGTTTATATAATTTATATTCGGATGGATATAGTAATGTATATGTAAAGACAGGTACTATAGAATACTTTTTTAAGATAGATACCAATTATTATATTTCTTTAGAAAAGGCTTTAGATGCTGTTAAGGTTAATGAAACTATTACTCAAATAAAAGATACTTCTGTTGTAAAAAATATTGATATAAATAAAGGATTTAAATTTTATATAGATTTAAATGGATATAATATTTACTTTAATAATTATGAAATAAATATTTTTGGTGGTACTGATGTTAACTTTATTAATAGTTCAGGATTAAAAAATGTATCTAGTATCATAATACATGGTATAGGTGGTGGGATATCTAGAGTGGAGTTTGATGATACTATAACTACTTGGTTACAAGTATTTGATTTTTGTTTAGTTTATGTATATGGGGATTTGTATTCACCTGCTAATAGGAGTGCTTTGACTCTTGATAATTATGGTGCTGCTAATATACTTGGAGATATATATTCACATCAAACTGCTGTTTTTGTTGGACATAATAGTCGTTTGTTTATGATTGGTAATATTTCTACTAGTGGAAGTAGTGCTAATGGAGTAGAAGTAGGTGATTTTGGACATGTAGAAATTAAGGGTAATATTACTAGTTATCTAACTGGAGTATATAGTGTTAGTGGAACTAATGTAGAAATATATATAGAAGGTAGTATATCTAGTATTATTGATAGATCTATTTTAATAGCTGATAATACTTTTGTGTATGTGACTGGTAATCTTTTTACTAATTTGGGTTATGATCATATTTCTTTATATAATAATACTAGTTTTACTTATACTAATTATTATGTGGGATTAGATGCTCCTGATTTTACAAAAGTTGAGATTGGTGAGTATTATTATAGTTTATATACTGATGGATTATCTGGTGTATACTTAAGACAAACTTTAATTCCTACTGTAAAAATATTGATTGGCAGTGAAGGTTATTATGATTTAGAAACTGCATTAGCTAATGTTGAAAATTCTGAAACTATTACCTTAGTAGGTGACTTAAAATTTGATGATGATGTTTATATTGAAAATGGTAAAGCATTTAATATTAATTTGAATGGATTTGAACTAGATTTTGATGGACATAGTTTGTATATATTTGATGAATCTGATGTTTCTTTTGTCAATACAAAGATTGTCAATTTATATGCAGTAAGAATGGGAGTATTTGGTAGTGAAGATATTTCTTATGCAACTTTTGATGGTGGTTTAAGTAATACTTTAATTCAAATATCTGGTGGATACATTATTATTGAGGGTAATAGTGGAGCTATATATGCTATAAATAATAATTCATTTGTAGTAGTTTATGGAAGTGTTTTTTCTAGTGATGAAGTTGGAATTACTGCAGGGACTTACGCTTATGTTGAAATTAAAGGAAGTGTTTATTCAACTGAAGAAACTGGAGTTTTCGCATTTGATAATGCTGCTGTTTATATTAGTGGAAGTGTTTGTGCTGATAATATAGGCGTTAATGCTATTTTAGGAGCGCTTGTTTTTGTAGAAGGAAATATTGAAAGTGATAGTTCATTTGCAGTTGAAGTACAAGCTGGGGGAGAAGTAATAGTAGATGGAATCTTGAGTAGTCTTATTGGTTTTGATCATATTAAAATAATTGGTGCTAGTGAAAACCAACATTATAATGTAGGAGAAGGTACTCAATACACTAGTGATTATCTGCTTGGGGTTTATTATTATAATCAATATACAGATGGTATTTCTTCTGTTTTTGTAAAAGATAGAGATGTAATCTATTCATGTGAAATAAATGGTAATAAGTATATAACATTAGAAGAAGCACTGTTACATGTTTATACTGGTCAAACTATTAAATTAATTGATAATATAACTCTTAGTAGTACTCTAAATATTAATAATGGTAAAACATTTACTATTGACCTAAATAGTTATAATCTTAATTTAAGTTTGAATAGTATTTATGTTACAAATGCTACAAATGTTACTTTTGTATATACAAATAATTTATATAATGTTGGTATTTTCAACGCTTATAAATCTGGTAGTGAAGCTGTTTCAAAAATAATAGTTGTAGGAAATATATCTGGAAGTGTCATTTCTGCTAGTAATGGTTGTGAAATTATTGTTTATGGTGATGTTTATTATTCTGGTGCTATGTCTGGAATAAATGCTAGTGGTAATGGTAGTATAACAATTTATGGTAATGTACAAACTGTGAATAGAACTATATCTGCTATGAGTGGTGGTATAGTTTATGTTAGTGGGAATGTTTCTAGCCAAACAACAGAACCTATTTATATGGATGATGCTAAGGTTTATATTGATGGTGTTGTAGCTAAACCATCTTATTCAAATCATATATTCATGAATAATGGTGGTAGTCATACTTATATTGATATTGAAGAAGATTCTCCAATTTCATACTATAATATTTATGGTGAAAATCGTTATACTGTGTTTAGTGATGGATTATCTTATTTTTATAAAAAATCAGGATCTATTTATATTATTGAATTAGAAGGTAATTTATATTCAAATATTAATGATGCTTTAGATTTAGTTGAAAATGGTCAAACAATAAAAATATTAGAATACTATGAACATACTACTGATATAAAAATAGAAAATGGAAAAAGATTTACTATTGACTTTAATTACCAAGTATTTAATATGACTCTTCGATCTATTATAATTGATAAGAGTTGTGATGTAACTTTTATTAATTGTGATTTAATTATAAACTTAAATAGTATAAAAGTTATGAACACTATTTTGCTTCCTAGTAAACTTGTGGTTGAAAGTGGGTTAACTATTAGTGGCAATATACTTGCTGAGTTTGGTTGCTTTGTTCATATAAAAGGTAGTTTGGTATCTACTTCAGTTTTTGAAGCTATTACTTGTTGGGATGTGAACACTAAAATTATTATTGATGGTGATGTAACTTCTAGTAGTACTAATAATGGAGTTGAAGTTAGTTTTAGAGGAGAACTGTTTATTGGTGGTAGTTTATATGTTGCGAGTGGAGTAGGTTTAAATGTTGAATATAGTTCAAAAGCTACTATTATGGGAGATATTATTGCTGGTAAAGAAGCTATTTATTCTGATGCTCTAAATGAGATTGGTTGTATTATAATTGTTTATGGAAATGTATCTTCTACTAATATTGAAACTATTTATATTAGGAAAGGAACTGTTGTATATGTGTATGGAACTATTAGTTCTCCTTGGACTCATAATGATTTAAGAATTACAGATTCAACTGGTGAGGTTACACAATATTATAAAGTTGGTACTAATCTTCCTACTTCTACTGGTTATGAGTATGATGATTGTTACTTTGATGTATATAAATTTGATGCTACAACTGTTTATGTTAAAAGTGGAGATATCATTTATTACTTTGGAATTGGTAGTGAAAAATATAGAACACTGGAAGATGCTTTAAATGAAGTTGAAAATGGCCAAACTATTTATTCAAGAGAAGATTATATTGTTCATGGTAATGTTGTAATTGATAATGGTAAAACATTTACTATTGATTTAGAAGGGCGTGGGTTAGATTTTGATTTTTACACTTTAAATATAACTGGTGGAAGTGATGTTACTTTTATAAATAGTGATAAATTATGTAATATAAGTATTTTGTGTATATATGATTATTCTGGGGTTAACCCATCTAAAGCAACATTTTATAATGATTTATTAGAGTGTACTGCAGATATTAGTGATGGATGTGAGTTAGTAGTTTATGGAAATATTGTTTATGCTGAATATAATTATGCAGTAAGAATTGTTAGAGATGGATCTAAATTAACTGTGTATGGCAATGTTATTTCTTATTCTACTGCTATATATGCTGTTGGTAAAGTAAAAATTCATGTATATGGTTTTGTATATTCTAGTGATGAATGTGGTATTGAAGCTTATAATAATGCAGAAATTAAAGTTAATGGTGATGTTAGTGCAGTGATGGATGTAGTTTACGCTCAAAATGGTTGTATTATTCATATTGGTGGTAATGTTTATAGTGAAAGTAATAGTATTGCTTATTTGATATATAATTGTCAAGTGTATATTGATGGTAGTGTTTTAGCTTATGGAGGTGGAGACCCTGAGTTTACAGTAACTGGTGGTTTTACGTCTAGTGTTATTGTATATGGAGTAGATGTTCCTTATGAAACTAATCATGAGTATAATGAATCATATTATGATTTATATTATGGCCAAACTAATTATATTGGAGTGAAAACTGGAACTATTGATTATTTCTTTGCGATAAATGATGTTAAGTATAAAACTTTTGAAGATGCACTAGATGCTGTTAATAATGGTGAGACTATTGAGGCTATTGATAATTATTTTATTAATTCTAATATTACTATAAATAATATTAAAACATTTAGTATAGATTTTAATAATTATGTAATAGATTTTAATAATAAAAATCTACAGATAACTAATGGGCCTAATATAACATTATACGGTATGGGGTATGTAGTTAATATGAACTTACTAAGTGTTACTTCCCAAACTGGTGAACCTATTTCTAAACTTGATGTATATGATGATTTAATAGGCTTTTGTATATATGCAAATGGTGGAGCTATAGTTAATATATATGGAGATTTAGTTACTCCTAATTATGGTTCATATGCTATTAGTGCATATAATCTAGGAACTAGTGTTAGTGTTTATGGTAGTATAAAATCATTTTATGATGCTATAAGTGCTTATAATGCTTATGTATATGTAAGTGGTGATGTTTTTTCTATTTTCCAAAGAGGTGTATATGCTGAAGATGGTAGCTATGTAATGGTGGTAGGAAGTGTACAAGCGGATAATATAGGTATTCATGCCTTGAATAGTTATGTGTATGTTAATGGTGATGTAATAGCCACCATGGGTGTAAATTTAACACTTGGTAGCAATGTTTTTATTAATGGAGAAATAAAAGCTACTACAGATGTTGTGTTATTTAATTCAAGTTTGGGAGATATTGAGACACAATATTATATAGGAGTTGATGAACCTACTTCTAAGAAAAATGTTTTTGGAGATTTAGTGTATGATTTATATTCTGATGAAGAAAATAATGTATATATATGTACTGGAGATATCTTTGTATGGGAGATTAATGGGGTTAAATATGCTTTGTTGCAAGAAGCGCTAGATGCTGTTTTGAATTACCAAAATATTAATTTAATTCAAGACTTTGTGTTTGATGATGATGTATATATTAGTGTTGGTAAGACATTTAGTATTGACTTAAATGGTTTTGAATTAGATTTTGATGGGTATGCTTTATATATTAGCGGAGAAACTTCTCTAATGGTATATAACACTAGCGGATTTAAGAATATATCATTTATTGTGGTGGAGTCTAAGAGTGAAGAAGATTATTCAAATGTTACTTTTGTGGGAGATATGAATACTACAATATATGCTGTTGATAAAGCAAATGTTATGATTGTTGGAGATTTAATTGTTACAAATGGAGATAGTGCTATTATTTCTATGGGACTAGGGAATAGTGTTGCAGTATATGGTGATGTATATTCAAATACTACTGCAATTAAACTATATGCATATGGGTATGTAATTGTTTATGGAAATGTTAGTTCATTAACTCAAAATGGTATTCAAAGCTACCAAAATAATATTAATGTATATGTTACTGGTAATGTTACTGGTTATAATTCAGGTGTTATGACTTATGGAACTGGAACTGTTATAGTGATGGGTGATGTTACTAGTAATAATCATGCTGCTTTATATATTATTAATGGAACAAATGTATATGTATATGGTAATTTATATGTTCCTGCAACTTATGGACATATTGTTTTAGATGATGGTGTTATTAAACAAATACATGTTGGAACTACTTTGGCATACCAATATGATTTTGAATATAGTGGTCATTACTGGGATGTTTATAAAGATGCATTGAATACTGTTTATTTAAATCAAGGTGCTATTCCTCCTGATATATGTGAGATTAATGGTGTTTATTATAAGAGTTTTGATATTGCTTTAAATGAAGTTAATAATGGTGAAATTATTAAGATGTTAGAAAATTATACATTTGAATATGGGTTAGTACTTGATAATGGTAAAGTTTTTACTCTTGATTTTAATAATAAAAATATTGATCTTAATAATTATGGAATTTGTGTTACAAATAATACTTGTGTTGATATTATAAATTGTGATAATGTTTCTAATATTGCATATATAGAAGTATCTGGTATTCCTGCATCTAAACTAAACTATCATGCTAGTTTATATAATGCTTCTGTTTATGTATCTGATGGAGGGGAGGTTGTCATTTTTGGTAATATTTATAACTCTAGTGGACTTGGAGTGTCTATTGGAGATGATGATTCTTCTATTATAGTTATGG
>Ga0123353_10004428_pt1 | contig 18088 bp, 17 predicted proteins | sample TergutLab28metaG_3_FD_92763 | JGI IMG/M metagenome (GOLD analysis project Ga0123353, IMG submission 92763) | Labiotermes labralis P3 segment gut microbial communities from Petit-Saut dam, French Guiana - Lab288 P3 | ecosystem: Host-associated > Arthropoda: Insects > Digestive system > Gut ... | reverse complement strand
GCAGGCATTGATCACACATAACGGCGCTTCGATTTCTATGAAGTTCGCATGATTCATCGTATGGGAAATTGTTAGTTTTCTGTGACGCTTACACCTCTGCGAAAATCGGTGATTAAGGAACTGAATATTCTTCGGATCGCCGGCGTACTGCGGGTAATCCTTAACCGATTTCATGTGGTGGCCTTCATAACCAACGGCGCGTCCTTTTGCCGTAATTTCCCTTTGCTCCGACTGCGCCCAGTCCCGTGTTCCTTTTCCTTCCCGGACGTATGATCTTTCGTTCTTCCATGCCTCGCGGATAGCTTTCAGGCGTTCCTGGTTGGTGTCACTCATCGCCGCCGGCCTCCAGTTTTATATCCAGAGGGTCTAATTGTTCATCGGCAATTAGCGTGACCGCCTCGTTTATCTGATCCGTCAGCCAATCCTCAAATGAAGGCCAAGTTGCGTAGATTCTTTGTTCTTCTATATCCCACTGATGGACCTGGCCGTCTTTTTTATCCAAGTCAAAGAAAAATACGTCGGAATGAACGGCGACGGCGAAAACAAACCACTTTTCTGATATGCCTTTATCCTTGCGAAGTTGGGCATTAAAGTAAGACGCATACGTTTCAAAAGGCAAATCCAGCCCGGCGTCGCGCGGTTTTGTAGACAGCATTGCCGTGTCAAACAACATGCCGCCGTCGCAGGCTTCGAGCCATTTAAAGAAATCATCCGGCAAATCCGCCGCGCGCTGCCTGACCGCGTCGGCGCGTTCGATGCTTCCCGCCAATAGACAATGGAAAGCGTCAAATTTCTTTAGCCGCCGTATGTTCTCGGACATCCGCCCGGTCGGGTATATGTTGTTCAATAACTTATAATTAATAAACGACATTAGAATATCTCCTTTTAGGGATTACTTTCCTATAAAATCACCGTTGCCCCATTTTCCTTCTTGAACTGTTCCATCAGGACGAGTCAGTTTTCCATATCCATGCATCTTGCCATTAAAAAAATAGCCATTGTATTCATCGCCGTTTGCAAATATATATCCTCCGTACCCATGCATCATGGCACGCAAAAAATCGCCTTCGTATACATCGCCGTTACGAAATAAAATTTTCCCTTTTCCTGTTATTTTATAAGTTCCAAGGAAGCCGCGATCATAGAAAAACCTTTCAGAGTAAACAGGTTTCCCTGAAACAAAGTTCGTCAATACATTTACAGGGCGATAGATAATATTCGGCATATAGGAAAAATAAAGGGCAATGATGATGCCTTGTATTATCGCGAATATAAAATAATATTTAAAAAATGATGACTTAAAATCTTTTCTAAACGCGCAAAACCCAAGCCCCAATATGCCAAAAACGCAACCTGAAACACCCATAATAATACAAAAAATCCATAAAAATGAAATTATGAAATTCATAACAGAGTTATCATAGAATCGCCCTGCCGATGTAGCAAAAGAATTTGAATCTGGGTTAAGTAATACTAAAAGCCCTATACCAAAAAATATGAAGAATGGTGATAAAAGGACGGTGAAAAAAACGAAAAGGTTGTCTTCTAAATGATTTACGATTAATTCGCGTATAAAACTACGTTTATTACTGCGGATTATTATATCATAATTTTGTATATAATTTGTTGCATTCATTGCACCATTTGTAATAGTCGCAGTAATAGTTATGGTTCCTTCCGACGTAGCGTTGAGGGTACTGCCTGTAATAACTGCGCCTGTACTTCCCGCAGCTTTAATACTCCAAACGATATTTTTATTTGTAGCATTGTTCGGGGCTACCATACCCATAAGACTAAGCGCTGTTCCTGCCGTTGCTTCGGTAGGTACTCCCGATATATTCGATACTGGGATAAATTGCGATGGCAACGGTGGATTTGGCGGAGGTGTCGCTGTGGGCGGCGGATTAACGATATCCGTGGTAAAAATCGGTTCATTGGTAAACAACGCAGCAAACGCGCCGACAACTTCTTTTGCCGCAATTTCGTCTGTACCAATATCCCGCAGTATTTCAACCATCCGAAGCGCCGCCGAATTAAGGTCTTTGGTTGACGCCGCTTTTGATAAACGGGTATATATTCCTTCTTCCACAGCGCCTAAAGCACACTTGCGCATACGTTTCAAGTCGCTTCCCGGACCTAGCTTATCGGTAATCGCGGATTTAAAACGTTTAGCGTCGTTCAAGATATCAACGCCCTCGCGCAAACTTTTGATTTCCTTCAGCGCCTGTATGAGTTGGTCATTCATAATGCTTTACCTCTGTTACTTGACCTGTCGCAAAGATTCAAGATTTCAGATTCAGTAAAAAAGCGGGGCGAACACCGCCGCTGTAATTGATGACGATGCCGCCACCGACGCCGACATCACCGACATAGCTGACGATAGCGGCATTGTAACTACTGCCGCCGGGCGACCGAAGCCACCACCAGCACTCTTCATTATTTTGATTCTTAGCAACTCTATCGCTATCATTGTTGAAAAATCGTGTCGCTTCATCAATGCTTAAAAGAAATACATGATCTTTTGTGTCATTGCCGCCCTTTGTTCTATACGACGGATTATCCGGGTTGCTTATCCATTTTTCGACGATTTTCCTCCGTTCTTCTTCGGTAAATCTTTGCAGGAATTCTCCATTCAGGTATTTTCGCAAGGTACACGTTTCCCATGTTACGCCTATCCAGCTTTCGTTATATTTACGCTGCTCAATAACATCCTCTGTTATCAGTAGCGCCTTATCGACCTGCATGTCGAGCACTCGCCACTTGTATCTGCCGAATTCAAGATTCCGTTTTTCTTTGCTCAGCAAAATTTTTGCGGCTATCCCCGAAACGTTTTGGTTTGTACCACTGACTGATGGGGGCGGCGTAGATACCGACTGTCCTTGAGATTTTGGCTGTATTACGGTACTGGTTGATTTGTTCGGCGAGGATATCGGATCTTTTTCCGCAGGTGGCGGCAGTGGCGCAGGCTTGCTGACCTGCCAACCGAGAGCGGCGGCAAACTCATAGATGATGGTTTCAGCGCTGTCCAGCCCGATATGTGACTTAGTCAGTTTTTGTACTGCAATCTTTACGGCGCATTCCTTGTCGGTCTGCGACGCTTTCAGGTTGCTTTTCAATACCTGTGCGGCGCCAAATTCATAAACGGAATAAACTAACTGCTTGTCGCCTGTAGAAACAGACGGAGCAAAATCGGGAAAGTGCGCGTTGAGCCTTCCAAGCAAAACCTCCGCGCCGTACTTGCTCATAATGGTGGCCAGCGCGTCTTTGGAATTGTCGTAAAAATTAGGCTCTTCCTTTTTCGGGAGGCTTTCTTTACAAAAGGGACAGACGGTCAACGATTCCGACATTATCTTGCCGGTTTCCCATTTGGCTCCGCATTTCTTACATTCCATTTTATAATTTCCTTTGGTACAAAAACTCCGGCGAAACAGATTAGTAGATTCAATATTTCAGATTCAGCCAAATAGCGGGGCGAACTCCACCGCTAGCGCTGACAACAGCACTACCGCTGACGTAAACAATGCCTGCATCGCCGACGAGTGCGGCATAACTGCTATCGGAACCGGGCGTCCGCAGCCACCACCAACACGTTATATTTCCAAATTTTGCCTGTCTGTCACCGTCATAGATGTTAGGGAAAAACCATCCTTTGCTATCCGCAACAAATCTACTATTTCTAAATGTTTTGCGCCTTTTTTGTTGATAATCCCCACTGTTACCAAAGTATCTGTCAACATCCTCGAGACTCAACAGAAATATCTTGTCAGATGTGTTGTTTCCGCCCTTAGTGCCGGACCAAAGATTGTCAGGATTACCTATCCATGTTTCGACAATTTTTCCTCGTTCTTCCACTGTGAATTTTTGTAAAAATTTTTTATTCAGGTATCGCCGCAAAGTACATGTTTCCCAAGTTACACTTGTATAGGTTTCGTTATAATCACTCTGTTCAACAATATCCTCCGTTATCATCAACGCCTTACGGCCCTGCACGTTGAGTACACGCCACTTGTAATTGCCGAATTGAAGATTCCGCTTTTCGCCTCGCAAGATCTCTGTGGCTATGCCTGTCGTGGTTGGATACGCGGCGTTGGCTGACAGCGCTAAACTGGGTGCTTGCTGTTGAGGATTTGTTTGCATAGGAGTGTATATCAGTTTACTCGTCTGACGTCCTTGTGATTGTATCGAAGTAGAGCTTTGAACAAGCTTGCCAGCCAGGTGCTTCAAGGATTCTACTAAGCCACTCTCTTGCTGAACAGGCTTAGTTAAACTCCGTAAGGATTCCGCCAAACCCTTTTCTGCACGAGGCGAGCTTTGAACCGGCTCTGAATACGTTACGTCGTTATTGGACATGTTCTGCGGCTGTATATATGGTTGTTGCGGAGGCGAATCAGGCTTGCCGACCTGCCAGCCGAGAGCGGCGGTAAACTCATAGATGATAATTTCCGCCATGTCCGGCACGATAAAAGCCTCCATTAGTTTTTGTATCGCTACCTTTACTGCGCGCTCCTTGTCGGATTGTGATGCAGACAGATTGTTTTTCAGAACCTTAGCCGCATCGTTTTCATAAACGGCATAAACCAGTTTTTTGACATTCTTCGAAACGTCCGGGGCAAAATCGGGGAAATGTGAAGTAAGTTTCCCCAGTAAAACCTCCACGCCGTACATCTTCATAATGGCAGCCAGCGCATCCCTGGAATTTTCGTAAAACTTCGGTTCTTCCTTTTTCGGAAGGCTTTCCCTGCAGAAAGGACAGACGATCAACGATTCCGACGTTTTCTTGCCGGTTTCCCATTTGGTTCCGCATTTCTTACATTCCATTTTATGATTTCCTTTTGTATAAAACTCCGGCGAAACGGATTAAAAGATTTAAGATTTCAGATTCAGCCAAAAAGCGGGGCGAACGCCGCCGCCATCATTGCTGACGAAGCTGCCATGGACGTAGACAATGCCGTCATAGTCGACGAACGCAGCAAGGAAACTATTGCCGCCGGGCGACCGAAGCCACCACCAACACGCCTCATTAGTAAATTTCACCTGCCTGTCGATATCATGCGCGTTTGAAAACCCATAACCATCGCTATGCGCAATCCAATTGCCGTTTTTCAAGCTCTTTCGCCTTTTTTGCTGATAATCTCCGCTGTTGCCAAAATACCTGTCAACCTCTTTAAGGCTCAATAGAAATATCTTATCCATTGTATCGCTGCCGCCCGGTATGCCGTACCACAGGTTGTTGGGATTACTTATCCGTGTTTCGATAATTTTTCCACGCTCTTCGCCTGTGAATTTTTGAAGAAAGTCGCCGTTCAGATATTGACGCAACGTACACGTTTCCCACGTTACAGCTGTATATTTTTCGTTATAGGGACGTTTCTCAACAATATCCTCCGTTATCATCAACGCTGCGTCACTCTGCACTTCAAGCACTCGCCATTTGTAACTGCCGAATTGCAGGTTCCGCGTTTTACCCTGCAAAATCTCCGTGGCAATACCTGTGGCGGTTTGGTTCCTGGCGTTTGCTAATAGCGTCAGCCCGGGTGCTTGTTGCTGAGAACTTGACCGCGTTTCTGTTGGTTTATCCGTAGGCTGTTTTGTAGGTTCGGGCGGAGGCGCAGGCTTGCTAACCTGCCACCCGAGAGCGGCGGTAAATTCATATATAATGGTTTCCGCCATGTCCGGCACTATAAAAGCCTCCGTTAGTTTTTGTATCGCTACCTTTACAGCGCGCTCCCTGTCGGCTTGTGATGCAGACAGATTGTTTTTCAGAACCTTAGCCGCATCGTTTTCGTAAACGGCATAAACCAGTTTTTTAACATTCTTTGAAACGTCCGGGGCAAAATCGGGGAAATGCGAAGTCAGCTTCCCTAGTAAAACCTCCGCGCCGTACATCTTCATAATAGCGGCCAACGCGTCCCTAGAATTATCGTAAAACTTCGGCTCTTCCTTTTTCGAAAGGCTTTCCCTGCAGAAAGGACAGACGGTCAACGATTCCGACATTTTCTTGCCGGTTTCCCATTTGGCGCCGCATTTCTTACATTCCATTTTATGATTTCCTTTTGTATAAAACTCCGGCGAAACGGATTAAAAGATTTAAGATTTCAGATTCAGCCAAAAAGCGGGGCGAACGCCGCCGTCAAGAAAGTGGACACCGAGGCCTTCAACGTCGACACTGCCGTCACTGTCGACGGTCGCTGCATCGTCACTATCGCTGCCGGGCGACCGAAGCCACCACCAGCACGCCTCATTGTTAAACTTCGCCAGCCTGTCACTATCATGCGTGTTTGATAAATACAAACCATCTCTATCCGTAATCCATTTGCTGTTTTCCAAGTCCTTTCGCCGTTTTTGCTGATAATCTCCGCTGTTGCCAAAGTATTGGTCAACCTCATCGAGGCTCAACAGAAATATTTTATCCATTGTATCGCTGCCGCCCGGCGTGCCGTACCATAGATTACCCGGATTGCTTATCCGTGTTTCGATGATTTTTCCACGCTCTTCGCCTGAAAACTTTTGCAGGAATTCATTGTTCAGATATTTTCTCAGGTGGCATGTTTCCCATGCTACGTTTGCCAAATCTTCGTTATAGGGACGCTGTTCAATAACATCCTCCGTTATCATCAGCGCTTTGTCGCCCTGCACGTCAAGCACTCGCCATTTGTAACTGCCGAATTGAAGATTTCGTTTTTCGCCCTGCAAAATCTCCGCGGCAATTCCTTTGGCGGTTTGGTTTGTAAACTTGGCAGGTTTAAATGTCGATGCAATTATCCAGGTTAACAGCAAGAACACGACTGCTGAAGCCGCGATTATAGCGATAGATTTAAACGAACGTACAGGGTTTACAGATATGTTGAATTCTTCCTTATAGTTTGTAACAGCCGTAGCGCCATTTGCAATATTCGCGGCAATGATAACATTTCCCGCGGATGGGGCATTGAGGATGCTGCCGGCGATGGTTGCGTTGGTATTTCCCGGTGACTTAATGCTCCATGCTATGTTTTTATTTTTTGCATTGTTTGGGTTAACGACGCCGGTAAGATAAAGCGGCTTTCCCGCAGTTGCCATAGTCGGGACGCCTGTTATACTCGTAACAGGAACATGCGACGGCGGCTGTTGCGTACCGGGTTCCATGGTAAAAACCGGTTCGCTTGTAAACAATGCCGCAAACGCGCCGACAACTTCTTTCGCGGTCAACTCGTCTGTCCCGGTATCCCGCATCATTTCAACCGCGTTACGCGCCGCAGCACTGATATCGTTGGATGTTTTCGCATTTGACAAACGGGTATAGATTCCCAGTTGTACCGCTTCCACAGTCCGCATACGCATACGAACCATGTCACGCCCCGGCCCAGGAAGAAAATCGTCAATAGCGGATTTGAAGCGTTTTGTGTCCTTTAAAATGTTCTCGCCGTCGGGCAGGTTTTTGATTTTCTGCAACGCCTGTACTATTTGATCGTTCATGATGATGCTTCTCTGTTAATCGAAATATATCGCCGCAGTTTATTACCAGTTTGACCGGAATTTTGCCTTAATCGCGTCGAGGTCTATACCAAGTTCCGCTCCCGCTTCGGCAAGGCTTTTATTGCGGCTGCCGCCAAGTTCCCTTAATACCAGCAACTGCAATAACGCTTTTTCCTGTTCATTAATATTGTCGCTGTTATGGAACATCGTGAAGAATATCGCGCCCTTGCCGTGAGTTGCGCGAACACATATATTTGTGCCGTAGTCAAAAAGTTTTCCGCAGCCGCGCATAATCGGCTTAAAGTTGCCGTTGGACGGATTTCCGGATCCCGCCGTATGAAAATGGATATTTATACTATTGCCGACGATCGAGCGAAGCTCGGCATCCTCAATGGTAACGGTTTCCGTTCCGCTTTCGTACCCTATGTAAGTAAACCCTATCGACTCAGGGAATGCCGATTCCAGGAGGTCGCTTTGGGTACAGGAAGCAAATACGCATCCGCCCTTCGCGACAAACTCCCGTAGGTCTGACTCATCCGGTGAGGAACCTAAACAGTTCAGGAATAAGACATCGCAGTCTTTAAGGTTACCGATCGGTTTCCATTTAATGTTCATCGAGGTAAGCACTTTGCCTAAATCGTCATAACTGCTGTTTGTCCCGACCATTATACATATATCTTTTTTCGGTTCGGGCGCGGTTATTTTGGCTAAATCTTCCTTCTTTTTGCAATATGGGCATCCGGGATATTCCTGGGCATAGTAGATGTCCGGTGGAAATTGATTGGCGGCGTATCCCTCCCGTTTAGCGACTTCAGGCTTAATCGGGAATGCCCAGGTAGCAATCCATTTTTTGTTGTCCTTGATCTCAATTCTCACGCCGTAAAGCCTGCCCGAACTTGGACATTTCACTATTCCGATTGTAACATTCGGTTTCTTAGTCATCGCCATCACCTCAATATTAAGCGCAAAAGCGCATATTTCCCTTACTCGCTTTGTCATAGGTCGTCGTTCAACCCAACACTTCAATATCCTGACTGTTGCCCACAGTTAACACTGAGGCGTTGCCAGGGGCTGAAAGCCCTACGCATATCAGCCCAGGGCAGAGGCGTTTTACGCCGTCGCCCTGGGTTTCGTACAACAACAGAACCGCCGCCCTGAATGGGCAAGGCAATATCGTCCATAAAAGCCGTTCATCAAATTCAATTTTATGTTTTTTCAGCAACACAATCAGTTTGAACGGTAATTTTTTACGAACTAATGCACCATATTCCCTTGCCCTTTCAGGGCTGCTATATATTTTTCTTTCCCGTACCCAGGGCGGCGGCTTCGCCTTTGCCCTGGGCTGATATGCTTCGGCCTTTCAGGCCTTAGCGGGCTGAGCCCGCTTTATTTTTTTACTTCGTCTTTGCCCTGGGCTATTACGCTTCGGCCTTTCAGGCCGTTTCCAGTTCATTTTGACTGTTACAGTGTTAACTGTGTTCCGGTGTCAGTTCAATATCAGGAAAAAGTTCCGCCGCCATATTAAACACGGTACTATTGTATAGCGCTATAAAAACATCAATATTCTCTGTTTTAATAAACTCACGACATTCGATAACCGCGACGGTTATCGCTTCCTTCAAAGGATATCCGTATACGCCGGCGGATATCAGGGGAAACGCCACGCTTCTTATTCCCCGCTCTTTTGCGAGATTTAAGGATGATTTGTAGCATAAGCGTAGCAATGTTTCTTCACCGCATCCGCCGTCCGAATAAACCGGCCCGACAGTGTGGATTATATATTTCGCCGGCAAATTGTAACCGCCGGTTATTTTTGCCTCGCCAGTATTGCAGCCTCCGAGAGTTCTGCATTCCGCGAGAAGTTCCGGCCCCGCCGCGCGGTGAATGGCTCCGTCCACTCCGCCCCCGCCGAGCAGCGAACGATTGGCCGCGTTGACAATTGCGTCAACATTCAGTTTTGTTATATCGCCTTGAATAAATTTTAGCATTTCAGATCATTCCTCCGTCATTATGGTCAGTTATTTTAACTTCGGAATCCGTGTTGATATAAGTTAATTTACAGCGTTTATGGCAGTCAAACATTATATCATTTTGATATTTATTGTAGTACAAGTGATGTGAGCCAGATAAAAAGACAAGACCAGCAACCGAAATGATGTGCTGTTCGGGCATGTATAATAATGAGCCCGCCGTTATGATGCGGTTTGCGATTTCGATTCCAAAGTGTGACATTGTTCTTCCAGTTGCTTTGCTTCGTCTTCAGCATTTTTCAATTCCGCTTCGGCAATAATAGCTTTATCCTGTTGGGTAATTATTTGTTCATTTATACTTTGGTCAAATTCCTGCTTTGTCGATTGATCTTTGTTTTCAAATTCCACTTCCTGTTTCTTTAATTTTTCAAGCCGAGCTAGTTCAGCTTGATGCGCCCGCCCTTTCGCCTCCGCGTTTTTCTGCGCTGCGATGGCTTTTTCATTTGCTTTGTCAATCTCATGCTGCTTGCTCAAAATATCAATTAGTTCGCCATCGAATTTATCCAAAACGATCCCGGCTATTGAGACATCATCCTGAGAGCCTTTCTGAGCAAAATGCTCAGAAAGACCTTTGATATGTTCGCATGATCTATCAAAATCATCTTTTGCAAAATTTATAACGACCACACGGTATAGCTGTTTCAGATATTTTTCATTTTTATAAACTGGATAGGTGTCATCAACGCCGTCAGAACCAATGAAAATTGCCACAGGTCTTGTTCCCGATTTTCTTTCGGTGTCAATAAAACCGCTATCAGGCCCGTAAGTAAACTCTAAAACTTCTCCGTTTAAATTCTTATATCCAAACCAATATCGAAACCCAGACTGGGCGTCATTGTCGCACATTGACGTTGTAGCGTTCAAAAAGCACCTTTTATCCCACGGAATAGGCTGTGCCCATTGTCCGTCTTCAAAAAGGACTTCGCATTTACCGTCTCCGATATGAAGACCAAACCAATAATATTCAGTTGCGGCAACAGCTAACAGAGTGGTTCCGTATGCTTGATGAATATGATGTGTTTTAGGATTCTCAGGGTCTTGATAAATATTGTGATAACGATCTTTGTATTTATCGGCAAGCGCCTGAATTTTTTCATCCTCTTTTAGAGGACTGTTTTTTTCATCGGCTTCAACAGCTTCTTTCCATGAAGCAATAATATTATTAACCAAACTGTGCAGCTTGTCGTGAATTTCAGCGGCGGCGACATTTTCGGCAGAAAAATTGAGATCCGCAACAAATTCTTTAATGGCGGACAAGGCGCTTTTGACGGCCTGTTCCGAACCTTTATCGCTTCTAAAATTTTCAGGGCTTCCGTGACCATCGGCGACTATTGCTATCGCAAGACTATTTTCAGAAAAATTGTCATCTTTATCGGCATAGTCCTGGCAGATATTCTCTTTTTCATGTTTTTTCCCCATTGTATGGTGAGCAAACGCGCGGTATATCCGCTGGTCATTCCGTATGTCCATCTGCATGTCAATCCTATTTATTCTACGATATATGAAAAAAGGCAGTTCAAATTATGAACCACCTTTTCCGCTAAAAAATTACCAGCCTATGATATTAGTGGTATCAGCGCTATCCGCAGCTTCTACTTTAAATTCATTCAAGGCGTCAAAAAATTCCCTTTTCTTGCTTTCCGTCTCATTTTCATCTGAAACGCTTTTACTTGCTCGGCTGAAAATTTGAGACGCCCTCACGGAAACAAATACGATCATCTTTTTTAATGTTTTTTCATCATGAGCTTCCAGTATTGCTTCCGGGGCACCGGTAAACTCTTCGAGTACGGACTTATCAGCATCGTCCCCAATGGCTATTGCAATCTTAATGGCAACTTTGAACCAGTTATTATTTTTGAGTTTCTCAAGTTCTTCTTTATAATTATCCGTTGGCCCGCCGTCTGACAATAACAGAATAACGGGCGCGTAAGAACCGGCAACTTCTATCATAAACCCTTTTTCTGTGATGGTCAGTTTTTCATTGAGTTTTGCGCAAGCAGCGCCAAAAGCGGTGACACCGCCTGCGTTTAAATCGAGCCATCCTCCAAAGCTTTCGGCTTCGGTCGGTACCTGTGTTATCCATTTCGCTTCGGTGGAAAACTCAAGAGCCGCAATTTTAATTTGAGAGTCCGCATTATTGAATGATAAATCCCTTAAGTGAGGTATTACCTCTTCAATTGCAGAGTTAACGGTTCCAATTTTCGATCCTACCATGCTGCCGGAAGTATCGACTAAAAAGAAAAGAACCATAGTTCTACGCGGCCATGGTATTACTTCATCAATTAATGGATTTACAGACATATTTAAGTCAGGCATTTTGAATTACTCCATTCTATGTTCCGATAATTTCGGCTTCAACGTTTTGACTAAACCTAATTTTTATTCCGCTTGCTATTGTTACCACTTCATTATTGCCTTTTGGCGCAGGCTTTCCATCAGCGCCGGCGGCATACCAGGTTACGTTTGACAAATTCCTAATGCCAATTTTTGACGGATCATTTTTGTTCACAATCACCTCGGCGACGGGGTTTTTAAAGTCTCCATTATCATCAACCGTATGGCAGGGGTAAAGGTTTACTCCTGGAAAAAGCGGTACGTTTAACTTTTTGAACTTCAGATATGCGGGAATTCTGAACTGTTTACCGCAGTTGCCGTTAATACATTTGACCGGCTTGGTCGGATCCGCAAAAATCTCACATCCGCAGGAGCAGTTGATTATTTCACTGCGTAATCGAATGAATAATCGCAACCAATCGCTATCCAGCAACCGAGGCTTTTTTGTTTCGTGGCTATGAAGCTGGTCGTAGCTGAATGCGTTGATGAATTGATCGCGGACATACTGCGGAAACATCGCCCACCTCGCAATGGCGTTCTTATGGATACCCGTAACCGGGATGTTTGATTTATTGGTTGGGTCAAACATAAACACAGGATCCGAACCATAGAATTTTCTTTCAAGCTCATCCGTCATACAGGGAGGCATTGTTGCCTTTCCTTCTAATGGATGGCTGACAAACAGTAACATGAACAACACAACGGAGAGCGAATAGCGGTCGGTCTGCTTGTCAGGCATTTTTTTTCCGATAACGATTTCCGGCGCCATATAGCGGCACTTGCCCGCAATGCCCGAACTGAATCCGTGTCCCATAACGTTGTCGTTGTCGCAAATCAGGACATCGCCGGTCGTAAAATTTACAAAGAAGTTTCCGTCGTTGAGATCCTGATAGTTGTATCCTTTTTTGTGTAAGGCGTCGAAACCTTCAACTATATTCAATGCGGCGTTTACAAGAGCGCGAACACTCTTGAATTTTTCCCTGGCGAGAAGATACTTTGAAAAATCTCCATACTCTTTAGGACGCAGAGGCATCACGTAGCCGAACGAACCATCCACCCATTCCGTAATATCAACCGGCCACAAGAACGCACTTGTCGGTTTTCCCTGATCGATGTTGTTTTCGATATTTTTATAGAACTTGTCGGGATTTTTGAGTTTGTTCGTGAAATACCATTTGAGAGCCATCTGTTTTCCATCATACTCAACCCTGTAGACGGTTCCCTGACCGCCTTCGCCAATTTCGAGCTTTTCAGGGGCATTCCTAACCACCTTGACAGTCTTAAAATTTTTTGTTTGGATTTCCTGCCCTTCTCTCAATTCTCCCATGAAGCGACCTCATACTCGTCAGATATTTTCGGTACATTAAAACCTGCATATTAATTCGTATTACGTACTGGCAACCTCCGAAAACCCCATACGCTGCGTTACGCTCCCTCGCCAAAATGCTCATTTACCAGTTGTAAACTCCGCTTTTGGCTCAGTCGCAAGCCTTGATTATGGAGTTTTCGGAGGTCGCCTGCCGTAATTAAAAATCCTTCACTGGAATAGCCGTTATAATGCGGTTTGCGATTTCAATTCCAAAGAGCGGCATTGTTCTTCCAGTTGCGCTGCTTCGTCGTCAGCCTTTTTCCATTCCGCCTCGGCAATATTAACTTTTTCTTGTTGAATGCCTGCCTCAACATCAATACTTTCTAATTCTGTTTGTATCTTTTCAACGTTTGCGGAAGCATCCTCGACACTTTTTGTCGCTTCCTCAATACGTAATTTTATCGAACCTTTTTGTAAATGGCTCAAATGTGCATTTTTTTGCTCCAAATCCTGTTTAGCCGCCTGAGCTTTGTTTTCCAGTTCAGCTTGCTGCTTTTTTAGTTTTTCGGCGCGCGCCTGTTCAGCCTGAAACGAATTTTTTTTTGCTTCCTCTTTTTGGCGCGCGAAAATGGCTTTTTCCCTTACCTTGTCAAGCTCATGTTGATCGCTCAAACGGGCAATAAACTCTTCGTCAAACTTCTCAACGACGATTCCCGCCATCGAAACATCGTCCTGACTGCCTTGTTCAGCAAGTTTCTCAGCAAGGCCTTTGATTTGATTTTTTGTACTCTCAAACCCGTCTTTTGAAAAACTTAAAACAACTGTGCGGTATAAGTATTTCAGGTGTTTCTCATTTTCATGAACAGGATAGGTATCATCCACTCCGTCAGAGCCGATGAAAATCGCCACGGGTTTTGTTCCTGATTTTCTTGCGGAATCAATACCGTCACAGTCCGGCCCATAGGCGAACTCAAACACAGCCCCATTTAAATCCCGGTATCCGAACCAATACCGAAATTCAAACAGCGCGTTATCGTCGCATATGGATGTAGTAGAGTTTAAAAAGCACTTCTGGTCCCATGGGATTGGTTGCGCCCATTGACCATTTTCAAAAAGCACTTCACATTTGCCGTCACCGACATGCAAACCAAACCAATAATTCTCAGTCACGGCAACAGCAATCAGAGTGGTTCCGTATGCATGATGAATATGCTCCGGCACGGGATCGTCCTTCAGGTAACGTTTTCTATATTTGTCCTCAAGCGTCAGGGTGTTTTTATCGTCTTTGAGAGGACGGCTTTTTTCGTCAGCCTCTACAGCTTCCTTCCAGGAACCGATAATACTGCTCGCCAGGCGGCGCAGTTTATCGTAAATTTCAGCGTTGCTGATGTTTTCAGCGGTGAAAACCGTGTTCGCCACAAATGCCTTTATGCCGGACATCGCCTGTTCAACCGCTTTACTGGAACCTGTGTCGCTCCGAAAGTACTGAGGGCTCCCGTGACCGTCGGCAACTATAGCAACCGCCAGTTTTTCATCCGCGTAATGGTCATGGCAAGCCGCGAAATCCTGGCAGCCAAGGCCATGCTTTATATGACTCGCACCTTTTGTAAACTGAGCAAACGAACGGTATATCGGCATTATGACAAACTCCTTCCAGGCGTTTACACTGATCAGCGGCAGAAACCCCATGAAATATCCGGGTTAACATTCAACCCAATTAACAAATTCTAAATCGTCTATTTTCCCAAAATCTGCTTTGTTGTCCGTTACGAGCGTGTAACCGTTTACCATGCAGAAAGCGGCGATTAAAATATCAGCATCGCTTACCGTGAATCGTTTAACGTATAAATCGGCGTAAATCCGGGCTGCCTGCTCCCAGGCATCAAAAGACATATCCTCAAGAGCGCAATTATCGCATATAACGGAATATGCCTTTTCATGTGCGGGTATGGGCTTGATTATCAATCCGCGCCGTATCTCATAATTAACTAAAGGCGGGATAATAAACCGCGCACCGCTGCTTTGAGCTTTTTCCCTGTTTTCCCGAACTAAAGGTGTACCGCGCATAAGATGAATGATCGTGTTTGTGTCCAAAACGTATTCCATGCCGTCATGCCTCTTCAAAATCTATAAGCTCACGTTTTAACTGGCAGCGCGGAAAATCTTCAAAGCGAGGCTTTGCGTCCATCCCTGAAACGATTTTATCAAGCTCCGCCCATGTGTCGGACTTTTCACGCGGAGGATCGTCCAATACTGTGAGAATCACACGGCGGCGGCCTTGTATGTCTATTGATGCGCCTACCGGGTAAAATCGTCCCTTTTCAAAATATCCTTCGTATGCCCGCAGCATTTAAACCATCTCCTTTCCTATTAAAATGAACAAATAATTTGCGCCGCGTTTTGTTCCGCCGTGTTTTCAGCCGCGATGCACAAGCGGTCGGATTCGTTTATACGGGGGTAACCTGATGCCCAAGCTCATACCGATCAAGCCCGAATAACCGGTGTTCCACAGGTATACGCCTTCAAATGGCAATCTCCGAAAACCCCGGACTCTGCGTTACGCTCCCTCGACAAAATGCTCATTTACCTTGTGTGTAAACTCCGCTTTTGTCTCGGTCGCAAGCCTTGATTCCAAGGTTTTCGGAGGTTGCCAAACGATCACTGAGACATACTCCAAAAGGGCACGGATTTCAAAAAAGGAAGCGAGACCAAAATTCAAAGTGTAAGAAGGCGGAGTCGCGGTGCATTCAACAATACGCAAGGCGACGCTGACGCAACAATCAGGATCGTTGAACTTTGAAAATCCGTGCCCGTTCGGAGTATAAATACCTCAACCGATCACTGAATTACCATTCATCGTCACCAGAGGCATCGGCGCTTTGCGCGACTTCGACCTTGATTTCTTTCAATTCTTCGATAATGGCGGCTTGCTTGCTTTCTTCCTCGCCGTCGACATTGGCGCTCTTGCTGGCAACCTCGGACGCTCTGACGCTGACAAACTTGATCATCTTCTTGAGCGCCGCGGCATTATGCACTTCCAGAACAGCCTCAATATTGCCGGTGAACTCTTTAAGCACGTCTTTATCAGCATCGCTGCCGATTGCTACGGCAACCTTGATAGCTTTCTTGAACCAGTTATTCTGATTAAGCTTTTCCAGACCTTTTTTGTAATCATCGGTCGGCCCGCCGTCTGACAGCAGGAAGATGGCTGGGGCAAAAGAACCGGTGGCTTCCTGCATAAAAGCCTTGGTGGAAAGTTTTTCGGCCAGTGTTACACAGGCGTCTCCTAAATCGGTAACGCCGCTTGCGTCCAGATCGTTCCAGACGAAGTTTTCGACTTCGACCGGGCCGGACGGCGTCAACCATGTCGCACCGCTGGAGAATTCAAGCACGGCTATTTTAATCTGCGCGTCGGCGTTTGATTCTGAAAGATCCTTCAGTACAGGAATGACCTCTTCAATGGCGGAGTTGACGGTGCCGATTTTAGAGCCCACCATACTGCCGGAGGTATCAACCACAAAGAACAACACCATGGTTTTACGTGGAATTGGTACGTTATCAAGTAATGACATTTGCGTGAAGCTCCTTTCTAATTTCCTATGATTTCGGCTTCATGATTTTTACCGAAATTGATTTTAATACCACTTGCTACCTTGACTACTTCACCGTTGCCTTTCGGCACCTGTTTTCCATCTGCGCCCACGGCATACCAGGATACATTGGACATGTTACGTATGCCCATACTGCCCGGATTGTTTTTCGACACGATCACTTCGGCAACGGGCGTCTTGAAATCCAAGTCTCCATCAACCGTATGGCATGGGTTAAGGTTGACTCCCGGAAAAAGAGGCACGTTCAGCTTTTTGAATTTCAGATATGCCGGAATCGTGAACTGCTTTCCGCATTTGCCGCACTTGACCGGCATGGTTGGATCGGCGAAAATCTCACTTCCGCAGGCGCAGGTTATTATTTCACTTCGCAGCCGAATGAATAATTTCAGCCAATCGCTGTCCAGCAGCCTCGGCTTTTTTGTTTCGTGGCTATGAAGCTGGTCATAGCTGAAAGCGGCTATGAACTGGTCGCGGACGTACTGCGGGAATATCGGCCATTTTGCAATGGCGTTCCGATGAATCCCCGCAACAGGGATGTTGCTTTTATTCGTCGGATCGAATATGAAAACGGGTTCCGAGCCGTAAAACTTCTTTTCCAGTTCTTCCGTCATGCAGGGAGGATTGGTTGCCTTTCCTTCCAGCGGGTGGTTGACAAAAAAAAGCAGGAACAACACAACAGCCAGGGAATAGCGGTCGGTCTGCCTGTCCGGATCTTTGCTTCGGACAACTATCTCCGGAGCCATATAACGGCACTTTCCCGCAATACCGGAGCTGAAACCATGTCCCATAACGTTGTCGTTATCGCAAATCAGGACATCACCGTTCGTAAAATTTATAAAGAAGTTGCCGTCGTTGAGGTCCTGGTAGTTGTATCCCTTTTTGTGTAAAGTATCAAAACCTTCAACAATATTCAGCGCGGCGTTCACAAGAGCGCGAACGCTCCCGAAATTTGCCTTGGCGAGAAGATATTTTGAAAAATCACCATATTCTTTCGGGCGCAGAGGCATCACGTAGCCAAACGTACCGTCAACCCACTCAGTTATATCAACCGGCCACAGGAAAGCGTCCGTCGGTTTTCCCTGTTCTATATTGTTTTCAATATTTTTGTAGAACTTGTCCGGATCTTTGAGTTTGTTCTTGAAATACCATTTGAGAGCCATCTGTTTTCCGTCGTATTCAACCCTATAGACAGTTCCCTGGCCGCCTTCGCCGAGTTTCTCAACGATCTTCGCTGTTTTATAGCCCTTGGTCTGAATTTCCTGCCCTTTGTTTAGTTCACCCATAAAGCAACCTCACAATCGTTAGATATACTCCCGACCGGCATAAAATGAAGATTGACTTGCGAGGAT
>Ga0123353_10004425_pt1 | contig 18096 bp, 18 predicted proteins | sample TergutLab28metaG_3_FD_92763 | JGI IMG/M metagenome (GOLD analysis project Ga0123353, IMG submission 92763) | Labiotermes labralis P3 segment gut microbial communities from Petit-Saut dam, French Guiana - Lab288 P3 | ecosystem: Host-associated > Arthropoda: Insects > Digestive system > Gut ... | reverse complement strand
TATATGGAGGGCAAGCGCCGACCGCGGTACTTCGTTGACAAAACGGTCGGATTGAGGGAAGTGGAAAGTTGAAAGTTGAAAGTGGAAAGTTGAAAGTTGAAAGTTGAAAGTTGAAAGTGGAAAGATAGAGAACGAGGTTGTACGACATGACACAACCGTTGAATCGACAGAGAACAGATGATGGGGATCAACTGGTTACCGATACCGGTCACGGATCGAAAGCGGTCAGGGAAACGCTTGAAGCGTATGGGTTCAGGTTCTCAAAGTCGATGGGGCAGAACTTTCTCGTCGACGCGAACATACCCGAGAAAATCGTAAGGCTTTCGGGTATTGACAAGTCCTGCGGGGTGCTGGAAGCCGGGCCGGGCCTGGGCGCGCTGACTTCAGAGCTGAGCAAAACGGCGGGGCAGGTGACGGCGGTCGAACTCGACAGGCGGTTGGTTCCGATACTTCGGGAGAAGTTTGAGAGGCAGTCAAATGTCGAGATAGTGCAGGGCGATATCCTGAAGCTGGACCTGGCGGAACTTGTAAGGGATAAAATGCCGGGCATGCCGTATCATCTCTGCGCTAACATTCCATATAATATAACTACGCCCGCGCTGACGGCGTTTATTGAAGCGGGTGTTTTTGAATCGATAACCGTGATGGTGCAAAGGGAGGTCGCCAGGCGTATTTGCGCGAAGCCGGCAAGCCCCGAGTACGGCGCGTTCACCGTGTTCGTGAGCTACCACGCCGAGCCTGAGCCGCTCTTCGACGTGCCTCCGGAATGTTTCATACCGCGCCCCGGGGTCTTTTCGTCAGTCGTAAGGCTGAAGACGCGGCGGCAGCGTTTTCTTGAGCCGGAAGCGGAGCTGATGTTCTTTCGCGTCGTCCGAGCGGCGTTCGGCCAAAGGAGAAAAACGCTGGTCAACGCGCTGATTTCCGCGTTCGGCGGCACGCTGGAAAAAGGGGATGTCGCGGCTGCGGTCTCGGGCTGCGGATTCGACGCTCGGGTCCGCGGGGAGACGTTGGGAACAGGAGATTTCATGAGGTTGTCCAAGTCGATCGGCTCGCTTGATAAAAATCCATCATAAACTGATACAATTAGGATACAATGTTGTGTTAGATAAGAGAGTGAACACACATAACCGTTGAAATATCAACGTTTTCCGAAAAAACAATTGACAATTCTTGGAAGATGATGTAGAATTTCCTCGGTCTATGAAATGCGTGGGCGATCAAGCGCCGAAAAATCGGTGCAAAATCGGTTCCCGGCTCCAAAAATTAGGGGGTATATCAATGAGTATAGTTTCAGAGATCAAATGCGCGAGATGCGACAGAAAGTATTCCGGCGTCCGCAGCAGGTGCCCCTATTGCGGGGCGCGCCGGATCGGGCGCGGGAAGTATTCCGAGGATTCAGACAACTCTAGAGGGAAGATGCTCATCAGCGTATTGCTGCTGGGCGTTCTCGTCATTGCCGCGGGGTTTCTCCTGCTGACGACTCCGCCCCCCGAACCCGAAGTGCAGGGCCCGGTAGTATCGAACACGATAACCGTGCCTGACGAATCGGATAACGTGACCGTCACGAACTCGAACACCCCGCCTCCGTCGACGCCGCCGCCGGTCGTCGAAGAGACTCCGCCTCCGCCGACCCCTCCGCAGGTCAGGTCGGTGATCATCACATACGCCGGCAGGGAGAATAAAGATTTCACGGCGGCAGTCGCAGAAAAAGTGCCTCTTGTCGCGAAGGTGGAACCGCCGGGGCTTGATGAGGAAATTATTTGGACGAGCAGCAACAGGAACGTCTTTGAAGTCGTGGAAACCAGCCTCGACGGAACCACAGCCACAGTTACGGGCGTCGGAAAAGGTACCGCGACGCTTACCGTCACCGTCGGGGGCGTGGAAGCGACTTGTGTCGTCAGGGTCAACTAAGTCCCGAATGTTTAAAAGCAAGGCCGGGGGAGGCCTGAGGCTTTTTGAAAGGAAAGTGTGTTCATGAGTATAAAATCGACCGGCATTGTTAGAAAAGTTGACGAGTTGGGGAGAATCGTTCTGCCAATCGAACTCCGGCGAACTCTGGATATCTCTGAGCGGGATACGATGGAGATTTTTGTGGACGGGCCGTCCATCATTCTCAAGAAATACATACCCGAACCCGTGAAAACAGGCAGGGGTAAGAAGTACATCTGCGAGGTCTGTAAGAAGGAAATGGAGAAACCGTAGGGACTGGGATAGCGTCAGTCCGGGCATATTACGTGCGTATAGATTTCCGGGGCGGCCATTTCCGGTCGCCCTATTATGACTTTTCCTTGACCACAGCGTTATAAAGCACATTCTTGGGGACACCTGTTTCTTCGGCGGCTTTTTTTACGGCGTCTTTCACTGACGACCCGTTATCTATGTAGTCCGCCGCCGCAGATACCGCGTCGTCGAGCGCGGGCGCCGGAGCGGGGGAGTCAGTCGCGCCTTCAAGGACCAGCACGAACTCGCCGCGCGGCGCTCGCTCTTTGAAATGAGCGACTGCCTCGGACAGCGTAAACCTGAGGGTTTCCTCAAAGACCTTCGTCAACTCGCGCGATATTGATATCCTCCTGTCGCCGAAAACTTCGAGCATGTCGCCGAGCGTACGCACAAGCTTATGCGGAGCTTCATAAAAAACCATAGTCCGTTTCTCCGTTTTGAGTTCGCTTAGATGCTCAAAGCGGCTTTTTCTTGAAGTGGACAGAAAACCCTCGAATGTGAACCGCCCAGTCGAAAAGCCAGACAGCGCGAGAGCCGCGACGGCGGCGCACGGGCCGGGTATGACAGCCATTGCGATGCCTGCCTGTACGCAAGAAGCGGCGAGATCTTCCCCTGGGTCGCTTATACCGGGGGTGCCGGCATCGGTCACCAACGCGCAGCTTTCGCCTGCGAGGATGCGGTTGATGATGGCCTCCCCGCTTGACCTCCTATTGTGCTCATAATAACTCAAAAGCGGCTTTTTGATGCTCAGGTGCTCAAGCAGTTTGCGCGTCACCCGCGTATCCTCGGCGGCGATAAAATCCACCTCGCGCAGCGTGCTCGCGGCCCGCGCGGAAATATCGCCGAGATTGCCGATCGGCGTCGCTACGAGGTATAACGTACCTGCTTGAGACATGCCCTTTCCCTCATTTTCTGCGATATATAGCCATTACTTCGTCCGAGTCTCCGCCGTCGTCGTTTGTGAGTAAAAGCGGAGCTTCGATTTTCAAAGAGGGCTTGCCGCCCTTGCGGCTTTCGACAAGAACAAGATTTGGCGGGGACTCGCTATTGTACTGAACGAACCTGATACGTTTCGGCTCAAAGCCGCCCGCGTTTAATGTGCGAAACACATCCGCCAGCCGTTCGGGCTTTTGAACGAGCATAAACGAACCGCCCCATCGCGTGATATGACCTGCGGCCCGGCAAATGTCATCCAGCGTGCAGGTTTCTTCGCTCCGCGCGTCGGCAAGCTCCGGGTTTACCGGCCTTTTTCCGCTGCCGGCCGCATAGTAGGGGGGATTCGCGACCGTTATGTCGTAAGCTCCGGCGCGCAGGAACTCGCGAAAGCGCCTGATATCTCCCTCGATTACGGAGATACGTTTTTCGAGGCCGCTGTGTCTCGAGTTTTCCGCCGCAAGCCGCGCAGCGTCGGGGTTTAGCTCGACGCCGTCAACAAGCAGTTCAGGGTCGCCCCATGCCAATAGAATAGAAATGATCCCCGAGCCGCATCCGAGATCCGCCGCGCGCTTCTTTTTCTTCACAGGAGAAGACGACGCGAAGTGCGCCAGAAGGACGGAGTCTGTTCCGAGCGGGAATACGCCGCGTCGCTCGGCAAAATGGGGGCCGCCGGGCCAAAGCTCGCTTAACAATCGCGCCAACCGCCTCTCCATGCATTCAGAATTCTGTCCGAGGCTCCTGCAGGCCTTCGCATCGTGTATAGGAATCATCTTTCAAACTTTGCTGAATCATGACAGACGGGAGGGCGTGCAAGCCCTCCCCGTAAACATTGCTCCGCAGAACGCGGCCGTTTTCTGTCAGATGGCTCCCAGGAACCTATCCCTCTGCAATAGCGTCGACAGGGCAGGACCCCGCGCAGACGCCGCAGTCTATACACAACTCCGCATTGATTTCATATTGGGAATCGCCGGCTATGATTGCCTCGACCGGGCACTCTCCCATGCAAGCCCCGCAGGAAATGCACTCACTGCTGATTTTATACGCCATGACTTTACCTCCAAAATTATGTGATAATTATATTCTTGCTCAAAAGGTGTTTTACCTCAAGAGGTATTCTACCATGTAATTCATAAAAATCAACAGTTTTTTCGGATACCCTCTTTACTGTAACCTTATCTTTCTTATCACAGATGTCCTATGTCTGTTCTATAATGGGCGTTTTCGAAATTAATGCGGCTCACGCCCTCGTAAGCGAGACAAGCCGCTTGCTCCAGAACGCCGCCTGCCGCTGTGACGCCGAGCACGCGCCCGCCGTTTGTCAGCAGCTTGCCGCCGGAACGCGCGGTACCGGCATGAAAAACGGTAACGCCGTCCGGTAGGTCGCCGAGACCCGTTATCTCATAGCCTGTCCGATAATCCTCCGGATAACCTCCGCTCGCCATTACTACGCAGCAGGCGCAGCCGTCGCGCCACTTTATGTCGATCTCATGCAGGCGCTCGTCGGCGACCGCTTCAAAAATGTCGAGAAGGTCGGTGTCGAGCAAAGTCAGAATCGGCTGGGCTTCGGGGTCGCCGAACCGCGCGTTGTACTCCACTACACGCAAGCCGCCTGGAGTCAGCATCAGCCCGAAATAAAGTACGCCCTTAAACGGCGCGCCTTCGATGTTCATTGCTTCGACTGTCGGGCGGATTATCGTTTTCATGCAGATATCCGCCAACTCGTCCGTGTATACCGGAGTCGGGCAAAACGCGCCCATCCCGCCCGTGTTTGACCCGAGGTTCCCGGTAAGGGCCCTTTTATAGTCCTGCGACGACAGCATCGGCACAACGGTTTTTCCGTCGGTGAAGGCGAGTATGGTGATTTCAGGCCCGGTCATGTATTCCTCGATTATGACCCGGCTGCCGCTCTCGCCGAATCTCCTGTCCAGCATCATCAAGTCAACAGCGGCAAGGGCGGACTCGACGTCCAAAGCGACGACCACACCCTTCCCGAGCGCCAGGCCGTCCGCCTTTACGACCAGCGGAGCGCCTTGCTCAAGGATATACGCCTTGGTTTCGCGAGCATCCGTGAAAACCTCATGCCCTGCAGTAGGGATACCATACTTTTTCATTATCTCCTTGGCGTATGCCTTACTGCTCTCAAGCCTCGCGGCGTTTTTGCGCGGGCCGAACGCGCGGATCCCCGCGGCTTCCAGCGCGTCGACCATTCCGAGCGCAAGCGGGTCGTCAGGGGCGACCATCACAAAGTCCGCGTTTTCCCGCGCAAAGTTCACCATGCCTTCGATATCGGTAGCGCGGATGTCGACGCACTGCGCGATTTCGGCAATGCCTCCGTTACCGGGCGCACAGAAAAGCTTCGCGACGCGCGGGGATTTGAGCAAAGCGCTGCAAATCGCGTGCTCGCGCCCGCCGCCGCCAACAACGAGTATATTCATATAACCTCCAAGACTGAATATGTGAAATGTATTAAACGTGGGGTAAGATGCTTACACATTAATGGTGGAAAAGCCGTGTTCCGGTCAGCGCCATTACGATCCCGTATTTGTCGCATGTTTCTATAACATCGCCGTCTCTGATAGAACCGCCCGGCTGTGCAATATAAGCGACGCCCGATCTTTTAGCGCGCTCGATATTGTCGCCAAAAGGGAAAAACGCGTCGCTGCCGAGTGATACGCCCGAAGCGCCTGCGATCCAGGCTTTGCGTTCCTCAAGGGTCAGTTCCGGCGGCCTGCTCGTGAACAATGCCTGCCAAGCGCCGTCGCGCAAGACGTCTTCACTGTCGTCTGAAATATAGACGTCGATCGCATTGTCGCGCGCGGGGCGGCCGACGTCGCCGCGAAACGGCAGTTCAAGCACTTTCGGGTTCTGCCGAAGCCTCCAGTTGTCGGCTTTCAAGCCGGCGAGGCGCGTACAGTGTATCCTGCTCTGCTGGCCCGCTCCGACGCCTATTGCCTGCCCGCCTGCGACGTAACATACTGAGTTGGACTGAGTGTATTTCAGGGTTATCAGCGATATCAGCAGGTCCCGTTCCGCGCTCTCTGTCAGGAGATCATTCTTCGTTACTATGTTTTGCAGCATGCTCCTGTCTATGCTCAGACGGTTTCGTCCCTGCTCAAAGGTGACGCCATAGACGTCTTTGAACTCAGCTTCGCGCGGGATATAGTCCGGATCGATTTTCACGACGTTGTACCCGCCCTTACGTTTGGCCTTGAGGATGTTCAATGCGCTTCCGGTATAGCCTGGGGCGATCACGCCGTCGGATACTTCCGGAAGAAGCGCGGCGGCGGTCTCCTCATCGCAGACGTCGGACAGCGCGGCCCAATCCCCGTATGAGCAGAGCCTGTCTGCGCCGCGCGCCCTGACATACGCGCACGCAAGCGGAGAAAGGCTCGCAGCGCCGGTGAAATACATCATCCTTTCAATGTCGCCGAGCGGTAGGCCCACGGCTGCGCCCGCGGGCGAGACATGCTTGAAAGACGCGGCAGCGGGCAGCCCCGTTGCGGCCTTCAGTTCCCGCACGAGCTGATAGCCGTTGAGGGCGTCGAGAAAGTTTATAAAGCCTGGTTTTCCGTTGAGTACTTCGACCGGCAGATCCCCGGACTCCATAAATATCCGCGACGGTTTCTGATTTGGGTTGCACCCATATTTCAACTCAAGCTCTTTCATTCTTATTCATTCCATTCTTTTTCAACATTCATACTCAAAAATCAATTATAATATCTACAAAACCACGTTTCACGTTAAACATTTTTGTTGATAATCAAGTCGCTCCTTTTTCCTGTGGCAATGTCTATCTCAAGCGCGTAGAGCGAGACCTTGTTCTCAGCGTTCAGCGACTCCCATACTGTCTTTGCCAAACCGCCGATACCGTTTTCAGTTGAAATCCCCACCGGAACAGGCTCGCCTTCAAATGCCGGGAGCGGATCGCCGTCCTCCTTGTACGTAGAAATGAAGTGGCCCAGACCCGGGATGGGCGCTGAGTATTCGTAGAAGCCTCGCAGACAGCACTTCGGGCTGCCGTCGGCGGTCTTCAGGATAGAAAGGCAATAACTCCCGTCCGGTTCAACGAGCCCTGAAATGCGCGGCGTATAGTTCGGCGCGTCGGGTTCATACTCCCGCGTCAGCAGCGCATCATGAAAGCCCCGCCCGTTCAGAATATACTCGAATATGGTGTCGGTCTGGTCGCCGTTCGTCACGATAGTCCTGCCGCTTAAAACCCGTACGGGGCGGTATATGACCAGGCTCGGGTCGGTCAACAGGGCAGGTTCATAGGCCTTTGTGCGGATACCGTCGCCTGTCTTGTCAAAGACGCGGTTGCGGCTGTTTACGCTTCGGCCCATGATAAAATACAGTATTACCGCGCGGCTGCCGTCTTCGCCGCATCCGATCACTATCCCGCGCCCGGGATAAGGGTTATTCCTTAGAAGCTCGTTTATATTATATATCATCATCCATATACCCCTTGATATGTACTACGCGCCCGTGTACTTCGAGGCGCCGTTCGCAGAACAGCGAGATCGCCTCAGGTAATATTTTCCACTCCGCCTGCTCCATGACCCTTCGCTGGAGCGTCTTCGGAGTGTCGCTCTCATAGACAGGCACAGCCTTTTGCAAAATGATCGGACCGCCGTCCGCCACTTCTGTGGCGAAATGCGCCGTAGCGCCCGTGACCTTCGCGCCGTATGCAAGCACGGTCTCATGGACTTTCAGGCCGAAGAAGCCGGGCCCGCAGAACGACGGGATAAGAGAGGGGTGGATGTTTATTATCCTGTTTTCAAATGCGCTTATGAGCTGGGGGCCGAGTATGTAGTTGAAGCCGGCGTAAACGACGAGCTCAATCTCAAGATCCTGCAGCTTCTCAAGCAGCGCTTTCGTAAAACTCAGGCGGTTCGCGAACACAGAGTGATCCACTACATACACAGGTATGCCGGCGTATCTTGCGCGTTCGATGGCGTAAGCCGCGGGGTTGGACGAGATCACTGCCGACAGCTCGCAGTTTTTGATTTCGCCAAATAGTTTCGCGTCGATGATCGCCTGTAGATTCGTTCCGCCCCCGGATACCAATACGGCAGTTCTAACCATGGCAAGTACCATTCCTCTCCTATTTTTGATTTATCATTCAATCATCTCGGGGGGATTGAGTAAGGTTCTTGTTAAACCAGATCCAGCCCTCTTTCGCCGCTCACGCAATGTCCCAGCAGTATCGGAGACTCGCCTTGTCCGCTCAGCGCGGCCATGACCGCGTCCGCTTTGTCCGCGCCGACCGCCAGTACGACACCGGCGCCCATGTTGAACGTGTTGTACATGTCGCGCGCCGGTATGCCGCCTTTGCGCGCGAGGATGTCGAAGACGGGCATTTTCGGTAAGTTCGCCGCGCCGATTACCGCGCGGACATCTTCGGGCAGCATTCGCGGGACGTTTTCGAAGAGTCCGCCGCCGGTAATATTACTGATACCTTTGATATCCTTGCCGAACCGCCTGATAACGTACAGCAGAGGTTGGACATACACTTTTGTAGGGCGCAGAAGCTCCTCGCCAAGCGTACATCCCAGATCGGGCATATATATGCTCAGATTTTTCAGATCATCGGCGAAAACCCTGCGCACAAGCGAAAAACCGTTTGAGTGGAGCCCCGAGGACACAAGCCCGATTATGGCGTCGCCGCTTTGGACTGATTTTCCGTCGATCATATCGTCGTAATCGACAAAGCCGACGGAAAAACCGGCGAGGTCATATTCGTCCTCGGGCATCATGTCCGGATGCTCAGCAGTTTCGCCGCCCACGAGCGCGCAGCCGGCCTGACGGCATCCGTCGGCGATGCCGGCGACGATCCGCTCGACGCGTCCGGGGACATTTTTTCCGACAGCGAGGTAGTCGAGGAAGAACTGCGGCTCCGCGCCGGTGCATACGATATCGTTAACGCACATCGCGACGCAGTCTACTCCGACCGTGTCGTGTTTGTCCATCAGAAACGCAATTTTCAGCTTGGTTCCGACGCCGTCTGTTCCCGATACGGCTATCGGGCGCTTCATACCGGACAGCTGAGGCTCGAACAGTCCGCCGAACCCGCCGAACCCTCCGAGAACGCCGCTGCGGAAGGTACTTTTTATGTGGGGCTTTATCATTTCGACAGACTCATACCCGGCGGTGATGTCAACCCCCGCCTTTGCGTAGCTGTCTGATTTCGAACTTTGCATAATGCTCCTTCCGCTGCTCGTTTAGATTCTTCGCTTTACGCCTACAAGAAGTCTCCGCTGACCCATACGGTTTTGCGGGCTCTTTCCGCCCGCGCGAGCGCATCTTCCACGGTGTCGCCTACTGCGGTCAGATGACCCATTTTCCGCCCGGGTTTCGACTCGGATTTTCCGTAGAAATGGATATGCACATTGGGGTCGAGATATGTCTCTTCGAGGCCGGAGAGACGCGGCGGGCCTTCGCTTTGCCCAAGAAGGTTTATCATGACTGCGGGCCTTAAGAGCCGCACGCAGCCGAACGGCAGCCCCGTGACGGCCCTGATATGGTTCTCAAACTGGTTAGCGAAACAGGCTTCGATAGTATAGTGGCCGGAGTTGTGAGGCCTCGGAGCGACCTCGTTTACGTATACCTCTCCGCTTCTTGTGACAAACATCTCTACGCAAAAGGCGCCGACGCCTTCGAAAACCTCCATGACCCGGCTGGCGATGATCGTCGCTTTCTCTAAGGCGGCGGGGGATATCCTCGCAGGCACGACGGTCGTGTCCAGTATGCTGTCTTTGTGGCTGTTTTCAGCCGCGGGATAGATCACCCGGTCACCGTTGACGCCGCGGCAGGCGATTATAGAGATTTCTTTGTCAAAGTCTATAAACTCCTCCGCCATTATCTCGGTTTTTCCGCCGCCCAAACTTCTAAAGGCTTCTTCCGCGCTGCTTTCGCTTTTGACCAGGGCGTTGCCTTTCCCGTCATACCCCCCCAAGGTGGTTTTGAGCATCAGCGGATAACCGAGGTTTTCTTTTTTACCGAGCTTTTTTATCGATTCCAAGCCGTCTGCCAAGGCAAACCGGGGGACCGGCACGCCGTTTTCACTTAGCTTGAGATTCTGCGTATATTTATTCTGGATCACTTTGAGGCTTGTAACGGAAGGGTAGATCGTGTGACCCCGGCGCTCGAGCGATTCCAGCGCGCGGGAGTTGATGTGCTCGAACTCATAGGTGATGACGTCGGATCTTTCCGCGAGTTCGATATATGCGCCGGAATCGTCGAACTCAGCGATTATTAGGCCGTCGCTGATACTGTGCGAGGGGCAGTCCTTTGCCGGGTCGAGGGTCGTCACATAGAAGCCCAGCCTTTTAGCTTCGAGGATCATCATTTTTCCCAGTTGTCCGCCCCCGACTATCCCGATCCTTTTTTCAATGGCGCTGCGGTTTTTGTTCATTATTTACCTGTTCCCCATATCGGACAGATATTTTTCGTATCCGGCTTTCTCCAGTTTGTCGACCTTACCCAGGACCATGTCGGATAAGTCTTTCTTGTAATTGGATAACCTTTTCGCTATGCTGTCGTCAGTCAGCGACAGGATGGAAGCGGCCAGGATCGCCGCGTTTTTTGCTCCGTTGATCGCAACTGTCGCCACAGGTATGCCCGGTGGCATTTGCACTATCGAATACAGTGAGTCCATGCCGCCAAGGGCCTTCGTCTGTATCGGCACGCCTATGACGGGAAGCGTCGTTATTGAAGCGGCCATGCCCGGCAGATGCGCCGCCCCGCCCGCGCCGGCGATTATGACGTTTATTCCGCGTTCTCTGGCGGTTTTCGCGTACTCATAGAGCCTGTCGGGCGTCCTGTGCGCGGAGACGATGGTGATTTCATATGAGATTTCAAAGCTTTCAAGAAGGTCCGCGGCTTCGCGCATAACGCTCAAATCAGAGTCGCTCCCCATAATTATTGCGACTTTCATAGGCAGAAACCTTCCTTTCGGTAGTCGTGTTTAATGGCTTCTATTATTGTACACAGGTCACGGGGTATTCGAAAAACACAGGTTGGTTACAGCCAATGCACGAGCACTACGGTGGAAACATGGAGTATTCGCCAAAACTTGTGTGCAGGCTGTAAGCGCAGCGCCGTTGAAGCAAGCGCTTGCGCGCTGTTCCGCTCGGCGGCAGGGCCGAATGGCCCTGTCAACCCATTGCGAGTTTTCCCGAATACCCCGTTACCTGTTTCTTTCATTATACATCATGATATTGTCTTAGACAACCGCAGTTGAAAAAAATAAGCGCGTAGTTTATAATCGTTTTTGCGGGTCACGGTGGGTTCGGATCTATTAGTTGGAGGAATGTAATGATGCCGGACAGGTATGTTTGCGAAGTCGTCGAAAACAGGAAGCTCAGCGATATCATCTTTTCCGTTACGGTGATGAGCTGCGGCCTTGCTTCGAATGCGCGCGCGGGGCAGTTTTTGCACATCAAGTGCGGCGATGAAAGGGTACTGCGCAGGCCGTTCGGCATTTCAGGAGTGCATGGAGAGGCTGTTTGTTTCGCCTTTGAAGTCAAGGGCGGCGGAACCCGGTGGCTGTCGGGAGTCAAGCCGGGTCAAAGCCTCGATATACTCGGCCCGCTCGGGAACGGGTTTCGATTCCCGGACGGCAAGCTCATTGTGGTCGGGGGAGGTATGGGCTGCCCGCCCATGCTGTTTGCCGCCGCGTCGGCAAAAGCCGGGGCGACTGCGATACTCGGGTTTCGCGAAAAGGGCAGAGTGATCTTGACAAATGAGTTTGAATCAGTCTGCGACACGGTACATATTACTACTGACGACGGCAGCGTCGGGCTTCACGGCCAGGTCACGGCGCCGCTTGAGGAGCTTTTATCAGCGGGCGGATTTGGTGCTGTCGCCGCTTGCGGGCAGCTTGCGATGCAGCGCGCCGTCGCGGGAATTTGTGAAAGATATAACATTCCTTGCCAGGTTTCGCTTGAAGAGCGCATGGGGTGCGGCGTCGGAGCGTGCCTTGTCTGCGCCTGCGCGACAGTGAGCGGCGGGGTTTCGCATATGAGCCGCGTTTGCAAAGACGGCCCGGTTTTCGATGCGCGCGAGGTGGTTTGGTAGAATAGGGGGGCGTTTTACACATGGTTGATTTGGGCATTGATTTTGCCGGGGTAAAATTCAAAAATCCAATCGTCGCTGCCTCCGGGTCTTTCGGGTTTGGCAGGGAATACGGCGAGTTTTATGATATATCTTTGCTTGGCGGGATCTGTGTAAAAGGCTTGACCTTGGAACCGCGGCGCGGAAACGACCCGCCGCGTATCGCGGAGACGCCGATGGGCATGCTCAACAGCGTCGGGCTTCAGAACCCGGGCGTCGACGCGTTTATAAATGAAGAACTGCCTTTTTTACGCGGGTTCGATACGGTCGTCATTGCGAACATTTCCGGTAACACAGTAGACGAGTACGCCGCGATGGCGGAAAAACTCTCGCGTGCAAAGGTCGATATGATAGAGGTGAACGTTTCCTGCCCGAACGTCAAAGCGGGATGCATGCAGTTCGGCGTAACCGTCGAGGGCGTCGCGGCTGTCACGGGAGCTGTGAAAAAGCGTTCCGCGGTCCCTGTAGTCGTAAAGCTCTCGCCGAACGTAACGGACATATCGGCGATCGCCAAAGCCGCGGAAGCAGCCGGAGCGGACGCGATATCGCTGATAAACACCCTGCTTGGCATGCGCATTGACACAGCGACTCGCAAGCCGGTGCTTTGCAATAATATCGGAGGGCTTTCGGGGCCCGCTGTTTTTCCTGTCGCGGTAAGGATGGTCTGGCAAGCGGCGTCCGCGGTAAGAATACCGGTGATGGGTATGGGCGGAATCATGTCCGGCGTTAACGCTGCGGAGATGATGCTTGCGGGAGCAAAACTCGTCGGCGTGGGTACGGCCTGCTTTGACGACCCGTACGCACCGGTAAGGATAATCAGAGAGTTGGAAGAGTATTTGCTTATTAACGGAGACAAGGCGGCCCGGGAACTTGTTGGGAAGGTAGTTTTGAATTGACAAGGATATTTTTGATCAGGCATGCCGAAGCGGAAGGAAACCTGTACAGGCGCGCGCACGGGCATGCAAACGGTTTGGTCACCGGCAGGGGATATATGCAAATCGGACGGCTCAGAGAGCGCTTCAAAGATGAAAAAATACACGCCGTGTACTCCAGCGACCTGTCAAGGGCGTACGTGACCGCGGCGGCGCTGAGCGAACCCCGCGGGCTGCCGATAATTAAAACGAAGCAGCTTCGCGAAGTCGATTTCGGCGTGTGGGAGGATATGGCGTGGGGAAATCTGGAGTATTTTGAGACCGAGAAAAACTCGCTTTTCAGCATGGACCCGGCGCGCTGGAGCGTCGAAGGGAGCGAGGATTTCGAAGACGTCGTCGCGCGGATGACGCAGTATATCGTGGAAGCCGCGAAGCGGCACGACGGTGAGACGATAGCGGTCTTCTCGCATGGCTTCGCGATCCGGGTATTTTTCTGCAGGCTGATGGGGCTGAAGTCCAGCGAGTCGAGGAAGGTCCTTTACTGCGACAATACTGCGGTCGCTCTGCTGCTTTATGACGACGGTGAGCTTACAATAGAATACCAGAGCGACAACTCTCATCTGGATACAGAGAGCAGCACTTTCGCGCATCAATCCTGGTGGCGCGCGAAACAGAGCTGGACCAGCGAAAACCTTCGTTACATGCCTCTGGATGAAGTAAGGGATTCGGAGTTGCTGAAGTCATACGAAAACGAAGCGGGGGAGAGGCCGGCAGCGGAAAAGGAATACGCGGCATTCCTTACAAATGAGCCTGTAGGGCTGCTTGGAATCTCTGAAATGCCTGCAGGCGACGCCGAGCGGCTCGTATCTCAGAATCCGCAACTATCAGAAGAAGTCAAAGCCGGCAAAGCAGGCTGGATCAAGTACATATACCTGAAGCCGGATCATCGGCGTATGAACTTCGGCGTGCAGCTCATAGGCCAGGCGGTAACGGATTTCCGGAAACATCGCAAGGAACTGCTCTGTCTGGCGGCGCCGGCCGGGAGCACGATAGTCAGGTTCTGCTGTAAGTATGGTTTTGAGATAGTATGTGAGGCGGAAGACAAGAGCCTGCTGCTCAAGAATATAAAGAACTGGTAAGCGGCGCGGGGGCAGTGTCAAAAGCGACGCTAACAATGTCGCCGAGGCGCTGCGGGAGCGGGGAGAATGTGTACGGTGAAATGAACATGCATGAATTTCTGCCGGTCTCGCGTGAGGATATGACCGGGCGCGGATGGTATTACTATGACTTCCTGCTTGTCACGGGAGACGCGTATGTGGACCATCCGAGCTTTGGCGCAGCCGTCATCGGAAGGGTGCTCGAAGCCGAGGGGCACAGGGTGGCTATTCTTGCGCAGCCCTCGTTCGGAGACGCTTCCGATTTTACCGCAATGGGCAGGCCAAGGTTTGCCGCCTTAGTTACCGCGGGTAATCTCGACTCAATGGTCGCGCGCTACACAGCCGCAAAAAAGCGCCGGAGCGAAGACCTCTATTCGCCCGGAAAAAACCCGCGCCTCCGTCCTGAACACGCGGTCACGGCGTACTCTAAGCTCGTCCGCGAGGCGTTCCCCGGCTTACCGATTGTGGTCGGCGGGCTTGAGGCGTCCCTGCGGCGTTTTGCGCACTATGATTACTGGGAGGACAAGGTGTTTCCTCCGATACTTCACGACTGCGGCGCCGACATCCTCGTTTACGGCATGGGGGAAGCGGCGATCAAAGATATCGCGGCCCGCCTTAGGGCGCATGATGATGTACGCGGGATCACCGACGTCAGAGGCACGGCGTTTTTCGCGACAGACGGCGCTGCATGCGCCTTTCCTTCAGTCTCCTGCGCTTCATTTCAAGAAATCGCCGAGGACAAGAAAGCGTATGCCGCGGCTGCAAAGCTCCAGTATGACGAACACGACCCGGTACGCGGCAGGGCGGTCGTGCAGGATTGCGAAGGCAAGCCGATGATAGTCAATCCTCCCGCGCGGGTCCTGTCGAGCGCGGAACTCGACCGCGTCTATGATCTTCCGTATACGCGCGAAGCTCATCCGAAATATCAAAAAGCGGGCGTTCCCGCGATCGACGAAGTGCGCTTTTCGGTCATTCACAACAGGGGATGCTTCGGAGCGTGCAATTTTTGCGCGTTGTCGTTCCACCAGGGAAGGGTCGTCTCGTCGCGCAGCCATGGATCGGTGATCCGCGAAGTTGAAGGGTTTATAAATCACCCGGAGTTCAAGGGTTATGTACATGACGTCGGCGGGCCGACCGCGAACTTCAGGAAGCCGTCGTGCAAAAAACAGCTCAAGGAGGGCCTCTGCGCCGGAAAGAGCTGCCTGGCGCCGGAACCGTGCGCGAACGTCGACGCGGATCATGCGGACTATCTGTTGCTGCTGCGTAAAATCGCGGCGATTCCCGGGGTCAAAAAAGTCTTTGTGCGTTCGGGCATCAGGTTTGACTACTTGATGCTGGATAGAAGCGGCGAGTTTTTCGCCGAGCTTGTAAAGAACCATATCTCAGGCCAGCTAAAAGTAGCGCCGGAGCACAACGTGGACAGCGTTCTGAGGTGCATGGGAAAACCCGGAAACGCCGTTTTCGAAGGGTTCTCAGAAAAGTATAAAAGGCTCAACGCGCGCTACGGCAAGAATCAGTTTCTCGTGACGTACCTCATATCATCGCATCCGGGGAGTACGATCGGCGACGCGATAAAGCTCGCGGAGTACCTGAACAGGACCGGCAGACAGCCCGAGCAGGTCCAGGATTTTTATCCCACTCCCGGCACGCTTTCTACATGCATGTACCATACGGGGCTGGACCCCGCGACATTAGAGCCGGTCTATGTGCCGCGCTCCGCGCGCGAGAAGGCGGCGCAGCGCGCTCTGCTGCAATGGAAAAAGCCGGAAAACCAAGGTGTCGTTAGACGCGCGCTGCGCGAAGCGGGCAGGGCAGACCTGATAGGTTACGGTAAGCGGTGTCTTGTTCGCCCAGCGGCGCAGCGCCGATGAAGCAAGCGCGTCAGCGCGCAAGGGCGGCATTCAACCCGGATGCTAGAACACAAACCGGCTTCCCGATTTCCTTCGCCAGCTTGACTGTCTCCCATGTTCCCGCGCCGTCAGGCGTATCTTTTTTTATACCGTCCCAAACCGCGAGAAGCACATCGCAGTTTTTAACAACGTAGATCCCGGCTTGCCTGTAATAGAACCCTCTCAGGGGATTTTTCGGTTCCGCTTCTTCAGGCGGAACGACAAACACATGGTCAGCCAGCGAAAGAAGGCAGTCGAACTCCGAAGCGGCGGAGTCTGCGAAATCCGTTCTGTATTCGAGCGTGTTCATTGGCAGCGGCACCGTCAGCCGAAGGTATGCGTCCAGCGCCAGCTTCGCGCATAGCGTATCGGCGCCTTCGGCCAGCGAGGACAATACCGTTATGCTCTCAGCGCCGTACATGGAGATCTTCTCAAGGTAACAAGCTCCGATCTCCGCCGCCAGCATTTGGACCCGTTCCCGCGGCAGATGACGATGGCCGGTCACACCGATAACATATTGCTTTTTCTTACTGCTCATCAGGAATCCCTCACCATCGATAATAAACTCAGCCGCCCGGAAATGCGGGCGCCCGGCTTAACACTATCAGACCGCCGGGCGTCCCGCTTTGATACATTCAGTTATGGCTGAGTGGACAATAATGCCTTATATGACCTGACCAGCAATATGTTTTCGCCGGAATATGAGATGGGTTCATAGACAAACACATGCACGAAACACGCGGACGGATCGATCACGCCTCCGCCGCCCCAAGCCGGGGAAACCAGCCAGCGTATCTCGTCTGTATACATATCAAACGGAAAGATGAGACTGGTCGACCATCCGGTACCGTAGTTAAACTCGATATGTATGTATCCGTCGTCAAGCTCGGTCTGGTTGTCTTCCACTGTCGCCATGAACTCCATATCATCTCCTACAAGACCGAGAAATATCATTTCAGAGAACCATGGAACTTCAATGCTGTCATCAACTTCTAGCGTCCTGGATAAGTAAACGGGAGCGCTGTTCAGGCTCGAATTATGGACGGCAACCGTTATGACCCGCAGTCTGTATATGCCCGGCATTTCCGGGACAACAAACAGTATTTCCCAGGCCCAGTTCATACCCAGAACGTTCGGATCGCTCGGGTCTTGCAAAAATGACATCAGATATCTAACTACCGTATCATGTTCATCAACGATTTCCAGCCAATACTGTACCGCATAGGGCAGCGCCTCGGGCGTCGTCCACTCGATGTACAGTAGGTCGTCGTATTCGGAAATCCTCAAATTTGTCACCTTAGGCGCTATTTCTTCTGAATCCTCCTCAACCGTCACAGTATGGACGCCGATAGCGAGCCCGCACTGCGCTCTTAGTGTGAACTCCAGGGCTGTACTGTCCGGGGCGACAGTCACTAAACCATCGGGGCTGACGCTGACGCCGTCGGGCATGCCCGGCAGGCTCCACTCGACATTCTGATCTGTCATTCTCATGCCATTCTGGTCGAGTATATAGGCGGTGAACTGAATAGAAGCGCCTTTGTGGATTACTGACAGCGGATCGATTAACTCGTTTTCGCCCCTTATTGTAAGAGAGACGGGGACCGGCCTCGGCAGTACGAACGCCGTTACAGTGATAGTCTCCGGCGCCCATGCCGGTAAATCGGCGCCGAAAACGGCTCCTGTTATATACTGCATACCGCGGGACTCAGGGTCGTATCCGCTTTCGTCCCAGATCACTCCGGCTGTGCAGCTCGCGTTCATCGAAGCGTACAGCGTAACGATGGCCGGCAGGTCCAGTTCCTCAAACGGCGTCCCGAACGGGATGTTCGTCTTGTCGGGCGCCGAATGGCTGAGAAATACCGGATATGAAACAGAGCCTCCGCCTCCTCCGCCCGGCGGGAAAGGAGCAAG
>Ga0123353_10004423_pt1 | contig 18097 bp, 7 predicted proteins | sample TergutLab28metaG_3_FD_92763 | JGI IMG/M metagenome (GOLD analysis project Ga0123353, IMG submission 92763) | Labiotermes labralis P3 segment gut microbial communities from Petit-Saut dam, French Guiana - Lab288 P3 | ecosystem: Host-associated > Arthropoda: Insects > Digestive system > Gut ... | reverse complement strand
CCTGGGGTCGACTCAGCCTCTAACAGAAATGAGTACCAGGAGTATTTCCTGCGGGTAAAGGCGGACGGTGCGTAAGGCTGACAACCTACCACCATCCTGTGCTGTTGTCACGAAATCTAGGAACCTTAACTTCCTGGAACCCTCTGGTCCTGTCCAGGCCTGTAACGGGACTGCTTTACCTTCACTGCAGCGGCTGACGGGCACGGTTACAGGAACATAGGAGACGTTCGTTTGTTCTTTACCCTCGTGGGCGGAAGATTATATGGTCTAATGTAGCTACTGGCTAACCCCACTGTACAGGAAACAGGGTCTTCTGTGTGGTTAGCATTAATTAACGAACGGAAAAATTCAGTTCTTTTATAAAACCCCAAGCAACAATTTCCTCTTTTTAAAATCCTGGAATTTCCGCTCATTATGTCCCAATTTAAACAATACGTACCCGCAACAATTTCTTTCTTTTAAGATCTATTTTAATATCATCCTGCTATCTACGCCTCTGTTTCTTCCACGCATACAAATTCCTCCATGCGTACTCCATATATCAATTCTAAGACACTTTTTTTATGTGGTACTCTAATGTAGTTAATGTTTTTGTTCCGTCAGAACGAAGTACCTGAAATGATAATGAGAAGTTGTGGAACTATAAGTGCATTTGGTCCGAGAGACGGAAAGGAAGAACAAGCGAAAAACGTAAATCATTTGAACTGATATCTGGGTTGAGTTTTGAACCTGGGTCCAATCGAAATGAAACATGATCAAGACTTTCGATCCCACTGAACGTAGTGCAGTGCGACCTACATATACTGCATATATGTACAGTATGCCCAGTGCACACGTGATTGTGGGTGGTATACGGACTGCAATTTTGAGGATTAGTGGCTTCCATCCTCCTATTCAATGCATGTCGCGTGCTCTTTACCCGGGGTAGGGCGGCCGGGACGTGAATCTAACCGTTTGCCTCCATACATGATTGCGTAAAGCCCTACCTCCACTCCTACGTATACCTGTGTGTTAATGGCGTGCAGAGGGATAGATAGCCTCACAGTGAATACACAGCTGTGGACAGCCTTACTATCGAAACAATCGCTAATAAGGAATGCGGACGGGTACCGACGTTGTTTCCCAGAAATTCCTGATTCTCATTTTCTGTACCTGTGACTTTATGTTGGCTCTTGGTCCATTTTTAATTTGTGGTACCGCCACGGCTTGTCCTCCTTTTCCATCCTCTGTCCTTCTCCTTACGTGTCATTCTGGCCCATTTAGTCTGTAGCCTCGGAGATGTATTAACGGCGACAAACTTCCCTAACGAAGTGCATATGTTGTGATGTCTTGGCAACATATGCAGTGGTAAAGGGAACACTAAGAAATTATTCTTGGGACAGAGGAAGGGGGTAAATTCATGTTGCCTATCAAATATTAAAAGTTACAACGTAAATACAAAATTTTGCGAATACTGAAGAAATACATTTAATTTTCGAAGAGAAATCTTTGTAAAAAACCTCTTCCTTTTATGATATATGTTGAATGTGTACAGGTTTACTATAAATCATATCTACCCACTTAACCACTTGGCTTTCTATGACACAGGTATTGTATTTCTTTTCGTTTCTTAAATATCGGTTTCTTCTTTACATTTCTGCACGTCCCATACCTAGCAGCTGCAGAATTTATATCATTTCCACGGAGTTATTCTCAAAAGTTCGTACTTAAAATTTTAAACTTCCAACAAACAAAAGTGATTTTTAAATATCTGTAAGTACACAATTTATAGTGGAGGAAAAAGTAATTTGGGTTCGTTCTACGCTTAAAACCTTCATAAGGTCAGTGCTGAATAGAACATCGTGATATGGTACCGAATATTTTATGTGAATGAGAATGAGCTGATGGGAAGGAAGTTCTTACGCACTACTTACAAGTCTGATGTGAAGAACAGGTGAAGGTATTCTTTACTTTTCTTTGCTTGCTGTTTATGATGCGGAACACGTTTCATCACGTTCCTACTCTTAACAGCCTGCTGGTAAGTTGTGAAGTCTAGGGTTGACTGTACAAAGAAAGCAGTACACAGAACTGTGATCTACGAAATGAAATGAAGGGGTACTTGAGGGAAAGACATCACTGCATATTAATTAGTTTTAATCGAGTTTGACAATCCAACACCCCGTTTTTATTTATATCACTAAATCATAATGGTCTTCTCTCTTATAGTTTGTCACGCAACGTATGTGGGTAGTTATTTGGGACGTTTCGGCAGAGCATATCAGTTCCATCTTCAGGATCAAGCTGTTCCCTGAAAATGGAACAGACAGGCTGTCCTGAGACGTCGGTAAACAACTACGTACATACGCCGCGAAACAACCCAGAATATTGAAAAAAATCTTCTGCACTGCAGCAGAAGCCTGAAATCTCGCTTTTAAACTGTAATTTTAGAGGCGTAATAATAAAGATAATGAAAGGAAACCAGTTTCTCACACAATCCCGGGTTAATGCCAAGAAAGTTTCTACAACTTCTTTCTCTTCAAGAGTCTATGATATTGCAGTTGTAATGTCCATTTAACTTCTTAAAGCATATTAATATTTACAGCACAGTTGATTAAACAGTAAATAAGTTAAACCGCTCGGTTAATTAACAAACACCATAAAACCTTCAAATACAAGAATCAATTTTCGTTGTTACACCTTGCATGTTGTAGAGTTACTCAATTATTATACCAACTACTGCACATACATAAATTTTATAAATTTTATATATGTGCAGTAGTTGGCATAATAATTGAGTAACAAGAATCAATTATTGGCGTGATGTCCTGAATTTTTTTTATGAAACAATGTTGGAGTCCGAATTTTAATTTCTCGCTATTCCTTTGAGACACATATTTTCACTCGCATCTTTTTCCTCTTTTTGCCATTGGAGTTTTAAGTCTTGTCACCCTCTTTCCTTCCCCTTGCCGTGTGCAGATTCCCGGAGTGATATCCACGTTTGTTGTGTTCCGCCTCCCATTTCTCACAGCCGTCTCTTACCATGTGACAAGCTTAAACGCAGCATCATCAGCTATTAGAATGACGTGGTGTATCAGAACCACGTGCGTAGGAGTTCACATCTTGTCTGTCAGTTCCGTCAGTCTCTGTCTGTGGTTGTGGAACATGTCAGACTGTGAAGGCCTTTTGCTACGTTACGTGAACTCGTGGTATCACAGACTGGTCTGCTGTGTATGTTACTGACATTGTTACTGTGTTCTTGTCACGTAAGGTAGGATACAAATTTCAGTGTCTTGTTGTGGTTCAGTAATTGATAGTTTACTCCTGGGTGTAAATAAGCTGTGCATCAATTCAGGGTGCCACGTGTCTTCGTCATCTATATTTTGTGCCGCGTAGCCTAATATTTTCAATACAGTTATTTCTGTTTTTTTTAATCTTTATGTATGAAAGTGTGTATCATTTCACAAGGACACAACTGAAAGCGCCAGATAACAGTGAAAATCAGATCAATTGCAGGTCCTTCATGTTACCTCTCTGGCACCTAGAATATACAGGTGACTTTTATTGGGAAGCTTCTGGACCCTTGGTGTAATTGCATTTCATGATTTGAGCTTTTCATGTCAGTGACTATGACGGTTAGTCTTCCGAGACGTGACGTCATGCAGTCTGGTAAACGTTTACTAATGTTTTTGAGAAACCCACTAGAGTAGATTTTTTTAATATCAAAACATTTGCCAAGGTTTCAGTAAAGCTGAAGTTCAAGATGTTAAGTTCCTACGAAATGTAGCTGACTGTTGGCACACTACCCAGCCACACATCCCAGAAGTCACGAATATTTTTCATGTAATGCATATTCGTTATTCATTTTCATACGTGTCATCCGATAGTAAAAGTGTCTATGCCGAGACAGGCTTTAGGTTTAGATGTAGCAAATGATACATGTGTGGGCCGAGCAGCTCAGTCGGTATAACGACTGACTACGGGCTGGACGGTCCGGGATCGAATCCCGGTGGGGACGAGATATTCCTCCCGTCCAGACCGGCCCTGGGGCCTACCCAGGCTCCTGTAAAATGGTACCGGGTCTTTCCCGAGGGTAAAGTGCGGCCGGGGCGTGCTGCTGACCACTCATCCCCTTCTAGTGCCGCGGTCATGAAGAGTAGAGCTATACCTCTACCCACCCTCTGGGCCACAACGGGCCTGTAACGGGATCACTTTACCTTTTTACATGATACGTATAGAGAAGTTTTGTGACATGGACACAGATGTGATATGGTTGGCCCTAACCGGCTTGGATCCAATAGTGGACTGTAGTTTGAGCGATACTCTGATTTGTTGTTGCAGTGTTGCGTGATTGTGTAATGATCGTGGTCTATTTTAAAATACAATTCCAGCATATGTCTCGAGGATGTAAGAAATACCACTAAAGCAACAGTCAGGACAGACTGCTGCCGACCGAAAAGTCGAACCCTGCACCTTCCGAGTCGAAAGCATGTCTCCTACGGCAACGTTCGGCATGCCTGTCGCTGTATTATTCCGTACCATTTAGTGTCACGGGATTAGTGCCGTCATCTTGCTGCCGTAATAGCATACTCTTTGTATCGGCTAGGCTGCGATACGAGCTGAACAATCCGGAGGTTGAATTCCGGCAGTGGTAGGAGATATTTCTCTTTTCCAATACGTACAGACCGTCTCTGGAGCCCACAGAGCCTCCTATTCAATCTGCAACAGTTAATGGGTTTCATTGCTAGGGGTAAGACGGGCGGGGCGTGATTTGACCACTCTCCTTCCAGCGACGAGGTTATGAATGGGTACAGCTGCAACTCAGCTCCCTCCCCACGTCTTCACGGCATGGTCAGGGAAGACTTTTGCCCTTTTCACTTTATATTCCAAAATATTTTAGTCATTTATTTTGGTCACAGAGAAGCGAACTGTAAAGCAAATTACAAATTTCTCTCACGCAGTCTGTACATTATTTCATACGGTTTTTTTTTCTTCAAAATTTGCTTTAGTATCTGAAAGCAAATAGAAACTGATAAACGTATTTAAAATTGTGTATTACCGTAGCAGTTGTACATGAATTGACAACATGTTTCGGTCGAAAACCGTGAGGCCATTATCAGGTCAAACTTTTATTTAAAATACAAGAATTATATCATAGTCACAAGCAAAGGAATTTTATTTCTTTTACAATACAGAATTTTGGTAAAATATTTATATTTAAAAACAACTTCCTTCTTAGGAAGTTTTTAGTTAAGTCCCTATATAGGGTGACATAATATTGTGTGATTAGTGTGTTGGCTGTTTATATAACATTTGAAGTTATTGCCTTATTAAAATGTAATTAGGTTGAAATTGCCGCAGCGTGTCACTCTCAGCAACACATGTTACAGGTGTTTCTCACTAAACGAAGACACGTACTCAACTTTACGTGCTTTGTACTGTAAATCTGAAGTGTGCGATCTCCACGCCTGTATCGTTTGCAGAAAAGGCCCGGCTTTTAATTCCTCTTAAGTGAGTGTAAATTCTGGTGCATCACGTGCCAATTTAAGGCACTATCCACAGGAAGTCATCACGAAACCTTGTAAAGAAGATTTTCTGGACTGTATCTTCAGTCAGTAAGCTCATATCTCAATATGTGCTGATATTTTGACCTATTGAAGGTAAAAATCTGGTAATAAAATTACAGGGCGACATTTGTCGAATGGTTTAACAAAAATTTTGCAAATTAAAATAAATAACTTCCTATTTCTTGTAAAATTTGTATGGTATATAAAAAAAATCTGACAATCCACGTGTTTGTATGAACATTTGACCTGGTGAAATAGTGAAGGTTTCCGCCGAAATACGTCATTTCATATACTACTGATGTAGCAAAAACAGCTGTGTACATGGTAACCACCTTCTACTGTATGTATAGCTTATCACACAACGGGATGCCTGTCACGAATAGGGGGGTAGGGAGGAATCTTTCCTAAATGTTTATTAAAACAATTTTAATTTATTACAATTCAAACTAAATTATTTTTTGTTTTATTTTCCCCTAAAGTTGTTGTCCTTTGCTTCACAAATTTCCTTTTTTTCTACGAGAAAAGTTTTTTTGCTTGGTAGAGTGTTGAGCGCAAGTGCAGTTTCGTGTCAGTCAGTGAATTATGGTGACGGAATGAGTGGCGTCAAGGACGGTGTATGTTACCACGTGCATAAAGTCAATATGCAAAGTTAAGCTCAGTGAACACGTAGGACACGACTCCATGTTGTTTGTCAGGTACATAACAACTTTGTGAGCAAATTATGCCGTGGTGATTAAACAAGAGAGCAAGTGCACACATAGCGTAATATTGAGGCGCATTCGAGTAACTGCCGTTGCCGTGGGAAGGCAACAACTGTTATATATTCTCACTATGTGCCTGTAGCCTTAGTTATCCAGCATGCAAAACGCGTGAGCCGTATCACCTTGCCATCTGTGGCCTGGCCAAGTGTACAATATTTTCCCCATCTTCTCAAAAACGGTACGACTTGCGGGAAAACTTTATTGAACATAAAATGTGTTTTGATTTTCTCTACAAATTTCGCTCGAAATATTTCTAATTCTAAGAAGACTTCTGCGAGATATCATAAATGTACAGTACAGTGTCCGTTATATTGTTGTCAGATTTTTATGGCACTTGAATTTTCGTGACAGATTTTTCAGAAATCCTCAGACACCAAATTCAATGAAAACACGTCCCTTGGGAGCCGAGTTGTTCCATGCGAACTGAGAGCGAGACAGAAGGACGGACGGACGGAGGGACAGGACGAAGTTTATAGCCGCTTCTCGCGATTTTGAAAACGCGTCCAAAATTTCAGAACTATGAAAGAGTTTGAGGGGTCTGGGATGTTACACTGTGTTGAAAACTAGAAAGTTGCCGACGTTTCGGAGGAGCATCGTTCTTGCATTCTGAGTGTCGAACACTGATTTGGGAGCCATTACAATCCCCAGCAAGGTTGAGAACTGTTTACTAGTTCTGAATCTTTATCAAGACTTTAGCGATAATCTTACTTCGCAAGAATGAAGTTGTTACATAAAATTACCAATCGCATATAACTGGATGTTAGACGGAAATTACTACATCGAATTTGACAATTCGGTTTTCCTCCTGTTTCGCAGGTATTGCTCATCACATCTGAATACACGACGAAGCATATTTAAGGCTGTCGATTGTTATACACGTGTTATGTTCACTAGGACACAATTTTGTGTTCCGTAAGTGTCACGTGTACTTCTAGTATGACATGTAACTGGAAATGTTTTTGGAGCACTAGTTACGAAAAATTAGGAATATGAGCAAATTGTCTTGGCTATGTCTGTCTTTTTCTTGACAGAACACAAAAGCAGCAGAAAAATTTGATGTATCCAAAACGCTCATATTGAATATTGAAACATTATATATTGTTAACGCTAAGTAGCAGGATCATCGATTCTAGAAGTTTCTGTAGAAAGTGTCACCTTCTTCTTCAAAGCTTGTAGGGTTCTAGAAGAAGTGTTGCGCTGGTCACCATCTACAATGCCTAAAAAAAATGTAATTAGGGAATTCACTTTGCTTTGTCCAAACATTCCATTGTTGCTTAAAATCGGACAAATGCAATAGACGTATATTAGCAAATATTGAATAAACTCGCAAAGTATTGATGACAGCGAAACACGAAAGGTTTTGGAGAAAAAATTAAATACGTATCTTAGATTCAATGCAACTTCCTGCAAGTCTTAAGGTTTCGAAATGATTAAACACTGGGTAGTGAAACTGTCAGAATTATTACGTTATGACTACCTTTTCCCAAACGTGAGGGTTGTTTGACCTGCATCTTCCTCATGAAACAAAGTGAAATGCCAGTTTGATACAACTAGGTAATTTTATTGATGTATTCTTAGCTCTACATGTTTCGTGCGTATGCGCCCATCTTCAGGAGCATTAGATGTTGATTTGCAGCATATGGTTTTCTGCACAGAGTTTGTGGATGGGTGGTGGTCTTGAGACGGTGCTAATGGTGCCCGTCCGACGGCACCATCCGCACCGTACACATGACCTACACAGCCGCTCTCAAGACCACCACCCATACACAAGCTCTGTACAGAAAACCATATGCTGCAACTCAACATCTAATGCTCCTGAAGATGAACGCATACGCCCGAAACATGTAGAGCTAAGAATACATCAATAAAATGACCTCGTTGCATCAAGTTGTCAAGTTGGCATTTCATATTACATTTTCCCATTTTATTCTTGCGGCCTGAAAGTAATGTACACGTTGGAGATACTAACAAAGAATGTTGCAGAAATTTACAATATTTTAGCAATTTATTATACAACCAAAGTAAAATTCGATCTTTTGAAGAGCAATCATGGGGAACAAGTGGTTGTTGACACTATAGAAGAGGGATGGGGGTGTCTTTTGTGCCTTAGGGTAAGGGAGGAGGGTTGCCTAGCCCTTTTTGTGTTTTGAGATTTTCAAGCACGAGTTTGTCGGGAAGGGACGGTTATGGAACTTTTTCGAGTGAATTGTAATAATGATACTGACAGATTCATGCTATGAAGGAGTCACAAGATGTGTTTCGTGCAACACAGAACCAAGTGGATAGGACGGAGCTGTTGTTGCATTTTAAGTAACTGTGTGGGCTAAAGCATTATTCTGAATCCGTCTTCAGATATACTACCGAGCCGCAGTCCACGACCTAAACTGAATGACTGAGGACTGAGTGGCTGGTATTACGTTGTACTTATTCAAGTCATGCATTATCTCTCGGATTCCATGCAACTGATGGTTATTTTAAACATGGATGTAGGCCTGTTTACACCTGGAAGCACAATGGTTATTGGTTTTTCGTTTGTTAAATTAATATCCCTTAACATCTAATATGCCGGTCCCAGTGGCCGCGCGGTCTAAGGCGTAGGTCTGCGGCCGCTTGCCTGCTGAGATTGTGGGTTCGAATCCCACCAGGGGCATGGATGTTTGTCTGTTGGGAGTGTTGTGTGTTGTCAGGTAGAGGTCTCTGCGACGAGGTGATCACTCGTCCTGAGGAGTCCTTCTGACTGTGGTGCGTCGTTGTGTGTGATCTGGAAACCTCAAGAATGAGGAGGCCATGGCCCGCGTTGGGCGGCAGCACCACAAAAAAAAATCTAATATAAATGAGTGCTCGTACAGTACTTTGTAGCCTCCAGTGCCAGAATACTTACAGTTATTTTGTATTCTGTACTTGCTGTTATAACAACATCTTCTGTGACAAACATGTTAATATTTTATTGGCGTATTAAATTTAAAATTAATTCATTAACCGCTAATTTAAACGAGTAAGTTACAGATGAAATTAATTTTGTTTATTAAGAAAACTTTGAAAGTATTATGTGTTTGTGCAGCGCATTCATGCATTGTGGTTGTGCTGTATGATTGTGTATTGCGGTTGTGCATTGTACGTGTTGAATATGTCAGTACTTTATGGTTCTGTCTTACTGTTGTGTAATGATTTTCTACACTATGATTTTACACTACGGTTTTTTTTTTGTATGAAGCATTATGTTCGTTTACTATAGCTGTGCAGCGTAGTTGCCTGTGACGTCTGTGAATTATGGCTTCTCAGTGTATAAGAAGGCGTCTTCATATTCTTTTTCCACTCTTCACTTCAGAGATTGTGTAACATTTATTGAGATGGGAACCTCATCAGACGTGAAGAATGACTAAATATCTGGAAGGAGTAGCTTGTGAATTAATGTAGCTGTACGTACTCCGTCATTCGCCTAGAGAGTTGAACAAATCCACGGAAACTTTCTGTCGGGAGAGCTGAAACATAAGCAAAATTAGTAGAGAATTTAAACCGAGTACGTGGACCATTGTCGTGCCGATATTTATATTCGTTTCTCACCTAGGAAGTTTTTCTTCCTTTATACAGCCCACTGGATTTCGAGGCACATATTTAGATTTTCGATTGGAGACCGGATTTTCTGCTGTTTTCCTACTTATCTGAACTTCTACAGGAAACTGTCACGATTGGGCCGTAAATGAGTCACACCTATTTATTTACCATACGCTTGATGTATCACTATTTATACCACCGTACAACTATCGTTCAAAAGGGGGGAAATAATTCTACAGAAATCATGTTTCATTTAGAAGTACGGACGCTCCGTAGGACATTTTGATGGGCGGGCGGAAGGGGGGGGGGGGGTAGGCAATCTACAGTAAAACCTGTCTCGACTGTGATCAGAGCTTGTCACTCTTGTGTTCGAGTGGTTAAAGAGACCGCTAGCCTCAGGTAATGCGAAATATACCCCGCACATCTCACGTAAACACAACCAAATGGCTATTAAATCCATTGCCTAGTCCATCTAATCATTTGTCTAATTCGGAGACAGGGTATGCTGAGAAGCTAACAGCTTTATCACTGTGTTTATAAGATATATCTGCTCGATCCTGCACTGGGCCAGACGAAACGCATTTGAAATAATGTCGATAGGGGTAGCGACAAGCTTTGAAGAAATGTATTGCCTTTTGCCTCGAGGAACTAATGAGAATCATTGCAATCTTCAGTTTGAATAGCCTCTTTTGGGCTCGAGGTTTGAAACCGGACCATCCCAAGTAGGAAACAGAAATGATGCTCACTCTCCCGCCAAGTTGAATCGTCCAGTGAAATTCTGAATGATAACAATACTGCACGGTTCTGTAGGAAGTAAGAATGTTCCTCTTTGTCATGTCATTTGTTCTCACCAGTTTTACCGTGCGTAGGACATAGTACGTTTTTGTTGTGATCCCACAGAAACGTAGAGGATTTGTAACAGCCATGATTGTACTAACTAAAGCCTAGCCATACATAACGTGTCGCATACACCTTTCATATCCGTTTGGTGTTTGGAAAAGAGATTTTCTCTATTCAAACATATATTGACAAGTTTATTTACCGAAACCTGTGAAAGAATAGAACGACTTTTAACAATTCCCTTACTGTAACACCGATTTACTGTAGCCCCCAGGCAGTAAGCCAATAATATTTCATGTACTGTTGCAAATTGTGAATTGAATTGCATTGAACCATAGAGTGTAATTGTTGTGTTACATTGTGTTCTCAGGGGCGGATGCAAGGAACATTTCTATTGGTGGTGGATTCGCCCAGCATTATCTGCATCAGCAACTTCCAGAGGAAAAGTGTTGGGAAGTCAACAGTTCAAATTCCTCCTCCAACTACGGTGTGGTTGTCACCGGGACTTCAGCCTCAACAATGACCGGAGGTTACGTTTAGCAGTGGTCATCAGGGGTCGCAGGCGACGCTCCACAACATCTTTTCCCCCTTCTGTACGTCGTCTCTCTTACTGTGGAGGACAACAGAGAAGTTTGCAACAGAAGTTTAGTAGACCCAACTGCAAGAAAAAGATTGCGTATATACTACATTTTTGAAAGTAATTGCTTCTTTCGCCTAAGTAACATGTGAGGGTTTCTTTTATATTGTTTCGGCTCCACTTTTGTATCCTTCACTTTTCATACAACGTTCTTGTAGAGGTGACACCGGAAGTGTATTAGTTCTTTCAACTTACCTCGTTTTTACAGTTTTCTCCGTTGTGTTATGATGACTGAAAGACGACGTGTTACTGCAGAATAGTGTTACTTACGAGGAAGAAATACTAGGAGTGTGCAGTCACTCTCAGTGTGTTGTGCTTGTAGGGTAAGAAAAAAGTGATACAGTGATATTGTGTGGCCAGTGATAAGGATTATTTTCTGCTTTTAGGTGATTCCATATTTCATTATTATTTAGGAGGCGGTTGTGTGTGTGTCACTGTGTTTGCCTTTCGACGCCTTCTCCCTTAAATCATAAAGGTGAGGCAAGTAGTGTGTAAAGGTGGTGGTGGGTGTGGCGGTGGAGGAAGTCATGAGTTCATATTTTGCTAACTCTTACATCCCGGACTTACGTAACGGTGGTGTGGTATCTGCGGAGCACCCCCATCAACATCAGCATTATGGGGCCGCGGTGGTGGCTCAGGGTGGCGGGCCAGGTGGTGCCGTCACTTCAGACCCCAGTTCCTGTGCCGGTGGTGACCATACAGTTGTAGGGCTCAGACAAGGTATCCCCCCGCACCATTATGGCGGTCCCCCTGCTGCGGGTCAGCCGCCTCAGGGTATGCCCTACCCCAGATTTCCACCTTATGATCGTATGGATATTCGAAACGCGGCTTATTATGGGACCCAACAAGGTAATGGTAGTCTCATGGGGGATGGTAATGGTGCCGGTGGCGGTGGCGGTAGCGGTGGCGGTGGGGGTGGCTATAGAGCAAATTCACCGAGCAATGGTGGAATGGGACATCTGGGAGGGGGTGGGCATCCAAATGGACATCAAACGCCAGTGGTCTTCACAAGCTGCAAACTTCAGGCAGCCACAGTGGCGGGTCCTGGTGCTCTGGGTTCCGGAAGTCCACCATTAGAAGGCCCCCCACAGGCAACGCTCAATAACCACAATCATCAAAATCATCACCATTCTCAACAGCAGCATGCGAACCATCAGCAGGCACCTCCTCAGCATCACATGCAAGCGAATCACCATCCCCATCACAATCACCAGGCCGCGGCACAAAATCACCTCATGTACAACAACGTGAGTCAGCAGCAATGTGATCAAGGTCCGCCCCATCACCAGCAAGTGGTGGCAGCCCACCAGCAGGCGCAACAGCCGCCGCAGCCAGGAGGTCCACAGCAGCCCCCACAGCAACCCCCCAGCAACACTGCGTCCACACTGCCCAGTCCGCTTTACCCCTGGATGAGGAGTCAGTTCGGTGAGTGAGGATTGCATTGGTACAAACACCTTCTTCCCCTTCCCTCAAAGTTTATCCTTCTGTTCTTGACAGTTAGCTATATCTTTACATTCTGATCATTTAAAAGACTCCCGAAATTTCATTGTTGGCTGTTTCCCCTTCCACACTTGTTTTGTCACTGCTCCTTTCCTAAGGCAGACTTCCAGTGCTTGCTGATCCAACTACTTGATCACAAATTGGTCACCACACGCCTTTCCTTTATATACGCCCAAATGTTATTTGTAGTTTATTTAGTAAAATGAGGTTTAGAATTGATAATGTTTTATCTAATTCTGTGACACAAAATCATCCTTCAGAAGCTAGCCGTCTCTGAAATTGTCAATATATCTTTATTTTCTTGTGGAACCAGAAGTTTCGTTACTGTATTCACAACCGCTCATGTGAAAACAATATGACGTAAATGGATGTTAGAGGTTGCAGCAAGATACGTAGGGACAGAGACGCCTGGAAATTGATCCTGAAGGAGACCAGGATCCTACGTGGACCGCAGGGCCTTTTCCGCGCGTTTGAAATGCTGGGCAGGAAATTAAATGATGATGCATTCTTTAAAACCTTTATATATATTTATTTCTTAATTATTTATTTAATATCTTACTTTATACTTAACTTATCTGTCCTGTTTCTCAGGTTTAAAAAGACATTCCATATACTCCAGCGTCTCGAATCAATTTCTTGTTAGATTTAACACGAACCCAACCAGCAGTGCGGATCAGTAAATGCCCCTGAATTCTACTTCACCAGATATTCTGAAACATAAACATTCAGATTAAAAATGTTCGTATTTAAATTATATTCGAGTTCAGTATTTTTAGTTCAGCACTTACATTTTTTACCAGCAGTGTTGTAGGAAGTTTGTAATATTTTTTATATATATAATGGCGGTTTAAAATCCTTTCAAATGTGAAATTTATATGCAAAATGTCTACAGTTGGTGTGTGATGATCTATGGGCGAAAATATATAAAAATTGACTGTCAACGTAAAGAGGGCAGAGAAGTTAGGGAGCCGGGGCGTTAATGTTTGGATAACAATGAGGGGGATTTAATAGGAAAAGAATGTGGAAGAGTGAACCTGTTAAATGTGGATCAGGAAGGCAGCTGCGACCAAGCTAATGAACTGTTAGGCTAATGTGTCAACCTTATAGGAAACCTTTACTAACAAACAGGTATTTTTAATAATATATCATGTTAGTTACAGATTTATTTACCTATCAGGAGACACGTATCTCTACTATGCTTGCAATTAAATTAAGCGGTAATGAATGTTCAGTCTTGGTAAAAGGCCGGGAAGTCCCTTGACTAGCTGAAGAACTTGATCTTTGGGATTTTTTTTATCGCGACTTATTGAATGTAAATAAAGGTTATAGGTCTGTGCGTTAAACCTTCGCGTAGGGCAAACAGATGCGTTTGAAAAAACGCCTCTCTGCTTATTGCAAGTAATATAACCAATGGTAAAAGTTCGTCATAATCCTTCCAATAATGTAGAAAACAGAAAACATTTATCCAGAACGTATGCTCCTTAGTATGTGTAATATTCGTAAAGTAAGGAACCGTAATTTATAATTGTATCAGATTTAGATTAGATTCTGTTGCAAAAGCCTATAAATCAACTCAAATTCATGTTTAATACGAGCATTTTAGCCTGCTAATTATATTCATGAAAATTATTTGGATTAATCTTAACAATTGACCAACTTAATGCACAAATTCTTCTTTTATAATAAGTTTATTATATTCCTCTAAATGTTTCGAGCACGGTTGTCCCCATCATCAGGAGGTCAAATTGTATGATACAGCATCTGGTGTCTTCACATTCTGTAGGTGGCTGTCCGGACGGCCACCTACAGATTGTGACGATACCAGATGCTGTATAACACTATTTGACCTCTTGATAATGAGCACAACAGTGCTCGAAACATGTAGAAGTATATAATAAACTTATTATAAAACAAGAATTTGTACATTAAGTTGGTCAGTTGCTAAGATTATACTGAGACGCACGGTCAGCAAAACATAAAAAAAATATAGGTTAATAAATCAACCTTATAGGTAAGCGGATTCGAACTCACGGACTATGTTTAACACAGACAATCCAGCGTTTCTTTTTCCAGTAACACTGCCTACAGTAAATCAAACTTGATCAAGATTGGCAGTAACGTGTATTTGTGTTCAGAACAGTCTATGGAACAGGAAGTATAGAGTTTTTATTCAGTAGCAGCATCGACTGGAGTGACATAAGAGAAGACAGGGGCAGTGAAATATCTAGTTTTATTGTGTACCTTTTTTGGCGGGGAGGGGGGATGAACGAGAGGGAATTTCATTGCTCCCTATCGTACACTCCTAACAACTGTAACTGTACTAGGCTAACCGCAGAACGATTGTATTGCCTGGCCCAAATCCAACATTCAACTAGCGAACCACAGAACACTGTCCCGTCAGAGATTATTGAAACTTATTGTATAAATTCGTGTAGTGAATGATCTGTGCTATATTTAACAACATTTATGCACTGTTAGGTTATATAACGGCTTGTGAATAGTGATTTATAAAGGACGTGGAATGAATGGGTTCTCTTTCAACATTTGAAAAAAGCGCAAATTTGTTTCCCTTTTCTTCTCTGACCGAACAAGTGTATCCTCCATGTTACAAATAATTCCGTCTAGAAATGAGTAGTTAACAGTTTCTCGGGTAGTCAAGAAATTCTCCGCATTTTAAGGAATCGAAAGTTTCCATACGTTTTAAAGAATGCCCGCTACTTTTGCCCAACATGAGAAAGCTGACTCTATTCCACGTCTTCCCATTCTATTTTTAAGATCTATATTAATATTATCCCTTACTTACACGGAGGTCTTTTAAGTGGTCTCTTTTCTTGGAAGTTCCCACCAAAGCCTTGTATGTGTTTTGTTTCTTCTCCTTACGTGTATATGCCGCACGCTCCGCGCAACTCATGATGATCCTAACATGAGTAAGCCTACACATTACGAAGCTCATCATTATGCAGATTTCTCCATCTTTCAGCTGTTTCCTATATCTTAGGCCCAAACATAGTCCTCAGAATCCCATTCTCAAACACCCTCAGCCTACGTTCGCGTTAGAGACCAAGTGTCACACCCATACAAAACAAGTAAAATCTTAGCTCTGCAAATTTGCATCTTCACGTGTTCAAGTATCAGAAGGGGAGGCAAAAAATTCGTGAAAGAATGTTGGCAGACGTACCGCATTATAATTATAAAAATCCAAAATTTTTAAACCAAGTTTTCTGTATGGCCCAAGTTAGATTATGTGAGGCCTGTAGAGCCGGTTATATTAGCCACAACGCTGAAAATAGTGAGAGCGTTTTTTGTTGGAAGTAAGGTTGGATTCACAAATGCAGCTTGGGAATTTTTAATCTGTAGAATGAAAACTTGCACAAGAGAAAATGTGGGCACGCCAGTTTCTCAGTGGGTGTTTAACAATTAAATTAGAAAAAAAGTACTTTTAATGCGATCTTAGCTTTGCAACTTTAATATTTCACCATTAAATGCAGAAAGAGTGTACAAAATAGTAAAAGAGAATATTTTTGGATTTTTTTCTTTTTTGCCAGAATGACTTGTTCAGTATGAACTTCCATGTTAGGCTATATTTATAGTTTCGGTTACTCTTTACAGTGTTGTCTTTTACTGGTCACTATTTCTATTCTTATTTATTAATTCCAAAATCTCAATTGACGGAAATGTCAAAGAAGCAACTAATCTTATGAAATACACAAGTAGTCAAATAACGGGAATTACGCTTACAGTTGAAGTCAGATTGAAGGCCATAATAACAATGTCCCTGTGCACAAATGTATGAGGGGCGGTTTTTTAAGCTTAACACCTTCCATTTGATGGATGTGAATGGTCAGTTTCACGCTGCAGCTGTCTTATATCCAGATGATGGAACCTAGGTACTAACAGCTTTACTAGGATCTCCATGTAAAGTGGTTAATATTCCAATATTGGTGAAATTTTAAATTGTTTTGTATAATTTTGTACATGCCAACATTTCAGCCAATCCATGAGTGATATAACTAACGATCGAATAAAATTGTGCCTTGCATTGTAATCAATATATTTACCCTTTCAGAATATTGGCCACCGCGTTTTGTACTTCAGTTTATTGTCGTTATTTTATTCTAAATGTTTTCATACTTGTTAATGAATTGTTAAATTTTTCTGGCTGCTAAAAGTCGACTCGTGTCAATCACTTGCCTTATACCTTAACTGTAAAACGTTATAGTGTTTTACTTTTCATTTGTATGTAGGAAGCCCCGGAATCAAATCTCGGACGGCGTACCTGTTACTCTGGCTGAAGCCTTAATGACGTAATGACGTCTCTCACTAGATTCAGCCAAATTACTTCTTATGATCTAGAAATAGGCTAGAATTTGTTCTTTTCACAACTTGCCCACTTCGAAATTTGTAGTCATATTATCATTGACCTGTGGAGTTGAAAGGCGTCGTTAAATAACCCAAGAATCATAAATTCAACAAACGTAGCAAGAGTGTTACGAATTTTGAAGGAATCATTGTACAACGCAGACCATGTGACTTAATTCAATAATTTAATATCATAAGGGGCAACAAAGTGTTACTAGACTGATCCAGTAATTTGTGTCCTTCGTCTTGTTCCAACCGACGCGCAGAGTAGTTTATTGGACCAAGATAAGCGTAGGAATATTTGTCATGCAGAATGCAGCACCTAACTCGCTACACTTTTGCTTAAACCAAAGCCCGTTTAGTCGAATTTTTAAGCTGTTTCCTTTCGTGTTCTCATTTTCCACACAATACCGCTATACTTTAATAATATAATTTTAGTTGCGTTTGCATATTTATCGAAAAACTACTGTTAGCTTCATCATTTCTCTCTGTCCGTGTATATCAGCGCTGCTCCCACTGGATGGATTTGTGTGAAATTTACTAACGTTGCCTTTTATAAACATCTGTCGAGAAAACCTAAATTTGATTAATATTCGACTAATTTTTCGGGCAGTTTACGTGGAGACCTAAGTGCTCTTATACAGTTGACAAAGAGTACTAAATATTCTGTAGCTTCACAATGAAAAAACAGGCTGTAATAATTATAGGGGCATATCACTTTTGCCAACAACTTACAAAATTTTATCCAAAATCCTGCTCTCAAGATTAATTCCATATGCGAAAGAAATTATCGGGGATCATCAATGTGGCTTTCGACGCAACAGGTCGACTATTGATCATTGAGAAAAAATGAGAATACAATGAAGAAGTTCATCAGTTCTTTATAGACTTCAAGAAAGCTT
>Ga0123353_10004422_pt1 | contig 18101 bp, 8 predicted proteins | sample TergutLab28metaG_3_FD_92763 | JGI IMG/M metagenome (GOLD analysis project Ga0123353, IMG submission 92763) | Labiotermes labralis P3 segment gut microbial communities from Petit-Saut dam, French Guiana - Lab288 P3 | ecosystem: Host-associated > Arthropoda: Insects > Digestive system > Gut ... | reverse complement strand
TGAACGTACCGTTGAACATACCGTTGAACGTACCACCGAAAAGAAAGCCAAACAAGAAACGGCGGAATGGACCTGCATCATTCCTGACCGGGCAGTCCATCATCACGTCTCCCGCATCGTCCCTTCCAGTCTGCACAAAAAAGTTAAAAAACCGGCAGACGACAAAACCGACAACAAGCCCGACAACAAACCAGAAAACAAACCTCACGGCAAAGGACCCGTCTGGGGGACGGCAATACATGCCTGTTTCGAGCATGGCGCTAGTTGGCTTGACAAGCCAAACGAGATCAGCGATGAGGCGTTATGTAAAATCGTTGCCGAAACGATTCGAAACGAGACCTATTCTTTTAAGCCCGAAGAAGTTGTTGCCCAATTTCGCAAGTCATGTCAAGCCCCGGAAATCATACAAGCCTTATCCCGCACCCGGTACTCCTCTCCGAATGTAACGGTCGAAAAAGAACGCAAATTCGCCGTTTGGGTCGAAGAAAAAACAATCATGAAAATCATGCACGGCTCCATCGACCGCCTAGTCATCAGCCGTGACAACACGGGAACGGTCACAGCACTCGAAATCTTCGACTACAAATCAGCCATCGCCTCCGACATCCCCTCACTGGTCACTACCTATCGAGAGCAACTAGAAGCCTACCGCAAAGGCATGGCGGCACTGTTTCAGATCGAGATTGAGAAAGTCAAGGCGACGTTTGTGTTTACGTCGTTGGGGAGAGTGGAAACGATTTGAGAATCCGCTGCTGATTTGCCTTTTCCAAAAACACGCAAGTTGTGGTAGAATACGTCCAATGGACGGTTAAAAAAAAGGACAACCGATGCCGACAAAAGAAGAAGCATTGCTAAAAATCCAATCACTCGTTCAGCGATTCGACGAGCAGAAGGAATTTTATCAAAATACGGACTACAACGAAACACAGACCCGGCGTGATTTTATCGATCCGTTCTGGAAAGCACTCGGCTGGGACGTTGACAACGAAAGCGGAGTTGCCGAGAGTTACCGTGAGGTTCGACACGAAGATCGCGTGATCATCGGCGGAGTAGCGAAAGCGCCGGATTATTCCTTCCGGTTGTCCGGCGGAAAACGATTGTTTTTTCTTGAAGCCAAAAAGCCGAGCGTCGACATTGACAACAAAACGGAGCCAGCATATCAAATTCGCAGATACGGTAGGAGTGCCAAAATGGCAATCAGTGTCCTGACCAACTTTGAAAAGTTTGCCGTTTACGATTGTTCTTTCCCGCCCAAACACACCGACAAGGCGAGTACCGGTCGAATAACCAATCTTACCTATACTGACTACGTCAGCGAATTCGATTTTCTTTGGAACACATTTAGCAAGGAAAGTGTACTGAAAGGCGGGTTCGACAGGTTTATTAAAAGCGACACGAATAAAAAAGGAACGACGACCGTTGACGATGATTTTTTGCTTTCGCTTGACACATGGCGAATGAAACTTGCCCAAAACATTGTTCTGCGCAACGAGATTAACGAAGACCAACTTAATTTTGTCGTCCAAAACACTATCGACCGTATTGTTTTTCTTCGCTTTGCCGAAGACCGAGGCATCGAACGATACGGCAATTTACAGAAAGCAATTAAGACAGGCGATTATTATCAGAATCTTTTACGGCTTTTTCGTATTGCCGAACAAAAATATGATTCAGGACTTTTTGATTTCGGCAAAGATAAAATCAGTGCGAAAATCTCTATTGATGACAAGGTTATCAAGAGTATCATTTCCGAGTTTTACTTCCCTGTTTGTCCGTATGAGTTTTCGATTCTGCCTGTCGAGATTTTAGGGACTGCTTACGAGCGTTTTTTGGGCAAACGGATCGTTCTTTCCCAGAGTGGTCGTCGCGCAAGGGTTGAAGAAAAGCCTGAAGTCCGCAAGTCCGGTGGCGTGTATTATACGCCGCAGTACATCGTGGATTACATCGTGCATAACACGGTCGGACAACTCTTGGAAGGCAAGACACCGAAAGAGGTTAGCAAAATAAGAATTGTCGATCCCGCCTGCGGTAGCGGCAGTTTTTTGATCGGTGCCTATCAATATCTATTGAATTGGCACAAAGATTATTGTACAAGGTACTTTGGGCGAAGTAAAGGGCACAAAGGTCATCCTTTGACACCAAACGGTGAACTGACCACTGCCGAAAAGAAACGCATCCTTCTCAACAACATTTATGGTGTCGATCTGGACAGCAATGCAGTAGAAGTTACGAAATTGAGTTTGCTTTTGAAGTTTATGGAGAACGAAACAAATGAGTCTATTGAATCGCAACGAAAACTCTTTCATGACCGGGTTTTGCCTGATTTGGACGAAAACATCAAGAGCGGTAACAGTTTGATTGACATTGATTATTACGAGAACGAATTAGATTTTGGCGAAGAACGGAAAATTAAACCGTTTTCTTGGCAGAAGAATTTTCCCGACGTGTTTAAGCAGGGCGGCTTCGATTGCGTGATTGGCAATCCTCCGTGGGTTTCATTGAATGGAAAATTTGGACATGATATATTAAGTTCAGAAGCACAGCAATATCTTATTAGCAAATATCACGGAAATACATCTATGCCTAACCTTTATGAATATTTTGTTCACAGAGGTTTGGAATTGATCAATGACAATGGGTTATTCTCTCTTATTGTTCCCGACAGATTGGGGTTTAACAATCAATTCGTTACGTTACGTAAGAAACTTTTACAGCATTTCAAAGTTGAGGAATTAATTTATAAAGTTCCGTTCCCCGGAATTGTTGCTGATACTTTGATATTCCGTTGTACTAAAAAAACAAAAAAAAGCAAGAACCACAAAATCGCAGTTGGCGAATTCGAGACGTATGTACAATTCAAAACCGCAAAAGAATATTTGCAAGATAATGAATGTCGTTTCTTTTATGAAAGTAGCGACAACGCATCAAAAGTATTAAATAGAATTTTCGGTAATAAAAAATGTAAACCACTGGGACATGTTGCCGAAACTACATCTGGTTTTGGCGGAAAATCCAGTGAAATCACGGAAACACGGAAAACCAAGAAACAAATTGAAGTCATTAAAGGCAGGAGTATTCAACGATTTTCTTCTGTTACACCTTACTATTTTGACTTCAAAAAGGAACACATTACAGGAAGAACAACCGATAGAAAAAAACTGGGAGTCAAAGAAAAAGTTTTGCTGCGTAAGACGGGTTTGCCCATTATCGCAACTTATGACGAAAGCGGCATTTATCCTGAACAGTCATTGTATTTTATCTTCAACAATCAGACAAACAGTTCTCTCAAATACTTTACCGCGTTAATCAATTCAAAACTTTTTCAGTTTGTTTATATTAACCGTCTTGTTACAAACAAGGATAGCATTTCTCAACTCAAAAAAGTTGACCTTGACAAGTTTCCCGTTTTTATATGCAGTGATAAAAGCGAAAAGCAAAAGCACGATGAAATCGTCAAACACGTTGACAAACTTTTACAACTTTACCAAGACATGCCATTGGCAACGTTGCCAAGCCACAAAGAACGTATCCAGTCGAACATCGACTACTGCGAAGACCGTATCAACTCGCTGGTCTATGAACTCTATGAGTTGACGGATACAGAAATCGCAATTATCGAAGGAGAGAAGACATGAGACCGGAGGAACCATGAAACGCCTATTTTTAGACTGGAATGCACCGCTTCTCAACAAGATGGCGGATTATCTGATTGACCATCACACGGTAGACGGTCGCCTTGATTTGCAATCGGTTACGCTCGTTTTTTCGGGACAGCGGGCGAAAATGCGGCTCGAAGAAATACTGGCAACACGGGCAGCAGACTTGGACGATCCCGCGTGGTATCCGCCGGAATTGCTGACTCTCGAATCGCTCCCGGAAAAATTCTACGAAAAAGGAAAACCCATCGCCCCAGAAATCACACGTTGGTTCGCGTGGATCGAATCTGTCCAAAAACTTAACGACACCAAGCCGGCACTGCTAAAAAACTTACTGCCCGACTTGCCGAAGACTTTTAGCGCATGGATCACGCTTGGCAAAATGCTCGCAAGACTGCACTACGAACTTGCCGCCGATGGGATTGACTTCAAGCAGGTTGCCGACACGCACAAGGCGACGGGTATGTACGGCGAGACCGCCCGTTGGCATACTTTGTCGGTGTTGCAAAGTTTCTATGCCAATGCCGATCCCGCCAATCCCGGTTTTCTCGATCAACGCGGACTCTGGGATGTGCAGGCGGCGAGACTTTTTGCCATCGAAAAGCAAACCGAAGCGGAGTACAAACGCATCGTCCAAAAATTGAAGAGCGACCATCGGCAATTCTATCTCGTCGGTCTTGTCGATATGAATGATTTGCAGAAACGAATGCTGAAAAAATTCGCCCCGTTTATCACTGCATTCGTTTTTGCACCGCAAACCCTCGCTTCGCGCTTCGACGAGTTCGGTTGCCTCCGTGCGAATGATTGGTGTGATGCACCGCTTGAAATCGACGAGAAAAACATCAACATTGTTTGGCAGCCGGAAAACGAAGCCGATGCCGTGTTACGGAAAATCGCCTCGCTTGACGGAAAATACACCACCGGCGAAATGATCGTTGGTGTCCCTGACAAACAAGTTATTCCGTTTGTGCAGGAACATCTTGCCAAGGTGGGCTTGCCTTCGCGGCTTATCGAAGGAATGCCCGTTCGCCGTACTGCTGTCTATCGGTTCCTCGAAGTGTTATTGAAATTTCTGAAAACTCGACAGTTTCGAGACTACGCCGAACTCGTCCGGCATCCCGATGTCGAAAGATACATCCGTCAAACCGTTAGCAAAGCCACTGCCAATAATGATTATATTTCGCAACTCGATGACTATCATAATACGTACTTTCCGCCGTCGGTCGATGAAGAGTGGAAAAACGATGCGAAGCGTCCGTGGAAATTTGAATTGCTTCCGCTCGTGTGGAAAGAATTGGAGCGGTTGCTCTGCGACGAGGTAGGCAACCGACCGCCGGGCAGTTGCGTCGGCGATAGCCGACAGGGAGTTCTGAGTGCGGAGTACCGCACGTTGCCGCCCGGCGGTCGGCAACCTACCTTTCACGCCCCCCCCTCCTTTCACGTAGAACATTGGCTTACCCAAATCGATACCATTTTGGATCGCCTCTACCCGGAGCGAAAAAACGAACAGACCAACGTTGCTATCAAAATCATCATGCAAGCAACGAAGGAGTTGCGTTCGCTTCCCGACGCTTTGCCGCAGCAGTTTACCTTTGCCGAAGTGCTCGAACTGTTGCTTGTGCAAATCGAAATGGAGCCGATTGCTCCGCCGGAATTGCCGAACGCCATTGAACTAATCGGCTGGCTCGATATGGCAATGGATGATGCACCGGTCGCCATTGTTACCGGTGTAAATGACGGTATTGTACCTTCGTTTGCCAATTCGGACATTTTTCTTCCCGATGCGTTACGGATGGAACTCGGCGTGATGGACAACCGCCGCCGATGTGCCCGAGATGCTTACTCATTGACAGTGTTGCTTGAAACGCGAAAGCATTCCGGCGAGGTATTGCTCGTTGCCGGTCGGCGGACGACCGAAGGGGATCCGATGCTTCCGAGTCGGTTCTTTTTCATGGCAAAGGATACCGAAAAAACTGCTCGTCGTGTCCGTGAGTTTTTCGCCGAAATGAAACCCGAAGTTGCCGTCAGGTTCAACAATTCATTGAAACCGGGGCGTGAGAAAGAGCACGCTTTCCATGTTCCCATGTTGCCCGATTTGCCGAAGCCCATCGAGTCATTCAATGTAACGGAGTTGTCTCGGTATCTCCGCTGTCCGTATCGCTATTATTTAGAGCGTCTTCGCGGCTTTCGGAAAAAAGATGACGCTGCCGAGGAACTTCAATCGAATAATTTCGGTTCACTGGTGCATGACATTCTGCAACGCTTCGGCGAGAAAGGAAGTCCTGTCCGGGATTCCGAATCGTCCCGCGACATCCGGGCTTTTCTCAATGCCCAGTTGGCGGCGTATGCGGAGCAGATGTACGGCAAGTTTCCCCGTGCGACGCTGGCAATTCAAGTCGAACGGGCAAGGGCACGGCTTCATGCTTTTGCGGATTGGCAAGCCGAGTGGCGAGGACAGGGTTACGAAATTAGCGATGTCGAATATAGTCCTGACGAAGCGAATCGTGTAACAATGGCAGACAAGTTTTTGTTCGGACGAATTGATCGTATTGATCGGCATCGCAAAAATCGTGAGATCGTTGTGCTCGATTACAAAACGGGTGCGGCAACTCCTGACGACGCGTACAGTAAAAAGACGGGGGAGTGGTCGGATTTCCAACTGCCATTGTACTATTACATTCTCCGTCAGTCGGGTTATGCGGTTGCGGAGGAAACGATTCGCCTCGGTTATCTTTCGCTTCCTGCCGACACGCAGGAACTTGCTCCGCAGTGGGCGGCGTGGAGTCCCGAAGTGGTGCAGAGTGGTATTGCGCGAGCGGAGGCGATCATTCGCGCGATTGTGGCAATGGATTGGAAGACCGTCACTCCCCATGCCATCCCGTATAACGAACAACAGTGGGACGACTTTGCGGTGATCTGCATGAGTGGTTTGCGGGAATAGTCATCGCGCTTAGCGGATTAGGACACCAGTAACCGTTCATAAATACTCCGCAAATCTTCCACCGTAACTTCTTTGGGATTGTTCTTGATCATCGGATGAAAACTCTCTTCAATGAGCGTTTCAACCAATTCGGGAGCGATCCCGGCTTCCTTCAACGTACAAGGCAAGCCGCCGCGTTTTTTCAGTACCGTCATTTGAGCGATCATTGCGTCGATGCTAACGAAACCGCACGCTTCGGCAAACTCTTCCATGCGACCATCCATAAACGGTGCATTCAATCGGATCGATGCCTCCATCGTGAAGGCACACGCCGCTCCGTGTGAGAGATTTGCCCGAACGGACAACGGATAAGAACAAGCATGGATAATCGCATTCTTCGGCATGTGAAATGCAATGCCCGCCACGAGTGCTGCATAGGAAAGCCGCTCTCGCGCAACTGGATCAGCGAGATTGTCATACACTTTCGGCAGATTCGCAAAAATCGTCTTTGCCGCCTCTTTGGCAAGTGTATCGCAAATGGGTTGATGATTTTTCGACCAGTATCCTTCGATGGCGTGACTCAACGCGTCCAACGCCGTTGCCGCCGTAACACCGAGCGGCACGGAAAGCGTTAACCCGGGATCGACAACGGCAATAACAGGATAGAGCAACGGCGATGCCAGCGGTGCCTTAATGTTTTTTTCTTCGTCGTCCAGTACGGCAATCGGTGTAACTTCGGAGCCGGTGCCTGCGGTTGTCGGGATGGTAACGAGCGGCAGTCCTTTCCTATCGACCGGCAATCCGCCGGAATGGTAGGCACGAATGCTCGACTCCGCCGTAACCGCGAGAAATGCCGCCGCTTTAGCACAATCCAACACACTGCCGCCGCCGATGGCAACGACGGTCGTCGCTTGCTCTTCACGCAGCAGTTCCGCCAGTGCATCGACATCTGCAACAGTCGGATTAGCACGCACTTCATCGAAGACGGCAATCGGCGATAGTTTTTCGACCACGGCTTGGACTGCCGGCAGTTTTCCAATGATCGAATCGGTAACAACGACTGTGCGGCATTCCGCCAGTTCCAGTTCTGATGCAAACGATGCTGTCGAACCAGCACCGAAAACGATTTTTGTTGGTAAATGAAATGTCCACATAATAAGGGGTAAGGATAATCTAACTTTTTTCTTTACTCCATCAATTCTTGCCCTCTCGTTTCTCTGGCGTACAAAACCGCAACGGGTCCGAGCAGATAGAGAAAACTCAACACGGTCAACGCTCCCAAGAGCGAGAAACCGCCCCAAGTGACCATCCAACCGGTGATCAATAGGAATGGACTTGCCATCAATCGCCCCATATTGAAACAAAAACCAGTGCCCGTGCCGCGCAAACGAGTCGGAAACAGTTCCGGGAAATAAACCGCATAACCCGAATGCATGGCGGCAGTGAAGAGACCAAAAATCGGCAGCAAAAAGTACAACGGTGTTACCGATGTCAAACTCGTCGTGAGTTGAAACACAATGATCGCAATGAAAAATGCCCCAATGTGATAAAAGACAAACGCTCCTCTGCGTCCGATGCGTTGCGACAGCGGTCCGAAAGAGAGTTGCCCCAACAACAGACCGAGCGTTGCAATGACCATGCCGAGCATTTCCCAACGTTTCAGTTCGGCAGTTTGGTCGGCAGTAAGATTGCGTTTGGTCTTGCCGTCTTCTTCAATGACATCGACTTTTCCTTCGGCGACCATTTGATTTTCTGCCGCGATGCGCATCGTGTCTTTGCCTCGAACATGAACTCCCCAGAACGTTGCCATGCCGATTGCCGCCAAAGTAACGCCGATGATCGTCGAGCGACGGGTACTCTTTTGGAACAAGTCCGCAATAGAACCGACTTTCTGCGTGGGGTCTTTTTTCGCTTGCTCCTTTGCCGCCTTCCAACTTTCCGGCTCTTTGAGCCAAGCGAAAATAAAGAAGACGAGGATCGACGGCACCAATCCGAGAGCGAAGCAAAGCCGCCACGGTAATGTTGTCGGTTCATACCAATGGTGTAGCCAAGTCATCAACGACGATGTTTCGCACCAAGTGAGAACTGCCGCATTCCCGAGGAGCAACGCACCGACGAGGGCGGCGAGCAAAGTTCCGAACGAACCGAAGGCGTGGAAAATACTTGCCGTATGAGCGCGTGCTTTGCTCGGAAATGTTTCGGCAACATACGCGCTTGCCACCGCCCATTGCCCGCCGACCCCGATGGCAACGAAAAACCGAAGGACTGCCAAATGCCACCATGCCATCGAGAACGCGGTCATCCATGTGAAGAAAGAGTAAAACAGAATGCTGTACGCCATCGTTTTTTTGCGTCCGATTCGGTCGCTCATCATTCCGAAGAACACACCGCCGAGCGTTCCACCGAGCAGAAAGGAAACCAGTGCCACTTGGTTGAAAAACTCTGCTTGGGTCTTTCGAGCCTCTGGGTCGGTTTCGGTCAAGAAGGAGGGCATCGCTTCGTTCATACTGGCAACGAAAATCTGTCCTTCAAAGATGTCGAACATCCAGCCGATGGATGCAATTGCCAGGACGAGCCATTGATAGCGCGTGATGCCGGTGTACCAGCGGTCTTTTGTTGTGTTCATATTGTTTATTGCTGTTTAGTGGGTGAAACCGTCATTGCGCTGCGCTCCATTCCGGCTTTTGTGCGGTACTCAATACCGATGGATCTGTCGTAGGAAGTAAAGTCCGATGAGTCCGATGCCGATGTTGGCGGTCCACACGCACATCGGGGGCAATGTTCCTTTTTTTGCCTGATCTAAACCGAACATCAGCAAAGGATAGTACAAAAGCAAAATCGGTACGAAGCAGGCGAAAAAACTGGAGAAGAAGTCCGATCGCCGCATCCAAATCGCCAACGGGGCTCCAAGCCACACGAAGAAGAAGCAACAGAATCCCGTCGCCCAACGTCGCGGTGGCTCCACCGACAATCGATCGATGTAGGATTGCAGCGAATGAATCCTCTCTTCGGCATTCTTAATCGGCGATGATGTCCAAGCATCGACCGAACCCATCGTTGCCGAAAATGTCCGGTGTGCCGCGATGATCCGCCGTTGATGCTCCATTTCTTCGACGGCTTTCTTTCTCGCTCCATTGATCTTGGTCAAATCCATATTGGAGGGGCGGTCACTTTTGCCATCAGGAACAATTTCGGAGAGCGGAATCTCAACCACGCGATCCGGCATGAAAATTCTGATTCCTCCACTGAATATCCGCATATCGTCGAATTTGACTTTCAACTTTTTCGTTTCCAAATCGATCGATAGTTGTGCCGTCCGGGCTTCGATTCTTGTCGATTCTTTTTTCAACATAATCGTCGGTTCAATCAGTTGGTTCTGTTCGTTGACCCCTCTGACAAGAATCGTCACCTGTTTGTCGTCTGTTTCAAATCGTTGTTCTTTCTTGAGTTGTCCGATCAAAATATCTTCGGCACCGCGAAAGATTACGGTACTGACTCCCTCTCGCCCCCAAGTGACCGACAATTCGTTGATGCTGAATCCAATGAGACTCACGATGAAAGCAATCACAAAGACCGGCATCAAAAAGGCACTAGGGGGGACTCCGAGGGCTTTGAGCGCGATGACTTCGTTGCTTCCGGACATTCGGGCAAAAAATATCGTTACTGCCAACAGGAGCGTCATGGGGAGTGAGATCGACGACATTTCCGCAAAAACGAACGGAATCAGTTGCCAGACGTACATCAGCGGAATGTGCTTATCTCGGGCTTCCTGAACGAGTCCAACGATAAGGAGCAAAAAGGTAAGCGCAACGAATCCGAAGAGAAACGTGAGACCGAGTTCGCGGAGGATGTACCTGACGATGATACCCATTACGGTGTATTGTCCCGAATTTTGCGAAAAAGGTCAAGAGCAGTGGTGCGGGGACTGCGCGAAGCATCACTCCGTCCCCGGCTCTTGAGGTTTTTCCCTTGTTTTCGCGTCGGGTTCTGTGAACGCATTCAGTTTTATCTGCCGATCACTTTTTTAGTGAACTCGGCGTTGGCAGTTTGCGCCTCTCGCCAGTCACCAGTAACGGAACTCTCGATGATGATCCAACCCTCGTAACCAACTTTCACCAGTAGATCACGCACCTTGGTAAAATCAATTTCGCCAGCACCAAGCCGAGTGCGATCCTTGAAATGAATTTCGCTGATCAGTTTTTTGGAACCAAGCAACTCAATCTCGTGGTAAATGTCGCTCCCTCGGTTCCGAGTGTTGAGCGTATCGTAATAGACCTTGACCGCATCAGAACCGATGGCAGAGATCAGTCCGATATGTGCCTCCGCCGTAAGGTAACTTTCGATGGCGAGAACCTTCTTCTTGCGTTCCGCAATCGGAGCAAGACGTTTGAACTTTTCGATGACAGTCGGCAGAAGTTTTCGTGCATCGTTGGTGTCAATGTCGCCGTTGCCGAAGAACGGAATCAGAACATGAGGGACATCCATTTCTTCCATCGCGTTGATACACTCTTCGACCCAGCCTTCGGCTTCGGGAGTGGTGGCGAAGGGTCTGTTGTTGAGTTCTCCGATGCAGAAGGACGAGATGGCAACTCCGGCTTCCTTTGCGGCAGCGACGAACCTCGAGCGGTTGGCTCTATTCGCCAACGACTCGGCTCCTTCTGGCTGATAGGAAACCTGCACTCCTTCGTAGCCGAGTTCTTTGGCAACGGCGAAGGAACTCATTCGCCCCGATGCCCGGAGGTCCCAATCAGTGATTCCAACCTTCCATGTCGCTTTCACGTCTCTTCCTTGTGCAAGCACGGTCGTCGCATTAGCAACGCAAAGGGCACCGGCAGCACCGGCGGCAATCGACAAAAATTCGCGTCTCGTTTTCATTGAATCGAGGGGGTTAAGGTTACATGATCCGACATTATCAATTTTAGCGGGGAAAAGTCAACATGGGTACAAGAATTTTGCCCCATCTTTGCCCCATCTTTACAACGGCTTGCCAATTTGCGACAATGATGCCCACTGACTTTTTTCCTTAACTATTGTGTCCGCAACATCTGAACTTCCCCTTTTGGCAACAATGGCACGTCACGGCAATATGTCCATGATTGCCGTTGACCGTAGTGCGCGAATTACGCTTGTCGTTGGAAATATCAAACATCGCTCCGAATTCGATGCGCAAACAGCCATCGGTCAGACCATTGATGCCTTTTTTGTCAACGATCCTGAACCCGTTAAACTTTTTCACGCTGCGCTCGCTGGCAATCCCTCGCAGATTATCGTTCGTACTCGGTTTGGTGGCATTTCCGAAATCCAATTTCAGCCACTCCACGACGAACAAAACAATGTGATCGGAGCGTTTGGTTTCGAATACGATGTTACCAATCGGGAAAATGCCATTATTGCCCAAAAAGACCAAACAGAAAAATTCGAACGCCTTTTTCAAGACTACGAAATGGGTGTTTTCATTTTAGACCGCAATTTTGTTGTCCAACGAGCCAATGATGTTGCGAATGGCATGGCTGCACAAAATGCCGCTTCGAAAAACACCAACGAACCAAATGGCATCGAGGGACACATTTGTTATCAGAAACTTTTCGGACGCGATAAGCCTTGTGAGTTTTGTCCGGTAATCGAAACACTTGAGACAGGGCAGCCCTCCAAAAGCATGTTTTATGACGAGACTCTTCAAAAACACCTGCAACTCAATTCGACACCACTTTTTGATCCGCAGACAGGGGAATTAACAGGAGTCTTGGAATCCTTCAGAGACATTTCTGATCAGATTAAACTCGAAGAAACGGTTCTGGCGCACGAGTCACTTATCGTCGACGTTTTCACAAGTATTCAGGATGGAATGTTCACCATCGATAAAGACTATACCATCCTCAAAACCAATCCCTCGTTCGAGGCAATGTATCCCGACCATCTGCCGTTAGTGGGGAAAAAGTGTTTCACGACTACGTGCTTTGATCATGTGTGCGAGGAGTGTCCGGTGACAGTCATGTTCGAGACGGGCAAGTCCAGCACCAGGATTCATTACAAACGAACTGCGGAAACCTGCCCGGGAGTGTGGCTCGAACAATTCGCTTATCCGATTACTGATTCTTCTGGAGAAACCATTGCCGCCATTTGCATCGTCCGCGACGTTACCCAGCGGAAAAAAGACGAAGAAACTCTCGAACAGTACCGTAGCAATCTGGAGCAGTTGGTCGATGAGCGAACACGCAATTGGGAGCAGAGCGAAGCAAGAATGCGGACGATCATCGCTGGCGGCAATATTCCCATCGCTTTTGCTGATCCCAACGGAATCACAACGTTCGTCAACACTGCTTTTCTGACATTGACTGGTTATTCTGAAGCGGAATTGGTTGGGGCACGTCTCTGGGACAGTCTCTGTGACGAACGAACCAGAACGGATTCGCAATTTTTGGAAAAACGAGCCGCCCTTTATGCCGGTACAATCGACCAGCATCGTCAGGACATCACCATTCGGCGGAAAAACGGTGAAACATGTTGGGTTGATTTCTCCGCGTCCGCCGTCAATAATTCTGATGGAAAGAGAATTCAGATCGTCTTCGTTTGTTTAGACATTTCTGAACGCTATAACGCTGAGCAGACGGTTAAAGAGGCAAGTGAACTGGCGCAAATTATGCTCGACTCGACACCGTTGGGGTGTACCCTTTTAGATGCCGACAACAACGTGATTGATTGCAATTTGGAAGAGGTCAGACTCTTTGGTATACCCAGTAAGCGGGAGTTCTGCGAGCGATTTTCAGAACTGTCGCCGGAATATCAGCCGGATGGACGACTTTCCGCAGAAAAGCGACTTGAAAAAGTTGCAGCGGCTCTTGAAACAGGGCATCAACGTCTTGAGTGGATACACCAAACACTTGATGGCGCACCGATACCTTGTGAAGTGACGCTTGTTCGAGTAAAAAAAGGGGATCGATTCATCATTGCCGGATACACCCGGGACCTTCGGGAAGAGAAAAAAATGTTCGCCGAGTTGCGTAAGGCAGACGAACGTTCTCAAATCATGCTTGATACGGCACCGCTGAGTTGCACCATTATTGATCAAGACGGAAATATCCTCGACTGCAACACGGGAGCACCCAAACTGTTCGATCTTCCAAGCAAGCAGGAATTTTGTAGCCGGTTCTTTGAACTGTCGCCGGAATATCAACCGGACGGACAACTCACAATGGAAAAGTATCGTAAGGAATTGGCACTGGTATTTGAGACGGGACATGTTCGTGTCGAATGGATGCACCACACACTCGACGGCACGCCGGTTCCCTGTGAAGTGACGGCGGTTCGCGTTAATCGGGACGACGGTTACGTCGCCGTCTGTTATGCTCGGGACTTGCGAGAAGAAAAAAAAATGCTTGCCGAGACGCGGGCAGCGGATGAACGTGTCCGAATTATGTTGGATGCCACTCCGCTGTGCGCAGCACTTTGGGACGATCAACTCAACCCCCTTGATTGCAATCTGGAGGCGGTTAAGTTGTTTGGCGCAAGGGACAAACAGGAATACCTGGACCGGTTTTTTGAGTCATTTCCTGAATATCAGCCGAACGGGCAACTCTCTACCGAAATGATTAATGGGAAAATCATGGTGGCATTTGAGACTGGCTATCAACGTTTTGAATGTATGCACCAGAAACTGGATGGCACGCCGATATCCGCTGAAGTGACGATTGTGCGTGTCCAACGAGGCAATACGTATATCGTCGTAGGTTATGCCCGCGACCTTCGGGAAGAAAAGAGAATGCTTGCCGAAAAACAAGCAGCAGACGAACGTGCCGCAATCATGTTGGACATGAATCCAATAGCTTGTGCACTGTTTGACATGACCGGCAAAACGATTGACTGTAATCAAGAATCAATTAGGATGGCCGGGTTTAAGGATAAACAAGAACTCTGTGAGCGATTTCCGGAACTGTCGCCGGAATATCAGCCGAACGGACAATTATCCGATGACATGAAGCGTGCAAAATTCAAGGCGGCTTTTGAAACGGGTCTTCAACGGTATGAGTGGTTGTATCGGAAACCTGGTGACGGTACGCCCATTCCTTGTGATATTACACTTGTCCGCGTCAAACAGAATGATGGTTACATTATCGCCGCCTATGGACGAGACCTTCGCGAGATCAAAAAGCATGAGGCTGAACAGGAACGAGAAAGGCAACGGACCAATGCCCTGCTGGAATTGGCACAAATGACTCAACGGTCGGAATTGGAAATTACCGATTTTGTCATCAAGTCGGTGGTATCGTTGACCGACAGCACGGTGGGATACGTGGTACAACTGGAACACGCAAAAGACACGTTGCCATTCCGTTCAATGATTCTCGACCAGTCCGTTTCGTGCGAGTTGCCGACCATGACTGAATATGGCACTCCGCATGCACTTTCATCGATGTTGACGGAATGTCTTGCCACGAAGAAGGCGGTCATGCACGAGGATGTATTTCTGCTACCAGGAGCGCGAACTTATCCAGAAGGACATTATGAAGTCCGCTCTCACATGAATATCCCGATCATGGACGGCGATAAGCCGATTGGAATTCTTGGTGTCGGTAACAAGCAGACTCCCTATACTGAATCAGACGCTAGGCATGTAACACTTCTGGCGCAGGGACTGATCGGTTTGTGGAATCGGCAGAAATATGCGGAAAGTTTAGAGAAGGCAAAAATTGAAGCGGAGAGTGCAAACAAGGCAAAAAGCGAATTCCTTGCCCACATGTCACATGAAATCCGCACCCCGCTCAACGGGGTCATTGGTTTGTCCGATCTGCTTTCCGGGACACCGCTCAATGAAAAACAGCGCGAGTATGTGCATCTGATCAATGCGTCGGGAAATGCGTTACTTTTCTTGATCAACGATATTCTTGATTTTTCGAAGATCGAAGCCGGCAAGTTGGAAATTGAGAACGAACCCTTTGATCTTGCTGCAACGATAGGCTCGGTGCTTGCCTCGCTCGTTCCCCGTGCCGCCGAAAAGAAACTGGAACTTGCCGTCTCCCTTTGCCGGGAACTCCCGCGAATCGTCGAGGGGGATTCAGGGCGTATCCGTCAAATTCTGATTAATCTGATAGGAAACGCAGTTAAATTCACTGATCATGGTGGCGTTCGGATTGATGTCATCGTAGAGTCGGTAAGCGAAATGTCTCTCATAATCAAATTTTACGTCTTTGATACTGGCATTGGTATTCCCCAAGGTAGGATTGACCGTCTGTTCAAAGCATTTTCGCAAGTCGATGCCTCCTCTGCCCGCATCTATGGCGGAACCGGACTCGGATTGGCAATCTCTATGCAACTGGTGCGACTGATGAAAGGAGAAATCGGTGTCGAGAGCGTGGAAGGAAAAGGTTCCACGTTTTGGTTCAAAATTCCGTTCGGATGCGATCCCGAGGTATTTCGATGCCTCCAAGAAGAACGATGTAGAGTCCCCAACCGAAACTGTTCCCATGTCGATGGGCAGTACTGCACCTTGTTTGTCAATCGGGAAGTCCCCAGTGAATACTGTATCAAGGGACATGCCGTTCTTATTATTGACGACAATGAAGTTCAGCGCGACGCGCTCCGCATCCAGTTGGAAAACTGGGGCATGGAATGTACAACCTGCGATTCCGGTGAGGAAGCCCTCCGATTGGCAAAGGACTATCATCATCGGCAGAAACCGTTTGATCTGTTCGTGATCGACAGTACCCTTTCGGATGGTGTCGGAATTGATCTGGCTCGCCGATTATTCGAGCAAGAGGTTCGAGAGGATGTACAAGCCGCACAGGTTATTTTGCTCCGCTCGCTTTCGGACGATTTCGAACATGATATTGTAGACGATTACCGAGCAGAATATGTCGGCAAACCCGTTTTCGCCTCGGCACTGTTTGATGCCGTGATCAACCGGATTTTCGCCGCAAAAAGGAAGGAAAAAATTGATTCTGGGATCATCACTCTAAGTGATCTGAACATAAGACTGGAGAAGCCAAAACTCCGTTGGCAAGCCGAGTCTTCCAGACAGCCCTTAACACCGGCAAACCGGTTAAAATCCCATCTGGCGGGAAAAGTGCATGTCCTTGTTGTTGAAGACAATAAGGTCAATCAAATTGTGGCGAAAAATCTTTTGACGGAAGCCGGTTTCACCTGTGACATTGCCCAAAATGGCATCGAGGCGTGTAGCGCGGTCCGAAACACACAATATGATGTTGTGTTGATGGACTGCCAAATGCCCGAAATGGATGGGTATGAAGCGACCGACTTGATTCGGAGCTGGGAACGCGAGCATGGAAAGCAACGTTTGCCGATTATTGCTTTGACGGCAAATGCTACGAAGGATGATGTCCGAAAGTGTCTCGAAGCAGGAATGGATGCCTATTGTAGCAAGCCGATCAACCCGCTGGCAGTGATTCTACAGATCGAGGAGTGGTACGAGAAAAAGAAGTCCACTTTCTGACGTTCGCGGCTCGGACACTTTCATTTCCACTTTATTTTCCAAAATGCGTTACGGACTACTCCTCGCCATCTTTGCCTACACCCTTTGGGGAATGATGCCGCTCTATTTTCGCTTGTTGCAGTCCATTCCCGCGTTGGAAGTATTGGCGTATCGGGCATTGTTTTCGTTTCTCGTTCTCTTGCCGCTACTGTTCTTTCGCAAAAATCTTATCGAATTTGGAAAACAATGTTGCAATCTGCGCAGCCTGGGACTGCTTGCGCTCGGTGCCTTGTTGATCGGCATGAATTGGGGATTTTTCATCTATGTCGTCAATAATGACATGGCATTGCAGGCAAGCCTCGGCTATTATATCAATCCGTTGGTCAATGTCATGGTCGGCTTATTCATTTTCAAGGAGCGGTTTCGGAAAACGCAATGGCTGGCAGTAACAATCGCTGCCTTCGCCGTGGTTTTGTTTGCCCTCGAAGTCGGTACCTTGCCCTACTGGTCATTCATTCTTGCCTTTTCATTTGCCGGTTACGGAATCGTCCATCGCTACAATCCGACGCGATCAACACTTGCTCTTTTCATCGAAACGCTCATCATGTTGCCGGTTGCACTTCTGTTTCTGTCCTACGTCGGCAGTTTCAGTGTCGGCAGTTTCAGTAAACTTGAAACATATTCGACCTCACTCATTGCAACGATTGCATTGAGCGGTTTGGTAACAGTCGTACCGTTGCTTCTTTTTTCCGGGGCGGCTCGCCGGATACCTTTTTCGACGCTCGGACTTTGCCAATACATTTCGCCGACGGGTCAGTTTCTCTGTGCGGTGCTCGTCTTTCAAGAGCCGATGCTGCCATTGCAATGGGCGTGCTTCATTTTAATTTGGATCGCCCTTGTGTTGTTGAGTTATGATACGGTGAAGAATACGTGACATCCAATGCACCCATTCTCGAATTCTCGATCTGCCAATCCACAGGGCGATTGCAAGTTTCACTTTGGGGATTCAAAGGTAGCCAACCGACCCGCCGGGCGGTTGGTCGGCGATAGCCGACTGGGACGACCAGAACGTATCGGTCGTTCGAGTGCGGCAATGGTG
>Ga0123353_10004421_pt1 | contig 18106 bp, 17 predicted proteins | sample TergutLab28metaG_3_FD_92763 | JGI IMG/M metagenome (GOLD analysis project Ga0123353, IMG submission 92763) | Labiotermes labralis P3 segment gut microbial communities from Petit-Saut dam, French Guiana - Lab288 P3 | ecosystem: Host-associated > Arthropoda: Insects > Digestive system > Gut ... | reverse complement strand
TCGATGGCCTGCGTGCTCTGCCGAAAACCCTGGTCGGTCAGGGTTACCAACTCCGCGAAGCTCTCCGCCTTGACCTCTTTCCAGCCGAACAGGCCCAAGACGAACACGCCCACCGAGGAGCCCAAAGCGCCGGTCATCTTTGCCGAGAAGGTCTGCATGGCGAAGGTGATGCCGCGGGCATCCGTGCCGGTTTTGAACTTGCCGTATTCCGCGCAGTCCGGCGTGAACATGAATACCAGGAAGAGGATGGTGGCGTCCGGCAGGCCCCGCAGAACCGTCAGGACAATAAATAAAAATTTGTTTTCATAACCTACCATATAAATTAAGAAGCCCATCGCCGCGCTGGCAATGTTGCTATAAAAGAAGAGCTTATATTTGTCCACTTTCTGCAGAATGCGCGGGGAGAGGATGGCAAGAAAGAGCCCCGGAATGACGGAGAGCCCCATCAGAACCAGGTTGAACATTTCATTGCCGAATAAGTAGAACGAGGCGAACATGCCCAGCACCTGGGTGGTGCCTAGCGCGTGGGAGATCAGATACGCGCCGAAAAAGATCAGCAAATATTTGTTGGAAAACAGATAGCGCATCATTTCGCCGAGGCTGAACTCCTGCTCCTGGTCCTGGGCCGTGTAGTTGCGCTCCTTGCCGCGGATGGAGATGGGCAGCATGGTCAGCATGGCAATCACGCCGCTGATGATCGATACGGTCATGTAGCTCATGCCCACGTTGCGGCTGACCAGCACGCTTCCGAACGCCATGGCAAGCCCGGCGCCCAACGCTGCATAGATGCGGGAGTGGGACATGATGGTCGTGCGCTCGTTCAAATCGCTGGTCATGGTGGTGACAATGCCGTAGATTGGCACATCGCAGAGGGTGTAGGCCGTGTCCCAGAGTATGTAGGCAACGACGAACCAGATCAGCTTCCGCCCTTCCGTAAAGCCAGAGGGAATGGAGAACATCAGCACGGTCGCGAGGATGATGAACAACAGGGAGTAGCGCAGCCAGGGCAGGAACTTCACCTGCTTTTTCCATTTGACCTTGTCAAATATTCCGCCGAACAGGACATCGTTGACGGCATCCCAGACTTTGACCGCCAGCATGGCCGACGCGGTCTTCATGGGCGTGATGCCGTACATCAGCATGTAGGTCACCAGGTAGGAGCTTACGAATTCGTAGATGATATTCTGCCCTATCATGTAGAACCCGTAGTCCCGGCGCTCGTGCCGCAGGGTCATCCAGCCTTCCGGCTGGGGCTTCCGCGCTTTTTTCATGAACCTTCTCCTCTTTTTTATATTTACGGTGTTTGGCGCACCGTGGAATGCCAATCAACAGTTCTTGCTGCTTCTCAGGACTGTTTTAAAGTTGATTGGCTATGGCCTGTTCCGCCGCCCGGACGAACTCCCGCTCAATCCGCTCATAGCGCTCCGTATCCTCCGCGTGCCCCATGCAGTGCCCGGAGCCTTCAAACAGCTCCATGCGGGACAGGGGATTCCTGGCGGCCGCAAAGAGCTTTGGGCACTCCGAGGGCAGAATCTGCCCGTCCGCGGTGCCGTGGAGAAAGAGGATGGGGACGTCTGTATTTGCCACTTTGTCGATCGGGCGGATGCCCTTCAGGCTGGCCCCGTAGCGCAGCCGTACCCACAGATTCACGATGCTGAGAATCGGGAAGGCCGGCAGATGTGTCAGCCCCGTAAAGGCGCTGTACACCGTAGCGCAGCTGCTGTCCGGTATGGCGAAGGCGATATTTTTCAGGCTGCCGAGGGCCTCCAGAATGGTGATGGCGCCGAGGGATTCCCCGTGCAGGCCGATAATCGTATTTTCGCCAAGGCGTTCCCGGACCCAATCGACGATGGCCGCGAGGTCGTCTTTTTCGTAGTGGCCCAGGCTGCAAAAGCCGCCGCTGTCGCCGAAACCGCGCTGGTCATAGATCAGCGTTGCGTACCCCATGGCCTGGAATACGGGGAGAAAGCGCACGGAAATCAGGCGATTCTGGCTGAAGCCGTGCACCCGGATCAGGCATTTCGCGGGCTCACTGGGTGAAGATGAAGCAATCGCCGGGATAAACTCGCAGGCGATGTCCACGCCGTTCTCCCGGTGAATCGTAAAGGCTTCTTTTTCCATGCGGTCGTAGGCCTCGTAATCCACGCCGCCAAACTTGGTTTGGATCTCCCGCACCTGCTCAAAGCTGAGGCGGTGGATGCCCTTCGGTTTTGTGACGATGTTCCCCGCCACCACCGCGATCACCAGGCCCAGCAGGAAAACCAAAGCCGTGATGCCCGCGGCAATGAGCAAAATAATCCAGTACCATTCCATGGGTAGACCTCCCAGCCCAATCAATTTAGTTTATTGTACAGTGAAATAGAATAAGTTACAAGTCTTTATTCCTTCTTTCCTATTGACTAACAATAAAAAGTTGGTTAAAATAGAATCAGGAGGTCTATGCCCCGCCGTTACGCGGCGCGGGCGGCCGCCGGAAAATGGAAAAGAGGGTCTTTCGATGCAGGAAGAATACAGCCCCGATATCGTCAGCGTGATTGATGAAGATGGAAAAGAACATGTATTTGAGGAGCTCGACCGGATAGAGACCGATACCGGCCGCTACGTGGCCCTGCTGCCCCTGTATGAGGACGCGCAGCAGACGCTGGAGGATGCCGGCGAATTGATTATCCTGGAAGTGTCGGAGGACGAGGACGGGGAGACCTATCTCTTCCCCATAGAGGATGAGGCGCTGTTCCAGGAGGTGGGCCAGCTGTTTGAGGAGCGCCTGTCCGAACTCTATGAGTTTGCGGAGGAGGAAGAGAGTACGGGGGAGTCCTCGGATTGACGCTATAAAATACCCTGCTTAGTACGATAATACGGCTTATATTAACCCAACACGTAATTTACGGGAGCTTTGCTCCGGCGGCGGATTGCAGACCTCCCGCCCGGCACCGATGTGTACCGGGCGGACGAAGGGAGCGCGAAACCGCTGGGCGGGCACCCACCTGCTGAGGGCAGGTTACTATCGGCCGTACCCGGCTCGGCGGGGTTATTTTCATGAATCCCAGGCGGGGATTCATTCTGGTGGGAAGGAGAGTGAACGATGCGAACCATTGCGCGGGCCGATATCATTGACCTGGTGCCCTATGAACAGGGTTTTTTATATTTACAGAAAGAAGAGTTGCCGGACGGAAACATCAAAGCCTCCTTTTACGCCTATGACCAGGACGGCAACACCATCTTTCCGGTCACCCGGAAAAATTACTTACAATATAAATTCGGAAAATATTATCAAAAAATAGTGGATCAGCTGGATGATTTCGTGTTCTGCGAGGTCGCGAACCTCTTCAACCACACCAAGGTGATTTTATATCCGGACGGCGACATGCTGCAGTTCGCGCCCAACGGCAAACTGCTGCAACAGGGGAAGCTGCTGTATCAGGCCGCGCCGGTCAGCAGCCCCTGCGAGGACGGGAAAAACATGTGGGGCGTGGTGCCGGAGAAAAACGCGGTGGTCAACTACTCCTTCACGGAAAAGCGCGTGTTACTGCGCATCGGCGGCGGCACGTCCAACGCCTTCAACAACCCGGTGAGCATGTCGAGGTTTTTGGACAAGCTCTATGTCTGCAGCAAGGACGCCTGTAAAATCCGCACCGTTTCCCTGGAAAATTATGTGGTGCGGGACTATGTGACTTTCCAGATGCCCGTGTTGAAGTACTTTCGGGTGTATGACCACGAGTATGTGCAGCTTTTGACGGGGGTTTACCTGCTGTAAAGCGATTATGCATTATATAAAAAAGCAAGGGCGCACACTGTGCGCCCGCCTTTTTTTGTTATGTTTCCGGTCGGAGATTGAGATTATGTATTATCTGACACCTGCTTCTCCTGTTTGCGTTCTTTATATAAGAAATATAGGCCTTTACAGTTGACATCATACTCCTTGACCGTGAACAGCAGGATACTTTCTTCCAGAAACGCAAGGGCAACTACTGACAGGAAGGAAAATACCAGGATGTCCGGCATCCTTTGCAGGTAGACTGCGACGAGGATAATGGGAAATATCGCGACAGCGATCACCTTCAGCGAAAAGAGATGCATCACGTCCCAGACATGAAACCTGTACCTGGCAAGGATGACATTTACAAGGCGGATCAACAGCACAATCGCGATAAAGATTGCGACGGGACGTGTCATTCTGTATTTTGCGGCTATGAGGGCGGCGACACAGGCGCAAATGTAGTACAAGGAATCCCCAATCGCTTCCAGAATGAGGCCAAGCCGGGATTCCGCATGGTATTTCCGGGCAAAATACCCGTCCAGCATATCCGTAGCGCCGGCAACCGTTAAAATTGCGGAAAACAATACGAAGGTGTTTGTGGTGAACAACATAATGGGGGAGAGGAAAATACGCACAGTGGAGAGCGTGTTTGGAACATGTTTCATGAAAAATAGAGCTCCTTTCTTTTTGGAAAAATCCATTTACGCAGTTATGATGAGTGTTATTATACAAAAAGAGATTGAAATACCTGTGTCGATTTTGTTAATTCTTTATTTTTCGCTTCCCTGGTTTTCGGCAACCGCATACTGCGGCGCGGCCGTATGCGGCTGCCCAGCCGCGCGCTGCTGCAGATCGTCGAAAATGCGCTGCAACTTCTCCGGCGTCAGGTCGTAGAACAGATAGGGCACAATCACCAGTGCCGCGCCGGCGATGGCAATCATGGAGTGCATCATAAAAATACGGTTCCGGATGACCGGGTCAAACAGGATGTCCCAATCGTTCACAAGCCCGACGGTTTTTAGCAAATAGGGCGTGATGTAGCCCAAAATCATGCCGAGACGATCGGTGAGGTAACCGAACAGGGACATGGAGCCTTCCAGGCGCTCCCCGCTCCGCCACTGCTCGTAGTCCCAGATATCGTAGTTGATGGTGTTGCCGATTACGTCGCAGGGCGTGGTGGAAAAGGTGTGGAGGGTGCCCAGCAGGATCATATAGCCGACCAAAAGGGTGTCGTTGCGAATATAGGGGATAAACAGGAAGCAGATGGTTACCAGCATCTCCAGGCTGCGCATCATGAGCATGATCTGGCGCTTGGAGAAGCGCCGGCTCATTGCCGGGGTAATCAGGTTTCCGGGCGTGGAGGGAATGCCGGTGATGGCGATCATGGCGCCCATAAAAAATTCCATGCGCGTGCCGTAGAGCAGCATCCAGCTCAAAATGCCCCGGTTCACGCCGGAAAACACGATGAACATGTTGGATATGTTTTTGATCCAAATGTATTTATTCGTAAGTATCTGTTTGATGGATTTTCGGAGTTCCACCTTCGGTTTTTCGTCCGGCGGACGGATGACCCGCTCCTTCGCGCGGATGACCAGGAGCCCCTCCAGCAGTCCGAGCGCCCCAATCACCGGTACCACCCAGCGATAAGTCGCGATGTTGGTCTGTCCGCCGGTCACGTTCGCCATCATCGGGAACACAATGCTGAACAGCGCGCGCAGGGAGGTGGTGATGATCGGCGCGATGGACTGAATGCGCGTCCGTTCCTGGGAGTTCGGCGACATCAGCCCCTGGAGGTTGACGATGCCCCCGGTATAGGAGTCGCGGAAAGAGACGATCAGGGTGGTGAGCAGGTGCACCCAGAGCAACTTGGTGGAGTAGCGCATGTCCTGCACCGGCAGGTACACCATGGCGACGGAGAACAGAAAGGTCGGTATGCCGAAAAAGACCACGAAGGGCTTAAATTTCCCGTATTTTTTCCCGAACAGTTTCAGCACGTAAATGCTCGCGTAGACAAACACAAGGGTGCAGATAATCCGCAAAGCGACATGTTTATAAATATCTTTTAATATATGATCGAACTGTGCGGAGGGCAGTGTCCAAAGCAGGGCGCTGAGCAGTAACAGCAACACGGTGCCGAGGTGCAGGGTGCGCATGAAGCGCTTCGGCAGCACCCCGAGGTTGTCGATAATCATGGCGTTCAGGGGGATCAATAAATAACTCAGGACCACGCCGATAATATTGATAATATAGATATCTTTTAAGAAGATGTTGTAGATCATCCCGGTCACAAAGGCGGTGCCCGTAAACTCCAGCAGTCTGGTCACCTCGCGCAGCATTTCGATGCCCATGCCGCCCATGCCCATGGAGAGGAATTCCTTGATGGAGACATACTCCCCCTCATTGGGGTGGTTCCAGTTTCTGCGCAGCTTTTGCAGCCGCTGACCGGAGGGGACTTTTTCTTTTTCAGCGGTGTCCATGGTCTGCTCCCTCTTTCTTTTCAGATATTATTTCTCATATGCACACATTGCTTTGCAGGTTTGTTAGGCTGTGAACACAGGTTCTAAGTCTGCGCCTCCACAACAGATGCCCGCACTTCCTCCCGAATCTCTTCCCGCTTCTTTTTCAGAAGAAGTTCGACCTCTTTTTTTCTGTCGTTGTCTTCTTCCAGAAAGCTGATGGCCAACAGATAAAGCGCGTCTCCCACCACGGGCCCGAGCATAAACATCGGCCACTGCCATTTCATAAAGATGGGATTTTGCTGCGATTCCGGAATCTTGCTGTCGTGTTTCAATAAAGTCAACAAAACGCCGCTGATAAACGTTTTCGTTGCGTCGGACAGCTTGCTGATGAAATTCTGTATTGAGAAAGAAATACCCTCCGTGCGCTGGCCGGTTTTCAGTTCCACCTCGTCTATGGAGTCGCTGGTCAGGGAGCGGTGGGCAATGTCCAACATGCCACCCGGTATGTTCATGATGCTGAGCAGTACGAGCACGACGGTAACTTTCGGCAAGGAATCGAAGCCTATAAAAAACGCGGCGGTGCGCATCACAACCGAAAGGACTTTCGTCACCACCAGGATTTTTTTCATGCCGCCCAGCTTTTTCGCGAACTTCGTGGCGAAGAAAACCGAGATTGCGCCCGGCAGGCCTTGCAACACGTCGAAAAGGGTCATCGCCGTGCCGCTGCTGATATTTTTCGTCCAGCTCAGGCCGGGAACCACACTTTGGAAAAAGTAGGCGTTCTGCTGCAGCCGCGGCGAAAGGGAGGTCAAAAACCGGGCCAGGGAAATCAACAGCAGCGTCTTGTTGTGCCGGATTACGAAGAGGGAATCCTTGATGCTTTCCTCCGGTGCTTCGACCTGCACCCGCTCCTTCATGTTGTAGGCGAGCATGGAGATCAGTTCGCCGCCCAGGGCGAAAATAAGGCCGCCCACCATAAACATCTGCTGCTCCGAAAACCCGAAAGCTCCAAGGGTTTCGCCGTCTCCCTTGATAATCGGAAAAACCATCAGTATGATGCCGCCAAGGCTCGCGCCGATGGAAGACCACTGGGCGACCCGCGCGCGTTCGTCGGAATTCGGGGAGGAGGTCGCGATCATACCCCAGAGCGCCACATCCTGGAAGTTATAGACCATTTCCCAAAGCAAATACATGACCGTAATAAAAACGGTGGTCGTGCTTGCGGGAAACCCAAAGTTGATAAACATCAGCGCGGACATAACGCCGATAATCGGCGGCGTATACAGAATGATACGGGCGCAGCTTTTCGCCGGATTTGAAGCGGTGCCGGTCAATGACAGCGCCGAAGATGGGATCGTTTATCGAATCCCATATACGCATGATGCCGTTGATGGAGCCGACTGTAAAAGGTTTGATGTGCAGAATTTTCTCCATAAAATAAAACAGCCAGTTGGCGACATAACCGTATGTCATGTTCTGGCCTGTGAGTCCCCCCGAGAGACTCAGCAACTCCCTGTTTGGCACAGAGCCCTCGGGAGCCTCCTTGCCGAAAAAGAACTCAATTGGATTTTTCATGCTTGTGACCATCCTTTCGTACCAGCTGCCATGCTTTGCATGGAACCGCTTTTACAAATAATACACCAAATTGTGTTTATTTACAACAGAAATTTGATTTCTTTGCCCTTTGGAAATTTTTGAGTTGAGAGATAGGCGCTGGTGTGATATAATCAAAAAAATCTTTTAAAAATAAATTCATGAAGTTTGGTGGCAGGATGAAAAAAATAGTGGTCATTGACGGTCAGGGCGGTAAAATCGGTTCCTTGCTGGTCGGGCGCTTAAAGGCGGAAGCCGGTCAGAATGAACTGTACGCGATTGGAACAAACAGCATCGCCACGGCGGCGATGATGAAGGCCGGCGCCGACTACGGCGCGACGGGTGAGAATCCCGTCGTGATCAACTGCCGGGACGCCGACGTGATTGTCGGGCCCGTCGGAATTGTGGTCGCGGACGCCCTCATAGGGGAAATCACGCCCGCCATGGCTGTGGCAATCGGGCAGAGCAGGGCGCAGAAAGTCTTGCTGCCCATCAACCGCTGCAGCATCTGCGTGGTGGGCGCCCGGGATTTGCCGACCGCGGATTTGATAGACGAGGCGATAGTGCGTTTCAACTCTATATTATAAATTGAGGAGTATATGTATTTGAATCAGGATATGGCGGCGTATTTTGACAGGTTGGCGCCGGAATGGGACAATGCCCCTTCCGAATTTGACACACGGGAAAAACTGATTTCCCTGATGGAGTTACAGCCGAACAGCGTCATCGCGGACATTGGCTGCGGCAAGGGCGTGATGTTTCAGCACCTGCTGAAAACCGGCCCCGCGAAACTCCTCGCGGTGGACATTTCCGGCGAGATGCTGCGGTCGGCGCAAAGACTCTGCGGCGACGGCCGCGTGGAATACATCAACGACGATTTTTTGGACGCTTCGCTGCCCCTGCTGGACGCGGCCGTTATTTTTAACGCCTACCCGCATTTTTTGGACAAAGAGGCCCTGCAAGAAAAGCTGGCGCAGGTCCTCCGCAAGGACGACGTCTTGATCATCGCGCACAGTGTGGGGAAAGCGGAAATCAACGGCACGCACAGGGGTGGCAGCGCTTCGAACTTGTCTGTGCCGTTGGAAGATGCCGAATCGGAAGCGGGCAAATTTCAACAATTTTTTTCGCCGGAGATTTTAATTGACAGCGACGAGATGTATTTCATCAAAATGATAAGGAGATAAAAACGGAAGAACAGCCTGTCAAAGAAGCTTGCTACGGCGGGTTTTTTCTGGTATATAATGAAGAGGTTGAACAAGGATGTTGGAGCGGAAATGTGACGCGAGAAACGAAATAAAGTTTTTGTGCATAGAGGAGCTTGTACCCGAAGAACATTACAGCTGTCCTAAAAATGAGCAAACAAACTGTAATTTTTAGGCCGGTTTTCGTAATGTTTTTGTAATTTTTCGGAGCCCAAAAAGGAATTATTTACTTGAGTTATCGCGGTGTGTGTAGTAGAATGTATTTAGAAAGGTGGGATTACAAATGAAAAAACAAAAAAATCATAAGTTCCTAAAGGGAACCTTGGGTCTGACCGCGGCGGCGGGCGTCGTCTACTTTGGGGTAGGCGGCCTCATCTACAGCCAGATGCTCTCCAGAAGGGCCGCCGTCCGCGGGCTCAACCGCCTGCCTGCCGGGGATATCGTCGCGGGGAAAATCGGGGCTTCGGGCGAAGCAGTGCTGAAGCCGGACTTTTTTGAGAAGCTGTTCGGTGGGGACGCCGGCATTGAGGCCGCCTTTGCGCTGCCCGGTTTTCATTTCTATCAGGAGGGCATCCAGTGGTACATGGAAAAAAATCCGGAGAAGGTTGTCACGGAATCGCCCCTCGGCGGGAACATCCACGCGGACGTCATCAAACAGGAGAATCCCTCCAATGTTTGGGTCATTTCTATACACGGCTACACGGCCTGTGCCCGCATCATGGGTTACACCGCGAAAGAATTTTACGGCTGGGGCTACAACCTTCTGTTCCCGCATCTGCGCGCCCACGGGGACAGCGAGAGCAGTGATATTTCCATGGGCTGGCTGGACCGCCTCGATATCATCGCCTGGATCAATTATCTGAACCGCGAGTATGACAACCCGCAGATTATTCTCCACGGCGAATCCATGGGCGGCGCGACCGTGATGATGACCACCGGAGAGAATCTGCCGGACAACGTCGTCTGTGCAATTGAAGATTGCGGCTACACCTCCGCCTGGGATATGTTCGCGCTGCAGGCCAAGGAAATGTTCCATCTGCCGGTTTTCATGGCCACCAGTTTGGATGTCCTCATGCGTCTGAGGCAGGGCTTCTCGTTGAAGGAAGCCACCTGCGTGGAGCAGGTGAAGAAGTCCAAGACTCCCACCCTGTTTATCCACGGCGAAGCGGACCCCGGCGTTCCCTTCCATATGCTCAACACAGTCTATGAGGCCGCCGCTTGTGAAAAAGAAAAATTTACGGTGGCCGAAGCGGGCCACGGCGAATCGAAGTACCTTGAGCCGGAACTGTATTTCAGCACAGTCAAAAATTTTATTGACAGATATTTGAAATAGGAGATGCGGGAGCATGACGAACCGCGAAAGAGTCCGAAACACTTTAAATTTCAAACCAGTCGACCGCCTGCCCATGATTGAGTGGGCGGCCTGGTGGAACAAGACCTTTACGCGCTGGCAGGGGGAGGGGATGCCTGCCGGGATTGATATCGCTGGGTATTGGAAGCTGGACCCCCACCGGCAGTTCTGGGTGAACGCCCACGAACCGGAGTTGTCCGCCTATAAGTTGGAGAACAACGGCGCCTATATCCAAAATGAGGCAGACTATGAAAAAATCCTCCCCATTCTGTACCCGGAGGACGCGGTGCTGGACAACTGGGTAGAGGATGAACTCCGGGAACTCAAAGCGAAGCATGAGGCGGGAGAAGTCGCCGTGTGGCTCAGCCTGGAGGGCTTTTTCTGGTGGCCGAGGGTGCTGTTCGGCATAGAACCGCATCTGTTCTCCTTTTACGACTATCCAGAATTATATCACCGCATCTGCGGTGACCTGGCGGACTATCATCTGAAAATCATCGAAGATTTCTGCTCGATTCTGACCCCGGATTTCATGACCTTTGCCGAGGACATGTCCTACAACCACGGGCCGATGCTGTCCGAGGGTCTGTTCAACGAATTCATAAAGCCCTACTATGGGAAAGTTATCCCCGCCCTGCACAAGCATGGCATCAAGGTGATTGTCGATACCGACGGGGACGTCGTGCCCCTCATTCCCTGGCTTTTGGGCTGCGGCGTGGACGGCATCCTGCCCCTGGAGCGGCAGTCCGGCGTAGACTCGAATCTTCTGCGCGAAACATACCCCGATTTGATTATGATCGGGGCCTTTGACAAACGGGTGATGCAGCACGGCGAAGAGGCGATGCGGGAAGAGTTTGAGCGCCTTGTCCCCTCGATGAAATCGGGCGGCTTCATCCCCAGCGTAGACCACCAGACCCCGCCGGATGTTTCGCTGGAGAATTACCGGATCTACCGGTGGCTGCTGGAGGAGTATTGCGGCGGCAGCCATCTCTGAGGAAAAGGCGCTTGTAGGGGTCGCTTTTGGCGGTCCGCATTTATACGTGACCACTCAAAAAACGGAGGTATACATATGGAATGGTATCAAAAACAACTCAGGCGCAATTTAATTGACATGCACATCGAGGACTGGGACGAGAAATTTCTCTCGGAGTTCGACCCGGACGCGTACGTGGAGATGATCCAACTGGGGCACATCGGCGCGCCGATGCTCTATTTGCAATCCCACGTGGGACTGTGCTACTGGCCCACAAAATCCGGAAAGATGCACGGCGCGTTCCAGCGCCAGCCCGATATGATGAAGCAAGTGGAGGTCAAGTGCCACGCGGCGGGTATGAATGTGATCGCTTATTACAGCCTGATTTACAACAACTGGGCCTATGATACATATCCCGAATGGCGTATGCTCACCAGCCAGGGCAAGCCCTCCCGTGCCGACGGCCGGCGCTACGGGCTGTGCTGCCCCAACAACGCGGCGTATCGCACTTTTGTCGACGCGCAGATCAAGGAGTTCTGCGAATATTTCGACTTCGAGGGCATCTTCCCGGACATGACCTTCTGGCCGATGCTCTGCTACTGCGGCAGCTGCAAGGCCCGCTGGCAAAAAGAAGTGGGAGGCGAAATGCCCACAGTGATCGACTGGAACGACCCGGCGTGGCTGAAACTCCAGGAAAAGCGCACGGAGTGGCTCAGTGAGTTCGCGCTCTGGTCCACCGGCCTTATCCAGAAATACAATCCGGGCTGCGCGGTGGAGCACCAGTATTCCTCCATCTTTGACTTCTGGCGCTACGGCGTCAACGAAAATATAGCATTGGCCAGCACCTACTCCGGCGGGGACCAATACGGCGGCATAGCGGAGCAGAGCTTCGCCTGCAAATTGTATTACGGCGCGACCCAGAACCAGCCCTTTGAGTACATGACCAGCCGCTGCTTCCCCGGTTTGGCGGAGCACACCACCACCAAATCCATGGATTTGCTCAAATTATCTGTGATGATGACCTACCTGCATCACGGCGCAAGCTTATTAATTGACGCCATCGACCCGGTCGGCACCCTGGACCGCCGGGTGTACGAGCGCATCGGCGAGGTCTTCCGCGAGACGGAACGGTACGAGAACTGGCTCAGCTGGGGCAAGCAGGCCTTCGACGTGTCGCTGTACTACGACCTGAACGGCAAATACAATCCCAGCCAGCGGCCCGGTGCCGTCGGCAGCGATACCGAGACGGACCTCACCGTGCCGATGCACAACGCCCTGGTCGGCGCGGCCCGTTCCCTGAGGGAACACCACATCCCCTTCGGCATCGTCAACAACTGGAAGCTGGACCGCATGGAGGAGGGCAAAGCGATTGTTTTATGCGATGTGCCCAGCATGGGCGAACAGCAGCAGGACGACGTGCTCGCCTTTGTCCGGGAGGGTGGGAGCGTATACCTGAGCGGCACGACCGCGCCCAAAATTCTGAAGGAAATCTTCGGCCTCGAATATGACGGCTATACCCGCGAAAACGTGACCTATATCTCGCCCACAGAGGCAGGCTTGCCGCTGCTGGGGGACGCGTATACGAAAAAATACCCCCTCGTGCTGTTTGAGACGATGGCCAAGGTGAAGGGCTTGCCCAAGGGCAATGTGTTGGGAACCGCCACGCTGCCCTACACGGTTCCCCACACCATCGGCGAATGCACCGAGCCGTTTTCCACCGTCAAGCTGAAGGTGCGGCCCGACATGGACGAACTCTCCACCAAATTCGCGTCCATCCACTCCAACCCCCCCGGTGTCTACACCTCCGAGCCCGCGTTGATTCGCGCCGCATACGGCAAAGGCAAGGCTGTTTGGTGCGCCGCGCCCTTGGAAAAATACGACCGCGAACAGCACAGCGGCATCTTCGCGCGTATTCTGACGGAGCTCTGCGGCGGCGAATTCTCTTTCAGCGCGAAGGCACCGGAGTTTGTGGAGTGCGTGCTGTTCGACGCGCCGGAGCACAACGCCAAAATTATGGGTCTGATCAACTGCCAGGACAGTTTCCACGCGCCGCCTGCGTATGACTTCGATGTGAGTGTTGCCACCGGAGATAAGCCCTCCTGCGTCTATCTGTTGCCGGATGAAAAGCCCCTCGAATTCAACTACGCGGACGGAATGACAACTGTGCATTTCGATAAGATGGAGCTCTACGCGATGTACGTGCTGGAACTGTAAGATAAAACCTGTAGGGGCGGCTTTTAGCCGTCCGCAAAAATGCAATAACTCCATCGGACGGCCAAAGGCCGACCTACGCAAAACCATGGTTTTAGAACAGGTCTATAAATTTTTGAGGAGTGCAGGAGCATGGGAAGACTGCTGAACCGGATGATACGTTATATCCTCGCCAAACTGGATAAAAATGACTTGGAACAGGAACTCATCGAAGGTGCCCTGGGCGGGCAGTTGGTTTCGGAGGCCATTGTGCCGCTGGCGCGGCGGGCGGCGGCCGAGGGCATCGTACTCTTGAAAAATAACAATGTCCTGCCGATTCAAAGCACGGACAATGCCGCTGTTTTCGGGCGCACGGCCATCAACTATTTCGCTGTCGGCTACGGAAGCGGCGGGAATGTACAAAAACCCTATGTGATCAACATCGTGGACGGCCTGATTGAGAACGGCGTGTCCGTCAACCGGGAATTGCTGGATGCCTATACCCAGTGGACATCCAAGTCCAAAAATGTGCCCGACGAGGGCTTTTGGGGGCACTGGCCCATGAACTTCCCGGAGATGCCTCTAAATGAGCAGCTTGTCCGCAAAGCGGCGGCCCAAAGCGATTTGGCGCTGGTGATCATCGGCCGCGCCGCTGGGGAAGACCGGGAAAACAAACTGAAACAGGGAAGCTATTACCTGACCGACGCCGAGCGCCGGATGCTGAACTTGGTGACGGCTGAGTTCCGGCGAGTGGCCGTCGTGATGGATTGCGGCAACGTCATTGACATGGGATGGACGGCAGATTACGGGGATAAACTCGGCGCTATCGTATACGCGTGGCAGGGCGGAATGGAAGGAGGCAACGCTTTGGCCGACGTCCTGACCGGGTCTGTCAATCCCTGCGGCAAACTGTCCGACACGATTGCCGTATCCTATGAGGCGCTGCCCTCGGCGGCGAATTTCGGCAAGAAAGAATTTAACAATTACGCCGAGGACATCTATGTGGGCTACCGGTATTTTGAGACCTTCGCGTCGGACGAAGTACTGTATCCCTTCGGCTTCGGCCTCTCCTACACCAGTTTTGAGATCCAGGCTTCGGGCACGGTTAGCGGAACCAAAGTCGAAGTCAGCGTGATAGTACAAAACACCGGGAAGCTGGCCGGAAAGGAAGTGGCGCAGGTCTATGTCTCTTTGCCCCAGGGCGTTTTGGGCAAGCCGGAAAAGGTTCTGGCCGCATTTGGGAAAACGGAAGAGTTACAGCCGGGGGAAACTCAGGAGCTCAACCTGTCTTTTGATCTGTGCGACTTTGCCTCCTATGACGACAGCGGCATCACGGGCCATAAATCGGCCTACCTGCTGGAAAAGGGGCAGTACAGAATCTATGTGGGCAGCGATGTTCGGGCGGCGCGGGAAATCCTGAGCCACACGCTGGACGAAACTCTGGTGACGCGGCAGCGCAGCGAAGTGATGGCGGTCAAACCGGAAGCCGTTTTCCAGCGTTTGGTCAACCGCGGAGGGAAGGCTGTCTATGAGGATGTGCCTATCGCCACGACTGATTTAAAAAATATCATTCTGCAAAATTTACCGCAGAAAACCTCGTTCACCGGAGATACCGGTCTAAAATTGCTTGATGTGAAAAACGGAACCTGCACCATGGAGCAGTTCGTTGCGCAGCTGAGACCGGACGAACTGGACGACCTCTGCCACGGGGAAGGGAAAATGAGCTCCAAGCTCGGCACCCCGGGCAATGCCGGCGCTCTGGGCGGCGTCACGAAATCGTTGCGGGAGAAGGGCATCCCGCCCGCCATCACGGCGGACGGCCCCGCGGGTATTCGCCTCAAGCGGACCTGCAGCCTGCTGCCCTGCGGCACGGCGCTGGCCTGTACGTTTGATACGGAACTGGTTGCCCAAGTCTATGCCGCCGTTGCCGAAGAGATGAAACACTACGGTGTACATATGCTGTTGGCGCCGGGTTTGAACATTCACCGGGACCCCTTGTGCGGCCGGAATTTCGAGTATTTTTCCGAGGACCCATTGCTGAGCGGAAAAATGGCGGCCGCGGTCGTGGGCGGACTGCAGAAGGCCGGACTCTCCGCTTGCCCCAAGCACTTCGCCTGCAACAACCAGGAGACGAACCGCAATAAGAACGATTCCCGCGTCAGTGAGCGGGCGCTGCGGGAAATCTACCTCAAGGGCTTTGAGATCATGGTCAAAGAAAGTGCCCCCCACGCCGTCATGACCAGCTACAACAAAATCAACGGCGTGTGGAGCCACTACAACTACGAGTTGGCGACGATGGTGCTGCGCGGGGAGTGGGGCTTTGAGGGCCTCGCCATCACCGACTGGTGGATGCAGAAGGCTCTTTCGCCGGAGTTCCCCAGCCTGGAAAACGACGCCTGCCGTGTACGGGCGCAGGTCGATGTGCTGATGCCGGGCGGCGACGGCCCGTTTGGCGACACCAAGGTGGGCCGGAAGCTGCTCGATACCTACGGCAAGCCGGAGGGCATCACGCTGGGTGAGATGCAGCGGACGGCGGCCAATGTACTGCGTCATGTGCTGTTGTCCGCCGCGATGGGGAAAACAGAAGCATAAGACATCAGCCGTTTATGGGCATGGAGGACAACGCAATGAGCTTATCTGTATTGTCATCTTTGGCGATTCTGTTTTTCCTGACCGCGCCGCATGTTTTACACTGATACACAATTTTATAGCTGTCTTTGTGCTTTTCCAAGCCGACGGGCTCCAGTAAGCCCCTACAGCCGCATTGGCGGTCTCCCGGGTTGTTGTCCACATGTTTCGAGTACAAACAATGGGGGCAATGATCCCGGGAACTGACCTTCAGGGGAGCCACCTCGGCGTGACAGACTTCACAGACAAAGGGCTCATCTATCATAACAAATCTCGGTAAATCCATTTTTATAGCCATCCCCTTCCTGTGAGGCGGAAGTTTTGGGCGGTCCGGCGCAGCCGGATTTCGATTATCCTATGCAATCGAAAAGCACAAAACTTCTGTTTGAAAAACGCGTTTTTCAAACCTACACCTCAATCGTCCTATTGTTTCAATAGTACCACAGCATTCGCCGGACTACAACCGATTTGATAAAAAAAGGAAGACTTCATAAGGGTTCAAATGAATTTCGGATTGACTTTCCAAGGGAATTGGCGGTGGATTACTGATGTTTTACACCGACGTCGTGGGGCTGGGCCCGAAATCGGCCTCCTCTTCCTCCTGGTTGCCCGGGTGTTTGACGGCTTTAACGACCCTGTGCAGGCCTACATCATCGACCATCTGCCCAAAACCAAAATGGGGCGCTTCCGCCCCTACTTTATCGTAGCCTCATTCTTATTCACTATAAACTTTGTGCTGGTATTTTTCGGGCCGTATTGGGCTACCGGAGGCAAAATGGTCATCGCCTAGATCACCTACCTGATGATCGATATGACCTATTCTTTTGTGGATATCCCGAACAACTGCCTGATGACCGTCATAACGGACCACCCCAAAGACCGCAACACCCTCGCCGTCCTCAAGGGAATCGCCGTTACCTTCGGCGGTGCCATTGTCGGGCTGCCCTTGCCCGTCCTGCTGGGCGCGATGCCGGACAATAAAGTCAAGGCTTTTGCCATCGTCATCGGAGGCGGCGCGGCCATCATGACGAGCTTTGTCACCCTCGGCGCTCTGGGCGTAAAGGAGCGGGTCCCCGCGGAGGAGGAGCAGCAATACAGTGTGCGGGAGCTACTCACCATTCTGGCGGCCGCCTTTATCTTCCGCTTATATCCCCTTACCAATAACAAGATGAAGGAAATTACCCTGGAACTGCATGAAAGGCGCATCGCTCGAGGCGAAATCGAGGAGGAAATTGCGACGGAAACGCCGATTGAAGGAAAATAGTCAACGGCACACTTGCGAAAAACAATCAATACCATCCATTAATAAAACAGTGGGTGGTATATTTTTAAAAACTCGGCACCGAATAATACCAAGACCCGGTTCCCTGAGAACAAGATAAAAAAGGGGCGAACGCGTGTATCACGCGTTCGCCCTTGTGGGTTTTACTTCATGGTTTCAGGGGGGATTATGCCGCCAGAAGCGGAAGACCAAGGAGTTTGAGGAAGAAGTTCAGAATCATCCGGATCAGAGTAAGAATAAAGCAGAAAATCCGATCCAAAATTGAGGTGTGGACTTGCCCGCAACGGGGGCATTCAGTGCCGCCGGGATTGGGGTTGCCAACAATTCTCAATTCATCCTTGCCGCATGTATTGCATACGCGCTTTTCGATTCCCTCACCATAGGGTTCCCAATCGCCCCAGTCGTGGCCGGTGGCGGGAATTGCTACGGTGTCAAGAACCTCGTCACAACCAGCACAGCAGATATCTTTGGAACCGGCGACAGTGCAGGTGGCCGCAAGGGTTACGACATCATAGGTGCCGTAACCTGCGTGGTTGGCCGGATTGATAGCTACTTCAACATCGGTTTGAAGTGCAACGTCGCAGCCTTCGCAGCAAACATTCTTTAAGCCAGTGTCTGCGCAGGTGGCCGCAAGGGTTACGACATCATAGGTGCCGTAACCTGCGTGGTTGGCC
>Ga0123353_10004418_pt1 | contig 18110 bp, 19 predicted proteins | sample TergutLab28metaG_3_FD_92763 | JGI IMG/M metagenome (GOLD analysis project Ga0123353, IMG submission 92763) | Labiotermes labralis P3 segment gut microbial communities from Petit-Saut dam, French Guiana - Lab288 P3 | ecosystem: Host-associated > Arthropoda: Insects > Digestive system > Gut ... | reverse complement strand
CTGCTCGCCTGGTCCTCGATCGGCCAGGCGGGCTACCTGCTGGTGCCGATGGCCGCCGCCTCCTCCGCGGCCGACCCGGCGCACGAGATCGGCACCACCGTCGCGTACGCGCTGATGTACGGCGTGGTCAACCTCGGCGCGTTCGCCGTCGCCGCGCTGGTGAACCGCACCGCACCGCGCGGCCGGCTCACCGACTACCGCGGCCTGTACGCCCGCCGGCCGCTGGCCGCCCTGGCGCTCGCCTTCTTCCTGCTGTGCCTGGCCGGCCTGCCGCCGGGCGTCATCGGCCTGTTCGCCAAGGTCGCGGTGTTCTCCTCGGCGGTCGGCGCGCAGCACGGCTGGCTCGCGGTGATCATGGCCGTCAACGTGGTGATCGCCCTGGTGTACTACCTGCGGTGGACCGCCCTGCTGTTCACCCGTACGGAAGCGGCCGCGCCCGCGCCGGGCTCCGAGCCGGCCGCCGCCGGCGAGGCGCCCGCCCTGGCCACCGGGACGCCCGTAGCCCTCGCCGTCGCCATTGCGCTGACCGCCGTCGCCGGCCTCGCGCTGTCCGGGGCGCCGCAGCTGGTGCTGCGGTACGCCCAGGGGACGCTGCTGTGACCGGCGGGAGCGCGAGCGCGGGCCGGTGGCAGGGGAGTCGGACCGGGCCCGCCGGGGCAGGAGAGGCGGCCGGGACGGTCGCGCAGCGTGCGCACAAGGGAACTAACGGCGCTCGGGTGGCGTTGATCTGAGCAGGAGGTTCTCCTGAAGGGGGAGGTTCCCCAGCTGCACACCTTGGAGGGCGCACCGTGCACAGCCGGCACAACGGGTTGAAGACCGCCGTACTTCTCGGCGTTCTGTCAGCATTCATCCTGTTCATCGGCAGCTTCTTCGGCCGTACCGGTCTGATCATCGCGCTCGTCATCGCCCTGGGCACCAACGCGTACGCCTACTGGAACAGCGACAAGCTGGCGCTGCGCGCGATGCGCGCCCGCCCGGTCAGCGAGTTCGAGGCGCCCGCGCTCTACCGGATCGTCCGCGAGCTGTCGACGAGCGCCCGCCAGCCGATGCCGAGGCTGTACATCTCGCCCACCGACGCGCCCAACGCCTTCGCCACCGGCCGCAACCCGCGCAACGCCGCGGTCTGCTGCACCTCCGGCATCCTCGCCATCCTCGACGAGCGGGAGCTGCGCGGCGTCCTCGGCCACGAACTGAGCCACGTCTACAACCGGGACATCCTCATCTCCTCGGTCGCCGGCGCCCTCGCCTCGGCCATCGTGTTCCTGGCCCAGTTCGCCATGTTCCTGCCGATCGGGCGCTCCGACGACGACGAGGGCCCCGGCATCATCGGCATGCTCCTGCTGATGATCCTCGGCCCGGTGGCGGCCTCGCTGATCCAGCTGGCCGTCTCCCGCTCCCGGGAGTACGAGGCGGACGCGTCCGGCGCCCGGCTCACCGGCGACCCGCTGGCCCTTGCGTCGGCGTTGCATAAGCTGGAAGCAGGCACCAAGCAGCTGCCGCTGCAACCGCGCCCGGAACTGGAGACCACCAGCCACCTGATGATCGCCAACCCCTTTCGTCCCGGCGACGTCTCGAAGCTGTTCTCCACGCACCCGCCCATGGCCGATCGCATCAAGCGACTCCAGGAAATGGCAGGGCCCACACGATGAAGACGATCCTCAACATCATCTGGCTGGTGCTGTGCGGCCTGTGGTTGTTCCTCGGGTACATGCTGGCCGGACTTCTGCTCTGCATCACGATCATCGGCATCCCGTTCGGCATCGCCGCCTTCAGGATCGGCGTCTACGCCCTGTGGCCGTTCGGCTACACCGCCGTCGAGCGCCGGGACGCCGGCGCCGGCTCGCTGATCGGCAACGTGCTCTGGGTGGTCCTCGCCGGCTGGTGGCTTGCCCTGGGGCACATCATCACCGGCATCGCCCTGTTCGTGACCATCATCGGGATCCCGTTCGCCATCGCGAACTTCAAGCTGATCCCGCTGTCGCTGATGCCGCTGGGCAAGGAGATCGTGCCGACGGACCAGCCCTTCGCCACGCGCTGAACCACCGTGTTCCGGCGCCGTGCCGGTACGCGAGGATGGCCGTGAGCCGCACGGCCACCGCTGCGGCCACGACATCAAGGAGATGGCGATGAGCCTGCAGGTCGGCGACACGGCACCGGACTTCACCCTCCCCGACCAGTCGGGGACGCCGGTCACGCTCAGCGAGAAGCTCGCCGAGAAGGTCGTGGTGCTGTACTTCTACCCCAAGGACAACACCCGCGGCTGCACCGCCGAGGCGTGCAGCTTCCGCGACAGCTACGAGAACTTCACCGACGCCGGCGCCGAGGTGATCGGCGTCAGCTCGGACACCGTGGAGTCGCACGAGAAGTTCGCCGGCCGCCACGACCTGCCGTTCACCCTGCTCTCCGACCGGGGCCGCGCCGTGCGCAAGCAGTACGGCGCCACCACGATGGGCGTGGTGCCCGGCCGCATCACCTTCGTCATCGACCGCGGCGGCGTGATCCGGCACGCCTTCTCGGCCATGGGCAGCATCAGCACCCACGTCGACGACGCGCTGCGCGTCGTCAAGGAGCTCACCGCCGGCGCCTGACGTCGCGGCCGGGCCGCGGCGGCTGCGGGGTGCGGGGCCAGGGAGGTGCTGCGTTGCGAAGGTGCGGCGCCGGGGCGCTGGTGTGCCGGGGCGCCGGGGCGCCGGGGTGCCGGGGCGCCGGGGTGCCGGGGCATTGAGGCGCTGAGACGCTGAGACGCCGAGACGTTGTCCACAGGCTGCCGGTTCTGCCCCGACGGCGCGTCCCGCCGCGCTGTTAGAGTCGAACGCCCGGACGCGGCGAAGGGGGGCGGCTCGATGGCAACCGACGTGTACACCGGCGCACTTGACGACGCGACGACCCGCGCGTGGTGCGAGCGGCGGCGCAGGACCGCCCGCACGCTGCGCGCCGTCTGCGCCGTGATGTCGATCCCCGGCTGGGCCGTGCTCTTCGCCCTCGCGGACGCCGCGGGCTGGATCGGCTTCGCCGTCTGGAAGGCCGCCGTGCCGATCGTCCTCACCCTCGCCGCCCTGGTCTGGGTCGACCTGCGGCTCGGCCGGGTCAGGCGCTACGAGCGCATCCTCGCGGCCTACCCGTGGCAGGTGCACACCGGCGCCCTGTTCATCGCCGACAACAAGCGGCCCTACCTGCGCATCCCCGACCCCGAGCAGCCCGGACGAACGGTGTCCGTGCGCATATGCCGCCCCGGGGCGCGGCGCTGGCAGCGCCTCGCCCGGCAGGGCGCCGAGCAGGAGCTGTGGTTCGCCGGCGACCCGCGGATCGGCGGCGCGCTGGCCCTGCCCGGCCCTGCCGCCCTGTCGCTGGCCCGGCAGAACGGCGCGGCCGGCCGGGCCGACGCGGCCGGGGCGGGGCGCGACGGCGGCTCCCTGCGCGGCGCCAGCGAGGGCGCGCTGGAGCGGGCAAGGGCCGCCGGATTCGCCTCGGACCGGGAGTTCGAAGGGCTCTTCCAGCGACCCTGGCGGTGAACCGCGGCCGGCCCGCCCGGGGCGCGAGCCCCGGACGTCCCCGCCGCGCCTAGCGGTAGCGTCCGGCGGCCGTCAGACCCGGCTGGTAGCCCACCCCCGCGTTGCTCGCCCCGGACGCCGTTCCCACCCCGACGCTCAGCGGATCGAAGTGGCCGCCGAACACCGTGCTGGTGACGAGCTGCTTGGTCACGGCGGTGGTGAAGCCCTTGGTCGTGCCGAGCACGATCTTGGACGCCTCGGTCTGCCCGTTCATGAACATCTGCAGATGGCCGAGGCTGCGGCGCGCGGCGGGGGACATGCTCGCCAGGTCGCCCCGGTAGAACATCCGCGGGATCTTCGAGAAGCCCTTGTCGAGGAGCTCACCGGTGCCGGCGCCGATGACGTTGCCCGCCACGTTGCCCAGGAAGTTCTTCTCGACGTTCTTCCAGCCGCCGTTCATCGCGTCCTTGAGGGTGTCCTTGCCCAGGCCCTTGGCGAACGTGAACGCGAACTTGTTGAAGCCCTTGAGGTCGCTGCCGGTACGCCACACCTTGATCACCGGCGCGAACCTCCGCTCGGCACGCGCGATGCGCAGCGCCCACTTCAGGCCGCCCAGCCGCCCCGCCTTGGCCAGCATGGCGAGCTTGCCCGCCACCGGGATGCAGTCGAGCGCGGCGAACAGCACGTCGCCCCACCCGGCTTTCCCCTGCGTGAACTTGATGATGGTGTCGGCCAGGACCAGCAGCGCGGCCGCCATCACGATCCACACCAGCGGCCCGCCCAGGAACAGCAGGGCGATGCCGCCGATGGCGACCACCAGCTTGGCCAGCGGGATCAGGTAGTCGTTCCACGCCTTGACCAGCGCGTCGCCGAGCTTCTGGTACCACTTCTTGTTGTGGATGCCGGCGTCCGAGGCGTCGTGCAGATCCCTGGCCAGCACGGTGACCGCCGTGTCGTGCTGGTGGCCGGCCGTCTGCGCCTTCGTCCGCAGCTCCGCGAGCTGCGCCTGCAACCCCGCGACCTGGCCCGCCACCTGCTGCTGATGCGCGCCGGCCTGCTGGGCGTTGCGGGTGGCCTGCCGGACCTTCTCCGGGTCCGGCGGCGGCACGCTCGCGCCGCCTGACGGGTCCGGGTGGTCCAGCGCCGACTTCGCGCTCGTCGCGCGGTCCGCGGCGTCCTCGGCCCGGCCGAGTTCCGCCTGCTTGGCCGCCAGGTCCCCGCGCAGGATCCGGGCCTGGACCAGGGCGCCGTCCGCGGTGCTCTGCTCGGTCTCCACCGAGCGGGCGAAGGTGACCAGGGCGTCCCCGGCCCTGCCGTAGGAGTCGTGCAGCTTGGTCAGCTGGCCGGGGAGCTGGCCGATCTTCTCGCGGAAGGACTCGGCCGCCTTGCCGTTCCACTCCTCCAGGGTGTGGTCCTTGGCCGCGTTGTTGAGCAGGCCCTGAACGGTCGCCACGTCCTCGGCGAAGGTCTGGAAACGCCGGCCCTCGGCCCGTATCGCGAACACGTCGCCCGGGGTCGGGTCGCCGTCCAGGTCCAGGTTGTGCCAGTCGGTAGGGCGCGCCATGAGTGTGCTCAGCCTTTCTGGGCCGGCCTGCGGGGCCCGACCGTGCTGGGGGCGGGCGTCAGCCGCGGTCCGGCAGGGTCAGGGAAGGAAGCGGAACGTCTCGCAGATGCCGTCGAAGAGCTCCAGCATCGGCTCGGCGAGGGCCAGTTGGTGGGTGGCCGCGCTGATCACGGCGATCCGCGGGTCGCCGTCGGGGAACGGGACGAAGGTCTGCATCATCACCATGCGCACGGTCCGGGTGTCGTCGCGGATCGCCACGTCCTCGATGCCCTCGCTGCGGGCGGCCGTGGTGCCCGCGTCCGGCAGGTCGACCAGCCGCACGCGCCGCCAGGGATCGGTGGGCCTGCTGCCGCGCGGCACCGAGGTCAGCGCGGCCATCACGCCTTCGAGCCCGCCCTGGGGCGCGCCCTCGTCGGCGGTGTCCACGACCGAGACGGTCAGGCTCGCGGTCAGCGGCGCCTCGTCGTCGACCTCGGCCATCGCGCCGAAGTACACGACGCCGCTCTCCCACGCCTCGTCGGCCACGCGGCGCAGGGTGCGCACCAGCTCCGCGCGGCACGTCGCCAGCTCCGGCCGCTCCTGCACGCGGGCGCGTACGGCCTCGCGGATCGCCTGGTCGCGGGTCGCGGGGTGGATGTCGAACTCGTACCAGGAACTGGGCACGAGGAGGGTGATGCGGTGGACGGGCGGCCCGTCGAGGCCGGCTGCGGTCACCGGGACGTCCCTGCCGGGGACTTCCGCTGGTGCTCGTGGTCGGCCAGCGCCTTGGCGAGGTCCCCGTCCGTCTTCGTCAGCTGGTCGACCACCGTCTGCGCCATCCTGGCCACGTTGTCGATGCCGCGGTCGATCTCCTTGCGGCCGTCGCGCCAGCCGTGCAGGAAGCCGTCCAGGGCGTCCAGCGCCTCGGACGAGCCGAGCTCGCCGTGTCCGAGGGCGCGGTCCACCTGCCCCGTGTCGTCCATGCGCTGCTTGATGGACCTGAGCTCGTCGGCCAGGTCGCTCAGCCCGATCAGGCTGAGAGTGAGGTCTCCTTTGGAGCCCATGCGTGAACGTCCCCCGTCCGCGTGGCTTCACCTGTCGTGCCGGCGTTCCCGCGCCGGGGGCCAACTGCCGCCGGTGGACTGCCGGTTGATCGGACAACCCTATCGGTCCCGGCGTCCGGCGGCGCGCGGAACCGAGACCGCGGGGGACGCGGTGCCGGACGGGTGCGCGGCCGGGGCGGTGGCGGCGGGCCGCCGCCCCGGAGCCGCGTCAGCGGCGGTGTCGCGGGCGGTTCAGCGGTAGTTGACGAACTGCAGGGCGAAGTCCAGGTCCTTGCCCTTCAGCAGCGCCTGGACGGCCTGCAGGTCGTCCCGGCTCTTCGAGCTGACGCGCAGCTCGTCGCCCTGGACCTGGGCCTTGACGCCCTTGGGGCCCTCGTCGCGGATGATCTTCGCGACCTTCTTGGCGTTGTCCTGGGAGATGCCCTCCTCGATGGACGCGAAGATCTTGTACTCCTTGCCGGAGAGCTGCGGCTCGCCCGCGTCCAGCGCCTTCAGCGAGATGCCCCGCTTGACGAGCTTGGTCTCGAAGACGTCCAGGATCGCCTTGACGCGGTCCTCGGAGTTCGCCTCCATCAGGATCTTCTCGCCCGACCACGAGATCGACGCCCCGACGTTCTTGAAGTCGTACCGCTGCGAGATCTCCTTGGCGGTCTGGTTGAGGGCGTTGTCGACCTCCTGCCGCTCGACCTTCGAGACGATGTCGAAACTGGAGTCGGCCATGTTCAGTGGGCTCCTTGGCTGTGTTCCCTGCTGTTTCCCTGGCGCCGGCACCACGGTGCCGGCTGCGGCCCCGACCCGGATCCCGACCCGGCGCCGCCACCCCGAAGCCTAGCCACCCGACCCCCGCGAAGCCCTGATCAATCCGGTGGCGAACCACCCCTGCGCATCGGGTATCGTTTACGTCGTCGCCACGGAGCAGCGCCCTGCGGGCCGCGATCCACGGCGTCATCCCATGGCGGTATGCCCGAGTGGCCAATGGGAGCGGACTGTAAATCCGTCGGCTTAGCCTACCGTGGTTCGAATCCACGTGCCGCCACGCGCCTTGAGGGGCCTGTGACCAGCAGAAACGCTGGTTGCGGGCCCCTCAGTCGTTGGGGCGTCAGGGAGGGCCGCGGGCGGAGGGTGGGGCGCGGCCGGGGGCGGCGGGTCAGCCGGGGGCAGGCGGAGTCACACTCCCGCGGTCTTACGTTGGGCCGTCCTGCCAGGGACAATGCATATGCCACACGGTTCTGTACGTCGCTTCCGTGAGCCGCCGAAGCGTGCGATGTCCGGGCGACGCCCTCAATGGGGAGGGGGGACCGCTGGCGCCCCCCTGGGACGGGGGGTGCCTTCGCGTGCGATCTTCGATTCAGGGAAGGTACGACCCATATGCGTGTCATCGAGCCGCTGTACGCGGAAGTCCTCCGCCGCAACCAGGGGGAGAACGAGTTCCACCAGGCGGTACGGGAGGTCCTGGAGACCCTCGACCCGGTCCTCGAGCGGAGGCCGGAGTTCCTGGACGCCCGGATCATCGAGCGCATCTGCGAGCCGGAGCGCCAGCTCATCTTCCGCGTGCCGTGGTCCGACGACTCCGGCGACATCCACGTGAACCGCGGCTTCCGGGTCGAGTTCAGCAGCGTGCTCGGACCGTACAAGGGCGGGCTGCGGTTCCACCCCTCGGTGAACCTGGGCATCGTGAAGTTCCTCGGCTTCGAGCAGATCTTCAAGAACGCCCTCACCGGCATGCCCATCGGCGGCGGCAAGGGCGGTGCCGACTTCGACCCGAAGGGCCGCTCCGACGCCGAGATCATGCGGTTCTGCCAGTCGTTCATGACCGAGCTGCACCGCCACATCGGCGAGTACACCGACGTTCCCGCGGGTGACGTCGGCGTCGGCGGCCGGGAGATCGGCTACCTGTTCGGCCAGTACAAGCGGATCACCAACCGCTACGAGTCCGGCGTCCTCACCGGAAAGGGCGTGGTCTGGGGCGGCGCCCAGGCGCGCACCGAGGCGACCGGTTACGGCTGCGTCCTCTTCACCGCCGAGATGCTCCGTCGCAGGGGCGAGGACCTCGACGGGCAGCGCATCGCGGTCTCCGGCTCGGGCAACGTCGCGATCTACGCGATCGAGAAGGCCCAGCAGCTCGGCGCGACCGTGGTGACCTGCTCCGACTCCGACGGCTACATCGTCGACGAGAAGGGCATCGACCTCGCCCTGCTCAAGGAGATCAAGGAGGTCGGCCGCGGCCGGGTCTCCGAGTACGCGGCGCGGCGCGGCCCGCACGTCACCTTCGTCCCCGGCACCGGCCTGTGGAACGTCCCCTGCGACGTCGCCCTGCCGTGCGCCACCCAGAACGAACTGAACGAGACCGACGCCCTGGCCCTCGTCCGCAACGGCGTGAAGGCGGTCGCCGAGGGCGCCAACATGCCCACCACCCCGGAAGCCGTCCGCGTCTTCCAGGAGGCAGGCGTCGCCTTCGCCCCCGGCAAGGCGGCGAACGCCGGCGGTGTGGCCACCAGCGCCCTGGAGATGCAGCAGAACGCCTCGCGCGACTCCTGGACGTTCGCGCACACCGAGGAGCGGCTCGCCGAGATCATGCGGCACATCCACGACTCCTGCTACACCACCGCGGAGCGCTACGGCAGCCCCGGCAACTACGTGGTCGGCGCCAACATCGCCGGCTTCGAGCTGGTCGCGGACGCGATGCTCGCGCAGGGACTCATCTGATCCCTGGTTCCCGCCGGCAGCTGCCCGGCTCCGCCCCTCCGTGTGAGGGGAGGAGCCGGGCAGCAGCGGTTCCGGGCCTGGTCGGCGGGCCACGGGCAGGCCGGGCGCGCGTCCTCCGGGGCCGCCGGCGTGCGTCTTCCGGGCCGCCGGCCGGCGTCCTTCCGGGCGGGCGCGGGGTCCCTCGTGAGGGTGGGGCAGGGGTGCCGGGAGGCGGGCTCGGGTCGCAGGACCCTGCGGGTCGTCGCACTCTGATGGCATGAGTGAGACGTCGTCACGGCAGGACCCGCCCCCGGAGCCGGCCCCGCAGACCGCGGCGGCGACGCCGCCCGGCGTCCCCCCTCCGGGTGGTCACCACCTCACTCCGCCGCCCCGGCGCAAGTGGCCGTGGATCGTGGCAGCCCTGGCGGTGCTCATCGTCGGCGGCATCGTGGCCCTCGCGGTGGCCGCGCACCACCAGGCGACGCAGCCGGTCACCGTGAGGTACAGCGTGACCGGCAACGCCCATTCGGTGGGCATCGCCTACTCCACCTGGGACAACCAGACCATCTCCACCACCAAGGTCACCGCGCCGGCACTGCCCTGGGCCCGGCAGCTGACCACCACCGGCTTCGTGCGCGGCGGCTCCCTGACCGTGACGCTCGGCGCGTCCGGCGGCACCGCGACCTGCTCGGTCACCACGAGCGAGAACAACAAGACGTACACCGCCACCGCCACCGGCCCCTTCGCGAGCGCCCAGTGCCTGGGGTTCTGACCGGCCGCGGCGACGGAACCGCCGGGCCCCGGTCCGGCCACGGGCGGCGGGCCGACCACGGCTGACGACGGCCGATCGCCACCGCCGACGGCGGTCCGGTGACCGTCCTCGTCCGCGCATGACGTGGCGGAGCACGCCGAGCCCTGGCGGGGTCGCGCCGGCACCGGGCGCGCGGACGGGCACTGCCCGGCCCGGCCCGGCTCAAGGTACGGCGCACGACGCGGCCCGGCTCAAGGCACGGCGCACGGCACGGCCCAGCGGCAGGCGAGCGCACAGTACGGCCCGGCTCAAGCCACGGCGCACGACGCGGCCCCACCACAGCCGCGGCGCGCCCCACGCGCCGCATCGCGCCCGCCCGCACAGGCGGAATGGCATGGTCTGCGCATATTGGCGTATGGCCATGCCCACCGCTGGAGGTGCATGGTGGCCCCATCCCCCTCCGCGCCCCGCCGCGCCCCCGTCGGCGGGGCGCACCCCTGTCCGGCCGCGTGCGGGCGGCGGGGGCGGGTGCCAGGAGCGGGCGCCAACCGAGCGGATCCGCCCTCCTGAGGTGTGGTCCTAAGGTGTGGGCATGTCGCTGAGTTACGTCAACCTCACCTCCGGCCGGACCGCCGACCTCACCGAGGTGCGGCTGAACTCCACCTACGGCGGTCTCCTGGAGGGCTATCCCTGCCGGCGGATCAACGAGTGGTCGATCAGCGCGCTGGAGCGGGGCGCGAAGACGGCGCACCCGCACCTGCCCGTCCATCTGGTCGCGCCGGTGCGTGACTACCCGGAAGGGGACGTGTCCCAGGGGCCCTTCGGGCCGGTCGAGGTGCTGCCGGCTGTACGGTGCGTCGGCGTCTTCACGTCCACGCCGGTCGACCCGGACCTCGATCCGGTCCTGCACCGGTCCGGTCTCGTCGTCGCCTGGTTCCAGGAGGGTCCTGACGTGCCGTCGGGGGACCGGGCGGACCAGGGGCTCCGCGACATGCCCTGGGACGAACTCGCCGCGGACTTCGAGCTGTAGGGGGGCAGGGGAGGGGCAAGGGGCGGGCCCGGCCGGGCGCGGCGGCGGGCGCGTTCAGGCGAGCGGGTCGGCTGCTATGTTCGGCCGGTCGATGGTGGTGTGAGCGCTCACGCGAGGAGTCGTCATGCGGTATCGCCCGCTGGGCCGCAGCGGCCTGCAGGTGTCGGAGATCGGGTACGGGGCCTGGGGGATCGGGGAGTCCGTGTGGATCGGGGCCACCGAGGAGGAGTCGCTGCGGGCACTGCACCGCGCGCTCGACCTCGGGGTGAACCTGGTCGACACCGCACGCGGTTACGGCGAGAGCGAGCGGATCGTCGGCCGGGTGGTGCGCGAGCGCGCCGGGCGTGACGGCGAGGTGCTCGTCGCCACCAAGGTCCCGCCGCGCAACGGCGTCTGGCCCGCGCCGGCCGGCCTCGACCCGGCCGAGACGTTCCCCGGGGCCCACATCCGCGAGAGCCTGCAGACCAGTCTGCGGGCCAGCGGCCTCGACCACTTCGACGTGCTGCAGTTCCACGTGTGGAGCGACGAGTGGGTGGGCCGCGGCGACTGGCTGGAGACCATCGCCGACCTCAAACAGGAGGGCCTGATCCGGCTGTTCGGGGTGTCGATCAACGACCACGAGCCGGACAACGCGCTCGCCCTGGTCCGCAGCGGCGCCGTCGACAGCGTGCAGGTCATCTACAACGTCTTCGACCAGTCGCCCGCCGACGCCCTGTTCCCCGCCTGCCAGGAGCACGGCGTGGGCGTCATCGTGCGGGTCGCCCTCGACGAGGGCGGGCTGACCGGCCGCATCACCGCCGGCACCACCTTCCCCGAAGGGGACTTCCGCAACCGCTACTTCAAGGACGACCGTCCGGCGCAGGTCGAGGCGCACGTCGACGCGCTGACCGCGGACCTGGGCATCGAAGTGGCCGAACTGTCGGAAACAGCGCTGCGGTTCGTGCTCAGCGCCCCCGCCGTCTCCACCGTGATCCCCGGCATGCGCAGCGTCCGCAACGTCGAGCGCAACGTGGCCGTCAGCGACGGCGCCGCCCTCGGTGCCGACCGCCTGGCCGTGCTCGCCAAGCACCGCTGGCAGCGCAACTTCTACCAGTGACGGCACGGGCCGCCGGCTCCCGTCAGCCGGCGGCCCGTCCCGTCAACAGCCGTTCGTCCCCGGCGTCTTGCTCACGCCCCGAAGCCGCGCGAAGTTGCCCGGAGCTGCCGGAGCTGCCGGAGCTGCCGGAGCCGCCCCCGAGCCGCCGGAGCCGCCCCAGGTCGTCCGACGCCATCCCGACCCGCCCGGTGTCCTGCCCGCACCCGACGCCGTCAGCCGCCCGGCGGGGGCGTCCCGCGTCACCCCGCCGCCGCGCTCCGCACGGCGTCGTCGATCGCCGTGTCCCCGGAGACCAGTTCGAGCGTGGCCCCCGCGGTCCGCGGCGCGTCCAGCAGCGCCACCAGCACCGCGGCCACGTCGTCCCGCGGGACAGAGCCGCGGCCGGTGGCGGGCGCGAGCCGGACGCGGCCGGTGCCCGGCTCGTCGGTGAGGGAGCCGGGCCGCAGCACCGTCCAGTCCAGCGCGGACCGCGCGCGGATCGCGTCGTCGGCGGCGCCCTTGGCCTGGAGGTAGGCGCGGAACGTCTCGTCGGGGTAGGTGGAGTCGGCGTCGGCGCCCATCGAGGAGACGATGAGGAACCGCCGCACGCCCGCGCTCTCCGCCGCGTCCGCGAGGAGCACCGCCGCGTCCCGGTCCACCGTCGTCTTGCGGGCGATGCCGCTGCCCGGGCCGGCGCCGGCCGCGAAGACCGCCGCGTCCGCGCCCCGCAGCACCGAAGCGACCTGCTCGACGGTCGCCGACTCCAGGTCGAGCGCCACGGGTTCGGCGCCCGCCGCCCTCAGGTCGCCGGCCTGGTCGGGGTTGCGGATCAGCCCGGTCGCGCTGTCCCCGCGCGCGGCGAGCAACCGCTCCAGCCGCAGCGCGATCTGTCCGTGTCCACCTGCGATCACCGTACGCATGCGGCGACGTTACGCCTCGCGGTGCGACTGGCGTGGGAGATCGAGCGGCGTCTCACCCGCCGAGTCGCAGTACTCGCGGACGGCGCTGGTGCGCGAGACCACCCGGCCGCGGTGGATGACGATCCGGCTGTAGCCCAGCGACAGCACCGCGGCCACGCCCTCGCCGCGCACCGCGAGCAACTCGGCGGGGAAGCCCGCCTCCACGCGGACGTCCGGCAGGCCGAGTGCGGCCCTGGACTGGCCGCTGATCAGGTCGTACGACCGCACCGGCCCGCAGGCACCGTGCGAGGCCAGCAGGAACGCGGCCTCCAGCGGATCGCCGCGGCCCACCGGGTTGGCGAGGTCACCGAGCGCGCCGCTGCCCGCGCACACGCGCACGCCCGCGGCCCGCAGCGCCCGCACCGGCGCGACGCCGCCGCGGTCCAGCACCGCGCAGCCGCCCTGCGGCAGCGCGGCGACCGTGACACCCGCGGCGGCCAGCCGCTCGGCGGCGCCGGCGACGAGCTGCGGCGGCAGCGCGCCCAGCCGGTGGCAGGGGCCGAGCGTGACGCCGGGCCGCATGCCGCCGGCCATCGCCGCCAGCCGGGCGAGCCGCGCCGGGTCGTCGCCCGCGGTGTGCAGGTCGACCGGGACGCCGAACTCCGCGGCCAGCGAGAGCACCGCCTCCGCGTACCCGCTCGGGTCCGGGTCCAGGTCCGGGCAGCCGCCGGCCGCGCAGGCCCCCATCTTCAGCGCGTCGCGCAGCATCGCGTTGCCGTCGGCGCCGGCCGCCCCGGTCAGCAGCCGCGGGACGGCGACCACCTGAACGTCGACCAGGCCGCGCAGCGACCGCCGGGCGGCGAGCACCGCCTCCAGGTCCTGCAGCCCCTGGACGTCGCCGATCCGCACATGGGAGCGGATCGCGGTGGCGCCGTGGCCGAGTTGGAGCAGGGCCGCCTCGACCGCCCGGCGCTGCACGTCCTCCGGGTCGCCCGGCGGCGGGCCGCCCGCGGTCAGCGCCAGGTCGAGGTGGGCGTGGGGCTCGGCGGGGGCGGGCAGCAGCAGATAGCCGCGCAGGTCGATCCGGGTGCTCTCGGGGCCGCGGCCGGTCCGGCCGGGGGCCGGCGCCAGGCTGCCGGCGGTGCCGACGGCCTCGATCCGCGGGCCGCTGAGCCGCACGTCGACGGTCCGGCCGTCGATGAGCCTGGCCCCGCACAGCAGTACGGTGGCGGTCTCCTCGGCGGTCTCGTGACGGCTGTCACGGGGGCTGTCGGTCATCGCGCTCCTCCGGTGCGGGCAGGCGGGCGACGGGGGCGACGCGGACGGCGCGGGCGCCGCCGGTGTCGCCGGTGTCGTCGGTGTCTTCGGTAGGGAAGCGGGCGTCGTGCGGAGGCAAGATCACGCGAGTCGAGCCTAGGGCGCGGTGCTGCCGCCGCCCGGTACGACCCGAAGTGTGCGGATTAGTCGTACCGCGCGTCCCGGTGAACGAGGGTGCGGACGCGGCCGCTGCGGGCTGTCCGAGGGGCCCGATGTGCCCTGCCGGATACGGATTTCACGTATGGCTGCGGACCGTGTAATGTCTTCCTCGCTCGCCCCAATAGCTCAGTCGGTAGAGCGTCTCCATGGTAAGGAGAAGGTCTACGGTTCGATTCCGTATTGGGGCTCTGATGGATCGGTTCCCCGTCGTCACGGCGGGGGCCAGTTCATCGAAGCGGCGTAGCTCAGTCGGTAGAGCAAGCGGCTCATAATCGCTGTGTCACCGGTTCAAGTCCGGTCGCCGCTACTCTCCGTAGCCGATTGCGGGTTCGGTCCCTCGGTCGGCTACTATTCCTGTGTTCATTACACCCGTTCGTCAAGGAGCACTCACGTGGCCGCCACCGACGTCCGCCCGAAGATCACGCTGGCCTGCGTGGAGTGCAAGGAGCGGAACTACATCACCAAGAAGAACCGGCGTAACGACCCGGACCGCCTGGAGATGAAGAAGCACTGCCCGCGTTGCAACGCGCACACCGCGCACCGCGAGACGCGCTGACGCTCCGTATCCACGCTGCCGCAGTACGCCGGAGCCGGCGACCGTGATCGCCACGGCTGCCTTCGACGTACGCGCCAGGCCGTAGCTCCACTGCGAGGCCGTTCCCGTGTCAAGTCACCGGGGGCGGCCTCGCGGCGTGCTGCGGCCGTACCTTTTTCCTGGCGACGTTTCGCAACCGGAGGTGCCGATGGCCCTGGACCAGTCCTTCGTCGGGCGCAGTTATCCGCCCACCGCCGCCTATGAGGTGGGGCGGGAGAAGATCCGCGAGTTCGCCGAGGCGATCGGCGACGAGAACCCGGTCTACACCGACCCGGAGGCGGCCAAGGCGCTCGGCCACCCGGATGTCATCGCCCCGCCGACGTTCCCGTTCGCGATCACCTTCAAGGCGGCCGGCCTCGTCGTCCAGGACCCCGAACTCGGTCTGGACTACAGCCGGGTGGTGCACGGCGACCAGAAGTTCGCCTACACCCGCCCGGTGCGCGCCGGCGACCGGCTGACGGTCACCTCGACCATCGAGGCGATCAAGTCCCTTGCGGGCAACGACATCCTGGACGTCCGGGGCGAGGTCCACGACGAGTCGGGCGAGCACGTGGTGACGGCCTGGACGAAGCTGGTCGCGCGCGCCGCGGACACCGGCACCGAGAGCGGGGAGGCGTGATGGCGGCGACGCTCGCATACGACGACGTCGAGGTCGGCACCGAACTGCCGGCGCAGACGTTCCCGGTGACCCGGGCGACGCTGGTCCGCTACGCGGGCGCGTCCGGCGACTTCAACCCCATCCACTGGAACGAGAAGTTCGCCCGCGAGGTCGGCCTGCCCGACGTCATCGCGCACGGCATGTTCACCATGGCCTCCGCTGCCCGTGTGGTGACGGACTGGGCCGGCGACCCGGGTGCGGTCGTGGAGTACGGGGTGCGGTTCACCAAGCCGGTCGTCGTGCCGAACGACGACCAGGGCGCGGTGGTCGAGGTGTCCGCGAAGGTCGCCGCCAAGCTCGACGACCGCCAGGTCCGGGTCGACCTGACCGCGATGTGCGCCGGGCAGAAGGTGCTGGGCATGGCACGCGCCGTGGTCCGCCTGGCCTGATCGCCCCGAGAGCGCGAGGTAAGAGGTAAGAGGTAAGAGGTAAGGGGCGTCCCTCCTGGGAGGGGCGCCCCTTACGCATCGGCGTTCGCGGCCGCTCCACGCTTCCCGCTTGACTAGGTAGTGATTGGCCACTAACTTAGAGCCCATGGTCAGGATGAGCGCAGAGGAGCGACGCGAGAGCGTCATCCGCGCGGCGATGAGCGAGTTCGCCCACGGCGGGTACAACGGCACCTCCACCGAGGTGATCGCCCGCCGGGTCGGCGTCTCCCAGCCGTACCTCTTCCGGCTCTTCCCGAACAAGCAGGCCATCTTCCTGGCAGCGGCCCAGTACTGCATCGCCACCACCCGCGAGGTCTTCGCCGAGGCGGCCAAGGGCCTGCCTCTCGAGGAGCGGCTGCCCGCCATGGCCCAGGCCTATCAGAAGCTGATCCATGACGACCCCGAGCGGCTGCTGATGCAGATGCAGACCTATGTCGCGGTGGCCGCGGCCGAGTCCGAGGGGGACCGCGAGTTCGGCGAGATGGTGCGCCGCTCCTGGCAGGAGCTGTGGGACAGCGTGCACGTGGACCTCGGTGGCGACGTGAACGAGACGACGACGTTCCTGGCCTACGGGATGCTCGTCAACACCCTGGTGAGCCTGGGGTTTCCGGCCGGTCACCGCAACTGGGAGGGGTTCTACGAGAGTGCGCGGCCCGAGTAGGTCACGAGCCCGTCCCCGCGCGGGCTTTTTTCATGATCGTGAAAGTTAGTCATCAATAACTAACTCAGGGGAAACGATGAAGCAGCAAGCAGCACGACGGCCCGGTTCCGCCGGCTGGGCCCTTGCCATCACCAGCGTCGCCGGATTCATGGCGGCCCTCGACAACCTCGTCGTCACCACCGCCCTGCCCTCGATCCGCAAGGACCTGGGCGGCGCGCTGTCGGACCTGGAATGGACCGTCAACGCCTACACCCTCACCTTCGCCGTCCTGCTGATGTTCGGCGCGGCCCTCGGCGACCGGTTCGGCCGCCGCCGGCTCTTCGTCACCGGCCTGACGATCTTCACCGGCGCGTCCGCGGCCGCCGCCATGGCGCCCGGCATCAACGAGCTGATCGCCGCCCGCGCGGTGCAGGGTGTCGGCGCCGCGATCATGATGCCGCTGACGCTCACCCTGCTCAGCGCGGCCGTGCCCGCCGAGCGCCGCGGCGCGGCCATCGGGATCTGGGGCGCCGCCACCGGACTGGCCGTCGCCAGCGGACCGCTCATCGGCGGCAGCCTCACCCAGCACATGTCCTGGCAGTGGATCTTCTGGCTGAACGTGCCGCTGGGCCTCGCCCTCATCCCGCTCGCCCGCTTCCGGCTCGCCGAGTCCACCGCACCCGGCGCCCGCCTCGACGGACGCGGCACCGCGCTGATCAGCCTCGGCCTGTTCGGCATCGTCTTCGCCCTGGTCAACGCCTCCGACCACGGCTGGACCAGCGGTCGCGTGCTCTCCGGGCTGATCGGCGGCGCGATCCTGGTCGCGGCCTTCGTCCGCCACGGGATCGTGGCGGAGCGGCCCATGCTGCCGATGCGGCTGTTCCGCGGGCGGGCGTTCGCCGGCATCAACGTGGCCAGCATGCTGATGTTCACCGGCATGTTCGGCTCGATCTTCCTGCTCAGCCAGTTCCTGCAGAACGTCGTCGGCTACTCGCCCACCGAGGCGGGCCTGCGGATGCTGCCGTGGACCGGCATGCCGATGATCGTCGCGCCCATCGCCGGGTATCTCTCCGACCGGATCGGCGGCCGGCCGGTCGTCGCCGCGGGGCTGGCTCTCCAGGCCCTCGGCCTCGGCTGGTTCGCGCTGATCCTTTCCCCCACCGTCTCCTACACGGCCCAGCTGCCGGCCCTGATCATCAGCGGCACGGGCATGGCCCTGTTCATCGCGCCGGCCGCGAACCTCGTCCTGTCCAGCGTCCGCGATTCCGAGCAGGGCATCGCGTCCGGGGCGAACAACGCGCTGCGGGAGATCGGCGGGGCGCTGGGCATCGCCGTCCTCGGCTCGATCTTCTCCGCGAACGGCGGGTACGGGTCGCCGGCCCGCTTCGTCTCCGGCCTGACGCCCGCGCTCTGGGTCGGGGCGGGGATTTTGGGGGTGGCGGTGGTGGCGGCTCTCCTGCTTCCCGCTCGGCGTGGTGCGGCCGCGTCCCTTGCCGAGGGTTCGGCTGAGGGTACTGTGGCCCCCCTCCGTGCCGAGGGCTCGGCCGAGGGTTCTGCAGGCCCCCTCCGTGCCGAGGGTTCGGCCGGCACTTCTTCTCCCGCCCGCCCGCCCGTTGAACCAGTTCGTCAGGTGAACGCCTCTCGTGGGTGAGCCGGGGCCGCCACGGCGGTATCTCCTCGGAACCGTGCGTGCGCCTTGTCCACTGAGTGGGCCGGGCGTATGCACGGTTCCTGCGGGGACACCGCCGCACCGGCCCCTCCCGCCGTCGGCGGCT
>Ga0123353_10004417_pt1 | contig 18114 bp, 10 predicted proteins | sample TergutLab28metaG_3_FD_92763 | JGI IMG/M metagenome (GOLD analysis project Ga0123353, IMG submission 92763) | Labiotermes labralis P3 segment gut microbial communities from Petit-Saut dam, French Guiana - Lab288 P3 | ecosystem: Host-associated > Arthropoda: Insects > Digestive system > Gut ... | reverse complement strand
GATACGTTCAAGCGCAACATCGAGAACAATTTCGGGACCTATTTCCAGATTGAGAGTTACCTCCAGTATCAGGGCGAGAAATTCATCCGCCGCTTCGACGCGAACTCGTACCTGCACATCACGCTCGCGATGGATGAGTATGACGCGGCGGAGACGTATGGCTCGCTGGAGGCCGCGTTCGCAAAAATTTCCTCGCGCGTGCTGGTCGTCTCGATGAGCGGCGATTGGCTTTTCACGCCGGAGCAGTCGGCGGAAATCGTTACCGCGCTGGTGAAGCAGCGGAAGCGGGTGTCGTACTGCCACCTGGAGACGGGCGCGGGGCATGACGCGTTCCTGACGCACATCTGCGACTTGAAGCGCGTGGTCGCCGCGTTCCTGGCCAGCCCGCAGGAGGTCGCGGAACAGGCGGCGTTCAAGCAGTGGCAGATGCGGCACTACCAGTCGGTGGTGGATTTGATTCCCGAGAAAAGCCGCGTGCTGGACTTGGGGTGCGGGACCGGCACGCTGCTGAATATCCTGAAGGCGCGGAAGCAGGCCACGGGCAACGGCGTGGAGATTGAGGTCAACGAGGTCATCAAGGCCATCGGCTCCGGGGGCGACGTGCTGCTGGAGGACATTGACGACGGCCTGACCATGATCCCCGACGACAGCTACGATTGCGTGGTGTTGAGCGAGACGCTGCAGACCATCAAGCGCCCGCGCGACCTGCTCCAGCAGATTTTGCGCGTCGCGGACAACGCCGTCATCACGTTTCCCAACTTCGCGTACATCGGGATTCGCGCGCAACTCCTCTTCGGCGGGCGTATGCCCAAGGGCAAGCAGATCCCCTACGAGTGGTACAACACGCCGAACATCCACTTGTTCACGCTGAAAGACTTTCTGGTGCTGTGCGAGCAAGAGGGCATCGCCGTGCAGGACATCGTCTGCAAGGCGAACACCCTTGCCGGGCGCATCCTGCTCGCGCTGGGTTGCCGCAACCTCGGCGCCTCCCAGGCGACGATCCGCATCACCCGCAAAACAGGCGGAGAAAGGAACGTATGAACACATGGCTTGAACAAAACCTCGACACCATCACGAACGCGCTCTCGCCGTGCCGCGGCTGCTCCGTCGCGAACACGGAGCGCGGCGTCAACCTGCCCGGCACCGCCGCGATTACGGCGGTGCTTGAAAAACTCCTGGGCGTGCTGTACCCCGGCTGCCACGGCCAGGCGCCTGTCGCGCACGAGGACGGCCACCAGCAGCTCCGCGGCACGCTGGAGCAGATCGCCAACGCGCTTTACGACCAAGCGCACCGGACGCTCGAATACGCCTGCAAGCACGCCAAATGCATCTCCTGCGACGACTGCAAGGGGCAGGCCCACCAGGCCGTGGCCGCGCTCCTCGACGGCCTGCCCGCCATCCGCGATATGCTGCAAGAGGACATCCAGGCCGCCTATGAGGGCGACCCCGCCGCGCGCTCGACCATGGAGATCGTCATGAGCTACCCGGGCCTCTACGCCATCACCGTCCACCGCATCGCGCACGCGCTGTACCAGCAGGGGCTCCCGCTCATCCCGCGCGTCATGAGCGAACACGCCCACGCGCGCACAGGCATTGACATCCACCCCGGCGCGTCCATCGGCCCCGGGTTCTTCATTGACCACGGCACCGGCGTCGTCATCGGCGAGACCTGCCGCATCGGCCGGCGCGTGAAACTCTATCAGGGCGTTACGCTCGGCGCGTTGAGTTTCGCGAAGGACGAAGAGACGGGCATCCTCGTCAAGGGCGTGAAGCGGCACCCCGACGTTGAGGACGGCACCGTGATTTACGCGGGCGCGACCATCCTCGGCGGTGACACCGTCATCGGCCGTGGAGCGGTCATCGGCGGCAACGTCTGGCTCACCCACTCCGTCCCCCCCGGCGCCAAGGTCTATAACCGCACCCCCGCCCCGCGTATCCACCGCAAGGCGGCCGCGCCTCATGAGGAATCGCGGTAGGGGCGAGCGGCGGATAAAAAATAGTTTCCCCTCTTTCACACAAAACTAACCGACATCTGCTTGAATGCCGATGTTTTTTAAGGGGAATTGGGATATGGGCTTGTTTCGGTTGCCAAGAGACCCTATACTAGTGTGTAGTTGATGTCTGCAACAGGCAAAACCATCCCGCAACTTGGAAAAGGAGTGTTCAAATGAAAAGACTATTATCATCTCGGATGACACGGCTCATCCCGTCTGTTTTAGTGAGCGGTTTGCTGGGTCTGTCAATGCAGGCGGCGACTCTCTTCGAGGACTTTGAGCCACCAAACTCTGGCCTTGGGAGTAAAGGGGGTTATGCTGGCGGAGTCTATACACTGGCTTCAGGCGACTGGTATATCTGCGGTGTCGGAACAATGACTAGCGGCAGCGATCGTTGGAATGGCGCGGTCGGGGTGCGTTTCAGGGGAAACACGTCTGATACGGGGGCATCGCAAAACATGGCCGAAATGCGTTTTGACAAACCTGACGGCGCTGGAACGGTATCGTACAAGTACGCCTCGTATTCCACCCACTCCGGCGGAATCTTGTACCTCGAATACTCCACCAACCAAGGGGCGACATGGACGCTCGTTCCCGACAGTTCAAACACCGTCCCTTCATGGGCGAACGCTGGAAATCAAATGTTGACGGCCTCCGTTGCCGTAGAAATTCCCGGGGCTGTTCGCATACGTATCGTCAAGGCCTCCCAGAGCGGTTCTACGAGCGTCAACATTGATGACATCGAGATTACCGGCTATGGCGCAGTCCCTCCGATGGTTACGGTAACGCCGCCCACAGTTACTGTGGAGGCAGGAAACACGGTCGTGGCGAATGTTACGGCGAAAGACAGCAATGACACTGTTTTAGCGGTAACCGCGTGGAGTCTGGACATCCAGAACACGGACTATACATTCGAGAATAACGTCTTCACATGGTTGGCGGATGCGACGGGGACTCACACCGTGTCTTTTGCGGCCGAGGATTCCACCGGACTTGCCACGACGAACACGCTGTTAATCACGGTCAACCTGCCTGACCCGAACGCACCGACTGTCGTAACGACCGCAGGCTCGATCCTTCTCTCGTGGGATCCTGTGCCGGGCGCGACGGGCTACACGGTTCAGGCGTATAAACTGGCGACAGAGATTGAAGTGTTTGCCGAAGATTTTTCGGGATGCACGGATATGAGGACTCCCAGCGGAACACTCGTCGGGTTCGCAGGTGGCAATGCGATTACAAATGATTTTCCCGGTTTCGGATTAACGGGATGGACGGGGTATTCTGTCTATAGTGCGTATGCGAGCAATGTGGTGAACAACGCCACAAACTACATGGTCAAATTCGGCACAGGAAACGCAAGCGTTTTCGGATGGCTGCAGACCCCGCCGATTGATTTGTCCGGCAACGGTGGCGAGTGTGCCCTCGCGTTCCGTGCGGCCAGATGGGGGACGGACATGGCCGGTGTTGAGGTCCTGCATATTTATGAAACGGCAGGTGTTGTCCAAACAAACTCATTAGGGAGTGTTACAACATTGTCCAATACGACGATGGCGCAATATACGATTCCCGTAACAGGCGGGACGGCAAACTCGATGATTTGTCTTAAAGCGATATCCACAGGGGCAAACTATAACCGCTTCTTCCTCGACGACGTGAGTCTGTCTTACATCACAGAGGGGAAGTTTGAAGTCCCCGACAGTCAGATTATCGTTGACGGGACGACGGCGCGGGTGTTCGGGCTCCCGTCGTATTCGGAATACCTCTGCACGGTAACGGCGCTGGATGGCGTCTCGGAGACGGTCTCGCCGGAGGTCCCGGCGCGGACGACGGCGGCCACGCTGATCATCCTGCGCTAGCAGCCCGTCGGGAAGCGGGAATGGGAATGCGTTTCTAAATTCGCGTTTCCCGCAATCCCTAATTCTCTCCCGTTCCCTCTCCCATGCCCGCCTCCTCTTCCTCCGCGTCGGCGATGCTGGCGGAAACGAGGGTGGCGTCGTCGTCGAGGCGGACGAGGCGGACGCCTTGCGCGGCGCGCCCGCAGATGCGCACGTCGCTCACGGGCGAGCGGACCATCATGCCTGTTGAGGTGATCATCATGACGGACTCGTCCGCTTTCACCGCATGGGCGGCGACGACCTTGCCGTTGCGCCCGGAGTCGTCCTTGATGGCGATCATGCCCTTGCCGCCGCGGTGGTGCGGCGTGAACTCGGCAAACTCGGTGCGCTTGCCGTAGCCGTTCTCGGTGGCGATGAGCAGGGTCGCGGAGTTGTCCACGACATCGAAACTCCGCACCACGTCGTCGCCCGTGAGGCGGACGCCGATCACGCCCGTGGCGGTGCGCCCCATACGGCGGACGTTGTTCTCGTTGAAGCGCATGGCCTGCCCGTTGGCCGTGATGAGCAACACATCGTCGCCGGCGTGCGTGAGGCGTACCTGAATGAGGCGGTCGTCGTCCTCGATGTTGATGGCGCGGATGCCGTTGCGGTTGATGTTCTTGTAGTCCGCGAGCGCGGTCTTTTTCACGGTCCCTTTTTCCGTGGCGAACATGACGTCCACGTCTTCCGCAAACGCGCGGATGGGCAGGAGCGCGGCGACTTTCTCTTCCTCCTGGAATTGCAGCACATTGACAATCGGCTTGCCGAAGGAGGTGCGCGGGGCCTCGGGGATCTCGAACGCGCGGGCGGCGAAGACGCGCCCGAGGTTGGTGAAGACGAGGAGCGTGTCGTGCGTGTCGGCGACGAAGACCGTCGAGATGAAATCCTCTTCCTTAATCGCCGCGCCCGTAACGCCCTTGCCGCCGCGCTTCTGCTCGCGATAGACCGTGAGCGGGACGCGCTTGACGTACCCGCGGTGGCTGAGCGTGATGACGCAGGCCTCGTCCGCGATGAGGTCCTCGATGTTGACCTCGCTCTCCATCGGCACGATTTGGGTGCGCCGTGCGTCGGGGCGTTTGGCGGAGGTTACGAACTTCGCCTTGATGTCCGCGAGGTCCTGCTTGATCAGGCCGTAGATTTTCAGGGGGTCGGCCAGCAGGCTGTTGAGGTAGACGATTTGTTCGAGCAACGCGCGCAGCTCGGCCTCGACCTTTTCGCGTTCGAGCCCGGTGAGCTGGTAGAGGCGCATCTCGAGGATGGCGTCCACCTGCTTGTCCGAGAACGCGAAACGCTCGATGAGGCGCAACCGGGCCTCGTCGCGGTTCTTGGAGGCGCGGATGATGGCGACGACTTCGTCCAAGTGGTCGAGCGCGATCAGCAGGCCCTCGACAATGTGCTTGCGGGCCTCGGCCTTGGCGAGCTCGAAGCGCGTGCGGCGGGTAATCACCTCGAAGCGGTGGTCAATGTAACAGCGGAAGAGCTCCTTGAGGTTCATCACCTTCGGGCGGCCGTGGTCAATGGCCAGCATGATTGCGCCGAACGTGGTCTGCAGCTGCGTGTGCTTGTAGAGGTTGTTCAGCACCACCTGCCCGATGGCCCCGCGCTTGAGCTCGACAACCACGCGGATGTCGTCCTTTGATTCGTCGCGGATGTCGGAGATGCCCTCGATGATTTTCTCGTTCACCAGGTCGGCCATCTTCTCGATCATGCTCGCCTTGTTCACCATGTAGGGAATCTCGGTGATGATGATGGCTTCCTTGTTCTTGTACTCGACGACCTCCGCCTTGCCGCGCACGACCATCTGCCCGCGCCCGAGCTTGTACATCGCCTCAATCTGGCGCGTGCCGCAGATGGTCGCGCCTGTCGGGAAGTCCGGGCCTTTCACGAACCCCATCAGGTCGTCAATGGAGCAGTCGGGGTTGTCAATGTAGTGCGTGAGGCCGTCCACCAGCTCCGTGAGGTTGTGCGGCGGGATGTTCGTGGCCATGCCCACGGCGATGCCCGACGAGCCGTTCAACAGCAGGTTGGGCAGGCGCGCGGGCAGGACGGTCGGCTCCTGTTCCTTCTCGTCGTAGTTCGGGCGGAAGTCAACGGTGTCCTTCGCGATGTCGTCCAGCATCTCATCCGTGAGGCGGTCCATACGGCATTCGGTGTAACGCATGGCCGCGGGCGGGTCGCCGTCAATCGAGCCGAAGTTACCCTGCCCGTCAATGAGCGGGTAGCGGAGCGAGAACGGCTGCGCCATGCGCACCAGCGTGTCATAGACCGACTGGTCGCCGTGCGGGTGGTACTTGCCGATGACATCCCCCACGATGCGCGCGGACTTCTTGTAGGGCTTGTTCCAGACATTCCCCATCTCGCCCATCGCAAACAGCACGCGGCGGTGCACAGGCTTCAGCCCGTCACGCGCATCCGGCAACGCACGCCCGACAATCACACTCATGGAATAATCAATGTACGACGAGCTCATCTCGTCTTCGACATTGATACTCTGCACGCCACGCTCCTGAACCGCGCTCGGCTGAATCTCATCGCTCATGAAACTATACTCCGGGGCTTAAAAATCATGCGATGAAGTATAGCATTCCCGCCTTGAAAAGACCACCCTTATTTGTTGAATATCCAACACCCGGCGCGGTTTAGAAATTGCGCCAGATCGAGTAGGCGACGAGCACGACCGCGATGCCCCAGCCGACGTAACGGTTCACGCGCCCTTGCGGCCTGACCGCCAGCAGCAGCGCCAGCGGCCCGAACACGACAAGCATCGGGTTGAGCGCGAAGGCCCGCGCAAAATCGCCATGCAGCAGGCAATGCGCCGCCCTCAACGTGCCGCATCCCGCACACTGCCACCCCGTCAACACAAACAACGGGCACCGCGGGTAAAACCCGTGGCCCTCGGGATTGAACACATACACGACCGCCACCAGCCCGACAAGGGCGATCGAGACACTGAAGATGACAACAGCACGCACGATGACCTGACCTCGCTCGAAACCCTGTACGCTCACAGGACAGGTCAAGCATAGCCCTTTCGCCTCATTGGGGCAAGAGCCTTTTTAGACGGTCGCGCCGGCCGCCCGTTGAGGTCCCCTCGCGTCAAGGCGATTTATTAATTTTTTTTTGTATTTTTTCTGTTTGCATGGCTTGCGCGGGTTCTGATATTTTATGGTCTCAACAGCAGATTCCAGTTGGAATTTTGTTGCGTCAACAACAACGACCTGACAGGCGTTGCGGGTTAAATTAGAGAAATGAAACCCTGTTGAATGTGGGCATGCTTGACTTGCCGGTAGCACCGAGAACACAGCCCATCTTGACGACCAACAACACGCGTACGGAAAGGTATGTGGGAAATGAAACACAATCAATGGTATGATACAGGCCTCTTAGGGTTATACCTCTGCAAGGGCACCTCGCCACGGCGTGCGGCCCTCTCCATCGGTGCCGCTATCACCCTCTTCGGGGCGACGGCGGCGAAGGCCCAAACCCCAGACTACTGGGCATTCACGGCTGGCCCGGACAGGATCAGCCACCCCTCGGGATGGGTGTTCAATGTGCGGCGGACGGACGCGACGTCAATCGAAATCGTCAGTTGCGCGGCATCGCCGGCAACGGCAAGGTCGCTTTCGTTCCTCGACCCCGTCGAGAATTACAAGATCGTTGCCCTCGCGGATTGCGCGTCTGGCGGGTCAGGCATCTTGGGCGTGACTCACGCAAGCAAGGCGAACGGCATTACCCTGCCGCCCACGCTGACGAAGGTCGGGACAGCTGACTTCCAGAACAATATAACCCTCCAGGGCTCGCTGATTTTGCCGGACAGCCTGAGAAGCATCGGTAACGATGCGTTTCGAGTCTGCGGCTTCTCGACCATCTCCATGCCTACGGCGGGTGTTGCCTTCACGGCGAACAATGTGTTCATGAAGAACGACGCTCTGACGGCGCTCTATTTCCGGGGCGCGTTCCCTTCCGGGCTGAGCAGCCAGTTCTTTGCCAGTAACGGGAACCAGTTTGCGCCAGCCAACTTAAAAGTCTTCGTTCGGAGCGAAGACATCGCGAGCTGGAATGCAAGCGGTCAAATAGCCCCCCCCCTCGTTCTTGGCGGGACGACGTCAATATGGACCATCCCGATGCAGCCTGCCGCGAAAGTCTCCATCCAGGTCGGCGAGTGGGATGTGTCGGCCGTTCTGAACCCCCCGGTCGTTACCTACACGGTGGAGTTTGAGGACGGCGACGGCACAGACGGCGCGGCCTCGATGCCCTCGCTCATCTACACCAATTATGTAACCTACGCGCTGCCTCCCTGCGCCTTCGAGAAGCTGGGCTATCTGTTCAACGGGTGGACCAACGAGGTCTGCGGCGGCGAGGTGTATTACCCCGACCAGCGGCAGGTCGTCAACCTGAGCGCGACCGGCGGGGTGGTCAGGCTGATCGCGACGTGGCGAGAAGAGAATGACTCCCCCGTTGAGGAATGGCTCTTCGTCCGCACGATCCACCTGGAGCCGGACGGCAACGTGATGCTGGAGTGGGACACGACGCTTATCGTGGACCCCCTGCTGAAGGCGGCCCCCTACCTCTATGAGATCCACGCCACCGACGACCTCGCCGCCACCGACTGGACGGTGTATGAGGAGACCCTGGACTTCACCCGCGACTTCTCGGACAGTCCCCTGCACCGCACGACGCTCGATGCCGACGCCCTCCACCTCTCCCACGACAAGATGTTCTTCAAGGTGAAGGCCGTCCGCAAGGCCGCCATCCAATAAGGCAGCGGCCGGGCTCAGGCGTTGACCGTGAGGGGTGAGAGGTTCAATCTCACCCCTCATGGTGTTCCCGCTTGCGCCGCACCCGCCCATCTGCTATGGTTGTCTCCTCACACGAAAGGAGGCTCACGATGTCAGATGCGCTCAACACGATTGAAGGTTTTTCCCTTGCTTCCCAGAACATCTGCGTTCTCGTCGCGGCGGCGGAACTGGATTTGTTCACGCCGATGACGCACACGCCGATGACGGCGCTCGCGCTGTCCGAACGGTGCCAAACCGATCTCCGCGCAACCGTTACGCTGCTCGATGCGCTGGCCGCGCTCGGCATCCTGGACAAACAGGACAGCGAAGAACCCCTGTACAGCGTGCAGGAGGCTTATTGCGAGCGGCTCAACAGCAGGCACCCGAAGACGTATATCCCGATGCTGCGCCACCGCGCCAACTGCATACGGAAGTGGATGGACCTGGCTCGGATCCTCCGCTCGGGCCAGCCGCAAAAGACAGCCCCCAGCATCCTCGGCGCGGAAGAGGATTACCGCTCGTTCGTGCTGGCCATGCACGCGATCGGCATCAACCTGGTCGGCGGCGTCGTGGACGCGCTCGAACAGGCCGGCTGCCTCACGTTCAGCCACCTGCTCGACGTCGGCGGGGCCTCGGGGACCTACACGCTGGAGATGCTCAAACGCCGTCCACAGGCGCAGGCCACGATCTTCGATTTGCCCCCGGCGATCGAGGAGGCCCGCAAGCGCATGGCCGGCACGGAATATGAGCCGCGCGTACGGCTCGTGGCGGGCAACTTTGATGTGGACAACCTCCCGGCCGGCAGCGACTTCGCCTGGGTCAGCGCGATCATCCACCAGTTTGACCGCAACCATGCGCGCGCCTTGTACCGGAACATCCACCGCGCCCTTGAGCCCGGCGGGACGATCGCCGTGCGCGATTTCGTCATGCAGCCCGGCCGCACCCGCCCGTTCGACGGCGCGATGTTTGCCATCAACATGCTCACCGCCACGCCCAACGGAATGTGCTACACCTACGATGAAATCCGCGGAGACCTCGAAGCCGCCGGGTTCACCCATGTCCGCTACGCCGTCCCCTCCGACACCATGTCCGCGATCGTTACGGCGGTGAAGCTGCCGAACGCCTGATGCCTACTGCTGAATCAGCGCGAGCCACAGGGGTATCGTCGCGAGGCAGAGCAGGTGGGTCAGCAGGATGGTGGAGGCGGCGAAGTCGGCATCGCTGCGGTAGGCCTCTGCCAGCGTTACGCTGGCCATCGCCACGGGCATCGTGGCGATGAGGACGAGCACGCGGCGCGCCTCGGCCTCCAGCGGCACCAGGAGCAGGACGGCAATGCAGAGGGCGGGCGTTACGGCCACACGCAGGAGGCTGGCGCCGAGGATGAGCGGCGAGAAGAGGCGCCGGGGCGTCATCATCGCAATACGCGCCCCGCACACCAGCGCGGACGCAGGGATCGTCGCTTTCCCGGCCATGCGGCAGGTGGTCAGGAGGCTGGCGAACACCTCGCCCGTCCATGTGCCGTCCGCCGGGAGATGATGCGCGCACACGGCGCGGAGGCCCACGAGCGCAAACGCGGCCAGCAACGCAATCATCGGCAGGCTGACCAGGTGGCGGAAAAACCCGCGCCCGAAGGGTTGCCCCGTGATGGCCTTGATGCCCAGCGTCCAGACGCACAGTTCCGACCCCAGCGCGGAGAGGACAATCAGCGCGGCCGCCCGCTCGCCCCACAGCGAGGTGGCCATGAGGATGGGCAGGAACGAGTAGTTGTTCATCATGCACACAAAATGATAGCAGCGTTGCGTGCCCTCGGGATGACGTTTCAGCAGGGGCCGCGTGAGCCAGCCGATGGCCCACCCCGTCAGGAGGATGAAAACCGTCCCTGCGGGCATGACCCAGTTCTGGAGCAGCGTGTCCCATGTGAAATGGTCGAGGATGGAGCTGATGATGAGGCACGGGTAGAACACGTTCAGCATTACCAGCGACAATTGGCGGTTGAACGCGGCATCCAGCCACTTCATGCGGCACAGCACATAGCCCGCCAGCGACAGCAGGATGAGCGGCAGCATCTTAGGGAAGAGGGTTAGCATGGGGAAGGAGTAGGTAGGAAGGAGGAAGGAGGAAGGAGTAAGTAAAAAGTAAAAGGTCAAAGGTAGCGCACGGCGTCCCGCCGTGCTTTTCTGTTACTTGTGGAGCATGGCGAGGACGCCATGCGCTACCTTGCAGCACTCCGCTTGGATATTGGACATTCATCAGAAGAAGAGGTCGCGTTCGCCGTTGCAGATGCGGTTGTAATGCTCGCGCACGGTGGGGTAGAACGCCGGGAGGTTCTGCTCGATTTCCGCGAGCTCGCGCTGGATGACGGGTTCGCACAGGGCTTGCGTTTCGGCCGCGGCGAAGTCGTCGAGCCATTCGCGGAACGTCAGCACGGCGTTGATTTTGCAGAACTTGCCTTCCTTGCCCGTTTTGAGCGCGTCCATGATGCAGCCGCCGGTGCGGCCGCAGCGGTAGCCGGCCGTGCAGAACGACGTGATGATGTCGCGCTGCGCGAGCGCGGCAATCATCTGTTCGAGGGTGCGGGTGTCGGAGAGGACGAATTGCTGGCGGTCTTTCTCTTGGTGCTGCTCGCTGGCGAAGTCGCTGTAGCCCTTGATGGCGATGTTGCTGCTGGCGTCCATCTGCGTGATGCCGTAGCCGACGCACGCGTCGCGCGAGGCGGGGCTTTCGCGGCAGGTTACGATCAGGCCCGTGTAAGGCACGGACAGGCGCGTGAGGAGGACGATGCGGCGGAACGTCGCGTCGTCAATCAGGTGCGGCGAGGTCGTCGGGATGTCGGTGCCGCTGGCGGGTTCGAGGCGCGGCATGGAAATCGTGTGCGGCCCGATGCCGAACTGGCGTTCGAGGTCGCGGGCATGGCCCATGGAGGCCATCAGCTCAAACCGCCAATCGTAGAGGCCGTACAGCACGCCCATGCCGACGTCATCCACGCCCGCCTCCAATGCGCGGTGGAACGCCGTTACGCGCCAGTCGTAGTGCCCTTTCACGGTGTCGGCCGGGTGCAGCCGCGCATACGTCTCCCGGTGGTACGTCTCTTGGAAAACCTGATACGTCCCGATGCCGACCTGTTTCAGCACGCGCAGGTCCTCGACCGGGAACGGCGCGGCGTTCACGTTCACGCGGCGGATGCCGACGGCCGTCCCGCGCGGCGATTGCACCGGATGGTCATACACGGTGCGGATGGTCTCGGCGATGTAGTCGGTGGAGGTGTCGGGGTGCTCGCCATAGACGGCGATGAGGCGCTTGTGGCCGATGGCGCCGGCCAGCACGTCAATCTCTTGCCGCACCTCGTCCATGGCGAGGATCCGGCGCTTCTGCTCGGCGTTCCCGGCCCTGAAGCCGCAGTAGGCGCAGCGGTTCACGCAGCGGTTGCTCATGTAGAGCGGCGCGAACATGACGATGCGGTTGTCATAGACCGCCTTCTTGATGGCGAGCGCGGTGTCGGCCATTTCCTGGAGCAGGCCCGGGTCGGTTACCTGAATGAGCGCGGCGGTCTCTTCGGGCAGGAGCGTCTCGATGGCGCGGGACTTCGCGAGGATGTCCCGGACCCGCGCGGCGTCGTTCGGCGGCTGGGCCTGGGCGTGTTCGAGCGCGGCGAAGATGGCGGCCTCGTCAATGAAGTGTGCGCCGCCGGGCAGGTAGCGGTCAATCTGCTCCTGCACGATGAAGCGCGTGCGGTAGTCCGCCGCGTCCTCGAAACGGCGGATGGCGCACGGGCCGCAGGTTGTGGGGTTGTCGCTCATCCGTCAAAAGCGAACAGGGCTTGGGGGAACATCCTTGGCGTGATGCCGGCCTGCCTCAGCACAGCCACATGCGGCGCAAACTCGCCGACCTCCTGAATGGTGTGGGCGTCGGAGGCGAGCGCGATCTTGACTTTCCGGTCGGCGCAGCAGCGGATGAACGCGGGGTCCGTCTGGTAGGCGTGGAAGTTGACCTCCATCGCCACGGCGGAATCCGCGAGCAGGTCCGCCACGACAGGGTAGAGGTGCTTGGGCGTCTGGAAGCCGCTCCAGGTGAAGAAGCGGAACGGGTGCGCCAAGACCTTGATGGGGTGCAGGACCAGCTGCCGCACATCCCGCAGGAACAGCTCCTCCGCCTCCTCCTGCGTGGTCTTGCCCGGCACGACGCCATGGATGAAATGCACCGCGCCGATGAGGAGGTCCCACATCCCCTCTTTCGCATCCTCGGGCGCGAGCAGCAGCTTCCCGTCGTCGTACAGGTCCACCTCCAGCCCGATCTTCACGAACGGCGAGCGCAGCCGCTCGGCGAAGCGGCAATAGTTCGCCATGCGCAAGCGCGCCGGCGTGGCCCACACGGCCTCGGCGCGCTGAGGCTCGCCCTGCCACTTGCCGCTCATGGCGTAGCGCTTCTCGAAGTAAAGCTGGAACGCGTGCTCCACCACGCAGTGCTGCGTAACCCCCAGGCTCTTGGACAGCGCGATGGAGGCCGCCGTGTCAACGGTCGTCGCGCAATACGCGTGTTCCGTGTGGCAATGCACATCCACCAGGTTGGGGTAGGCCAGCGCGAGCGTATGCTCCTTGGCCTCGACCTTCTTCCCGTTCAGGCGGATGATGCTGAACGTGAACGGCGCCTCGCAGAGTGCGGGGACGGTGTAGTAGAAAATCTTGTTGCTCGTCCGCAGCCGCTGGCCCTTGTGGTAGTGCCCGCTCAGCGACAGGATCACGCCCGCCTTGCGGAACGAGTCAATGATCTCTGCGGTATTGGTCGGGCGGTAGGGGTAGTTCGAGTCAATGGGCGGGTAGATCGGCGCGTGCTGCAAGGCGACGAGCGGGAGGCCGGGGTTCTCCCGCGCGATGTCCAGCGTCATCGCAAGCCCCTCCTCCGGGCGCGTCGTCTCCTGGGTAACCGCGAACTGGTCGTCATACACGACGAGCCCGTAATCGCCGACCCTGTGCAGGCCCGGCGACACGCCGAACACCTCGGCAAAACGCGCGTTGCCGTCATCGTGGTTGCCGCGCACGACCAGGAACGGGATGCCGCTGCGCGTCAGCTCGCTGTGCAGCGCCGTGATGTCCGCATCCGCATTCGGGTCCATCGCGTTCTCGATCACGTCCCCCAGCACCACCGTTACATCCGGCTGGATGCCCAGATGCCGCAGCCGCAGGAACACCTTCGCGAGCAACGCCCGCGCCAACTCGCCGCGCGTATGTGCCGTCTGTGCCGTCTGCCGCGCCAGCCCCGTGTAATGCAAATCAGAAACCGCCAAAATCGTAAGTGAAGACTCTGCCATGTGCTACAACCCTAAAATGGAAAACATCCCGACACCCTCTCGGAACAACGGATAAGATAGGTGAAGACGCCCTGACCGTCAATATGAAAAAAACAATTTTTGATTTCAGAGACGTTCGAGATGACTCCGTCCCTGCCCGGAATGTCCGACGGGAATATCCAATGGCCAACACGGAATGGCCAAGGTAGCGCATGGCGTCCTCGCCATGCTATAGTAAATTAACTTGGTGTTGTCCTGTTTTAGCCAATTTCTACTACCCCGTCTTACTTCGTAATCCACCCCTTCATCAATGAAGGGGAAGTAAGGGGACGCCGTGCGCTACCCTGAATATCCAATATCCAACACGGAATGGCCAATGTCCAAGGGGGGTGCGCTTCGGGCAATGCTGAGCTTTTTTTTGTGGGGATATTTTAGACAGGATTAACAGGATTTACAGGATTTGTTTTGTGGGGGAGATTGTAGGGGCGGACCTGCGTGTCCGCCCAAAGGTAGCGCATGGCGTCCTCGCCATGCTCATAAAAAGCACGGCGGGACGCCGTGCGCTACCTTTCGGACGGCTCGGAGAAACCGCCCTATCCAGACGCGCATTCCACTTGCTCCTTACTCCCTACTCCTTACTCATTGCTCAGTTCCTTCACTTTCACTTTGAAGAATCTTGCTGGAGCGGGTTCGAGCGTGGGTAATTCCTGGGGGGTGATTTCCTGCCAGACGTTTTCCGTGAGGTTGGTGGAGACCATGAAGGTGTAATCCCGCAAAATGCCGAGGTTGGGTTCCCACCAGATGTTGGGTTCGCCGGCGCCTTCCATGCGGATGAAGGCGCGTAGCACCGCCGTCATGTCTTGCGGGTCGGTGAGCCAGATGCGTTCGTGCTCGGGTGTGTCCGCCAAATTGCCGTTGAGGATGCGCCATGCCTCGTAGTCGAGCAGGGGGTCGCGCCAACGCGCCCAGAGCGTGTGGTCGTCGGTGCGCGTCAGGGGTGTGGAAGCGGTAACCTGCGTCCCGCCCGCAACCTCCGTGTACCATCCCCCGAACAAGTAGCCCGCCCACACCGGATCGGTGGAGGGCAGGACGTAATTTCCGTTCGCCGCCATCACCACCATCAGGGTTTTCGCATTGTCGCCGTTGGGATCGTACGTAACCGTGAGCGAATACGGCCGGTAGCCCTGCGCCACCGCGCTCTTCGGTCCCTCGCCCGCCGCGTTGACCGCCGAAACCCAGTAGTCGTACCACACGCCGGGTTCCGCCGTCGTGTCGTTGAAGGCCCCGGTTGTCGTCGTTCCGATGGGAGGCGAAACCAGGCTTGGGAACATCGGGTTGTCGCGGTAGACGTTGAAGTAATCCGCCCCGTCGTATCTTGCCCACGTTACCCGTATCCTGTCCGTGTACGTCGTGCTCGCCTGGACGTTCGCGGGTGCCGTCGTCGGAGCCACCGCCGCCCAACCCGCCGCCGACGGATCGCTGGGGGCGCTCACAATCGGGAGGATCGCATTGGGTTTTTCCCCCAGCACCCAGTAATAATACACCGTACCCGGGGTTGCGGTGGTGTCGTCGTAAAACAACCTCGTTACCGCCGTGCTGTTCAGTTGCGTGGCGGACTTCACGTTGTCCGTGGTGCTCCTGAGGACATGGTAACCGGCCGCGCCGAGGCTTTGCACCCACGAGATTCTCACCTTGTCGGCGTACTCCCCCTGGCTTGCCGACACTTTTTTCGGCGTTTGCGGCGCGTAATTACCGCACAACCCCATTGCCGCCGGCGAGGAAAATTCGCTCTCCCCCGCGCTGTTGACCGCCTTCACCCAATAATAATAAACGACATCCGGCACCCCCGAATTGTCCGTATACGACGTGCTGCTTCTGACCGTTTCAAGCCAGGACGCGCTCAAAATGTTGTCCGACTCCGAGCGGAAGATTTGGTATGCGCTCGCGCTCCACGAGAGTTCCCAAACGATAAAAATCCGGTCCGTGAACACGCCGTAGGTCGCCCACACGCCGGTCGGCGCGGCGGGCGCGACGTCCCCGCGCCAACCCTCCGCCGAAGGCGAGGAGAACGCGCTGTCCCCCGAGCTGTTGACCGCCTTCACCCAGTAAAAATAATTCGTCATCGGCTCGGCGGTGTAATCCTGATACCCCGTGTTTGAGGACGTCCCGATTTGCTGCGCGCCGGACGTGGCGTCCGCATCGTTGCGGAACACCTTGTAGGAACTCGCGCCATTCGCCGCGGTCCACGAGAGGTTGACGCGATCCGTGCTGCTCCCCTGCGTCGCCGCGACGTTCGTCGGCGCGGGCGGAAGTTGCACGGCGACCGCCCTCATGCCCTGCACCGGCCCGTAGTAAGGATCCGTTTCCGCGTAGCTCGCCGGCCGCACCCAGTAATAATACGTTTGCCCCGCAGTCGCACCCGTGTCGTCGTACGACGCGGTCGTGCGCGATCCCATGTATGCGGAATTTCCAAACACACTGTCGAGACTGCGCCTGACACCGTATTCCACCGCGCCCGGCACCGGGTTCCACGACAGCGCCACCTTGTCCGTGTACGTGCCGTTACTCGCCGTCAGCCCCGTCAGCGGCGTGAGCGCAATCGCCCTGAAACCCGCGGCCGACTCGCTGATAGGCCCCTCCCCCGCGCTGTTCAACGCGATCACCCAATACCAATAGGTCTTCCCCGGCGTAACATCCGTGTCGTAAATATCCGGAACATTACGCGTCGCGATCGGCGACGCCAACCCGCTCACGTTCGATTCACCGCGAAACACGATGTACGATGTCGCGCCGGGAACTCCACTACCACCATTACCAACATCCCACCAATCCACGAAAATTCCGTTGAGATCAGTCCCCTGCGTCGCCCACACGCCAGCCGGCGCCGCCGGCACTTGCAATTCATGCGCCCCCATGTCCACGATGCCGCCCGAGATGCGCGGGTTGCCGAGAAAATCGTACGGAAGCGGCGCATAGGCGTTCATCCCCTTGTTGATGCAGGCCGACGCCGATTGCAGGGCGTAGTTTTCATTCGCGCCGTTCACGAAACTCGGGTCGCCCGTGATGTTCCCGCCCTTGTCGTAGCTGCCGGTCGGCATCGTCCCCGCGCGGCAACAGAGCATTTCGGTGGTGTGGAAGTCCGGATTTGGGGATGCGGCGCAAATGTTGTTCCAGTAAATGCTGTTTCGCGCTTGGCCCCAATAGGATCCGCCTCCTAAATGTGACGCTTCGTTTTGGGCGATGGTGCAGTTGCTCAGGTCGCTATTATACGAACCGCCGCCTTGCACCGTTGCCGTGTTTTTGGAAAGGATGCAGTTGTTCAGGGTGCTAAAATACGCGCCGCCGCCGTATTTCGCCGTGTTGCCAGAAATGAAACAACGGCTCAGGGTGCTGTTATCCGTGCCGCCGCCGAGGGTAACCGCCGTGTTTCCCGTAATGCTTGATCCAACCACGTCGCAGTAGTACGTCCCGCCGCCGTATTCCGCCTTGTTGTTCGAAACCGTGCAGTTTTCCAATTGGGAATAAGCCGCCCCGCCACCAAACCCCGATGCTTCGCAAGACGTAATCCGGCAATTGACGAGGGTACCGGCGTGTGCGCCGCCGCCGTAGCCTTTGTGGACGGTAACATTCGGATGATCGGCGTTGCCGTTGATCAGATTGATGCCGTCGAGTTTGGTGGATTTTTGGGACGACAAAGTGCCCAACGTGGCGCAACGGTTGACGTTGCCACCGTCAATGATCACCATGTTCTGATTTTGCGCCTGGATGGTGAGGAGCTTGTTATCCGTCGAGATGGGCGCATAATTGCCGTTCCCCACGAGGATGGTGCTGCCCGCGGACGCGGCAGTTACCGCCGATTGGATGGTGAGCTTGGGATAACCCGGGTCAGTGCCGGGGTTTCCGTCGTTACCGGTTTTCGCAACGTAGTACGTCGCCGCATTCGCCGTGAACGCGCATGGCAGCACAACCGCCGCCATCATCATCATAACTGTTTTCTTCATAGCTTTTCTCCTGAAAGTCATTACTCCGCCATCTCAATCCTGAAAAACGCTTTCGTCTCGGTGTCAGGCACGTTCACAGTCATCTGCGCGGTGCCGTCTCTGAAATCCGTTACAGGGGCAGGGGTGAGGAGGGTGCTGCTCCCGTCGAGCGCGTACCATGTCCGCAGCCCGAGCGTCAGGCCG
>Ga0123353_10004416_pt1 | contig 18114 bp, 18 predicted proteins | sample TergutLab28metaG_3_FD_92763 | JGI IMG/M metagenome (GOLD analysis project Ga0123353, IMG submission 92763) | Labiotermes labralis P3 segment gut microbial communities from Petit-Saut dam, French Guiana - Lab288 P3 | ecosystem: Host-associated > Arthropoda: Insects > Digestive system > Gut ... | reverse complement strand
ATTTAGGAGAAAAACCTGTGTTGTTTCTCGTTCCATGGAGATGATTGAACTGACTACCATGCTATATGCTGCTTACCACGTCAACAAAACCATTGAAATAGCTATTTAATAAACACTTCCGATACTTGAATCCAGGACGGCCACAGGCCGCCCCTACAGCAGTGTGCTCCTACCGTTTCTCGCTCAAAATTTTCGACAACTCATCCATAAAGGTATTGATATCTTTAAAGTGACGGTATACCGAAGCGAAGCGCACATAGGCAACTTCGTCCGTAACGCGGAGCTTCTCCATCACCAGTTCACCGATGTGTTCGCTGGTCACTTCCCGGTCCAGCGAGTTCTGCAGGGAAGCCTCTATGCCAGACACCATGGCTTCCAGGCTCTCAATCGAAACCGGACGCTTCTCGCAGGCCTTCAGCATACCGTTAAACAACTTGTCCCGGCTGAAACTCTCCCTGGATTTGTCCTTTTTCACCACAATGATCGGCACGTTTTCAATGATCTCATAGGTGGTAAAGCGCTTCCCGCACTGCATGCATTCCCTGCGGCGACGGATACGCTCCCCCTCATCAGTCGGACGGGAATCTATCACCTTGCTCTCTTCAAACGCGCAGAATGGGCATTTCATATGTACCTCCATCTTGCCGCGTTGTGCGGCACATTCACGTTGATAACCACGCGGCGGCCCGCAGGGGCCAATCAAGCCGGCGCGTATAGTTATTATACTACAAGATACGGTGGTTGGCAAGCCCTTTTCCCGCACATTTTACAAAATGTTGTATATTTTTTCGAGCATCCCTTTTGCCAGCGGCAGGTATTCACCCGCTATGCAAAATTTACAGGGGCGGATTCCCCGCCCCTGTTCCCTTTATTGATTCCTGCTGTTTATTTCAAAGAAGAACGGTTGGCAGATACGCTTTTGAGAACGCCCACCAGGTTCTGCACAAACACAACCGGCAAAAACAGCCCCGCTGAAAGTCCCACCACCATCCAGAAATACGTTGTGTGCAAAGGCGTTACAAAAATATCATACATAACATCCCCGAAGGCCGTGCTGCCCCACACGGTGACTAAAGTCAAATCACTCTGCAATGTCTTTTGGCTTACCTCTCTGCCCTCCGCGTCCCTCTCCACGCCGCGAATGGTGCAGGAATACCATTTTGCATGGTTTGCTGTGCGATGCACGTAGTCACTCGGATTGTCAGGCACATACTTGGGGTAAAATAGATCGGCATAGGTACACAGCAATTCGGGTTCCGCCGCGCCTGTTATCACACGCTTAGCTGTCGGCGTCCAACCCTCGTAGGAAGTATCGTACTGCCACTGATGAGTCACCTCAACCCCTTGCGGGATGTTTACCTCCACGGCAAGCTTAAAGTCCGCGCGGTCCCGAACAGATACGGAGGCCGGCGACTGTGAGATGATATAAAAATCATCCCAGTTTACGGAGGAAGCGGCCGGTTCCGCCGCCAGCGCGGGCAAAGCAAGCCCCAGCACCATGGCCAGTGCCAGCAGCAGAGAAAGCGGTTTACTAGCGGTTTTCATAAAAATCAGTCCTTTCTTTTTTGTTTTTACTATTAAATTATAACAGGACGGACTTCGGACGTCAAGTCTTTTTTCCGCACATCACGACAAACCGCATGAGCCCTGTAGGGGACGCAGTCCCTGTTGTTATTCATAAATTATTAACTCATGCGTTTGGCGTGTCCGCACATTTTACAAAATGTTGTATATTTTTTCGAGCCCCTCCTTTGCCAGCAGCAGCTGTTCGTCCTCTTGAAAGTTACATCTGTATAGTTCAATGATATAATCTCCCCGGTATCCCAACCCCTTCAGTCCGCGGAAAAAGGCCGAAAAGTCGAGCTCGCCTTCCCCGGGAGGTAAACAGGCGGCCCCAGCCGCATAGTCGCTGATGTGCACGTGAACGATCTGCGCGTGCAGCGGCCCGATAAATTCGGAGAGCGGAATACCGGCGCGCCGGGCCTGTTTGGTGTCCAGCACCATGCGGAACAGCTCCCCCAATTGTGCCCGCATACGCAGCAGAAATTCCGGGGACTGCGAAAGGTACTGCACCACATTTTCCTGGGCGACACACAGACCCGCGCTTTTTCCGGTCTCGGCAAGCCGCGCGAAGCGTTCGATATACCGCTCCGGATTCGCGTGGGGCGTCGCCTTCGCGCCGTGGATGACGATGTATTTCGCGCCAAACTGGTTGGCGGCCTCGAAGTAGCGCTTATACAGCTCCAGCGTGTCGCAATAGCGGCGCTCGTACTCGCTGAACAGCAGGTACTCCTCCCCAAAGGACATAAAGGGATGCAGGGCACTGACCTGAATTCCGTATTGCTCCTGTATCCGCCGGAGCTCCCCCAAAATGGGTTCCTCCAGTTCCGAGGTCGCGTTGATAAAAATTTCCGCCGTTTTTATGCCGCTTTGCCCGAGCCGCTCCAAAGCGCACTCCGTCTCCAGCGGATAAAAGCAGGATGTTGAAACGCCGATCGCCACTGTGATTCCCCCGTTGTCGTTTTGGTAATATTTTTGAATTGAAATAGTAAATACATTGTGGTAGGATGCTGGAGCGTGCCTTGCACGCATTCATGAATGGAGTGGTTTTTTATGCAATTTGTCCGTCATATTGTGTCAGATATGAAACAGATGAATCCGATATCCAAGATTATTTTTAAATACGGCGCGGTTCTGGTCCTCGCCCTCTATGTTGCCTCCGTCCTTACATACTGCCTGGCGGGCCGGTTTGGGGACTACTACGGCCTCATGCTGCTTTCGGAGGAGCTGGCCCTGACCGCGCGGCCCTGTGTCTTTTTGATTGGAATCGGCGCACTGCTGTTCGAGGCCGCCGGACCCCGGCAGGAAGAGACGGAATGAGTTCCGTGGAATGAGTTCCGTGGAATGAGTTCCGTGGAATGAGTTCCGTGGAATGAGTTCCGTGGAATGAGTTCCGTGGAATGAGTTCCGTGGAATAAGCCCTGCCCCAGTATAATAGCATATCCGAATTTGGAAAGCAATTGCGGGGCTTGTGGGATTCTACAATGTTCAGGTGTAGGGGCGGACGCCCCTACAGGAAATTATTCAATACAGGCGGACACAAGGCCCGCCCCCACTTGACAAACTATTGAAATGGCTTTATACTCCTGGTAAAGGAGTTGCAACGCCATGTTGTTTTACCTGCATAACGACAACGATCCCTAGCGCTTGCCGTCTACCTCCCGGAACCTCCGGGGCTCATAGGCGCAGGCGCATAGACCGTTGTGCTTATGAGGGGAAAACAGCCATATGTTTTGAACCGCGTAAGTACATGTTGTACCCACGCGGTGTTTTTTATTTATGGAGAGAAGGTGATATCATGCGGCGTACAGATTATGCCGGAAGAGATAATCTCAGGATTTATACAGAATCAAAAATATCAATGAATCGGAGGTTATCAAAATGCATCAAAAAACCACCCATATAGAGGCGGAAGAATTGATCGGCCACATCGGGCAAACCGTCAGCGTCCACGGGAGCGTCTACAAAATCCGGCGGATGAGCGGGTTCTCCTTTCTCATCCTGCGCACCAAGCGGCAGCTCTTACAGTGTATCCACGACCCGCAGAGAGCAAACTTTTCGATTGAGGACATCGCGGAAAATATGCCTGTAATCCTCACGGGAGAAGCCCTCGCGGACGAACGCAGCCGCCTGGGCGTTGAACTCCTCGCCGGAGAGATCAAAATCCTGTCCCGCCCGGCGGAGCCCTCCCCTGTTGTCCTTTCCAAAAGCAACCTGAACGTGTCTTTGGACGTCCTGCTGGACTACCGCCCCCTCAGCCTGCGCAACGAAAAAGAACGGGCAATCTTTAAAATCCAGGAGGGCCTGTGCCGGGGTTTCCGCGACTATTTGCTCCGCAACCGCTTCACGGAGATCCGCACACCAAAAATTGTGTCCGGCAGCGCGGAGGGCGGCGCGAACGTGTTCCCCCTCCGGTATTTCGGTCGCGAGGCCTTCCTGGCCCAGAGTCCGCAGTTCTACAAGCAGATGATGACGGGCGTCTTTGAGCGCGTGTTTGAAATCGGCCCCGTATTCCGCGCGGAACGGCACAACACCTCCCGGCACCTGAACGAATACACCAGCGTGGACTTCGAGATGGGATTTATCCAGGGCTTTGAGGACATCATGCGGGAGGAAACAAAGATGATTGACTACACCCTTGCCCTCCTGCGGGAGGAATACGCGGCCGAGCTTGCCCTGTGGGAGGTAACCCTGCCCGAGGTTGGCGACATCCCCGCGATACGTTTCACAGAGGCAAAGAAAATGCTCGCGGCAGAGTACGGCCGGAAATCCAGAGATTCCGGCGACTTCGAACCCGAGGAGGAAAAACTGCTCTGCGAACTCCTCCGGAAACAGACGGGTTGCGACTTCGTCTTTGTCACCCACTACAAGGCCTCCAAACGGCCGTTTTACACGATGGAGGACAAAGCTACGCCCGGCTATACCTTGAGCTTTGACCTCCTCTTCCGGGGGCTGGAGGTCACGACCGGGGGCCAGCGCATCCACGATTACCGGGAACAGCTTTCCAAAATGGAGGCACTGCACATGCCGGCGGAGTCTTTTGAAAGCTACCTCATGGCGCACCGATACGGGTTGCCGCCCCACGGGGGCCTGGGCCTCGGCCTGGAGCGCTTCACCGCCCGGCTGTTGGAACTGCCCAATGTGCGCTGCGCCGCGTTGTTTCCCCGGGACATGAACCGGTTGGAACCGTAATACTATCCAGGGGGCGGATCACACATCCGCCCTCAATTTTTCGATCAAATCGCGGACGAAAGCCACAACTTCACCGGCCCCCGCTTTTTGGCTGACGGTTTTATCTCTCGTCACGATCTCACAGCAGTTCTCTTTCAGATTGCGCGGACTGGCGATCACACGGACCGGTATGCCGAGCAAATCGGCGTCGGAAAACATCACGCCCGCGCTGACGGCCCTGTCGTCGTACAGGACTTCTATCTGCTCCGCCTGAAGGTTTTCGTACAAGCCATCGGCAAAGGCCTTGACTTCCTCATTGTCCGCCCGGACACAGCAGAGATGCACCTGCCAGGGCGCGATGGACAGGGGCCAGATCGGGCCGTAGCCGTCGTGGCGAACCTCGCAGACGGAGGCCGCCAGACGCCCGATGCCGATCCCATAACAGCCCATAATCGGGTATCGTAAGTCCACGTTTTCATCGGCATAACGCATATCCATGGACTCCGTGTATTTGGTTCCCAACTGGAAGATGTGCCCGACCTCGATGCCGCGCGTTACTGTGAGGGAGGCTTCGCCGCAGACAGGGCAAATGCCGCCCTCCTTCACCTCCGCGAAGTCGTAATAGTCCACCTGCCCCAAGTCGCGTTCCAGCTGCAGCCCGACATAGTGGTAGTCGGCCTCATTCGCCCCGCAGCAGAGATTATTGATGCCTTCGAGGGAGACGTCAAACAACATCGCCGCGTTCTTTAGCTGATACGGCCCGGTAAAGCCCTCGGTCAGCCCACTCTCCTCCGTGATAACCGCGGGTTGTATATCTTCCCCCAGAAAATTTTTCAGTTTTGTCTCGTTTACCTCCAAGTCGCCGCGCAGGAACACGACGACGTACTCCCCCGCCGCGCCCTTCTGATACATCACCGCTTTGCAGGAGCGTTCCACCGGCAAGTCCAAAAAACCGCAGACATCCTCTATGGTCTTCATGCCCGGCGTGTGCACTTTTTTCAGCGGCTCCGCTTCCCCCATATTTTCATTGCGGACAATCGACTTCGCCGCCTCCCGGTTCGCGCGGTAATCGCAGTGTTTACACAGGACAACGGAGTCCTCGCCGGCTGGGGTCAGCAGCATGAACTCGTAGGAGAGACTGCCGCCCATCATGCCGGAATCGGAAGCGACGGCAATCACCTCGGGGATGCCAACCCGCGCGAAAATCCGCTCATAGGCGCGGAAACAGCGCGTAAACTGGGCTTCCAAATCCTCCTGGGAGGTGTGGAAGGAGTAGGCGTCTTTCATAGTGAATTCCCGTACGCGGATCAGGCCGCCGCGCGGGCGGGCTTCGTCGCGGAATTTTGTCTGGATCTGGTACACCATGAACGGATATTTCGCGTGGGTCTGCCCGTAGTCCCGCAGCAGCTGTACGGCCGCCTCCTCGTGGGTCATGCCGAGGACCATGGGGCTCTCGCTCCTGTCGGAAAAGCGCAGCAGCTCCGCCCCGATGCTTTCATAGCGCCCGGACTCCCGCAAAAGCGGCGCGGGCAGCACCACCGGGAGCAGCACCTCCTGCCCGCCGGCCGCGTCCATCTCCTCGCGGATGATCTGCTCGATTTTCCTCGTGACCCGGCGCAGCGCGGGGTAGGCGGAAAAGATGCCGTTTGCCACCTGCTTGATGTAGCCTCCGCGCACCATCAGCGCATGGCTGTCGATGGCGCAGTCGGCCGGCCTCTCCTTGAATCGGTCCCCGACCAGTTTTTCCAGTTTCATGCTGAACCCTCCCTAATAATAAACATAAAAAGCCCTAAGCAAAATCATTAGCTTAGGGCGAACCTTTCAGTCCGTGGTACCACCTAAATTCGGAGAACCTCTCCGCGCTCACGGCACAGTACATGCCTTCCCGGGTAACGGCGGGATTCCGGTGATTCTTACTGGCTACCGTTCGGAATCACGGCTCAAAGAGGGGTTCGGTATTTTTTCATTGAAGATTTTCAACGGCTATCTTCTCTCTGTGAAATCCAAAATACCTACTGTTTCTTCTCAACGCTTTTTGTGTTTCATTTCGGTTAGTATACTATGGGGGGATTTGTTTGTCAAATGCTTTATTCCCTACCGCCGCGCCAGCATCCGGTTGATATGGCTCTTCAACTCCTTGAACGCGCTACGCGGGTCAATTTCGTCCAGGGTTTCCAGCAGGGCCTTGACATGTTCGTCGTCCAAGCTCTCTTTTTGTCCGGAAATGAAGGTCGCGCGGCTCTTGAGAATCGCCAGCACGATGTCGTCCGGCTGGGCCTGCTTGGCCACCAGGTCCGCGACCACTTTGCTCTTGGCGGCGAACTGGATGAAATCCTTGTTCATCAGGCGGTAGTTCATCTTGCCCTTCTCGTCGCTGTAGCGGGCGACGATGGCCTGGTATTCCGCCGAATCCACCATGTCGATTTTTTCCGGCTCCGGCGACGCGGGCTCCTCTTCCTCCGGCTGGTCAGAGACCGCCAGGCTGATGCTGCCCCGCGCGGAATAGGGCAGGCCGCCGGTCAGTTCCAGCGCCTCCTCAAAGGCCTCATAGGGAAACAGCGCCTCGTCCACGGTCCCGTAGGGCGTGACTTCCCCCGTGCGTTTGTTGATGGTCGCGGTGGCCGAGGCCTGTTGGTCCAGGCGCATTAGCTTGAGACCGCCGCCACCCGAGGCCAGCTTGGTCTTATAGGCTATGGCGGGAATGATGGACAGCTCCACCGCTGCGGTGCGGATGATATTCATAGTTGATTTACCCCTTCCGTTGTGAAAAATAATATTGGTATTATAACGCGCCATATCGTGTCTGGCAACGCATCCGGCGGATTGTTTACAATAAAGTTACAGTGTAAAGCCAAGGCCACTACATTTATTTAGATCCACGGGTCACCAAAAAGACTCGTGATCCAAGAGATAAAAATAATGAACGGAGTAATAATGATAGTTAAAAAGATTAAGAGAACATTGTTAAAAAATCCGCCTTTATTGTAAAGATATGCCGTAAAAGAATTAAGCCAATCATAAATTGGCCTGGAACCAGTATCCCCGACAGCGTCCGCTTCCGCAACGAACGCTTCCAGCTGTTCACTGTCGCTCTGCGCGCTAACGGTTAAGGACCCAAATCCACAAAACAGAGTGAGAACCAAAAGTACCGCTAAGATTTTTTTTGCAAGCATTTTCATAAGATGATAACCCTCTTTCTTATAGTGCTCAGAAACTAAAATCCAAGTTCAAATTGGTATTGTTATTATATCACCAATGTGTGTGATTTGCAAGGTTTTCCGAAGAAGAGTCCACAAAACGCCGGGGCTTGCCAATCCGGCGATTTTGTATTACAATATTCAGCAGTCATAAATTATCCCGTAGGGCGGTGGGTCTTGGAAAGCAAAGTTTATAAAATCAATATTAAGCGGATCAATCTGCTGCTGGGCGCCGCGGGGCTGGGCTGCATTCTGCTGGCCCTGGCTTGTTTTGCCCTGCTGCTCTCCCTGCGCGTGGATGGGCTTTGGGGCTGGTATGCCCACTATCAGGAGATTTTGCGGGAGGCGGAGGACTACATCCGCGCGATACGGCCGCGCTGGCTGTTCGCTGCCGCGATTCTCGCCGCGTTTACCTTTTGGAGCTTTGTTCCGCTGTTCTCGCTGACCACGCTCTGCCTGATGTCCGGCGTGATACTGCCCGTCTACATGGTTCTGCCTTTAAACGCCGTAGGCCTAAGCATCACGTTTTGCCTTCCGTACTGGAGGGGACACCGCTACGGTGTCGGCAAGGCCTGGCGTTTTATCCTCAAAAATACGCCGGCGCGCCGACTGCTGGAGCGCGACAGCGCGCGCAATCCCTGGCTGCTGCTCGCCCTGCGGCTGGTTCCCGGTTTCCCTGTCAACAGCGTCAGCCGCATTTACGGCGAGAAGCATTATCCGCCCCGGAATTATATCGCTTTGTCACTGTTCGGTTTCGCGCCGAGGCTGTTTTCCTCCACCTTTATCGGCAGCAACATGTTTGACCCGTTGTCCGCTGCCTTCCTCACGCCACTGATTCTCATTCTGCTCGTCTCCGGCCTGTCTCTGCTGTTTGTCAACACCATCTGGGCATTTATTGACAGCAGACATTAAATATATTTTTATAAAGGAATGGTTATTGATCATGCCGTCGATTCAAGAAGTAAAGCAACGTATTTTGAACGGAGATTTTGACCCGGCGCTGCGGCGCGTCTATATCACACAGGCCGCAACAGAACAGCAGCGGCCGCGCTACGCCCGCGTGCTGGACAGCTTCCTGGAGCTCTATGGGGAGCGGGAGGACCTTCATTTCTACAGCGCGCCGGGCCGGACGGAAATCGGCGGCAACCACACCGACCACAACCACGGGAAGGTTCTCGCGGCGAGCATCAATCTGGACGCGGTCGCCGCCGCCGCCCCCAACACCGACGCGATTGCCCGGGTTAAGTCCGAGGGCTACCAGATGGACGTGGTCAACCTGAACGAGCTGGGCGTCGTCCCGTCGGAGCGCGGCCACTCCGTGGCATTACTGCGCGGCATGTTGGCCGGCTTTAAAAACCGGGATTACCAAATCGGCGGTTTTGACGCGGCCACCGTCTCGGACGTGCTGGCGGGCTCGGGCCTGTCCTCCTCCGCCGCCTTCGAGGTGTTGCTGGGCACGGTTCTCAATCAGCTGTTCAACGGCGGCAAGGTGAGCGCCGTGGAGCTCGCACAGATCGCCCAGCAGGCGGAAAATGAATATTTCGGCAAGCCCTGCGGCCTGCTGGACCAAACCACCAGTGCGGTGGGCAGCTGCGTCACGATTGACTTCCGGAACCCGAAAGCGCCGGTCATCGAGCAGGTGACCTTCGACCTGAGTGCCTACGGCTACTCGCTGTGTATTGTGGATACGGGCGGCAATCATGCCGATCTGACCCACGAATACGCCGCCATCCCCCAGGAGATGAAGGCCGTCGCCGCGAAACTGGGCGCGGCCGTGCTGCGGGACGCAGACCGCTCCCGCTTCGAGGAAACTCTGCCCCTGCTGCGCGAAGCGCTGGGCGACCGGGCCGTACTGCGCGCCATACACTTTTTCGCGGAGAACGACCGGGTGGACCGGGAGGTGGCGGCCATCCGAGAGGGCCGTTTCCGGGATTTTCTGGAGGAGGTGATTGAAAGCGGCCACTCCTCCTACATGTACAACCAAAATATTTACGCCAGCGCGCTGCCCAACGAGCAGCCGGTCTCGATTGGCCTTGCGGTCAGCGAGGCGCTGCTGCGCGGGCGGGGCGCCTGGCGGGTGCACGGCGGCGGCTTCGCGGGCACGATGCAGGCCTTTGTGCCCGACGATTTGCTGGAGATCTACCGGAAGCGTATGGAATCCATCTTCGGTCAGCGGGCCTGTTATGTGTTGTCTATCCGCCCGCTCGGCGGCGTATTGGTTTTATAATCGTAGGGGCGGGCCTCGTGTCCGCCCGTCGGAGGTAAAAATGTCACAGATACAACAAATCGCGGATTTATTGCGCTCCCTCACGGAGGCGCCGGGCGTTTCCGGGCAGGAAAACGCGGCGGCAGCCGTCGCGGCACAAATCTTATCGCAATATATGCCCGTGCGCCGGGACGCGCTGGGCAATGTCATCGGCGAACAGGCCGGGCAGGGCCCGCACATCCTGCTGGACGCCCACACAGACCAGATCGGCATGGTAGTCACGGCCGTCGACGGGGACGGCTTTTTGAAGCTGGCCAGCGTCGGCGCCTCCGACGCGCGGGTGATGGCGGCCAGCGAAGTTACGGTCTGGGGCAAAGAGCCACTCTATGGGGTCATTACCTCCCTGCCGCCGCACCTCACGCGCCCGGAGGACAAAGGCAAGGCAAAAGACTTTACAGATCTGGCTGTCGACATCGGCTTCTCCAAAGAGCGGGCGGAGGCTTTGGTACAGCCGGGTGACCGCGTCAGCCTGCGCAGTTGCTTTCTGCCGTTGGCGGGTGACCGCGTTTCCGGCACAGCCTTCGACGACCGCGCCGGGGTTGCCGTCCTGCTGCGCTGTGTGGAACTTCTCCATGAGATCGATTATAAAGGGCGGCTGAGCGTCCTGTTTTCTGTGCAGGAGGAGATCGGCGGCAGCGGCGCGGCCACAGGCGGATTTGCCCTCGCTACAAGCGGTGACGCAGTCGACGAGGCGCTGGCGGTGGATGTCAGTTTCGCCTTTGCACCGGGGATTCCGAAAGAATCCTGCGGGGAACTGGGCAAGGGCCCGATGATCGGTTTCGCGCCGGTGCTGGACGCCGCAATCAGCCGGGCACTGGAAAACTGCGCAAAAGAGCGGGGTCTCCCCTACCAATTGGAGGTCATGGGCGGCAAAACCAGCACGAACGCCGACCTGCTCCAGATCGCGGGCAGGGGCATCCGCTCCGGCCTGCTTTCCGTCCCCCTGCGCAATATGCACACGGGCGTGGAGATCCTCGATTTGAAGGACCTTGAAAACACGGCGAAATTATTAGCTGTATATATTCAGGAGAAGGGTGCGAACCATGCGTGACAGCATTCTGGAACTCAGCGCCCTGCGGGGTATCTCCGGCCGGGAACACGCGGTGCGGGGCTACCTCATCCGGCAAATCGAGGGCATCGCGCCCTTCGAAATCGACGCCCTCGGGAACCTGCTGGTACACAAGAAGGGCCAACAGCGGCCCAAAAACAAAGTGATGCTGGCCGCCCACATGGACGAGGTCGGCATGTTGGTCAGCTACGTCACGGACGAGGGTTTGATAAAATTCAGCACCGTCGGCGGCATCAACACGGCGGTACTGGTCGGGAAAGCGGTCGAAATCGGCGAGGGGGCAGTCAAGGGCGTCATCGGCCTGAAGCCGGTCCACTTTCTGAACGCCGAGGAACGAAAAAAACTGCCGGAGCGCGAGAGCCTCACCATTGACATCGGCACGGAAAACCGGGAACAGGCGCTGGAATTGGCGCAAATCGGCGACGAAATCAATTTTTATTCGGAGGCCCTAGCCTTCGGCGAAGGCTATCTCAAGGGTCCCGCCCTGGACGACCGGGCCGGCTGCGCGGTGCTGCTGGAATTGATACGCTCTGATTTACCTTATGATCTCGATTTCGCCTTTACTGTGCAGGAGGAGGTCGGCGCCCGCGGAGCTGCGGTTGCGGCCTTCGGCCTCGCGCCGGACTACGCCATTGTGGTGGAGACGACGACGGCGGCGGATCTGCCCGGCATAGAGGCGGAAAAACGCGTCTGCCTGCTGGGCCGGGGCGCGGCGGTTCCCTTTATGGACTTGGGCACGGTCTACGACCGGGACTTGTACCGCCGGGCGCTCGCGCTGGCGGCGGAACGGGGCATCGCGGCACAGCCCAAGACGCAGGTCGCGGGCGGAACCGACGCGGGCACAATACACAAGAGCCGCGCGGGCGTGAAGACCCTCACAGTCTCCATCCCATGCCGCTACCTGCACTCTCCTTCCTGCGTGATTCGGGAATCGGACGCCGAGAGTGTCCTCCAGCTGGTCAAGGCCCTGGCGGAGGAATTCGCGGGGGTTGGTGGCTAAAATGCAACAACCATTTTTTCAATTTGACAATAAAATTCAAGCCGCCGCGGAACGGGCCATGGCTCTCACGCGGGAGCAGTTCCAAGTAATCGAGCAAATCACGGAGCGCAACCAGCGGAAAGTGCTCTCCGCCTTCATCCAGAACGGCGTGAGCGAAAGCCACTTCATCGAAACGACGGGTTACGGCTACGGGGACCGGGGCAGGGACACACTGGATAAAGTCTTTGCGGACGCTTTCGGCGCGGAGGACGCGTTGGTGCGCCACAGCTTTGCCTCCGGCACCCACACGCTGACGGTCGCTCTGTTCGGCCTGCTCCGCCCGGGAAACACGATGCTCTGCGTCACGGGTTTGCCCTATGACACCCTTTTGCCCGTCATCGGCCTGCGGCCCGGCGGCGAGGGGACGCTTCAAGATTTCGGCATCCGCTACCGGCAGGTGGATTTGGACGGCTCTGGCTTACCAGACCTGAACGCCATCCGGCGGGCGCTGATTGAAGAACAGCCGAAGCTCGTCTATATTCAGCGCTCCAGGGGCTATACCCTGCGCCCCAGCTTATCTGTGAAAACAATCGGCGAGATTGTGGCGCTGGTACGGGCCCACAGCGGGGCCATCGTGCTGGTGGACAACTGCTACGGCGAATTCGCCGAGACCCTGGAACCGCCGGACGTTGGCGCGGATTTGATCGCGGGCTCCCTGATCAAAAATCCGGGCGGCGCCATCGCGAAAAACGGCGGCTACCTCGCCGGGAAGCGGGATTTGATTGAGCGCTGTGCCCAGCGATTGACATCTCCAGGTCTGGGCCGGGAAATCGGCGCGAGCCTGGGGCAGAACCGGGGGTTGTTTCTCGGCCTGTTCAACGCGCCCCACGTGGTGGGGGAAGCCCTCAAGACGGCGGTGTTCGCCTCGGCCCTGTTTTCGGGCTTCGGCTTCGCGGTCTCGCCGGCGTACAACGAGGCGCGGGGAGACATCATTCAGTCCGTCGCCTTCGGCAACGCGGAGGCCCTGCTGGCCTTCTGCCGCGGACTGCAGTCCGGCGCGCCGGTGGACGCCTTTGTCTCCCCGGAGCCATGGGATATGCCGGGCTACGGCGACAAGGTGGTCATGGCGGCCGGCGCATTCACCATGGGCTCCTCCATTGAGCTCTCGGCGGACGCGCCCCTGCGCGAGCCTTACGCCGCCTGGATGCAGGGTGGCATCCACTTCCACAGCGCGAAGGTGGCGGTGATGCTGGCGGCGCAGAAATTAGTTGAGAGTGGAGAGTTGAGAATGGAGAGTTAAGAGTAATCTATTGGGTTGGCGGCCCTATCCACCCGCGAAATCATGATAAAAGGAGTTTTTACAGATGAAGACATATGGCAAAATAATTATCGCAGTCATTTTAATTTTTGCTTTTCTAAGCGGCTGTACCCACAGCCGTAAGCCTGAAGACGAAATCTTTACGGCAACGGTTGGCTATGGCCAAAATGAAGTGCGGACCAGCAGCATGGAATTATTGGAAAAATTTAAGTTGGACCGCCCTGATATGAAAAAAATCGAAAAGGGGGACGATGTGGGCTATTTGATCGGAAGTGGTATCAAAGAAAAAATAACAACCTATTGGGGCTTCGGCCCGCATTATAAAGCGACCAGCGCTACAGTGATTGATACTGCGGACAATGTTTTTATTGGGCGCATTAAAGATGATTATCTCTCTACAGCGTCTAAAATGACGACGCCATTAAAAGGCATATCCTTTAGTGGAACTGTGGGATTAATAGGAACAGACCTATATACCCAAAGCAAAACAAATTTTCACTATCAAGATGTAGCGGAACTTACCTTTACGAATCAAGAACCCATGAACGATCAGGGGGTTGCAATTAGTTGGATGCTTACATTTACCGCAAACGTAAAATTGGTGGAAGTAGTATATGAAAAGAGTGCTTCCATATTTGGCCTATATAAAAAGGTGGGTACATATAAGCAGTATGTTTATCTTTATCCCGATACAGAGTTCTATGTTATAAAAACTTATGTGGCGGCATTTTCGCCGGCACCGATTTTATTCAAAGACATGAATGGCGAAACCCAAAATATCATCTATATCAAAAAACAAGACCCTGCGCCGAAAGACCACATCCCAACAGAAATATTGCTTACTGATACAACCTATAATCTTACGGTGTTTAATGATACAATAAATACCAAGTAGAGTCTTCTACTCTATTTGGGTTGATAAGAATTATATTATTTGTGAAGGGATGGTTAAAATGACAGGGAGAGATTGGCTGGCCCTGCTGAGCGGCAGCGACATCCGGGGCTTCGGCCTGGGAGACCCCGAAAACCCGCTCTACCTGAGCGACACGGTGGTGAAGCGTTCGACTGAGGCCTTTTTAGATTGGCTCGCGGAACGGACGAGCATTCCGGCGGGAGAATTGCGGGTATCCGTCGGCCACGACCCGCGTCTCTCCGCGCCGAGGATGAAGGAGGTGGTCCTTACGGTCCTGCGCGGCCGGGGCGTACAGGCGTTTGACTGCGGCCTCTGCACCACTCCCGCCATGTTCATGACGACGCTGGACCTCAACTGCGACGGTGCGATTCAGCTTACGGCCAGCCATCATCCGGCGGAGTACAACGGTCTAAAATTTTTCACGAAAGACGGCGGCCTGACCGGCACGGAGGTCAAGACATTGCTGGAAATGGCCGCAAGCGGGGCGGACGTCACCTACAAAGGAGAAACTCTTTCTGCCGTTACATATGTCTTTTATATGGAGCAATACGCCGCGCGGCTGCGCAACATGATTTGTGAGGGACTCGGCAAGCGGCGGGAGGAGCAGCCCCTGCGCGGGGTGAAAATCGCCGTGGTGGCGGGCAACGGCGCGGGCGGCTTTTTCGCCAGCGATGTGTTGGCCCCCCTTGGCGCGGACGTTTCCAGCAGCCTATACCTGGAGCCGGATGGCAGCTTCCCCCACTTTGTGCCCAACCCGGAAAAACCGCAGATGCTGCAGGCGGGCTGCACGGCGGTGAAGGACACCGGGGCCGACCTGGGCATCCTCTTCGACACGGACGTGGACCGGGTCGGCTGCATCGGCCGGGGCGGAGTACCGCTCAACCGCAACCGTTTGATCGCCCTCTGCGCGGCCATCGTACTGGAGGACTGCCCAGGCGGCACCATCGTGACGGACAGCGTCACCTCGGACGGCCTGACACGCTTTATCTCCGATTTGGGCGGCAGGCACCTGCGCTACAAGCGGGGTTACCAGCATGTCATCGGCAAGCAAAAGGAACTGGAGGCGACGGGCATCCCCGCACCGCTGGGCATGGAGACCTCCGGCCACGCGGCCTTCCGGGACAACTATTTCCTGGACGACGGCGCCTGCCTTGCCACCCGGCTGATTATCCAAATGGCAAAGCTGGCGGAGCGGGGCCAGACCCTGGAGGGCCTGATCGTGGACCTGCCCGAGGCGTTGGAAACGGCGGAACTGCGCCTGAAAATCCGGCACCCGGAATTTGGGGTCCAGGGCGAGCGTTTCATAGTGGCCATCCAGGCCCACGCGGCAAAAACCGAGGGCTGGCGGCCCGCCGATATGAATTATGACGGCATCCGCATCAACGCGGACGCGGCGCGGGGGGACGGCTGGTTCCTCGCGCGGCTGAGTGTGCACGACCCGATTGTCGTGCTCAACCTGGAGAGCATGGCGGCCGGCGGCGTCAAAAAAATGGCGGAAGAGATTTTAAACGCAGTGCGGGGCGTAGAATCCATTGACCGCACGGCACTGGAAGAATTTGTGAGGGCGTAGGGGCGGGTCTCATGTCCGCCCGGATTCCCGATACATTTATAAAGGGCGGACACGAGGCCCGCCCCTACAGGATGACCCATTATTTTTAAGAAAGCACGGACATACTGAATGAAATCAAAAAACAAAGCCTTGCTCGCGGACTTTGGTATGCTCGCCGCCGCCCTGGTTTGGGGCGCGGCCTTCGTGGTAGTGAAGAATTCCCTGGCCAACATTTCGCCCCACTGGCTGCTGGCCTACCGCTTTGCCATCGGGGCGGCGGCCATGGTGCTCTGCTTTTTCCCCCGGCTGAAAAAGCTCGACCTGCGCACGGCAGCCGCGGGCATCTTCGCGGGCATCTTTGTCTACCTGGGATTTTTGGCGCAGACCGTTGGGGTGCAATACACCACGGCGAGCAAAAACGCCATCCTGACTGCCACCTATGTGGTCTTCACGCCCTTTGTCTACTGGGTAATTCGCCGGAAAAAGCCCCGGCTGGCGCATCTGTTTTCCGCGCTGCTCTGTTTTTCCGGCGTTGTGCTGCTGATGTACCGCCCGAACCTGGGGCTCACGGAGCTCAACAAAGGGGATTTATACACGATCCTCTGCGGATTTTTCTACGCGATCCAGATCGCTTACCTGGGCATCGCCTCCAAAAAACACGACGCCATCCTGCTCGCGGTGATGCAGATCGTGACCTGCTGTGTACTGAGCGTCGCGGTGGCGTTTTCATTGGATACCCTGCCGAGCAGCCTGCCGCCAAGGGAAACCCTCTATTCCATGCTGTATCTGGGCCTGTGCAGCACCTTCTTTGCCTACCTGATGCAAACCGTCGGGCAGAAGTACACCCTGCCCTCCCACGCCTCCATCATCCTGAGCCTGGAGTGCCTGTTCGGCTGCGTTTTCTCCGTCATCGCGTTCAAAGATGTGTTCACGCCGATCATGTGGGTCGGCGCAGCCTTGACTTTCAGCGCCGTAGTGATCAGCGAACGGTCGGAATAGAGGCAAGAAGCAAGAATATATGCAGACACCCCATCATATGCATTAGTGATATGCCTATGATGGGGTGGTTTTATGGCACATAGGAGAAAATCCGGAGCGGAGGATCCAAAGGGCGCGCGGGCACTGCTGAAAAGTCTGGCACTTGGCTCCGCCGCCGGTACGCTGCTCTTTTTTTTGCTGCTTAGCGCCCTGAGCCTGCTGGTGCTGCGGACAGGGCTGTCCCAGAAGGCGCTGCCCTATCTCGGTATCGCGGCGGCGGCCCTCTCCGCCCTCTGCGCGGGGTTTATCGGCGTACGCGGCATCGGCAAGAACGGCCTGGTCATGGGGGTCTGCGCCGTGCTGCCGGAATTGCTGGTCCTGCTGCTGACCGTCCTGTTCACGAGCGCCGCCCTGGGGCTCATGACTGTAGTCATGGCGGCGGCTATGCTGGCGGCCTCCGCCGGGGGCGGGGTGCTGGCGGTGAATACGCGGTGATTACGGCGCTAACTCGTCCCAAAATTTCAGCACAGCCTGCTTGACAAATTCCATATCCACATCTTTATCTTTTATAGAAAGCCACAACAATGTCTTCTCGCGCCGTAGGAACAGTTCCATTGTATATGGACATGGCATTGGGGCGACGATCGCCATACCTTCGTCCGCTCCCCACAACGCCGCCTCCACGGGCGTGAAATAGTTTATCTTTGTCTGAGGATCGACCCAGGTCATTCTTTCTTCTTCTTGTTTACTATAATGGCGATATAATCTGCCTGTCAGTGTTTTGCTGACAGAGCGGAACACGACCGTTCTAACAGATGAACTGACAAGATTTTCGTCATCCTCCATTTCAATTATACTATAAGTATTATAGCTGTTATAATATTGGAGCGGCACAAGGATGCTGCTTTCATTCCTCCAGGGTTTGTCCCAATCAACCCCTGTGCCTTGCAGTGTAATTATCGGTTGTTCGTCTACATCTTGCAGTTCTTCCCACCTCTGCGTTGCCCTATCCTGCACAAAAGTAAAAGCATGGATTTATTATAGCAAACATGGGGTGTTCGGGCAATAGATACAACGGATACAATCAAAAGTTGTCCGAACAATGGGGTACACT
>Ga0123353_10004415_pt1 | contig 18115 bp, 14 predicted proteins | sample TergutLab28metaG_3_FD_92763 | JGI IMG/M metagenome (GOLD analysis project Ga0123353, IMG submission 92763) | Labiotermes labralis P3 segment gut microbial communities from Petit-Saut dam, French Guiana - Lab288 P3 | ecosystem: Host-associated > Arthropoda: Insects > Digestive system > Gut ... | reverse complement strand
GGATATCCCCTTTACTCAGGTGGTCAACTACAACTACTTTGAAGGATGGCGTTTGGGCATGGGGCTTTACACAAACCGGCGCCTATTTCCCCATTTTTCGGTAGGGGGATATGCTCGGTACGGGCTAAAAGATCAAAAGATGAAGTATGGCGCATCGCTCTCGTACCTTCCAAAAAAAGATTGGGATACCGAATGTAAGGTTTGGTTTCAAAACGATTTGGCCGGCTTGTCGTACAGTCAGGAGGCGGGCATTTCGGGAAACGGGCGGCTGAATGATTTCTACCTTGGCTTGCAATACAAAGTGCAGCAATTTGCACCCATATTTGACTATTCCTTTGGAGAGGTGAGGTATGATTATGATAATAGATTGTATAACAATGAATTAGAACTTCAATTGCGTTACACGCCCCGTGAACAACGCGCCAAAGTGTTTCGGCGTACCTTCTCTACCCGTTCCGACTATCCGATTCTCTATCTGAGAGTTGCTGCTGGCGTGCCGGGTGTGTTCAAAAGTGAATACCGATACCAACGTGCGGAACTTGGTGTGGAGTTTAATCGTTTTTTTCGTAACTTTGGACGCACAAACTTTTCGGTATGGGGTGGAATGGTAAGCAGTAATATCCCTGTAATGATGCTTTTTAACCAATCGTATCTTTATAGATCCATCTTTTATGGCGAAGAGTCAAAGCGTAAATTTAATGTAATTGTAAATCAGATGTATGCCTCCAATCAATACCTAAATGGATTTATCTATCACGATTTTGGCTCGTTGCTTTATAAGATGAAATCGAAGCTCTTTGCCCCCCGGATTGCCCTTGCCCAATCGGCCGGTTGGTCATGGCTTGCAGATGCGTCCGAGCATGGCGGGGCGCTTTTAAGTGATATGCAGAAGGGCTACTTTGAGAGCGGGATTGTGGTAGAAGATATTTTACGTTTAAACTACCTAAATCTCTTTTACTTCGGATTTGGAGGCGCTCTCTATGGAGCCTACGGCCGGAGCGTAGAGACCCCTTTTGCGCAAACGCTTACCACGATGATTCGCCTTTCCGTATCGTTTTAATATTAAATAAGATGAATGAAACAGGATTAAAAAACAGGGAGCGATCGGAGGTCGGGAAGTTGTGGAGAAAGTCTTCATGGATGAGTTATTCGTTAGAAAAAGGGGAGACGGATTTGGGAGAAGGTGTGCAAGGTATTGCCATTCTAATCCTTCTAAGAGGCGCTATTCACTTCGACGCTACAGCAGACGAGGAACCCTTTACCCTGCGGGCGCAAGAGGTTTGCCTCCTCTCCACCACGTCGCCCTACAAGGCAATGGTAGAGGAAGATGCTCATTTGCTGATGTGTCTGTTTATTACAGATATTTTTCCTTTTGATCGGGAAATGTTGGCCACGCTGCGTCCCTTTTACCGAAGAGGGAGCAATGCCCGTATCGTCTTGAAAATGAATGAAACGATAGGAGCGTTTTCTCAATTGATGGACAATTATATAGAAAAAGGGTTGGAGAGCGACCCGTTGTTTGAGATCAAACGTCAGGAACTGTTTCTGTTGCTCTTTGCCACCTACTCCGCGAAGGAGTTAGCGCTCTTCTTCTGTCCAATCATTGGCGAAGGGATTCAGTTCAAGGAGTTTGTAATGGGTAACTACATCAAAGCAAAAAATGTGCAACATCTTGCCCAGATGGCCAACAACTCCACATCCGGTTTCATCAAAAAGTTTAACAGGCACTTTAAGGAGTCTCCATACCGGTGGATGCTCCGCCACAAAGCCAAAGTGATTCTCGAAGATGTCCGCTCTTCTCAAACCACGCTCAAGGAGATTGCATTCAAGTATAACTTCTCTGACTATCAACACTTTGTTGGCTTTTGCAAGATGCAGTACGGGGTCACCCCGTCGAAACTTAGGTTCCGGGTACCGTGATTTGACCCGGACAACGAGTGTCTTATTTCAACTTTGCAATAACAACCACCGGATTATCGGTACTATTCAATTGGGACAATTTTTGAAGGTGATCAGGTAACTCTTTTGCTTTTTGAGGATTGTTTTCAAACCATTCCGCTATATCAACTGCTTCAATGTAAGAAACCATCTCGTTCTGTTTCTCATTGAGAAACCACGAAGACAACTGTATCGCCCCAAAATGGTCAATGTCGTTTACGATCCGTCTTTTGCGATTCCTGTCAACATCGGCAATCTTAGCTATCTTGCTGTTTTTGTCATAATATCCAAAAAAAGAGTCAGGAAGTTGGTCTGATGGTGCAGAATTTTTCCTGTGCCGAAAATCAAAAAACAGAAAGCGATCAGTTTCCGCAATGTTATTAATCCAAAAATATTGATTAATAAGAAAATCTTGTAGTGGAGGTGGGCCGAATAACATATTTTGCTTTTCGTAAGGAGGTAAATATTTTCCCATATTTATGTGAAAATGAGGAATCAATGCATCTTTTGTGACATGGTAAATAGTATCCACACAGATTTCAAAAAAAAAGGTATGCCCACCGTGGTGATAAAACATAGGACCAATTTGACTCAGCATTCCCCGCTGTGCAATGAAACTCTTGAAATGGTCAAAAGTTTTGAACACATCTCCATATTCATCGGAAATCAGCAGACGTTCTTTTGCCTCCCCGAAGGCATTCATATTGTAATATACTATGCTATTATGATCAAGAAAGGTATTCCCTGTTAACCGCCCACTTCTTGGATTTTCCGTTTCAGGTTTTAAAATAGTACGGATCAATTTTCCATTCAGGTCGTATTCAAGCAAATGCTTATCTTTATGGGCAGTAACATTTTGCGTTTCGCTGTAAAATTCTCCTGTGAAAGTATATTCCCCGGGACCGTTTCCGTATCGGCCGATTTCCCGGATAAACGCACCTGTTTGCCTGTCAAAAACATAAATCTGACGATAGGCAATACAAATTAAATAGCTACCGCTTGAAAAAACTTTCAGATTCTTGTCTATTGGTTTTGACGACTCAAGTACAGAATATTCTATTCGTTCCACAAAATCACTAAGAAACATCTCCTGTGCTTTGATAAACGCTTGTTCAACGTCAATGGTAGGCAAATGTTCAACCTTGTCAGTACAACTTGGAAGAAAAAAAACGGCAATAACTGCAAAATGTTTCAGATGTTTCATTGCATTACAAGCAATAACTATTCCGCCTCCTTTCAAGCGGGTTGGTTAAACAACAGGGTTAATTTCGGCATTTAAGACGGTACCGTGACATTTCCAACATTTAGTTATAACAACAAAAACCAACTTAATGGTATTTGAATACAATCTCCTGTAAGATTAGGTGATGTTATCCCGTTTGATATAAGCACTCCATAGCGATAATTTACATTTGATAGCTTTATCTGTCTTGTGGTTGTTTTTCTTGTTCCCATTTCAAGTAAAATCGGCTTCTCTCTTGTTTCTATTACAAAATCAGGATTGGCTTCATTGCTACCTGTAGTGTATGAAATGACGCCATCTGTCAAAACTCTTCTAAGATACATTACGATAATATCTTCCATTAACTTACTTCTAAATTGGTCAGGCAAATTTTGTCCGTATAATGTTGATAGTAACGCCCTTCGTAAAGATGGTGACATAAAAAATGCTTTCTTGTTTTTTAAAATTTTAGTATCTAAACCACCATAAGGGAGTAACACATTCAAAAGTTCTGCTTTGGCTAAAATGTCAATTAACTCATTAATGTCATTGTGTTTTATGCCAATGATACCCGATAATTTTTCAGGATTAATTTCGTCTGAACCGGCAAGTCGTAATATAAGCTGTTCTATTTTTGTGAAATCAGTAAAAGTTGGTTTGAATTTTGGAATATCTTCATAAATAACACGGTTAATCAAGTCAAGAATACCGCTATTAATGCTTAATTTGTCTTTGAAAAAAAGGAAGTTGGGAATGTTATAATAACTGATGTAATCTTGCAAAATATCAAGTAACTGAAGATTCATTCCTGAATCTATTTTATCAAAATACAGGGTTACACTATTTTCAACAGATTTAATTCTTGCAAATGCTTCCTGTGGCGTTTCGCTATAACAAATGGCTTCTTTTAGTGTATCTGACAGCTCTTTTTCCGGGGTAATCATTTTACCGTTTTCCAAGAAAGATTTTGCCGAAACAAATTCTGTAAAATTGAATGGATAAGTTTTTTTAATGCTTGATCTTCTCGCTAAATCAGCCGTACTGTTTAATAATAACGCCGAAGAACCTGTACAAAGGATAAACGCATATCGTGCTTCATCATACAAAATTTTCAAGGTTTTACTCCAATCATCATCATCATGAACTTCATCAAAAAGCAAAGCAATTGGTTTGGAAAGTTCATAAAATCTTTTCTTTAGGATATGCTTTTGAAACTCTACTAATGCGATATACAGGTCAATACCTAATTTTTTCAGTGTGTTTACGTTGAAAAAAAATATGTCAGTATGATGATTTTGATAGATATAGTTGGCCGTTTGCCACAATAGCGTTGTTTTTCCAACACCTCTAAGCCCCGCTAAACTAATAAACCGCGGTTCGTAGCCTGCCTTAAAAAAATCTGCCGCATATTTTTGCAAATTATCATATACCAACCGAGGAGGATAACGAAGTTTTGCAATAGGATGCGTCAAATTGCTTTCTATTTCCGGTTTTGTTACGACCGTGTTTTCTAAGTAATTTTTTAAGATGTCAGCCATTTTATTAGTTTTTTCTTACCAAATTTGGTACAAAAGTGGTGCCTACTCGTAGTCTAATCCCCAGTCAATCCCTTTCTTTGTGGCCGGAACGCCCTCTTTGATCCATATTGGGGCGGGGGCTCCTTTGAGGAAGTGGTCGAAGAATTGGGCTAAGCGAATGGAGAGGTCTTTGCGGTTTTTGCGCTCTACGAGGTTGTGGTCTTCGTCGTTGTATTGGAGCATCCATACCGGTTTGCCGAGGCGGCGAAGTGCGGTAAAGTACTCAATGCCTTGATACCATGGGACGGCGCCGTCTTTATCGTTGTGCATGATGAGGAGCGGGGTGGTTACGTTTTGGGCGTGGAAGATGGGGGAGTTTTCGATGTAGAGGTCAAAGCCATCCCAGAGGTTTTTGCCGATTCGGCTTTGGGTACATTCGTATTGGAATTGACGCACCAAACCGGTACCCCACCTGATGCCTCCATAAGCGCTGGTCATGTTGGAGACGGGGGCGCCTGCTCCGGCGGCTTTAAAGCGGTTGGTTTGGGTAACCATATAGGAGACTTGGTATCCGCCCCAGCTTTGTCCCTGAATGGCCATGTTTTGTTCATCCACCCATGGGTTTTTGCAGAGCATATCCACACCGGGCATGATGCAGTTCATGGCGCTTTGGCCCGGGTGCCCTATTGTGTAGTGGATGTCGGGGGTGAAAACTAAATATCCGTTGCTTACAAAGTAGCTGATGTTGATGGTGGAAGCGCTTGGTGCGGGCGCTTTGTAGGTAAAGAGGCCGTCTGAAACCTTTTCGTAGAAGTAGAGGAGCATGGGGTACTTCTTGTTGGGATCAAAGTCTTCGGGTTTGTAGAGAATGCCGGCGCAGGGGATGTTGTTGGTGCTTGTCCAGTGAACCAATTCGGCAGTGCCCCAGATATACTCCTTTTGCTGGGGATTGATGTCGCTTAACCGAACTTGGCTCTTGAACTTGTCGCGGGTCACCCAACGGTTTGGCGATTCGATAAAGTTGCTCTTGGAAAAGGTGAACACCTTTCCATCTTTGGAGCGTTGCAATTGCTGGTAGGAGAATTCGTCGAGTATCAGTTTCTGCATCGGAGTTTTCCGTTTTCCCTGCTCTTTAAAGTAGAATCCCCCATACTTATTTATGTTGTCAAAAGCGGTAAAGAAGAGCGTTTCGTTGGGCTGGATAGGCTCAGTAGGGATAACCATTCGGCCTGCTGCTGCCGAGGGTGTGTCGAGACGCAGCAAACGGAAGGTGTATTGTGCGCTTCTGCCCTCACCGTCGGTGAGCATGACAGGCGCCTTGATTCCGGAGGGGTCAACCTCCCAAATGTCATATTGGTCATAGACTAAGAAAGAAGTGCCTCCTTCACGCCATCCGCAACTGCCGTATGAGCTGGGCAGGCAGGGGGAGTCGTGTGATTCGTTATGGAAAGCAACACCAATCGCGCTTGTAAGGTTACGGGTGGTTCCGGTGGCCACTTCGTAGCTGAACCATGCTAAGGCTTCTTTGTTGTACCAGCACAGATAGTTGCCTTGAGGAGAGGCGCTAAAGCCGGAGAGATTGACTGCGGTAAGCACTTTCTTGGCGCTTCCATCTTTAATGTTAATCAGGTAGAGATCAGAAGGCGCATCGGAGTCCCACTGACTTTGGATCAGGTAGGGCTTGCTGGTAGAGGAAAAACCCCATTCGGAACTCCACTCGTTGGGTATATTCACGCCGGGGTATTGGGGGGTGGCCAATTGAATCAACCCCTTTTGAGGATTTTGAATCTCTATATAGGAGAGGTATGAAGTACGCAGCTCCTGTTGCAGTCGATTAAGTTGTACCGTTGGGATATAGTCGTCTAAATAGTGCCAAATATCGAGTTTTGCCGTTTCAAAGTCAACCAAAGTGGTGTCCTTTTCCAACGGTTTGGGGGCAATGCCAAAGAAGAGACGGGTGCCCTCCTTATTGAGGGATAGAGTGTGGTTTTGGCTGATTATCCATTCGTTGGGTAGTCCTTTACTCTGAGCATCGACCACAAGGTTGGCCTGTGAATCTCCTTTCTTAAAATAGTAGATGTTGATGAGTTTTTCGGCAGCCTTAGCGGTGTCGGTGTTGGCATAAAATGCATAAAAATTATCCTCTGTGTCTGAAACGGGGAGATGGAATCGCGCTTTGCGGGGGCCGGTGAGGAGCGCCTGCTCCCTTTTGGTGACCAAGTCGTAGATGTAGAGCCCATCCAACAGGTTGCTGCTGTCTTTGGAGTTGAGTTTGCGTACAAAAAAGAGTTGGGTGCCGTCCTTGACAAAGCTGTAGTCGCCCACATATTTGAGGGTGTCCACTCTTCCGGTGGCAAAGTAGTGAAGCATCAGGTTGGTTCCCTCTCCACGCTCTCTGCGGGGCGCACGTTTGCCTCCGGTGGTGTCGGCAGGCGCTTCTGACTTAAAGGCCACAGCCAAATTTCCCTCCTGAGCCATTTTGAAAGCGGAGACAAAGGGGTATTTGGTCAGGTTCGATTGCCCAAGAGTCCAAATACATAGTGAATCCTTAGGCATATCTTCGCTCTTCTTCTTGGCGATTTTGGCCTGGCGGGTTTCGGCAAAGAAAGGAGAAATACCGCACGCAGCGTACTTGTTGTCAAAGGTGGTGGAGGGCGATTTACCGCGGTCAATGGTAAAAGAGGCGCCATTCAGGAGGTTACTTTGTACCAAGTAGCCATCACCGGCTTGAGCCGATACCGTATAAAGGGTAAACTTTCCGTCCGTGCTCATCCTGGCGGAGCCTAATGAGTTCCATGTATCATAAACCGAGTGGTCTAAAGGTTTTTTTTGCGCTGAAAGCGAAGCAAGTATAAGCAGCGCAACAGAGAGGGTGAAGAATTTTTTCATTGTGATTTTAATATTAAATACGTTTTTTCGCAACAAAAGTAAGCAAAAGTATGGGAAAACATTCATTTTTGTAAATTTTTGACAAAAAAAGAGAGAGAACCCGCTCGGATTCCCTCTCATATTACTGCCATCTTCCTGATTTTCAATTTGTCGGGGCGAGACGACTCGAACGTCCGACCCTGTCTTCATCTCAAATTTCGAATAATGTTTTTGAATCAGGGAAACGTTTATTGCTTCCGAAATGGGAAATCACCAAACATTTCGAAGTACACTGCTTCTCCTAAAAAAGTAACGCGCAATATAGATGCTGTACTATTTAGCACAGCATCATATAATTGATAATAAGGTCCAATGGCGAAGTCCTTAAACTCAATCCTACTGTTATTCCAAGAATATGTTCCGGAAGAAGATGGATAAAACTCGAGATAATTTGGATAAGTAGAAGTTAATGTGCAATGTTGCCCATCAATAAAGTCAAGAACAAGAGAACCAGTCTCTCCTTTCATTTTCCAAGAAGTCCCACTCATGTCTGGCGTTTCCATCGCGTCATAAGGCGTGCACGCTGCAAGCACCACAAATACAGGTAATAAGAAAATTAATTTTTTCATCATGTGTTTAGTTTTGAAGTTATTAAATTGAGTTAAAGTCATTTATCTAAACATTAAGGTACATCCGTGTCGATAATTTCGCTCTCAATAATTTCGCTAATTTCGTTGTCAGAAATTGCATTTTTTTCACCTTTGTCGTAAATGGAAATCAGATAGACTGTTTCGTGACCAGTTTTAAGAAAGGTTATTACTCTTGCGCCCCCTCTTTTTCCTTTGCCTTTGGAAGCTATGCCAATACGGACTTTATAAATATTGTTTCCGAGATGAACTCCGAGTTCTGGATTTTTTTCCAACTCTTTTATGAGTTCCCTATACTCGTTTTTCAAGGAAACATATTTATTGGAAAGGCGTTTCATTTCGCGGTCGAAATGCGGAACGGTTTTTACGGTATGTAGCATTCGGCTATAATTCGTTTAAAAGTTCATAAGCCGAGCGACCTACAAGTTTCCCCTCTCGTACAAGTTTTAATTCTTTGGCTGCCTGTTTGAGGTTGTCCATGATTTCCTCTCGCGTATCGCCAATGGTATTTTCATGCTCCACATCTACAAAATCGAAATTTTGTAATAGTTCCATTAAGAAATCATATTTGCGCGGCAAAACGTTTAATACAACACGTTGTCGGCTTTTTATTCTGTCTATAGTTGCTGTATTCATGGTCTTGATGATGCAAAGTGGGCATCTTCCTGATTTTCAATTTGTCGGGGCGAGACGACTCGAACGTCCGACCCCTTGCACCCCATGCAAGTGCGCTAGCCAACTGCGCCACGCCCCGATTGTTTTGAGGGTGCAAAGTTAGGCATGTTTTTTGAATTGCAAAATAATCGTAAAAAAACGTTACCTTTGTGCGCTCAAATCGTCAAAGTTTTCAAACAGAAATTTAGTATAACAGATTATCACTTTATGAAAGAACGAATTAAATGCCTTATCATTGGAAGTGGTCCTGCGGGATACACTGCAGCAATTTACACTTCAAGGGCGGGTCTGAATCCGGTTGTTTATGAGGGTATTCAACCCGGTGGTCAATTGACCATCACCACTGAAATCGAAAATTTTCCCGGTTATCCGCATGGAGTTACAGGGAGTGAGATGATGGATCAGCTTAAGGCGCAGGCAATGCGTTTTGGCGCTGAGGTACGGTTTGGCATTGTGACCAAGAGCGATCTGGGGGTCTATCCTTTTTTGATAACGGTTGATGATTCAATTGAAATTGAGGCGGATAGCGTGATTATTGCTACCGGCGCCACGGCGCGTTATCTGGGGCTTCCTTCGGAGGAGGCGTTTAAAGGACAGGGCGTATCGGCATGCGCTACTTGCGACGGTTTTTTCTACAGAGGAAAGGATGTGGCGGTGGTTGGCGGGGGAGATACGGCTTGCGAGGAGGCGCTCTATTTGGCGGGGCTATGCAACAAGGTCTATATGATTGTGCGCAGGAATGTGTTGCGTGCCTCTCAGGCGATGCAGGATCGGGTGAAGACGACTCCGAATATTGAGGTTCTGTGGGGGTGCAATACCCGTGAAGTGTTGGGCGATATGAGTGGCGTAACGGGTGTGCGCGTGGTGCACAGCAGTGGTGTAGAGCGGGATGTCCCGATTCACGGCTTCTTCCTTGCCATTGGCCATCATCCCAATTCCGAGGTATTTGCTCCGTGGGTAAAGACCAACGAAGAGGGCTACATTACCACAGAAGGAAAGAGTTCCAAAACCAACGTAACGGGCGTGTTTGCCGCAGGAGATGTACAAGATCCCAACTACCGTCAGGCGATCACTGCAGCCGGATCGGGATGTATGGCGGGCATTGACGCTGAGCGCTTTTTGAGTGAACTGAACAGCCAAAAACAGTAGAGGGATTACGATGAACCATTACATTATTTACACACTCCTGTTGGCGTTTTTGACAGGTTGCGTAGGTCAATATGAGTCGCTCTTAAATGGCCCCGACGCCGAGCTTAAATATGCCAAAGCAATGGAATATTATGAGGCCAAGAAGTTTAACCGTGCAAAAGATCTTTTTGAGAGAATTATGCCGGTCTATCGTGGCACTCCAAGGGATGATACCGTTCAATACTATTTGGGGTTGAGTCAATACTATTTTGGAGAGTTTATGGAGGCGGAGGTCACCTTTTACCATTTTGCCCAAATCTTTCCGCGCAGTCCCTTTGCCGAAAAGGCGCGTTTTTTGCGGATCGACTGTCTGATGGACATGACCTTTCGCTGGGAACTTGACCAATTGCCCACCCACAGAGCCATATCCGTTATCAATGAATTTCTCTACGACTATCCCACCTCTACATATTCCGACAAATGTAAAGAAATTTTGAATGAATTGAATGAGCGGTTGGAGCGAAAAAGTTTCGAAGCGGCTAAACTCTACTATAAGATTGAAGATTACCGCGCTGCAGCCCACGCGCTAAAAAACGTGTTGCGCGATAATCCCGAAAACCGCTATCGGGAAGAGATTATGTACCTCATTGTTGCTTCCAACTATAAGTATGCCGTAAACAGCGTGGTATATCGCCAACGGGAGCGTTTTATCAACGTGATTGACGAATACTACAATTTCATCACCGAATACTCCGAATCGAAATATGCCAACGAATTGAGCACCATGTTCAAACGAGCACAACGCGCCACTGGCAAAAAGCAGGAAGAGAGAATTGAGAATTAATAATTAACAATTAATAATTAATAATTAACAATTAATATTTGCGATTAAAAATACATTTCAATATGATAAACAACACCGTAACAAGAGATTTGTCAAAACTCTCTACCCCCACCGGAAACATCTACGAGTCGGTGATGATTATGTCCAAACGTGCCAATCAGATTGCCGCTGAGATGAAACAGGAGTTGAACGCCAAATTGGAGGAGTTCTCCAGCTACGCCGACACCCTTGAAGAGACGTTTGAAAACAGGGAACAGATAGAGATCTCACGCCATTACGAGCGTCAACCAAAACCCACCCTGCTTGCTATTAATGAGTTTGAAGGGAATAAGATCTACTATCGAAAAATAGAGAATCCTCAATAACGATGACATGCTTACGCGGTTATCGGTTGACAATTATGTACTGATTGATTCGTTAGAGATCAATTTTCCCTCTGGGTTAACGATCATTACAGGAGAGACCGGAGCCGGTAAATCTATTCTTTTGGGGGCGTTGTCGCTCATTCTGGGGCAGCGTGCCGAATCGGGCGTTGTGAAGGATCCACTCAGAAATTGCGTGGTGGAGGCGTCCTTTGACGTGGGCAATCGTGCAGATATTGCACAGTTACTAAGTGAAAATGAGTTAGAAATTGAGGAGGAGGTGGTGGTTATCCGGCGGGTGATTACCGCCGCGGGAAAGTCACGCGCATTTGTGAACGACACTCCGGCCGGACTTCCGTTGTTGCGCCAATTGGGAGCGCAGTTAATTGATATTCACGCCCAGCATGAGAATTTGCTGTTGAGGCAAGCCGACTTTCAATTGCAACTCATTGACGGCTACGCAGGATTGGATGCTTTGCGGGAGTCGTATCAAAAAGCGCTCGCACACTATCGCGTCTGCGTAGCGCAACGGGACCGGCAGAAGAGGGCGCTTGATAAAGGGGCAGGGGAGCAGGAGTACCTCCGGTTCCAATGGGAGCAACTTACGGATGCTCGATTGCGGGCGGGAGAGCAAGAGGAGTTGGAGGAGGAGCAGGCGACACTCACGCACGCCGAAGAGATTAAGGAGGCGTTGTGCAGTGCCAACCATTTGTTGCAGGATCAGGAAGTTGCAGTGCTTTCATCTTTGAGGGAGGCGCGAGCGCTTTTCGAGCGGATTTCGCCCTTATATGCACCTGTACAAGAGTTTTCGCAACGATTAGAAGGTGCACGAATAGAGATAAAAGATGTTTGTGCAGAGGTAGAGAAGCGGATTTCGACCATTCAGGGCGACCCACAGCGTTTGGACGAGGTTGCCCAACGGTTAGACACCCTCTACTCCCTTGAGCGAAAGCACAAGTGCAAGTCGGTTGAGGAGTTGATCGCCCTCCGCGACTCGTTGGCCGCCGGATTCAGGGGGATGGAGGATGCTCAGGAGGCGTTGGAGTTGAGAGAGAAAGAGATGCACGAGGCGTTACAGGCATTGGAAATATGTGCTTCCCACCTTTCGGAGGCTCGCAGAGGTGCGTTGTCCGGAATGGAACAGAAAGCGGTGGAGCGACTCAGGCAATTGGGAATGTCACACGCCCTGCTTTTATTAAAACTCCATGATGTTGACGACTTTGGAGCGATGGGAAAAGATGCTCCCGAATTTCTCTTTTCCGCCAACAAAGATGTGGCTCCCGGAACCCTCGCACAGATAGCCTCCGGAGGAGAGTTATCTCGAATTATGCTTTGTATGAAATCGTTGATGGTGTTATCCACAGGATTGCCCACCATCATTTTTGACGAAATAGATTTGGGCGTTTCGGGTCGAATCGCCGACAAAATGGGGGAGGTGCTGCAAGAGATGTCGTTGAATATGCAGGTGTTCGCCATCACCCATCTGCCCCAAATTGCATCCAAAGGAGCCACACACCTCACTGTCTATAAGGAGCAAGACGAACGGGGAAGCAGGACGTTCCTCAGACGCCTCTCTTCCGACGAGCGGGTGATGGAGGTGGCGCGGCTGTTGAGCGGGGCGGAGGTTACAGAAGCGGCGGTTCGCAATGCAAGGCAGTTATTACTCTTATAGTTTGATACTCTTCAACAAATTAATAATTTAACACTTTTAAAAATGCGTTTGATCATACAACCCGATTATGCACACCTTTCTGAGTGGGTGGCAAAATATATTGTAGAGAAGATTACCGATTTTTCTCCCACCGCCGAACGCCCCTTTGTGTTGGGGCTTCCAACCGGCTCGTCTCCTTTGGGGTGCTATCGTGCGCTCATCCGGTTGCATCGGGAGGGAAAGGTTTCTTTTAAGTATGTATGTACCTTTAATATGGATGAATACGTGGGCATTCCGGAGGATCATCCCCATAGTTACCACGCCTTTATGCACGAAAACTTTTTTAACCACATAGATATTCAGCCGCAAAATATCCACATCCTCAATGGAAACGCTCCCGACTTAGCGGCTGAATGTGCTGCGTATGAAGCCAAAATCGCTTTATATGGCAAGATACACCTCTTTCTGGGCGGCGTTGGCCCCGATGGCCACATTGCCTTTAACGAGCCGGGGTCGTCTTTAGCCTCCCGTACCCGCATCAAAACCCTTACCACCGACACCCTCTATGCCAACGCCCGATTCTTTGACTATGCCCTCTCTCAAGTACCCAAAACCGCCCTTACGGTGGGCGTGGGCACCATCATGGACGCCCAAGAGGTGCTCATTATAGCCAATGGCCACAACAAAGCACGTGCACTGGCTAAGGCAGTTGAGGGAGGAGTAACCCAAATGTGGACCATTACCGCCCTGCAATTACACCCCAAGGGAATCATCGTTTGCGACGAAGCCGCCACCATAGAACTAAAGGTGGGGACGGTGAACTACTTCAAGGAGATAGAAAAATCGAGGTAATGCCCCAAAAACCCCTCCAATCGGTAGCACCTACTCGTTTAATCGATGGCGCCTTTACCGATTGGAAGAGTGTGAGATGGCCGGCTCCCTATTTAAAGTCGTCTGCGGTTAGGCCGGTGTTTGTTTTTAAGTCGATTACGGTGATCTTTGTCTCCATACCCATTGAAGGTACTTTTTGAACCGTGACAAAGGGGAAGAGTACGCCCCCCACTGCGCGGAAGTCGCTGTTCTCAGATATTTGCTGAATCTCTCCTTGAGGAGTCTCCATAAGCGCGGAGATGCGAATGGGCAGGAAGGTTTGGGCACTGAAATAGTATGTTTTTTTCATGCCTTCCTTCTCAGCATCCATCACATAGACTTCAACCTCGTCCACTTTGTCGATACCTTTAACAGTTAAGGTATAACCGTTTTTAATAAAGTTCATCTCGGGACAAAGGGACGCTTCGGCTCTTGCCCTCTCAAACTCCGGCCCATCTGACAGATCTTGATTGCCTTGCATTCCGGACATTTTAAAAGAAGTGCCGTCAAATACCGCCTTTTGTATCAACATGCCGCCCATACTTACATTGATGAGGGAGTAATACGGCGTTTTGAAGAGTTGGGTCATCTCCAAATTTTGCCCCATCATGCTCATGGTGGCGGTCATGGTAAAGTCTGAAATCGCGTTGATGGCAGCAGCACCGCCAATTGCTTCTACATATTTGTTTATGAGTTGTTCTGCGCTAATATCTGCAACCTTGGTTTCGGGGGCGGCCACGGGGTTGGCATTGATGTCGTAGAACTGAACTGTTTTGTTGGCGGCAAACTGCTTGATTCTGTCGGCGTGCTCCTTGTCGCTCACCACGACAATCCAGGCGTTTTCGGGCTTAAAGTACTTTTTGGCAGCGGCTTGAATGTCGGCAACAGTCAAGGCATCAATGCGTTTCAAGAAGTTTTTGTAATAATCGGCCGGAAGGTTGTATTTATCGATTTGGATGGCAAAGTTAGAGATGGTGGATGACTGTTGCAGGGAGCGTCCAAAGCTGCCGGCAAAGTATGCCTTGGCGGAGTTCAACTCCTCTTGGGTAATGGGCTTGTTCATCATATTGTTCATCTCAAACAAGATTTGAACCAAAGCGCTGTCGGTGGCTGCTGCCTTTACCGATGCGGCGCCGCGACCTGAGCTTAGTTCAAACAACCCCGTCAACTCTCCTTCGCGCAGGAAACTATAGACCCCGTATGTGTAGCTGTGGGTCTCCCGTAAGTTCTGGAACAGTTTGCCCGACATTCCGCCGCCAAAAATATAGTTGGTTACGGCTGCCGCTTCAAAGTCAGCCATTCCGGGGCGGTAAAAGATGGGATAGCACAGGTTGATGGAGGATTGAACCGCTCCATCCTTACTGAACATCGCCACTTTGGTCTCTTTGGGGGGTTGGGGGACTACGTAGTCGCCTTTGGGCACCTCTTTGCTTTTCCAATTGCCAAAATACTTTTGCACATTTGCTTTTGCTTCCGCTACGGTAATATTGCCCACAATAGAAAGACGTGTGACGTTGGGGGCAAAGTAGGTGTTGTAAAACTTGTTGAGGTCGTCAATGGTGATTCGTTCAATGGTCTCCAAGGTAATCATCTCTCCTTCAGGGAATTGATTCCCATACACAAGCGCTTTGCTGATCCGATCACAGATTTGGTTGGGATCGCTGCTGATAAATTCCAAAGCACTCATATACTGCTTCTTGACTAAATCGAGCTCCTCTTGCGTGAAGAGCGGGTTGAGGATCATGTCCGAAAGCAGTTCCAGCATGGTGGATTCATACTTTTTTAAACCTGAACCTGAACCGCCTTTGTCGTTCGCATTGATTTGAGCACCAATCAGGTCGATCTCTTTACTGAGCTGCTCTTTGCTCCTGCTTTTGGTGGCTGTGCCGATTACTTCGCCAAACAGGCCTTGCAAACCTGCCTTGTCGCCTTCCAATGCAGGCTTAACGTCCAAGCGCAGCGAATAGTAAACAATGGGTGCGCGATGGTCTTCCACCACAAACACCTTTAACCCGTTAGGCAGGGTAAAAATCTCTGCATCCTTTATTTCGATCTCTTTTGCCGCAGCCGCCGAAGGACGAATGGAGCGATCAACTGTCTGTGCCTGTAAAAACGTCACCATAAGCAACAGAACCAACATGTTATATATTTTTTTCATCATTGTTATATTTTAATCATTATCATTTTTTATGGCCGCAGGCTACTTGGGCAGGTAATGCAACACCGCCCGATTCTGAACGCCCAAATACTTAGCCGCCACACGCAAAATATCTTCTCGCGTGAGGTCGCTATAGTTATCCAATATCTTATTGATCCGGCTCGCATCCCTGTAATAGGTATAGTTGTTGGCAAACTCCTCGGCAATATTCATTAGAGAGGTCATGCTCGAAGCCACTTCGAACTCCTTGGCCGCCTTTGCCATCTGAAACTCCTCCTCCGAAACTAACTCGGTACGCACCTTTTCGATTTCGATATATAGAGCCTCCTCTACCTCTTGCGCCGTTTTGCCGACATTGGCAACAGCGATCATAAAGAGAGGCCCCGGGTGTTCAAAATCGATGTTTATAGCCGCTGCCTGTATGGTGAGTCCCTTATCGGTGACGTTTGTTTTGAGGCGGGAGCTCTTTCCGTTGGAGAGGATGGAGATGAGCAAATCGAGGGCGTAGGCATCTTTGGTGCCCATTGCAGGCCCACGGTAGCCCATCATTACAGCCGGAAGTTGAATATTGTCATACACCACGTCACGTATCTCTTTCTCGAGTGGCGGCTCAACCACCGTTGGACGGTTGATGGGATGGGTTCCTCGCGGAATGTTGCCAAAGTATTTCTCAATCCATCCCTTTGCGGTGGCTTCTTCAAAATCTCCGGCAATCACCAATACGCAGTTATTGGGTACGTAGTACGTTTTGTAGAAGTGATAGACGTCCTCAAAACTCGAGTTTCGAATGTGCTCCGGCGAGCCGATCACGTGCCAACGATAGGGATGGACGGTGTAGAGGCGGGCGAGAATCTCCTCCAAAAACGATCCGTAGGGCTGGTTGTCGATAGTTTGCTTGCGCTCTTCGATCACCACCCCTTTTTGCGTGGTTACGCCGATGGTGTCGATATTTGCGTGCAACATACGCTCTGCCTCCATCCACAGCGCCAGCTCCAACTGGTTGGAGGGCATCATTTCGAAGTAGAAGGTACGGTCAAAGGAGGTGTTGGCGTTCAGTTCTCCGCCATTTGACGAAACGAGTTTCATGTATTCACCCCTGTCGATATTCTTGGAGCCTTCAAACATCAGATGTTCAAATAAATGAGCGAAGCCGGTAAGTTGTGGGTCTTCGTTCTTGGAGCCTACGTGGTACATTAAAGACACAATTACGTTGGGCGTCGAATGGTCTTGATGCAAAATAACGTGCAATCCGTTAGCCAAATCGTATTCGGTGAATTTAATGTTGCCTTCCTGACCTGATGCAGAGAAGAGGAAGGTGGTCAGGAGAATTAAAAGCGAAAGTGTTTTTTTCATCATATAATAGGTTTAAAGTTCAACGTTCAATAAAGTGCAAAGTTAGCATTTTTTTTTGTACCGATTCTCTTTTTGCCTAACTTTGTCGTTCACAATTAACCCCTTTTTTTGATGAAAATGGCGCTATACGCTCGGCGTTGCTATTCTCTTTAGTCTGTTCCTGCCGAATGATGAAATATATCCCCCTGTAGAATATCCCCCCATAACAGTAGAGACGGGGGCGCCCCGTCTCTACATGAACCAAAACCTATTTATGCAATTTTTGAAAAAAATCGTTCTAATAATCTGTATTTTGTGGGTCAAAATTTGTCCAGCCCCTCATCCAGTTGTCGGCTTCGGAATCGCTGGCAAATGCGCCTGCGTAGGTTACTTTGGTGAAGAACGGGTCGTTTAAAAAGGGATGCGAGAAATCTGCGGCACCGAGCAGAGGACTGCCTGTCATGGGACCCCAGTTGGCGGTCGGATTGTTGTCAGCGGATTGTATTCCGCCTATCGTAGTCACTGTCAAGGGTATTTTTTTACTCTGAAACTGGTTCATTTTCAACATTTGAATCGATGCTACAATCGCTTCGTAGGATTGGTTTTCCGGTTCGAATACGGTGTTGTTTAAATGCGGTTGCAGGAAATAATCTATAGAAATGGTGCCCGACCATGTGTTTCTGTTGTTGTTGACGTCTGCGCCGGTCATGCCCATTCCTGCAAGGAATACGTTTCTTACTGCGAGTAAACCGTCTGAGGCGGCGCCTTGGGTGTCGCCTCTGCCGTCGTTGGAGAGCATGATGCCTACGGGGTATCCGGTGAGTACAGAGTTGAAGCAGTTCATACGTGAATTACGGCGAATCTGCATGGCGCACTGGAAGATGCCGGTGCGGATGGGGAAGG
>Ga0123353_10004414_pt1 | contig 18117 bp, 12 predicted proteins | sample TergutLab28metaG_3_FD_92763 | JGI IMG/M metagenome (GOLD analysis project Ga0123353, IMG submission 92763) | Labiotermes labralis P3 segment gut microbial communities from Petit-Saut dam, French Guiana - Lab288 P3 | ecosystem: Host-associated > Arthropoda: Insects > Digestive system > Gut ... | reverse complement strand
TGTCCTAAATGCGGTTCTTGCCATCTTACTCAAGACCCTGATGTGCTGGATACTTGGTTTTCCTCCGGTTTATGGCCGCATTCTACTTTGGGCTGGCCGCAGCAAACTGAAGATTTAAAGTATTTCTATCCCACTACCGTTATGGAAACGGCTTATGATATTTTGTTCTTTTGGGTAGCGCGCATGATTATGCAGGGTCTGTACAATACAGGTCAGGTGCCTTTTAAATATGTATATCTGCATGGTCTTATCCGTGATGAAAAGGGCGAAAAAATGAGCAAGACTAAAGGTAATGTGTTAGATCCTCTTAAACTAGTTGATCAATATGGCGCTGATGCCTTACGTTTTGCGTTATTAAGCGGTACTTCTGCCGGCGCTGACAGTAAAATGTCACCTATTAAACTGGAAGCAGGACGTAATTTTGCCAATAAAATCTACAACGCTACACGTTTTGTTTTAGGCAATATTAAAACTAAAGCTGCTTTAGATATTGATGATAGTAGATTGGTTTTGGAAGACCGTTGGATATTATCTTGCTTAAATACTATGATTGCTGATGCCAACCGATTGATAGCAGATTTTAATTTTAGTGAAGCGGCCAGAGTTTTACATGATTTTATATGGGGGCAGTTTTGTGATTGGTACGTAGAAATGAGCAAGACTCGCTTAGGTGCAGATAACTCTCCGCTTAATGTTCTTTGCCATGTTTTAGATAAATCTTTACGTCTTTTACATCCTTTTATGCCTTTTGTTACCGAAGAACTATGGCAAACACTAAAAGAAACCCTGGCGCCGGGTGATTTAAAAGAAGAAAGTATTATGATAAGTTCCTACCCGCAGGCTGACAATAGATATATAGATGCTGTTGCCGAGAAAAATGTGGGCATGGTTATAGAGATTATCCGTTCTATACGCAACGCTAAAGCCGAACGTGGTTTACCGCCCAAAGAGCTTGTAAATGTGCAGATATATGCTGGCGTAGGTGCTGTAGCTCTTTCTGCTTACGAGGAGATTGTTAAACGTTTGGCACGTTGTGAGCAGGTATGTTTTGTAGCGCAAAATACCCGTGTTGATAAAGCTGATGAACTGCATATAGTTATCGCTGGAGCTGAAATTTTTATACCTATGGGCAATCTGGTGGATAAAAAAGCTGAGGCAGCTAAAAAAGATAAAGAAAGAACTGAACTTACCATTCTTATAGATGGTTTAAAAAACCGCCTCAGTAATGAGGTCTTTTGCTCCAAGGCACCGGCTGCGGTAATAGCTAAAGAAAAAGAACGCTTAGCTGATTTTGAAGATCGTTTAAGTCGCTTATAAAGTTAGTAGTTATTGAAATAGTTGTCTCAGTACAGGCTTTTGGTTTAAAAAAAGCGTCGCACTTTTTTCATATATTGCAAATATTCATCACCGTAAATTTTCTTTAAAGCTTCTTGTTCACGGTTTATTTGACGATTGATTACAATAAAAGCACCTATCAGATAAAGTAAGAAAAACCAAGTTGGCAAAATAGCCCATACGCCGAAAAAGATACTAAGGAAACCCAGATAAAGCGGGTTACGGCTAAAGGCAAAAGCTTTCTCTTGTACTAATTTGCCAGCTTGTTTTTGGTCTATGCCTACTCTAAAACTTTGACCAAAAGATACCATACCCCAAATAAACATAAAAAGGCCAAAGAGGCATAAAGCCACGCCCAGCCAAGCTAATAAACTGTTTTCTAACCATAAGCTGTCAACTTTTGGCCAGCCGAAAGCATAAGCCAAAAGTATATAAAAATACAAAAGCATCAGCGGTGGCAATATAAAGTCGCTTTTATCTATAACGCCGAATTTCATGGCAGCAATACCTAATTTTTTCATCTGCCGTACGCGCAGTAGCACGCAAATTATTAGTGTGACAAAGGTGGCAATAGCCAAATAAGCAGGCATCTTTTTTATCATTCGTATTTTATTGTCATTATATAACACTTAGGTTGCTTATAAAAGACAGTATAAACTATTGAATATCGGTTGCTAAGCGGTTACAATGTGCTAGTACTAGTACTTTTGGGCGGAGTTAGAATGCATACCATCAGAATTTTAATTGCCGACGACCACGTTGTCTTACGTGAGGGCATGCGCGTTCTATTTGAAAATAGTCCAGGTTTTGCCGTATGTGGTCTTGCCGAAAATGGCCAGCAAGCTTTGGATATGACTTTAGAAAAAAAGCCTTGCGTAGTGCTCTTAGATGTGATGATGCCAATAATGGATGGTGCAGAGGTTTTAAAACAAATAAAAACTCATAGTTCTACCACCAAAGTACTGGTTTTTTCTGCGTACAGTGAAAATGAATATATTCTAAAGATGATACAAAACGGTGCTGACGGTTATCTCTTAAAATCATCATCCAAAGAAGCAATAATAGCTGCTGTGCGTATGGTGGCTGCTGGCGGCTGCGTATACGATGCTCTCATATCACAAAAAATTATGGCTATGCTAAATGATTGGCAACAAAAAGCTAAACTCTCAAAAAGCATAATGCCACTATCCTTGCGTGAAATTGAAGTCTTGCAAGCTGTTGCCGAGGGCTTATCCAATAAAGATATAGCAGTGCGTTTGAATCTTACTCTGCGTACTGTCAAAGCTCATATGTCCAATATTTTTTCCAAATTACGCGTGACCTCTCGTTCGGAGGCCATTATAAAAAGTTTGAAGGAAGGTTATATACAATATGTTCTGTAATTTCATTAAAAAGCAATTATATTTATCATATAATATTCTCTATATACATACTGAAATAAACAGCGATAGTAAAGGCATATAACACTTTTTCTATTCTAATATTCGTAAAACTTGGATGCATTTGCCCTAGGTTAATTCTAAAAAGCTCCTTTGTAACCCATATACTTTAATTTAGCCAGTGCTTTTTTGGTATCGGAAGCAGTTTTAGCTTTGTCGCTGTTAGTCACGCGATATTTAAAAAGAAAATAAATATATTTTTTTAAGTCTTCAGTAGAAAAATGAGTGCGGTTTAAGTTTTTTACCGAGGTAAAAATATTGAGCATATCGTCAAAGCTTTTTCCGTAGATACGTCTGAAAGCTTCGTTATTAACCCAAGCTTCATTATGGGGACCCAGAACCTGCACTTCTTTACGTATCTCATCTTTAACGGCCAGCTGCAGAGCTTCCTCAGCTGTTACTCCGTAGAAAAAATTAAGAGACTCTTTTAGTCTTTGCTTGCCTAATACTTCAGCCAATCTGCTGCCGTTAAGTTCTATTGGAGCGATACCGCTAAATAAAAACTTTTTTACTTCGTTTTTAGGCACAATATTTTCTTTGAGAGCAGTTTTTAAAATGCGTGTAGATACCAGCATATGGTCAAAAGCCTCACCGTCTATCAAATACACATGATTCTTACGAGGCGTTTTTTCATATTCAACGTTCCAATAACGTAAACAGGAGAGTAAGGCAATATACCAATGTTCTCCGGCGCGTAAAGCCTTTTTAAAAGCTGTATAACTATCAAGTGTAGCGTTTGAATTTTTTTGTTCCATTAACCGTTTTTGTTACAGCAGTGTTTATATTTTTTACCACTGCCACAGGGGCAAGGATCATTACGACCGACTTTGGGTCCGCTTCTGACAGCACCTTTGTTGCCATCTAAATTTTGTTTAGCAGCTCGGCTCATAGCGCTTTCTTCATGCTTAGGGGGCGGTGAGCCCATTTGCACGCGCGAACGCAATAAAGCACGACCGCTTTGCTCTTTAATGGCTATCAGCAGGTCTTGGAACATCTCATGGCCTTCACGTTTGTAAACATCTAGGGGTTTTCTTTGAGCGGCTACCTGCATGCCGATACCTTGGCGCAAGTAATCCATAGCCGTTAAATGTTCTACCCATAAACTGTCAATAGTTTTTAGCATAATAATGCGTTCTACCATACGCATGGTCTCTTGGCCCACTTCCTCTTCTTTTAAGCGATAAAGCTCATCGGCGTAAGTAATCATGCGGTCGGTAATATCTTCTAGCGTATATTGCTCAAGACTTTCGGCAGTAATATTTTCGGTTAAAGGCATAATAGCACCAAGTTCTTTTATCATACCCTCATAATCCGGATCATTGTCTTTGCTACGGCCTTGACCGATAAAGTTATATACTACGGCTTCAATGTCATCGCTGATCATTTCCTGATAGTTTTTCTTAAGATCAACATCATCCAAAATTTTGCGGCGTTCCTTATAGATTACATCTCTTTGAGTATTGATAACATCATCAAACTCTACTAAATGTTTGCGGATGTCGAAGTTATAACCTTCTACGCGTTTTTGAGCTTGTTCTACGAGTTTGGTGAATATACTGTTATCCATACCTTCTTCGCCACCGGCACCGCTCCATTCCATAATGCTTTTAACACGGTCGCCGCCAAAGCGACGCATAATATCGTCTTCCATGGAGACAAAGAATTGTGTGCCGCCAGCATCTCCTTGGCGGCCAGAGCGGCCACGTAACTGATTATCAATGCGGCGACTCTCATGCCGTTCAGTGCCGATAACATACAACCCGCCGGCCTCCAGTACTTGCTGGTGACGTTTTTGCCAGGCATTATACTCTTTGTCCTCTTCTTTAGCAGGCTCTTTGCCACCCAGAATAATATCCACGCCGCGGCCGGCCATGTTGGTGGCTACAGTAACAGCTCCCGGCAAACCAGCTTCAGCGATGATTCCGGCTTCTCTTTCATGCTGCTTAGCGTTTAATACATTATGCTTAATACCCAAACGGGTGAAAAGCTGTGATAAGGCTTCGGAGTTTTCTACTGATATAGTACCGACCAAGACTGGCCGTCCCTGAGCGGTATATTCCTTTACTTCTTTAGCTACTGCCATAAATTTGCTTTGGGTGTCTTTATACACAATATCTACATAATCTTCACGGATGGTCGGTTTATTAGTGGGGATAACCACCACTTCCAATTTGTATATCTTTTCAAATTCTTCGGCTTCAGTTTCAGCGGTACCGGTCATGCCGGACAGTTTTTTATACATACGAAAATAATTCTGAATAGTGATAGTAGCGTAAGTTTTGCTCTCAGCCTGTACTTTAACGTTTTCTTTAGCCTCAATAGCTTGATGCAAGCCTTCGGAATAACGTCTACCGATCATTTTGCGGCCAGTAAATTCGTCTACAATGATTATTTCATCATTCTCAATAACGTACTGATGATTACGTATATAAAATTCTTTGGCCGATATAGCGTTTTTAACATGACGCATAATATGGGCATTTTGCGGATCATAAAGAGAAGAATTTTCTTTTAATATACCTTCGCTAGAAAGAGCGTTTTCTATGTAGGCCCAGCCATCGTCGGTCAGCTCGGCATTGCGTCGCTTTTCATCAGTTGTATAATGCACATTTTTACTTAAACGACGGGAGAGAGCGGCAAAAGTACTGTACAGCTTGGTAGCTTCCATATCGGGAGCCGATATTATAAGCGGCGTACGTGCTTCATCTATCAAAAGCGAATCTATTTCGTCTACAATAGCATAATCCAGCGCCAATTGTACGGTGCCTTCTTTATTGATGGCCATATTGTCGCGCAGATAATCAAAACCAAACTCGGAGGCTGTTCCGTAAAGTACATCGGCTTGATAAGCTTCTTTACGTTTTACCGGTCTAAAATGCTTCCAAGTAATTTCTTCTTCTCCGGCATCATATTCGGCATCATAAATACGTGCCGGCTGAAATTCCACCATATTTTGTTGAGGATAGATTGAGGCTACTGTCATACCCAACGCGGTATATACCGGGCCCATCCAGTAAGGATCGCGGCGGGCCAAATAATCGTTTACGGTAACTAGATGAGTTTTACCAGCCAAAGCATTCAAATAAAGCGGAGCTACGGCGGTCAATGTTTTGCCTTCACCGGTCTTCATCTCAGCGATTTTACCGTCATGAAGTACTATACCGCCTATAAGTTGTACATCAAATTGTCTTAAACCTAAGGTACGTTTAGTGGCCTCGCGTACAGCAGCAAAAGCTTCCGGTAATATGTCGTTTAAACTGGCTCCATCGGCTAAACGGCTACGAAATTCATCGGTCTTTTCTTTTAATGTCTGATCGTTTAAAGCGGCAAAAGACTCTTCCAAATTATTAATTTTATCTACTGTAGAACGATATTTTTTGATGATTTTTTCGTTAGAATCGCCACCGCCAAAAAGTTTAAACATAATAATTCCTCACATATCTAGCCTAAAATCGGCTGGCAAAGTATTCTGTATGGTAAGCACAGTTTCTTAGATTAAACACTACTTATGCCAAAAGCTGTCAATTAGCTTATCCTGACCTAGACTTATAATTCATCGCCGGCTATTATCAAAACTTTCAGTTTAATATCGGCTTGGTATTTTGTTTTTAATTTTAAATTTTTATTCGCCAAACATTTCGCCAATAGACATACCGCTATTGATGCGGTGTATAGCTTCACCTAAAAGAGGTGCACATGAAAGTACGGTAATTTTCTTTAACTTTTTATCGGCCGGTATAGCAATAGTATCGGTGACCACTATTTCTTCAATAGGGGCCTTCTCCATACGCTCATAGGCCGGACCGGAGAAAACGGCATGGGTGGCACAAGAGTAGATTATGAGAGCACCCTGTTCTTGTAATACTTTAGCGGTATTGCAAAGAGACCCGGCAGTATCTATCTCATCGTCAACAATAATGGCTGTTTTTCCTTTGACCTCGCCGATAATTCTAAGTACTTCGCTTTTATCATCATTACCGCCTCGTCTTTTTTCCATGATGGCTAAAGGCATCTGAAGTTTTTCGGCCATATCGCGGGCGCGTTTACTAATACCGATATCAGTGGCTACCACCACACCGTTTTTGATCTTTTTCTCAGTAAAATAATCAACCAAAATATCTAAGGCCGTTAGTTCGTCTACCGGTATTTTGAAAAAACCCTGAATTTGGGCGGCATGAAAATCCAAAGTCAGTACACGGTGGGCACCGGCTGCCTCTAACAAATCGGCAACTAAACGTGCAGTAATGGGTACGCGCGGCTGGTCTTTTTTATCGGTGCGGCTGTAGCCGTAGTAGGGGACTACAGCAGTAATGCGGTCAGCAGAAGCTCTTTTTAAGGCATCTATCATTATGAGTAATTCCATGATGTTGTGGTTTACAGGAGCAGACATAGGTTGCACTACATAGACATCTTTACCGCGTACACTGTGAATTAGGCGTACAAAAATATTATCATTGCTGAAAGTAAATACCTCGGCTTCAGCTACCGATATTTTAAGATACTCGGTTATTTTTTGCGCTAAAGCTGGGTTAGCGTTGCCGGTAAAAATTCGTGGTTCATTCATTAGCTTTTACAATCATCCTTTTGTTCTAGCTTCTTAAGTACTGTAAAAACAGCTACAATTTAATTCTACGCTCTTTTGCTTTTTTAATAAAGATTTCGTATCAGCGCAGAACCATTTCCATTTAGGTTGGAAATTTAAAAGGCATAACTATCGAAGTTAATTGATGGTATCAACCTTACTCTTATGATTACTATCTAGGAAATAATAGTGGTCTTTATCCAACCATTGTAAGATACATAGAAAGAATATTCGGTGTGGCGGTTATCTCTTGGTCGTTAATGTATATATCAGTTCGTGAGTTTGGTTGATAAGGTTTGTACAACGTGCTTTAGCGCTATTCCATCGGCCTCGATGTCTTTATGGCACCATGCTGGGTACCACCCAAAAGTATTACGACCTGTATCACTAGTTTATCATTAAATTGAAGCTAATTTACCAATTTTTGTCTTTACTTACCGCAAATGTCAGTTCTGGGGTTTAGGAGTTGATGCCTGGCACCGGAAATTTACGGATAAAATCGTAAACTTCTTTGGCTACTTTCTTTTCTACGGCTTCGTTACCGTAATTGTTACAAACTTCAAAGATCCATTCGGCTACTTTTTGAGCGTCAGTCTCTTTAAATCCACGGCTAGTGATGGCAGCAGCGCCGATGCGCATACCAAAAGCTACGTTAGCTTTTTGTCCTTGGGTAAATGGTATAGTGTTTTTATTTACTACTATGCCGCAACGGCCCAAGGCATCCTCGGCTTGTTGGCCAGTTATGCCAATAGGGCATAAATCTACCAAAAATAAATGATTGTCGGTACCTCCGGAAATAATGCGCATACCTTTCTCACTAAGCACTTTAGCCATAACAGCAGCATTTTTAACAACTTGGCGACCGTACTCTTTAAATTCAGGGCTCTGAGCCTCTTTGAATATGACGGCTTTAGCGGCAATAACATGCATCAAAGGGCCGCCTTGCAAGCGCGGGAAAACAGCAGAATCTATTTTTTTAGCCCATTCTTCTTTGCACATAATAAAACCACCTCTAGGGCCGCGCAAAGTCTTATGAGTAGTGGAAGTGACAAAATCACACCAAGGTGTGGGGTTGGGGATAACGCCGGCAGCAATTAAGCCGGCAATATGAGCTATGTCGCACATTAAAAGAGAATTACTTTTATCGGCTATTTGACGAAATCGCTGTATATCTATAGGGCGGGAATAGGCCGAAGCACCTACGATAATAAGTTTGGGTTGATAGGTCATAGCCAGTTGCTCTACCTCTTCGTAATCAATACGCTCGCTATCGGGATTTAAATGATAATTAATAGCGTTGTAGTATTTACCGCTGAAGTTGGCTTTAAAACCGTGAGTTAAATGGCCGCCATGCTCCAGAGCCATACCTAAAACAGTATCACCCGGCTCAAGAGCAGCAAAGTAGACTGCTAAGTTAGCTGAGGCACCGCTGTGCGGTTGTACGTTGACATGCTCGGCACCGAATAGTTCTTTGGCACGGCTAATGGCCAGTTGTTCTATATTATCCATATTGTGACAACCGCCGTAATAACGTTTGCCCGGATAACCTTCAGCATATTTATTGGTCAAAGGCGAACCCTGAGCTTCTGAGATGGCTTTTGAAGTATAGTTTTCCGAAGCTATGAGATTTATAGTTTCAATTTGTCTTCTAGACTCGTCTTCAATAGCTTGGAAAATCTGCGGGTCACTGTATTTTAGATCAGACATTGTTTAATTTAACTCCTGAGTTTTGTCTGTATTTGTCAGTCAGCTTTATATTATAACAAATTGACTGAGTAAAATTACAATGTTATGATGGATTTGATTATTTTTGTCAGGGATTTATTCATTAGCTTTAAAGTTATTCATTATGCATTTTGATAATCTTGCCGATTTAGTTACTCAAGCCAAAAACTGTACCAGATGCGGTTTATGCCAATACCGTACACAAGTAGTGTGTGGAGAGGGTGACGATAATGCCCGTGTGATGTTTATCGGCGAAGGACCGGGCCAGCGTGAAGATGAACTGGGCAGGCCTTTTGTTGGAGCTGCCGGTAAGTTTTTAGATGAACTTATTACGGTTGCCGGTTTTTTACGTCAAGAAGTATATATTGCTAATGTGGTAAAGTGCCGCCCGCCGCAAAATCGTGATCCATATCCTGAAGAAATAACTGCCTGTCGCGACTATCTCAACGAACAAATACGCCTGATAAACCCGCAAATTATAGTGACTTTAGGGCGTTTTTCCATGGCTATGTTCTTTGATAAAGATTTGATATCGGCTATTCATGGTATTCCTAAGCGTGTTGGCAGAGTAGTGTATTATCCTATGTATCATCCGGCAGCTGCCTTATATAATGGCAGCATGCGCGAAGTGCTTTTAAAAGATGCTAAAAAAATCCCGCTTATCATCAAAAAGCTTAACAAAATGGAGCAAGAGGGATTTTTTGCTAAAGAAGAATTAGAAAATGAGCAAAGAAAATTTGAACAGGAAAATTTGCAAAAGGCTTTGGAAATAGCACCTTCAGGATTTAAGGTCGTAGATGCTGATGTTGCAGTAACTTTACATAATACCCAGGAAAAAGATATAATAGCAAAAACAGATAGTAGCGAAAATAATTTAAACGGCGGTCAATTACCGCTTTTTTAGCGGTTTTTATAAAATTATGGCTTTGTCAGTTGCAGCTGGCACAGCGCAAGAAAGAAAAAATGGAAAAAGAAATAAACAATGTTAGTGGCGGTCGTCAGGCCTCTCATATGGGGACGCGTAAATTTATACCGCGTCATACATCTACGGCCGACAATAATCAAAACCAATCTAATAACAAAATCAACCCACCGACCACTAAGCAGCTAAAAAATCAGGTGCTATCTCAGATAGTTTTACCAACTTCACCTGCTAAAACCAGCAACATCAAGAAAGATTCTGGTTTGTCGGCTAAAATATCCAATCTCCCAAACAGACATCAATCTAATGTCGACGATAAAAACGTTTTTATCGTTAAACAACAACAAAATCCTATGTCTATTGCCAAAAACAAACCAATACAAAATCAAGTTAAATCTCATCAAAATCAGTCTAATGCAAATCAGCCCAAGCTGAAGGTGATTCCTATAGGTGGTTTGGGTGAAATCGGCAAAAACATGACTGTTTTTGAATATGGCAACGATATTTTGGTAGTGGACTGTGGCTTGATGTTTCCTACTGAGGAGATGATGGGTATAGACTTAGTCATTCCCGATGTTACTTATTTAGCAGAGAATAAAAATAAAATACGAGCTATGGCCATTACTCATGGTCACGAAGACCATATCGGGGCCATTGCTTATGTATTGCCGCAGATAGGTAATCCGCCTATTTATGCTTCTAGACTTACCAAAGGTCTTATTGGTGCCCGTATAAAGGAAAGTCGCCGTCCTGGCCGTAAAGATGCTATTGTGCATGAAATGGACATCGGTCAAAAGTTTAAAGCCGGTGTTTTTGAAGTAGAGTTTTTTCCGGTCTGTCATTCTATACCTGATTCTTGCGGTTTGGTCATCTCTACTCCGGTAGGTAAAGTAGTGCATACCGGTGATTTCAAAATAGATTATACACCGGTAGACGGCAAACCTTCTGATTTGGGTGTATTAGCTCAGCTTAGTGAAGAGGGCGTGTTGTTGTTGATGAGTGACTCTACCCATGTGGAGTTGCCCGGCTACACAGCTTCCGAGCGTGTTATTGGTGAAACAATAGATCGCATAATGAGTAAAGCTGAAGGACGTATGATCGTTACCACTTTTGCTTCACTTATTTCGCGCATTCAACAAACGATAATTGCTTCCGAAAGATACGGACGCAAGGTATTTTTGGTAGGCCGCGGCATGATAGATAATGTCAAAATAGCCATTGATTTAGGCTATATTAAGGTTAAAAAAGATACTATAGTGCCGGTAGAGGAATTAAAAAAATATGCTCCTGCACAAATCACTCTAATTACCACTGGCTCGCAAGGCGAGCCTACTTCGGCTTTAGTTAAGATTGCCAATAAAGATCATCGTCAGTTAAGCATTATATTTGGCGATACAGTGGTGCTTTCTTCTTCACCTATTCCCGGTAATGATTCTTTAGTAAATCGTACTATAGATAGTTTATTTAAACAAGGAGCCAAAGTTATCTATAATCGTTTAGAGAAAGTACACGTGCATGGTCATGCTTCGCAAGAAGAGCTTAAAATGGTATTGACGGTAGTTAAGCCTAAGTTTTTTATGCCCATTCATGGTGAGTTTAGACATCTTATGTTGCATGCCGAACTAGCCCAATCTTTAGGTGTGCCTAGGGAAAACGTGTTCGCTATGGAAGATGGTGATATACTAGAGTTAAGCCAAGATACTGCACGTATTAATGGTAAGTTACCGGTAGGCAATGTCTATGTTGACGGATTATCGGTAGGTGATATTGGCTCGGCTGTGTTACGTTCCAGACAGATGCTTTCACGCGACGGTATTGTAGTAGCTATGCTAGCTTTTTCTAAAAACTCAGGTGAACTGGCCGGTAAGCCGGATATTGTATCACTGGGTTTTGTGGATAACAATAGCGGCGGCAAAGACATGTTGGAAGAAAGTAAGGATATTATCATTAGAGCTATGGGTGGTCACCGCTCGCAAGATTGGGCAGCTCTATCGCTTAAAGTGCGCGATGCGCTTTCCAATTTCTACTATCAACAAACCAATCGCCATCCCATGATTATGCCTGTGATGATAAACGTTTAGAAATTTTCATTTAGGAGTGTTTAAGTGGCTGCACGTAGAATTAAAACAAAAAACTTACCTCCGCAAAATAATAAATATTCTGCAAACAATAATCAGTCTTATGAAAAACCCAAGAACGGAGCCGGTCAGTTTATGGCTCGTTTGTGCCTAGGTTTAGCTATTTTAGCAGTGCTTATTGTCTTTATTGAGCCGCTTAATGCATGGTTTAGCGATCTCACTAAAGGGGCCTTTGATTTCTTCGGATGGGGCTTAGTATTGCTGGCAGTGACTATTTTAATAGTAGTTTTAATTGTCAACCGCCAAAAAGTAGCGGCGGCTTTTACCTATATGGGCCAAAAGAGAGTAAATATCTGGCTGGGCTTGCTTTTTTTAATAGCCGGTATATGGGGCATATTAGGTTTATGTGGCGCTGGGGGAGTTGTTGGTGAGTTTATTACTGGCGGTAATGTTGCTATGGGCATTTTAATTACGGCCATATTGTTAATGACGGCTTTTTTACTGTTCTTTTTAAGTTCTATTGTGCGTTCTGCGCATAACAAGCAAAAAACTAAAACTGAAGTCGATATGCAGTTCGGTTTAGCTAAACCTGATTTTAATGCCTCTTTCGGTTACAAACAAGATAGTAACCAAAATTCATCTAAATATCAGCCGCAGGTTAAATATCAGGATAAATTGTCAAGTGCTAAATATGTAGAGAAGCCACGTGAATATTATACGCAGCCTTCTCTTAATAACCCCAAATCAAACTATCTAGGCAATAAAGAGCAAGCCCAAGCTCGCCACGATGAAGAAATGGCTAAAAAGGGCGGCATGATTGCCCCCAGCAGTTTTGTGGCCCCTGAAGCTAAATTTAAAAATAAAGAAATACGTGATGTGCAATATGATCTCGGCGCTAAAGATAAAAGAAGCGCTATGGGTGATTATGCAAAAAATAATACTAAAGAATCACAAAAATCTAAAGTATTACCAGTTAAAGCGTTGGCTTTTGGTGTACCTTCAGAAAAAATGCCCAAGCAGTCCGCTAAGGATATGCTTAACCGTATCGGCAATAATAATAAACTGGCCGAACAAGATGGCTGGAAATTGCCTCCCTTGGATCTGTTGGAATGGGCACCGCCCCAAGAGGAAGACCGCGAACGCGCATTGCAGCAAGCTGAAGCTATTACCGATGCTTTGGCCTCTTATGGTGTAGAAGCTAAAGTAGTGCAGATAAACACTGGTCCCACTATCACTCAGTTTGGCATAGAGCCCGGTTGGATACGTAAATATAAAGAAGTGCGTGAACGTGACCAAAACGGCAATATCAACGTACGTCGCGAAGAAGTCTCCAAAATGCGCATCAAAGTAGAGCGTATTAAATCTCTGCAAGATGATCTGGCCATGGCTTTAGCAGTACGCAATATTCGTATTGAAGCTCCTATACCAGGCAAGAGTTTGGTAGGGGTAGAGTTGCCTAATAAATATCCTTCATCGGTTAATCTGCGCGATGTGATGGAAACTGAGTCCTTTGAAAAGGTTATCATTAAGAGTCCGCTAGCTTTGGCTTTGGGTAAAGGCGTAGGTGGCGAGAGTACATCAGCTGATCTAGCTAAAATGCCGCATCTGTTAATTGCCGGTGCTACCGGTTCCGGTAAGTCTGTGTGCTTAAATTCTTTAGTATGTTGTCTTTTGGTTAATAACACGCCGGCTGATGTGCGTTTTATCATGATAGATCCTAAAAGGGTAGAAATGACCTCTTTTGCTACTTTACCACATTTGGCTACGCCTATCATTGTAGATGCTCAAAAAGCCTTGGGTGCTTTGCGCTGGTTGGTACTAGAGATGGAAAACCGCTATGAATTAATGAGCAAGCAAAATTCACGCAATATAGAAATATATAATAAAAAGATAAATCCTAAAGATAAATTGCCATATATTGTGCTGGTTATTGATGAGCTAGCCGACTTAATGATGGTTTCTTCCGATGAAGTAGAGACTATTTTATGCCGCCTAGCCCAAAAAGCGCGTGCTACGGGTATTCATTTAGTGGTAGCTACTCAGCGCCCCAGTGTAGACGTTATCACCGGTCTTATTAAAGCTAACTTCCCCACACGTATCTCCTTTGCCGTTACCTCGGCTGTTGATTCGCGTACGATTTTAGATTCTATCGGCGCCGAAAAATTACTGGGCCATGGCGATATGTTCTATTTGCCGCAGGATTCGCCTTCACCCAAACGTTTACAAGGATGTTATGTTTCCGACAGCGAAACTGAGCGTTTAGTTTATTTTTGGAGTCGTCAAAAGACCGGTGGTTTACAGATGCTTTTGCATGATGATGAAATAGAAAAAGCTAATCAAAGCGTTGATAAAAATGGAGTTGTGCTCAGCGGAGGCGGAGGCAAGAGCGAAGATCCTTTAATGGAAAGTGTACGTGCTTTGGCTGAGGAGCATGGTGGGCAAATTTCTACTTCTTTTCTACAACGTCGCTTAAGTATAGGTTATCCCCGTGCTGCGCGTTTAGCTGATTTATTTAGGCAAGAACAGCAAAATCAACGTGAAGACGATCTTTTTGACGAAGATATGTAAGGTAAAAAATGGATGAAATTACTTTTGAATACGCTTCTATTGTGCGTTACTTAAAGCCTGAACACAAAGATAAAACACCTATAAATTATGCTGATGTTCAAATGCAAACAGCTTTATCAACTGAGTTCGGCAAACAGACAGGTGCTCTTAGCAGTTTATGCAAAGAGTTGGAGGGCGGTGGTTGGTATCTTAATTCTCATAATATCACCGTTTTACCGGATAGTGTGTTGATGATCTCTTATGTTTTACAGCGCCCTAAAAGGAAAAATCAGTAATTAAATGACCATGTGTCTCTTGGAAAGGTCAAAGTAAATTAGGCAGGAAGTTAAACATTTTGGGCTTTAAAGTCGTAATGGAATAAATATCCCAAGAGAGAGTCAATTCTTTTAGTATTATCATATCTTTCAATCATAGCTTGACACAAAAAGATAATAAAGGCCGTAGCCATATTAAGCTCTAATTTAGCAAAAAGCTTATCTGTTTAGAGAACCTCTTAATGCCAATATGCGCTCTTTTTCCAGTTGTTGCTTTAGTTCTATAGCCCTATCACGCAACAAAGCTGCTCGTTCAAATTGCAGCTCTTTAGCACTTTGTCTCATCTGGTTCTCCAGTTCTTTTATCAAGCGTACTATCTCATCACGGGTCACCGGATTACGAGAGGGGTCAGTTATATCTATCTTGTCAGTAATCTGTCCTACACGTTCATTAATATCTTTAATGGCTTTTTTAATGCCGGCCGGCAATATGCCGTGCTGTTTGTTGTAAGTTTCTTGAATCATGCGGCGACGCAAAGTTTCATTAATAGCTGCTTCCATAGATTTAGTAATCTTATCAGCATACATTATGACATGACCATCTACGTGCCTAGCGGCTCGTCCCATAATCTGTACCAGCGAAGAAATAGAGCGTAAATAACCTTCTTTGTCAGCATCCAATATAGCTACCAACGAGACTTCAGGCAAGTCCAAACCTTCACGCAAAAGATTAATGCCCACTAATACATCGTAAACACCAAGACGCAAATCTCGGAGTATATCTACCCGTTCCAGCGTATCTACTTCACTATGCAAATATTGAGTTTTAATGCCTATATCAATAAGATAATCAGTTAACTGTTCAGCCAGTTTTTTAGTGAGAGTAGTAACCAATACACGCTCACGGTGCTCTACACGTTTTTGTATCTCTTGGAGTAAATCGTCTACTTGGTTTAATATTGGCTTCACTTCAATAGTAGGTTCCAACAGACCAGTGGGGCGTATGAGTTGTTCAGCAGTATTTTGGGTATGTTCTAATTCGTAGGCTGCCGGAGTGGCCGATACATATATAACTTGGTTAATAAGAGCATTAAATTCTTCATATTGCAATGGGCGGTTATCCATGGCCGACGGCAATCTAAAACCATAATCCACTAATGTTTGCTTGCGAGCACGGTCACCATTATACATACCGCGCACTTGCGGCAAAGTAATATGGCTTTCGTCTACTATCAATAAAAAATCTTCAGGAAAATAATCAACTAATGTCCAAGGGCGTGAGCCTATGGGGCGGCCGGAAAGATGTACCGAATAGTTTTCAGCACCATTAACATAACCGGTTTCGCTTAGCATCTCTAAATCATAATTAGTACGGCTCTTAAGACGGGCTGCTTCAACTACTTTACCTTGGGCTTCCAATACTTTTAGGCGTTCGTTAAGCTCGGCATTTACAGTTTCCAAGGTGTATGCTATTTTTTCCGGAGAAGTGACAAAGTGTTTAGCCGGATAAAGGTCATACATTTTGGGGCGCTTAAGAATTTCACCGGTCAGTTTATTTACTTTGCTTAAATTAGTCAGTTCATCGCCAAAAAATTCCAGTTTTAGCACATTTTCATCGGAAATAGGCATGATTTCCAATGTGTCACCTTTAACTCTAAACTTACCGCGTGTTAAGTCAAAATCATTACGTTCGTATTGCATCCCTATCAGTTTTTGCAACAGTTCCTGCCTTAAATAATCGTGTCCTACTTCAAAATGCAGTAAAAAACTGCGATATTCTTCCGGCTCGCCCAAACCATAGATGCACGAAACGCTGGCAATGATAATAACATCGCGTCGCTCTAGCACGGCCATAGTGGCAGCATGGCGCAGCTTATCTATCTCGTCATTAATATCAGAATCTTTTTCAATATAAAGGTCGCTCTGCGGAACATAAGCTTCGGGCTGATAGTAATCATAGTAAGAAACAAAATATTCCACAGCGTTGTCGGGAAAATATTCTTTAAACTCAGTGTAAAGCTGAGCGGCCAACGTTTTATTGTGGCAGAGTATTAAAGTAGGTTTACCGGTTCTTTCAATAATATTGGCCATAGTAAAGGTTTTGCCTGAGCCTGTCACGCCAAGCAAAACTTGCTCTTTAAGGCCCTTGGCTAATCCGTCAATTAAACTGGCTACAGCAGCGGGCTGGTCGCCGGTCATTTGGTATTCAGCATGCAGTTTAAAATGTTTTTCGCTCATTGTTATATTATAGCTTTCTGTTATAGGCTTTACTATAAATTTTAGTTGCTTTGTCTTATAATAAAGCCTATGGAAAAGACGCTTACCAAATATTTGGTAGAAGCCTACGGTCTCTCGCGCCGGCAGGCTACTAAAGCTATTAAAGACAGTCAAGTGATTATTAACGGCGAAATAGCCCAAAGCTTTAACATGCCGGTAAAAGAAGGGAATAATATCTCTTACAGGGGGCAAAACACCATTATTTCTTTTAGAAGCCAGACTTTTACTTTACTGATGAATAAACCTAAAGGCATATTGGCAGCTACTGTGGATAAGCGCGAGAAAACAGTTTTGGATATATTGCCGCCGTTTTATAAAGATAAAGGTCTTTTTCCGGCCGGACGTTTAGATAAAGAATCCACCGGTTTAATTATACTTACTAATGACGGCGATTTAGCATATAAACTTACTCATCCTTCTTTTGAGCATGAAAAAGAGTATTATGTATCTACAGCCCGTCCTTTAACTGATGCTGAGAAAAAGCAACTGGAAAAAGGGGTAGATATTTACGAGAGTGGTTTAACTTCTCCGGCTAAAATAAAAGATCTGGGAACATCGGCTCCCCCGTATCATTACAGTGTAATCATACATGAAGGCAAAAAACGCCAGGTGCGGCGCATGTTTTTGTCGGTGAACAACATCGTTAAAGACTTAAAACGGGTGCGCATAGCAAGCTTAGTTTTACCCGACGATTTAAACGAAGGGCAGGCGCGTATGGCGCCTAGCGGCTTTATTGATAGTATATAAAGGTCCGCATAACTTGGTGTAGTCAAGCTTTTTAGACACTAGATTAAGTTAATTGTGTAAATAGGTTTGTGTTGGGATGTGTTCAGCGGGTTTTGATAGCATATGCATATTTAAAAACAATTATGCTGGCAGCCACTCCTTCGGGGGTGGTTTTTTATTGGAAAGATATTTTTGAAGTAACGCTAACTTT
>Ga0123353_10004413_pt1 | contig 18117 bp, 12 predicted proteins | sample TergutLab28metaG_3_FD_92763 | JGI IMG/M metagenome (GOLD analysis project Ga0123353, IMG submission 92763) | Labiotermes labralis P3 segment gut microbial communities from Petit-Saut dam, French Guiana - Lab288 P3 | ecosystem: Host-associated > Arthropoda: Insects > Digestive system > Gut ... | reverse complement strand
TGCGCCATCGGAGCTGGCTGCCCTTCGCGGAGGGGCTGGGGCAGGTCCTGTTCGCCCTGATGGGGCACCTGCGCGTGGACGAGCACGGCAAAAGCGTGGAGCCCATCGGCAGCCACTGGGTGATCGACGGGGAGCAGGTGAAGGATCACCGGGAGCGGCCCGAGTTCTGGTTCCGCTACGACTTCCGCATGGATCCCTTCGAGCTGGCGGCGCAGCTGAACGACTTCATCGAGGCGCTATGCAGGAGGACGGGCCACAGCAAAATCGCCGTCACCGGGCACAGCGAGGGCACCAACGTCGTGATGACCTACATCAGCGTCTACGGCACGAAGCGGCTGAAGACCGTCATTCTGGCCAACGGGACCTGGCAGGGGCTCACACTGGCCGGCCAGCTGTTCACCGGGGAGCTGGCGCTGGACCCCAGGGCCATCGCCAACGTGATCGCCGACCAGGACAGCGGCAACGGCGTGACCCGGGCGGCGGCGGAGCTGCTGTACGGCGCGCACCTGCTGGACTTCACCCCCGCGCTGGGGGAATGGATCGCGGGCGAGCTGATGGACCCGCTGACCCGGACCGCCCTGGTCCCGCTGCTGTGCGCCATGCCCGCGATGTGGGGCTTCGTGCCGCCGGACTACTACCGGGAGGCCAAAAAGGTGCTTGGCGACGACCCGAAATACGACGAGCTCAGGCGCAGGGCCGATCAGTACCAGCGCGAGGTGATGGCCAGGGGCCCTGCCCTGCTCAGGAAGGCCAGGGCCAACGGCGTGCGGGTGGCGGTGCTCGCCAGCTACCAGTTCGCGCCCGTGCCCGTGACGAAGGACGCGTTCTACCACAGCGACAGGCTCATCGAGACCGCGCGGGCCGCCGGCGGAGCCACCATCGCCCCCCTCGGGCAGACGCTGCCGCCGGGCGCTTCAAAGTACCGGTCGGCTGACGGCGTCATCGACGCCTCCACCTGCGCGCTGCCGGATCAGACCTGGTTCGTGAAATACAACTGGCACAACCCCGACTGCATGGAGGGCCTGCGCCAGTGGATCATCCACAGCGAGAAGTATCCTACGGTGTTCGCCAACCCCGCGTTCCCGCAGTATTTGATGCGCACGGAGGACGGGAGGGCTATACCTTTGGCAATTGACAATGCACAATGAACAATAAAGGAGATAATACTATGCCAGACGAAATGAGACAAATCGCCAGCCGGTTGAAGGAGATCCGCGAAATCAGCGACTTCACCGTGGACGAAATTGCCGCGCGCCTGCAAATACCCCCGGCGCAATACCTGGCCTACGAGGTGAGCGGGGATAACATCCCCATCAGCGTACTCTATGCCCTGGCCAACGTGTACGGTGTGGACATCACCGAGCTGCTCACGGGCAGTTCGCCGCGCCTGAGCAACTACTGCGTGGTACGGGAGGGGCAGTCCACCGGCGTGGACCGCTTCCCGGGGTACCACTTCGAAAGCCTGGCCTACAACTTCAAGCGCCGCATCATGGAGCCGCTGATGGTGACGGTGGAGCCAGACGAGAAGGAGATGTCGCTGGTATCCCACCCGGGGCAGGAGTTCAACTACGTGGTGGAGGGCGCGGTAATCGTGCTCGTCGACGGCGAGGAGATCGAGCTGAAGGCCGGGGAGTGCATCTATTTCGACCCGGCGCTGCCCCACGGGCAGAGGGCCGCGGGCGGCAGGGCGGCAAAATTTTTGACGGTGATTGCGGAGTGAACAGGAGTGAATCAATTATGTTAATCAGTCAATTTCTCGAACGCAGCGAATTCTCCTCCTACGAGGATTTCAAGAAGAACTACAAGCTCAACATCCCGGAGAACTTCAACTTCGGCTTCGACGTCGTGGACGCCTGGGCGGCACACGACCCGCAAAAGCGCGCGCTCGTCTGGTGCGACGACCACGGCGGGGAGAAGACCGTCACCTTTGGGGAGATGAAGGCCCTGAGCAACCGGGCGGCAAATTTCTTTGTCAGCCTGGGAATCAAAAAGGGCGACAGGGTGCTGCTGATCCTGGCACAGCGCTGGCAGTACTGGCCCTGCGCCGTGGCCCTGCACAAAATCGGCGCGGTCCTCATCCCGGCCTCCACCCAGCTGACGGCCAAGGACGTGAAGTATCGGTGCAACGCCGCGGGGATCAAGGCAATTATGGCCGTCGATAACGCCTATGTGCTCGGCCAGATCGAGCAGGCCCTGCCGGAGTGCCCTTCCATCGAGCACAAAATTATCGTCGGGGAGGACCGGGACGGCTGGCTGCATCTCGATCGGGCGCTTGAAAAGTGCTCCGAGGAATTCACGCGGCCAACCGGGGAGGCCGCCACGCATAATCACGAGATTTTCCTGACCTACTTCACCAGCGGGACGACGGGCATGCCCAAGATGGTGGCGCACAACCACATCCACCCCCTGGGGCATATTTTGACGGCGAAGTACTGGCAGCGCGCGCGGGATGGCGGCCTGCACTTCACCGTGCTGTCGGACTCCGGCTGGGCGAAGTTCGGCTGGGGGAAAATCTACGGCCAGTGGATCTGCGGCGCGGCGGTGTTCGCCTACGACCTGGACAAGTTCGTGCCGATGAATTTACTGGAAAAAGTTGTAAAATACAAGCCCGACACGTTTTGCGCGCCTCCCACGATGTTCCGGTTCATGATCCAGGAGGACTTGTCTCAATATGACCTGAGCTTCATCCGGCACTGCTCCACAGCCGGCGAGCCCCTCAACCCCGAGGTGTACAACCGGTGGAAGGAGCGCACGGGCCTGGAGCTGTGCGAGGGCTTCGGGCAGAGCGAGGGCCCTGTGCTGCTGGCGAATTTCGACGGCTTCACGCCCCGGCCTGGCTCCATGGGCAAGCCCTCGCCCGACTACGACATCGACATCGTGGACGAAAACGGCGCCTCCTGCGGCGTGGGCGAGGAGGGCGAGCTGGTGGTGCGGAACATCGACAGGCGCATGCCCGCCGGGCTGTTCGTGGAGGTCTATAACGACCCGGAGGCGACAAAGCGCATCCTCGGCGGCCCGCTGTACCACACCGGCGACATCGCCTGGCGGGACAGCAAGGGCTACTACTGGTTCGTGGGGCGCAACGACGACATGATCAAATGCTCGGGCTACCGCATCGGCCCATTTGAGGTGGAGAGCGCGCTCATGGAGCATCCGGCGGTGGTGGAGTGCGCCATCACCGGCGCGCCCGACCCTGTGCGCGGCCAGGTGGTCAAGGCCACGATTGTGCTCGCGAAGGGCTATACCCCGGGGGACGACCTCGTGAAGGAATTGCAGGCCCACGTGAAGAAGGTCACCGCGCCGTTCAAGTATCCGCGCGTGGTGGAGTTCGTGAACGAGCTGCCCAAGACCACCAGCGGGAAGATCCGCAGGGTGGAAATCAGGGAGAAAACTGAACTTTAACCCTCAAAACTCTTAACGCACGACGGCGTTCTGTAGACTTTAACGCGGCAGCCCCCAGTCTTTCCAGAGATTGGGGGCTTTCTCCTGCGCCCTTTCCCAGAATTTGCATTTCATCACAGTACGCCGCGAAATGTGCTGTATTTATACCTTCCAGCACCTTGACACCCGGCTAAAAACCTCTTATAGTAGCATCAATGGCGTTGCAGAAGCGCCGTACCAAATACAGCGCGGAAAAGAAAAAGTACAAAAGAAAGAGGTTCCGGCACATGAAAAAGACAGCGAAACTCCTGGCGATTCTCCTGGCGGTTTTCCTGGGGATGACGGTGATCGCGCCGTTGTTTACCAATGCCGCGCCCGACGGCGGTACCCTCACCATCCACAAGTTCATCATGGATGACCTGCGCAACTCCCTGAAACCCAACGATGGCAACGTCCTCAGCGGCGACGATCTAGAAGCGCTTGACGATCTCATCAGCGCAGGCTATGCAACCCCGAAGCCAGGCGTCACGTTCAAGGTATACAAGCTCGTGCTGCCCGGCCCCACGACGCCCAACGGCACCAACGTAAGCAACCCGAACCCGACCGACGCCCCCTGGGGCAGCCTGGGTGAGAACCCCGCCTGGGAAGATATCATCAAGGCGTTCAACAATGTGGCCTTCACGCTGGATAACTACGAGAGTCCCTCCAAGATCATACTGACCAAATCCACTGGGATCGGCAGCCTCGATGAGTTCATCCTTGAATGGGTGGACGACGGCGCCAACGGCGCTACCGCCGGCAATGAAATCAATGACGGCGGGAAAGAGACCACGGTCTATGCCACATTGGTCACCGACTCCAATGGCGTAAAGAAGAGCGGCGAACTGAGCAAGGGCCTTTACCTGGTGGTAGAGCAGCCCGACCCCGCCGCCACGGGCGCCACGGACCTCGGCATCGCCTCCATGTCCTTCCCCTTCCTCGTGGCCGTGCCCATGACCAACGCGGAAGGCAACGGCTGGATCACCGACGTGCACTGCTATCCGAAAAACGGCGACATCGAGATCACCAAGGATGTGGACCGCAACGCCGTGCATGTGGGCGAAACGGTGACGTGGACCGTGGACGTGTCCGTTCCCCAGGACATCATGCACTATGTGTCCTTCTACCTGACGGACCAGCTGGACGAAGCCCTCGATTATGTGCCGGGCAGCCTGAAGGTCTATGCCCTGGAGGAGAAGCTGTCCTATGAAGGCGAACCCCTGCCCGCGGCTACGTTCTATCAGATCCCGGCCACCGGCAACTGGAAGGAATCCTACACCGCCAGGCTGCTGAAGGTAGACTTCATCGACAGCACATCCCCCGCCGTGAACGGACGCCCGATGCTGTTCGGCGACTTCGACAAGAACGGCGAGGTCGAAGAGGAAGAGGACGAGTTCTACGCGACTTACGTGCGCTTCGTGTTCAAGACCACCGTCAACGAGGAGATTCTCAACCGCGCCAATCCGGGCCATCTGTCCTACACCCTGGAGAACGAAGCGATCATCAATTTCCAGCACAGGTACGATAATAAGGGCCGCATCCGCAAGAGCAACAAGCCCAAGATCCATTCCGCGGCGATTATCTTCAACAAGCTCAACGCCCACACAGGCGAGGATCTGATCGGCGCCGGCTTCCAGATCGCCACCACCGAGACCAAGGCGCTGGCGGGCAACTTCCTGAAGCTTGCGATCGACGACAAGGGCACCCCCTCCACAGCCGACGACGTAGTGGTGGCCGTCCTCGACATCGATACGGCCAACGGCTATCCCACCTACTTCAGAGACACCAAGGGCACGCTCTCCGAAGCTGACGACGTAGTCTACTACTATGACGATCCCGCCCCCTCAGTCACGGCGGCGAGCTTTGTGAAGGCGGTAAAATGGGAAGAGTTCAGCCAAATCGTGGACGCGGATGTCTTCTTCTCAGACGATGCTTCACATGCGGGCTTGGACGGCAAGGCCATCGTGCGCTTCGAGGGCCTGAAGGAATTCGCGAACAAGACCGCCTCGGCCGCCTACAAATCCTACTGGGTAGTGGAAACCCAGGCCCCGCAGGATTTCAACCTGCTGCTTGAGCCGATCCGCATCACGTTCGACGACATCGTGTCTGTGCCGGGCAACTGGTACACCCTGAATGGCGGCGTGATCAACAACACCAACACCTTTGTCCTGCCCCGCACCGGCGGCATCGGCACCATCCTGTTCACGGCCGGCGGCATCGCGCTGATCGGCGTGGCGGCTGTGCTGCTCGTGCTCGGCGCGAAGAAGAAAAAGCAAAAGAACGCCGCGTAATTTCTCCCTGATCTAACAAAGTCAAGGCATAACAAATGGCCCGCCGGGTGGAGACGCCCGGCGGGCTGGCTTGTTGCAGGTATAAATCTTATGGTACGAGCTTTTCCTCTTCCCGCTTGCCCGCGAACATCAGCGCGAAAAAGCCCGCCGGGAACACCGCCCCGGCCAGCAGGGCGGTGCGCAGGCCAGCCCTGTCGCCGATGAAGCCCAGCATCCACGGCCCCAGCGAGCAGCCGACGTCCCCGCCCAAGGCAAGCATGCCGAACAACCCCGTGCCGCCCCCGGGGAAGAGACCCGCGCTTCTGTGGAGGATGCCCGGCCACATCAGGGCGACAGTGGCGCCGGTGAGCGCGCAGGCGGCCAGGGCGAAGGCGGGGCTTTTGCTCAATGCCGCAACGAGGTAGCAGGCGACGCAGGCCAGCGCGCTCCAGCGCAGGAAGCGCTCCAAGGCGAACTTGTTCTCGAATTTGCCGTAGAGCATGCGCACCAGCGCCATGAACACGGCGAACAGGCACGGGCCGAGGAGGTCCCCCATCAGCTTGCTGACCCCTATGCCCTGCTCGGCGAACAGGGAGGCCCACTGCGCCATAGTCACCTCCGAGGCCCCGGAGAAGGCCATGAGCCCCACGGCCAGCCAGAACGGCCCGCTTCGCATCAGCTGAGACAGGGGGATCGCGGGGGTATCGCTCATGCTGGGCTCGGCCATGGGGGAGGTGGCGAAGCCGTAGGTGGTGGACAGGGGGACGGCGGCCCACAGGAGGGGGACGATATACCAGAGCCCCTCGGGCAGGAAGCGCAGCAGCAGCGTGGTGAACGCCACGGTGAGCATCTGTCCCCAGCAGTAGAACGAATGCAGCAGCGTCATCGCGCCCGCGCCCAGGTGCCCGCTGATCTGGTTGACGATGGGGCTGACGAGAACCTCGATCAGCCCGCCGCCCATGGAAAATATAACTGTTGCCAGGCACAGCCCGCCGTAGAGCATCTCCCGCGGGAGGAGCAGGGGGAACAGGCCGTACAGCGTAAACCCCAGCGCGGCCGCCAGGTGGGCGGCCACCAGGCAGCGCCGGTAGCCCACGCGGTCGGCCAGGCGGGCGGCAAGGGCGTCCACGATCAGCTGGGTGACGAAGTTGATGAGCACCAGGCGGCCCAGGCGCTCGAGGTTCAGTCCATAGCCGCGCGCGAGCAGGGTGAACAGCAGCGGCGGCAGGTTGACGATGAGCGACTGGGTGCAGGTGGAGAGATAACAGGTGCGGATGGTCCGGGTGTAGTTGATCAAGTCAGTTCCTCTGTATCCACTAGTTTGCGCGGGCGGCGCTGTTCGCCGCCACGGATTGCGCTATGCCGCCGGCGCATTGTGTGCCATATAAATGTGACGTGTCGTTCATCATCACCAGGCGGGTGACCTCGCGGCCACTGTCGCCGGGGCGGTAGTCCACCACGGTCACGCCGGTATTCTCCTGGGAAAAGATGAAGTCCGGCGGGAAAGAGGCGCGCAACGCCGCCGCGATGAGCCGCTGGTTGAACGCGCCGTGGCCCACCAGCAGGACGGTGGAATCCTCGGGATAGCTCTGCCGCACGCGGCTGATCACCCGGTAGGCCCGGGCGAGGCTGTACCAAGGGTCGCGGATCTCCAGCTCGAAGCTGTCGCCGTAGTCGCCGGGGCCGGGGGCGGCCTCGTATGGCAGGGCGGCTGAGCAGACCTTGACCGCTTCGCCGTGGGTGAGGGCGGGGTAATCCGTGCCGATCTCCACCAGCTCGTGCAGGATGCGCACGGGCTGGCTGTCCCTGCGCACGGAAATTTCATTTACAGTTTGCAGCGCGCGCAGCAGCGGGCTGGTGATCAGGGCATCGATGCGCAGGCCCGCGCAGCGTTCGCCCAGCAGGCGCGCCTGCGCGAGGCCCAGTTCGGTGAGCTTCGGGTCGAGCATATACCCCGCCGGGTCGGGCAGGTTATTCACGGATTCCCCGTGGCGGGCAATGAGGATGGTCATGTTGTCTTTTTCCTTTTCGCTCTCCATTTGGCGGTCGCCTGGCGCACGACGGCATAGGCGTCCCCTACGCTGGCCACGCCGCTGAGGTTCGGCATGCTCACGGTGATGATCTTTTCGCGGGGGATGATGTGCTCCAGGAGGCGTTCCAGCCGGGTGGGGCGGGCCTTCGCCAGGTCCGCGGGCGGGATGTCGTAGTCAAAGGGGCGGGATTCGAGGGTGTCGTACAGCGGCGCGCCGGGGTAGAATACGCCGCCGTCAAAGTCCGCCGTCAGGGCGAAGACAACGGTATTTTCGTCCTCCGGCACAGTGAGGCTCCGCGCGCCGTCCAAGTCGATCGTGCATTTGAACAGGTAGAACTGCTTGCCCGGGATGTCGCCGTTTTTCCCGTGCGTGTGGGTGGCGTTCCAGGCGAGGGGCTCGCGCTTGACGCGGCCCGTCTCTCCCAGGCCGATGAGGTCCCACGCGCCGATGGCCTCGAAGGCGTCCTGCACAGCGAGGGGAACTGGGGTCTCCCCGACCCTGAAGGCCGCGCTTCTGTCGCCGTCAAAGCTGCATACGAGAAGATGCACACGCTTCGCCCCCTCGGGCAATGGGATGATCTGGCCGCGGCAGGCCATGGCGTTTTTCGCCCCTTTCGAGGTTGCGAATTGAACGCCGCCGCTTGTGATCTGATCCGGATAGAGCTCCAAGGGGATAGTGAGGCCATCCGTGTGCTGCCTGTTCGAGGTGACGGCAACGACATTATAGGGCAGGGCCACGGGCTCCTGCTTCGCTTGCGCGGCCTCTATTTGAGGCTTTCTCAGGGTGAGGGCGAAGGTCTTCACCTCGAAGGGCCGCATATCGAAGACGAGATCGCCGTCTTCAATCACGGCATCGCGCAAATACGATTCGACGGCGAGGGTTTCGGTTGCGCTTTCGATGCCATCGCCCAGGGTGAACCGCACGCCGTTGGCAGGCTTTCCCGCGCCCTCATTGAAGCGCACAATGAAATCCTCGCTATTTTCGGCTTTCTTGATCGCCCGCAGGATGACGCTGCTGTCGCTTACCGCGCCGAAGCTGTACACGCTGCCCAGCGTACCCGAGTGGCTGTCTGTGATGAAGGCCTGCATGGGCTGGTTGAACGCCGCCGCCGCGGCCTGCGTGCCATTCTCGTATGTGCCCGCGTGGGGGTAAATGCCGAAGGCGAAGCGATTGAGGCCCTGATCCATCAGGTGCTGCGAGGACTCCCAGCGGTAGGGCTTGGCGGGGGTGTGGATGAGCGTCAGGCGCAGGGTATTGTCATTGGGTTTGTCGGCCCCGGACTTCGAGTCGCTGAAAATAGACACGCCATAGGAACTGTCCGTGGCGGTGATATCCATCCAGTTCTGCAGGGGCACCTCGTGGAGCGTCGCTGTGTCGGTGGGGCGCCGGCGCACGCCGAGGCCCAGGTCGTACGCCGCGTTTTCGTTGGATACGCACAGGGGGAATTCGGCCTTGAGCAGGGCGCCGGTCTCGCGCCAGTCGATCTCGTTCTCGCAGCGGACATATGCCGCCCCGGCGTCGAGGGACACGCGCTGGGTGAAGCGCGACGCGCCCAGATTGCGTGTGATCTCAATGGACACGCGCGCCGGGCCGGATTCGATCACCTTGAATTGCGCGCCGGTGGGGTAGCGCTTGTCCCCGCTCATCACATCGGCGTAGGCGACCTCCCAGGCGGGCCAGTTGGCCGGGTCGTCCGGCAGGGCGGCCATGCGCACGGGGGCGGACAGGGCCTCCCGGCGGTTCCTCCTGTCGAAAATACATGCGATGTCGCCGTTGTTGTCGAAGGTTATGAAAAGATTCTCGTTTTCGAGAGTGCGATCGGTGATTTTGAGATGATTTTCTGGTTGAGATGGTCCGGTCTGAATATTATAAGCTTTCCAGGAAAGGCCGGGGAGATCGGCGAGGAAGGTGACTGCGCCATCGCTAAGCTGAGATGGGACTTCTGTCCCTTGGCTGTCGATCACTTTCACTTGCTTGACATCAAAGGGCAGAGCGGCGCTGACGGCCTCTGTACGGGAATATTGCAGCGTATTGTTGACGATCACCGGGATCCCCTGCGCGAAAGACGTGTCCATCATTGAGGCGACCGCCCGGTTGGCATAGGTGTACTCCTCGGCCAGCTGATTCAGGGAGAGCACATAGTCGTTCCAGTTGCGCTGATAGCAGGCCTGAAACGACGTCCCGGTAATGTCGTCATGGAAGTGGTGGGCCAGCACGCGCTTCCAGGCCTCGGTGAGGCGCTCTTTTGGATAGACGGCGCAGCCGAGCCAGTCGGCGGCGGAAAGGGCGCGCTCGGCGGCGTCGGCCAGCTGCTCGCAGCGGCGGTTCCAGCGGTGGCCGATGGCGCGCGAGGTGTAGCTGCCCGCGCCGTGCTCGGTGAGGAGGAATTCGCCGTCGTGGACGGGCAGGGCGGCGATCTGCTCCGGCGTGAGCTCGTTCAGGATGGCGTCGTAGACGTCGCGGGCCCTTGAAGACAGGACCTTGATCTCGCTCGCGTCGTTTCTCCGGGCCTCGCGGCTCATGTGCTTGACTGAATATTTCGAGGGCGCGCCGCCCATGTCGCCCGTGCCGATCATCTTCGGGGTGAAGGGCATGGCGTGGTCGGTGGCGTTGCGGCGGAGCTTGTCCACCAGGCCCTTGTCATTTCGAAATGTGCCGGGCGAGGCCGAATAATGACCCGGGCGGATGCTGGCGAAGACAGAGCTGCCGTCCACGCCCACCCACCGGCCGATGTCGAAGGGCCGGCCCGCGCTGCTGCCCCAGGAGAGCTTGCAGGTGGTGAAGCCGTACAGCCCGCTGTGGGCCATGACCGCGGGCAGGGCGTAGCCGAAGCCGAAGCAGTCCGGCAGGAAGATATCCACGCAGCGGATGCCGAAGGTGCGCTCGAAATAGTCGTTGCCCAGCAGGATGCTTCTAAACAGCGCCTCGGGCGAGGGGGTGTTCACGTCGCCGTTCTCGTAGGAGCTGCCCGTGGGGACCCAGCGGCCCTGCGCGGCGTAGTCCTTGAGCTTTTCGAACAGCGCAGGGTAGTACTCCTCCATGAGCTCGTAGCGATATGCGCCCTCGAAGTTAAACTTGTACTCCGGGTACTTTTCGAAAAGCTTGAAATTCCGGCGCATGGTGTGGGGGACGAGATGCTGGATGGTGGTCTCGAGAGTCCACAGCCAGGAGGTGTCTAGGTGGGCGGTGGCGATGGTGAAGATTTTCATTTTAGAAAACCCTCCAGGCAATTTTTATTCTTCCGGATCATCTCGGCGAAGAGTTTTTTGCCCTTTTCGAGGCCAATTCGCACCACTTGGGGGTCGCGGCAGAAGACGTCCTCCAAGGTGGATTTGTCTTTCTTGAAGAAGGCATCGACGTAGTCCTTCTGGTTCTGCGCGTGGATGTTCACGATCTCGGCGGCGGCAGGGGGCATCTCGCCCGAGTCCAGGGCGACGACGCTGTCGAGGGAGAAGGCGGCGTTGGTCTCCACGGCGGTGCCCTGGACGACGTTATGCAGCTGGCCCTTGTTGGGCAGATTGACATTCGTCACGAAATCACCCAAGCCGCAGATGGCGCTGATCTGTTTCACGCCCTCCTCGCCGGAGCCGCTGATCTTCGGGTTGTAGAAGGGCGTGCCCGCGAGATAGGTCATGAGCACCAGGAGGCGGTTGGCGATCATGCGGCCCCAGACGGGGGTGAGCTCGAAGCCGTATCTGAGCACGTGCCTGTCGGTGAGGAAGAGCTCCGGCACGAATTCGCACAGGTGCCTGTCGCCCGCCGCGCCTAGCGCGCCGTATTTTTCGAAGAGAGTATATTTCACGTGGTGCTCGTTGCGCAGGCGCTTCTTGATGGGGTTCACGCCCTTGAGGTACGCGACGGCGTTCTCCTCGAACATCTTCGCGTAGGCGGCGCAGACGGGCATCAGGTCCAGGCCGCCGTGGGAGGCCTCGTTGACCCAGGTGAAGTGATTGACGCCCTGCACATTCGTCTTGATCTCCTGGCGGCTGAAGGACTTGAAGCTCTTAATTTCATTGTAATTTTTGCCCTGGGCGGCCAACTCCGCCTTGACGGCCTGCAGGTCAGAGCGCAGGAAGGCCTGCTTGCCCTCTTCTGAAAGACTGAGGTACATCCCCGCGATGCGGCAGATGAGGTTCTGCGTGCCGAAGACCTCGTGGCAGCAGCCGAAGGCCTTGATCTCGGGGAACTCATTATAGAGCGTGTTGATGCAGATGGACATGGGGTTGGTGTAGTTGATCACCCAGGCCTGCGGGCAGTGCTCGCGGATCTTCTGCGCGAAGAAGATGTAGGCCGGGATGGTGCGCAGGGCGCGGGAGTAGCCGCCCGCGCCGGCGCTGTCCCCCACGGGCTGCCAGATGCCGTACTTGCGCGGGTAGTGTACGTCGACATACATGTTCTTCATCTGGTAGGGCAGGATGGAGATGATGACGAAGTCCGCGCCGGGCAGGGCCGTGTCGATGCTCTCGTGCACGGTGCAGGCCCACTGGCTCTGGATTTTGTCTGCGTTGGTCTTGACGAGCTTGTCGAAGAACTTCTGGTTGCGCTGGGCGGCGGGCAGATCGATGTCGTACAGGCGCAGCTCGCCCTCGAGCTTGGACTGGGTGAGCAGGTCGGCGAAGTACTTGTGGGCCCAGGCCTTTGAGCCGCCGCCGATGTAGGTGATGGTGATCTTTTTCATGGGAGGTCTCCTTTTCAATGCGTAATTCATAATGCGTAATGCGTAATGATTTGTGCTCCGCACGACCGTGTTGGAGAACGTCGCTGTGCGATGCCTTCATCACCCCGCCCGAGGCGGGGCGCTTCCTCCACAGGAGGAAGCCTGGGGGTTAGGCGGGAAGCGGGTGCTGGGGCGGAGACGCATAGCCGTGCGTCTCTACCACTGCATGTTCACTTTCACTTCGAAGTACATTTCCAAGTCCATCAGGTCGTTGACGTTATAGACAAACTCCAGTGTATTGTCATCCAGCCAGGTATATCCCCAATCCGCACGCTCCGAGGGGAGGATGATGCCTTTATCAAGCTTGTCTTCAAAGAAAAACCGCGCTATCACTGGATACGCTTCTGCTTGGGTGCGGCCAGTCCATTTCACGATTATCGCCGTGTTTTTGCCGTTCGGGGAGTGGATTTTTTCGATGATTTTTTGATGGGAGAAAAAGCTTCCTTGAAATTGTGACCCGATTAGCAACACAAGCAAGACCGCGGTCGAGATATAAGATTTTCGCGGCTGCTTTGTATTATTCTTTGTTAAGGGTCTGACTATCACCCACTCAAGCGAAATTCCAATCGCCAGCGGCAATGTGTATCCGAGGAATTCAGGCCAGCCCTTGAGCCACGTCAATCCAAAGAACAAAGGGATTGCGTGGATAGAAAACACGAGAAGAGCAACCAGAATTGCCAATGCAATGCGAAGAATTATCTTGGCTTTGTTCTCTTTCATTGGCTCACCACCCCTCCACCATTTCCATGGCGATCTGCTCCCAGCGGAAGATGTTCTCCGGGCGGTTGTGGCAGGTGCTGATGTCCTTCAGGGTGATGTCCAGACCACGCACGCCATAGCGCTTGCAGGCGTCGAGGATTTCGCCGAGCTCGCGGCGCAGGGCGTCCTCGTTCAACACGGGCACGGCCACGGCGGCGGGGTTGGGCTTTGATGACACCACATAGCGCCCGCCGATGATCTCGGCGGCCATGTTGACGTCTGCCCAGGGGGTGACGCCGATTTTGCGCAGGTTGGGGATTTTTTCGACGAGGTCAATCTTGTTGTGCAGGGGCTCGCAGCAGCCGTAGTACACCAGGCCGCAGGTGCCCACGGTGCGCTTCATGTACTCGAGGTCGAACTCGTCGTGCATCTCGCGGCTGACGGAGCCGAAAATCTGCGCCGTGCCGCGCCCCCAGATGTTTTTGCGGGTGACGACGCCGTCGGCGGGCTTGGGCAGGTCTTCGGTGAGATATGGGGTGCAGTGGAGGGAGTGGCCGCCGGCGTCCAGCAGGCCGAGGGCCTCGCGCTGGTTCAGTTCAGCTTCTTTGCATTGGGTGATTTTCTCGATGACGGCATGGCTGTACGCCGGGCGGTCGGCGAGGTCGATCAGCAGGGGGGTGACGCCCCGGTAGCGCGAGATGTCGTCCCAGCTGGCGATGCCGCACTGGCTTGTGCCGGTGATGCGCACGGGCAGGATGTCGCCCACGGCCTCGCCGAGCTTCGTCCAGTTCGCCCGTGTGGATTCTTCATCATATGTGAGCACGGGCAGGTGGATGCGCTCAAGGGATTCCTCGTCCTCCAGCTGGTCCTCGTACTCGTGGGAGATGATGCTCGTGGCGTGGCCGGAGGCAATCGTGCGCTCCAACACGCCGATGCCGATGCCCGTGGAGTGCACCGCCTTGCCCACGCCGACATAGCCCTGCAGGAACATGTCGCCAGGGAAGTACTTGTATTTGAACAGCTCACGGCGCATCCAGCCCTCCACGCCGCGCAGGTCGCGGTTCTCGCAATGGCAGACGAGGGAGCCGTCGAAGTCCATCTGCTGCCAGGGGATTTCATCCAGCATCACCACCGGACGGACCATGCGCAGATCGTTGGAGGCCGTGTGGAGGGCGCGGCGCTGGGCGTTGCGGGGCTCGGCGGCGGCCTGCGCGTAGGATTGGGCGAGGGGGCGGAGGATTTTTTCGTCGTGGGTCATGGGGTGGCTCCTTCTGTGCTTTTCTGTGAGATGCAAAGGCAATACGGCCGACCAAAGGTCTGCCCTACGGGGATTCGGCCCGAGGCCGGGAATTGTGCTACACTATCCAATTCGCCCAACTACTATGAGGAAAACAATAACAATAACCATGAGAGGAACAAGCACGTAAAGCGCTTTTATTGCATGCCTAAGCTGCTTTTTATGCTCTTCATTGAGCTCGTTGCGGCGATATCCAAGGAATAGAGTAGCACCAAGAAAGACAATAAAGAGCGCAAGCCATATAATAGAGAAAATCCCAACTGTATCAGATACGATCATCTCTGGTCGATAATCAAGAAGAATTTTCAGACCTATGTTCACTGGCCCCGATATGAGCAGGAAAATAAAGAAGGGGGTAAAACTGGGTTGTCGTCGATGATAACGAAATATGCTATAGGCAATAGAGATCATAACACCTACTACAATTGCAATAAAAATAGGGGTGGGAAGCAGCGAGTATATGACATGCATATGGCCTCACCCCTCCTCGATCACGGAGATCATCGCCAGGTAGTTCTCAATCGGGCAGAAATCCGGCACGCTGTTGCCGCTGCCCAGGGCGTAGCCGCCGCGTTCACCGGCGCGCGCAAGCATGGCGCGGCAGCGGGTTTTGATTTCCTCGGGCGATGACGTGCACAGGAAATGCAGGTCGATGCCGCCCAGGACGGCCATCTGCCTCCCGGACGAGCCGCCCATGAAGAGCGCGTAGGCGTCCTCCACGGGGAGGATGTTGTCCTCGTAGGAGTGGCGGCCGTCGAAGCCCATGTCATACAGGTCGCCGAGGATATCGGCGAAGCAGCCGCAGGAGTGCAGCACCGCCGGCTTGCCCTGTTCGTGGGCGGCGCGCACGATCTCCCTGTGCCACGGGAACACATATTTGCGCATGTCCGCCGGGGAGAGCATGGTCTGCGACTTAAAACCCCAGTCGTCGTTGGACATGAGCAGGCCCACGCTGCCGTATCGCAACGCGATGCGATAGTACGCCAGCAGGCTGCCGCCGACCTTTTCGAAAATATCGCCTGCGAGCCCCGGGTCGTCGTAGAGCATGAAGCACAGGTTGTCGTAGCCCGTGAGCCTGATCACATTTTCCAGCACGCCGCACGGCCCGCGCGCCATGAGCTTCATGCCGGGCGGCAGCTCGCCGTCCAGGCGGCTGTAGTCGCAGGCCTTCGGATCCGGCCAGGGGTAGGCGCCGAAGCTCTGCCGGTCGGTGATCATGGGCGAATCGTTGAGGGAGAACGTCATGGCGTCCCCCCTGTGGCTGCCCTGGGTGCTGGGGAAGCCGAAGTCCGAGGCGACCACGCTGGCGTAGTCGTAGCCCAGCGCGGCATAGACGTCAACCAGGGTTTTCGCGCCGTGTTCCATGGCATAGCGCTCCGCCGGGCCGTGAAGGAACAGCTCGAAGAGCACGGGGCGGTCGGGGATCTGATGGTCCAGGACCTTGAGGAGCTGGGTGAAATCGGGGTTTCTCATGGGTTGCCCCCTTGTGTGATGATTGTTTTTTCAGAAAAGCCTGCGAAAAAAGTTTATCGGCCACGAAATTATCATAAATGGCAGAAGAAATGGCAGCATTAGGATGGCCCAGACAGGCACGTACATGACATCTGTGAACAGAAAATTGAGTAATGCATTCAATGGCCATAGCAACACATTTAGTATGGCTTGCTTGCGCTTTTCCGCCTCCTCCCTCTGCTTATCCTCGATCTCCCACTGCGCAATGTCTTGATCCGTGACTTCCCGCATTTCGGCAATGTCAAACAAGCTTCGGTCGGCTTTTTTTTCAATTGCGCCATTCAACCAGCTATAATAAGTTGCGGTGGCGATGACAATACGATATAGCTGGTAGCTATCGGTATATTTATAATAGCTATAAGTGTAGGAGTTGCCGCCATAAGAAACGACAATACCTTCATGGTCTCCCGCGATTTTATCCAAGATGGTTGTGGTTTGTGCGTCTCCGGTAACTTCCTTCGGCTCCAGCGGGGGGAGATACTTGACCCAATCCGGCGGTGATATCCTCTGGTATGCGTTCCGATTGGAATAGACATGAAAGACCTCATTTGTGGTGAGGGCTATTTCGTATTCATTTTTATTAGAATTATCGGGGAAAAACACGTATTGGCCATTGCTGTGAATCACGGTTTTAAACTCAAAAATAGCGGTGTCGGGAAAAATAGGCACCTTTTTATAAAGAGAACCCACAGCGGTATAATCCCCCCGCAAGTCCTCCATGGTCTGGATGAGCAGGGCACGGCCCAGGGCGTTGAGTTCTTCGGGGGTCAGTTCATTCGGCGCTACGGCAATTGCCCCCACGCCGAAGGAGCACAGCAGGATGACGGACAGCAACAGGGCGAGCAGTTTTTTCATGGTGATTGCCTCCTATTGTTTGTTAATGGGATCAGTCGCTCCGCGATGCCTTCCTCACCCCGCCCGAGGCGGGGAGCTCGGCGTAGCCGACACGACCGTAGGGAGCCGACACGGGAAGGAGCTTTGGGGATTAGGCGAAAGCGGGCTATGTAAACGCAATGTAGTGGGACGAGATGGTATTAAGGGGCCAGCCGCGGCAAAATGGGCGTGGGGAACACATCCGGCCCGAAGCCCAGCACGCGCCCCAGCTGCACGCCGATCTGGCGGTTCTTCCACACGCCGCCGTTGCCGAAGCCCGCGTCGGTGACGTTGACGAACACCGGCACATCGACGTTGGTGTGGCCCGTGGAGGTGAAGATATAGCAGCCGTCGCCCGGCTTGATGCCGCCGGTCTCATGGTCGGCGGTCACGAGCACGAGGGTGTCGCCGTGCAGCGCGGCATAGTCCAGCGCGGCCGCCACGGCCAGGTCGAACACGCGCGTGTGCGCAACCACCTCGGGCATCCTGTTGCTGTGGGCGTGCTTGTCGATGTGCGCGCCCTCCACCATCAGGAAGAAGCCGTCCCCGTCGTCGAGCAGGTCGATGGCCTTCAGGGTCATCTCCTCCAGGGTGGGGGTATCCTTCAGGTCGGTGATATTGGCAAGGTCGCCGTTGTCGAACTGGGCGAAGCTGCGGCTGCCCTGCGCGAGGGCCTCCATGCCCACCCTGTCGGTGATGAGTTCATCGAAGCCGCCGGCCTTCACGCCGACCTCGTTGATGGAGGAACTGCCGCCGCCCCAGATGAGCGTCAGGCCGGAGGCGAGCTGGCCGTCGGAGATTTCCGCCTCGCCATTGCGGCTGGCCGTATGTGCGCTGAAGGCCGCGGGCGTGGCCCCGCTGGTGCTGTCCGTGGTGACAACCCCGGCCAGCTTGCCGTTCTCAATGGCCAGCTCCGCGATGGTGGCGGGCGTGGCAATCCACATCTTGGGGTCCAGGGCGAACACGCTGATCTGGCCGGAGATGTTGCGGATGCCGCAGGCCAGGGCGGTGCCCCCGGCGGCGGAATCGGTGAGGATGAAGCCGGGCCAGCTGTTGGTCTGGCTCCAGCCCTTGACGGGCATGGTCTCCATGACAAGGGGCTGTGGGTCGTCAGCCTTGGTCGCCTCCAGATGGTTCTGGCCCATGCCGTCGCCGATGAGCAGGATGACGTTCTTGTACTGCGTGTACTGTGTTTCGTTGACGCCGCCGCGCAGGCCGATCCAGCCGGAAAAGAGGATCAGCGGGGCGCAGAGGAACGCGAGGATCTGTTGAATGAATGGCATGGTGAGGCCTCCC
>Ga0123353_10004411_pt1 | contig 18118 bp, 8 predicted proteins | sample TergutLab28metaG_3_FD_92763 | JGI IMG/M metagenome (GOLD analysis project Ga0123353, IMG submission 92763) | Labiotermes labralis P3 segment gut microbial communities from Petit-Saut dam, French Guiana - Lab288 P3 | ecosystem: Host-associated > Arthropoda: Insects > Digestive system > Gut ... | reverse complement strand
TACCATTTAATATATGTTAATAAATAATATTACAAAAATACATTTCTATTTATTGCATTAGAATTCACAAGCTAATCATAACATAGTTAATAATTTTATAATAAGTTAAATAATACTATATGATAAGAATGCCACATATCCCAAAAAACAACATGTCAGCCCATAGCTATTGCAATCATTTTTACAAGCACTATACTTCGAATGTAATTTTATTCAAATATAATACCGTCAATTCGTACAAACCGAAAAAAGAAGGAGGAATATCAAATGAAAAAATTAATCAACAGAGTGATTAAGCAAATGATGAGTTACATTTCATTAGCCGCGTTTATATTAGCGGTTTCGTCGGTTAATAATGCGTGTTTTTTTTGGTCGTACCAGCCAAAACTCCCGGATGCATTAAAAAAATATGAAATGTAATGCGTTGAAAGCTGGTTTTAAATAAAAACCAGCTTTTTTTATCCTAATAATTGAGGACGTATCTTAAAAACAAAAAAAGGAACGGAGGAGTTCAAATGAAAATAAAATTTTCTCAAATATTTATAATAATGTTTGTTATATTCATATCATCGTTCTTATCGTATACGGTTGTATACGCATCATCTTTTAACGCCTCATTCGACGGAAACGGGCATACATCCGGCACAGCGCCGTCAAGTATTACGTTCGGTAAAAATGAATTTATCACAATTCCGTCGCAAAATACTCTGTTAAAAACAAATTATATTTTTGAAGGATGGAATACGCATAAAAACGGTAATGGCACAACGTACAGCGTAGGTCAGTTAGTTAATTTGGGTAACGGAAATACGAATTTATACGCTAAATGGACATTAATCCAAACATACTCCGTAACATTCAACGGTAACGGTAACACATCGGGATCGCCCCCCATAAACGCAACATGGACGACTGGGCAAAATGTCGCCTTGCCTTCACAAAATACTTTGCAAAAAACAGGTTTTGCATTTTCGGGCTGGAACACAAATTCCGCCGGGACCGGAACAACATATCAAGTTAATCAAATTGTCAATTTCGGTTCCGTCAACACAACCTTATATGCGAAATGGACGGCGATACCCTCTCAAGTAACGGGTTTAACAATATTATCAAAAACATACGATTCTTTAAACATCACATGGTCCCCGATAAATACGGCTACAAAATATGAAGTATATGTAAACGGCGCATTCAAGATGACTGTTAATTCTAATAATGCGACAATCGACGGTTTAACCGCAAATTCAATTTATTTAATATCTGTAAAGGGGGTAAACGGAACCGTCGCTGGTCCCGCAAGTATCGAATTATTCGCCGTAACTTCATTACCCACCGTAACTGGATTATCTTTAATAAACAAAACCGATACCTCGGTCTCGTTGTCGTGGAATTTAATTCCCGGAGCCGAGCAATATGAAGTATATCTAAACAACGCGTTAAAAACAACGGTTTCATCCACAACAACATCAATAACCGGATTAACGGCTAATAATTCGTATACATTCTCAATACTTGCGACCAATAACATAACGGCCGGCAATCACAGCGTTGCTCTCGCCGTAGTAACAAATTTGACCGCAGTAACCGGATTAATTTCGCCATCTCAAACGGAGACGTCGATAACATTAAATTGGAACACAATAGCTGGCGCCACAGAGTACGCAATTTATTTAAACAATATATTGAAAACTACGGTATCCTCAGCAAACGCAACGTTAAACGGCCTGTCCGCAGGTACTACGTATTCTGTGACGGTATGCGCGTTAAACAACCAAACATCGGGAATTATGAGTACACCGCTTAATGTAAAAACGATTTCAATTTTTATCAATCAAGTAACTATCGATGCAATCGCAAATTCAAACTATAAATTGGCCCTGGTTGTAGAAAACATACCGGCCATTCAAAACGAAACATTTATACTAACTTACGAACCGGCGGTATTAACATTAAACAACTTTGCGGTACAAGCGGATTTAACAGCCGTTAATACCGGACCGATATCCGGAACGAACTTGCAAATCATATCACATTCAAACGGAATATTGAAATTCAAATACAATCAATCGTCATCGGGCCAATATTTTTCAGGTGTTTTAAGTATTGTTTCTTTTATAGCGAATAGTTCCGGAAATACTACAATCGTATTGGAAATGCAATAACATACGCTTTCTGAAAAAAAAAAAATACGATCATTAGATAGGAGAGATACGAAATGATTAAAAAAAGAAAAATAATTTCATTGTTGCTCGCCGTAATTTTTTGTTTATCAAGCGCAAATATCAATCTTTACGCCAATATTGAAAATGACGAATCCATTGAATTATACGAAGTGAATAAAGAATCACACGAACCAGATAATTTATACGAATCAGAATTCGAAAAAACGCCGGATGCAGATGCTTATAACATACTTGCAAACTTTCCGGCAACGGATGAACCGCCAGCAACATTTGCGCCTGTTGAATTTGAAACGATCATTAAATATCCGGACGGTTCGCAGGCACGCAAGAACGGTTTGATAATAATTTTTACAAATGATTTGACATCCGAACAAGCCGCTTCATATCTGCGTAACAGTATCGGTTCACTTATTGATACAAATACCGATTTGCATATCGATACAGAAAACACAACCGATGATTCGATTTTAAACGGCGTCAATCATGTTGATGATTTAAACGAAAATAACAATCCAAAAACCGATGATATTCACATAGAACAGTTATATGACCAACGCATAGCGGTTGTGACATTGCCGAGCGAAATTAATGCAAATGAAATAATTCAATCATTAATAAATGACGCTTCCATAGATTTTGTGCAACCGGATTATATTATGGAACCGTTATCATATGCAATACCGGAAGAACAATGGGCGTTGATAAATTACGGACAGACGATCAACGGCCACAAGGGTGTACCGGAAACGGATATCGGCTTCCGTGCGGAACTTTATAATGAGAATACATTGGATACGGTGATCGCAGCGGTAATAGATACCGCGATAGACGTTAACAAACTTGATTTAGAAAATAAATTTTTATCCGGCTGGGACTTTGTCAATAACAGCCCGTTATCGTTTAATAACGGAGACCCGTATCACGGAACGCAAATATCCGCCCTTATAGCCGCAAACGGCGAGTACGGCATCGCAGGCGCGGCGAAAAACGTGCAAATCCTTCCGTTAAAATTTATTCAAGACGGCTACGGATATACGTCGGATTTATTGGCGGCTATCAACTACGCGACGGCAAACGGCGCAAAAATAATCAACTGCAGTTGGGGAAGTTCCGTATATAATCCCATATTAAAAAATATCATTGAATCAAACGGTGACGTTCTATTCGTGTGCGCGGCAGGTAATAACGGCGACGAAACACCCGTTTACCCGGCGTCATACGGTTTGCCAAATGTTATTTCAGCGGCGGCGATGGATAATACGGCCAACATTTATATAAATTCGAATTACGGTCCATTGGTGGATATCGCCGCGCCAGGCGTTGATATTTATACGGTAGCCGCAGGCGGTGGATACACCTTTATTTCCGGGACTTCGGCATCGGCCGGATACTTATCGGCGGCGGCGGGTATATTTTTGGGCGCTAATCCAGATTCCACGCCCGCGCAAGTGAAATCCGTTCTGATGAACGCCGCCTTCAAAACAGACGGATTAACCGGATTAATAAAATCGGGCGGGTACTTGCGGATCGTAAATTCATATACGGCAACCGAACCGGATGAAGAATTCGAAATAATCGATTTTAACGGGCTCCCCCCGGAAATCGTTGTTCTTCTTAATTCCGAATTGTCATATAATTTATTGACGGCGGAACAGAAGGAACTATTAACTCAATACGCGTTCCTGCGTGAAGATACTATGAACGATTGTGCGAACGCAGGCCTCAATATTAAAAACTCAATCGCCAAAGCGTTGATAATGCAAATATTGGATTTAGATTTGGTAAAATCGTTAGAAATGATTGACGCGCATGACGGCGAATCCGCCGCGTTAAAAAACGCGAGGTATTTCCGCGAATGGCAATACCGGTCAGTTTGGTTGACGGGAGATTTCGTTAATGAATTGATCGAATTAATGGTAATAGGCTATTCGGCGTACGAAACGATTATATCGGCGGTCGCGGCCGACGTCTTGGGCGTAGCATATGCAGACGCTATTTATCAAGACATATCCGCGGTCATGTCTGCCGAGCTTTCCGGATTCACAGACGAAGACGTACTGGGCATAAAGCAGTTGTCCACGGAATACTGCGCGGATGCGGGCGTCTTGGCCGATTATATAAAAAATGAAAACATAACGGCGGATGAACTGCGCGAACGTTTAATGGAATATAGAAATCATACGGGTATATTTATAGAAACGTCCTACTCCCCGTTAGCCGGAACTCCGGACGAAATAAGTATGTACTACGCTAACTCGCCGTTTAAATTCGACGCAGGCGCGTCGGAAGGAATAAATTTCAATTCCGGCGCGTTATCATATGAAGACCGCATCGCGACGATACACGGACGCGGCGGGTTCGACCTTGAACTTGTCGCGCAATATTCCACCGACAAGGCCTCTGCGCAAAACATCGTGCCCGCTATCGATAAAGATTTTATAACTCAATATATATTATTAGGGATGTTGACGTATAATTTTTCATATTCATTATATAACACCAGCATGTACGTCAATAACGGTTGGATTTATTATTTCGGGCGAAGCGGATTTCTTCAAGCGGGCCCCGATTTGTGGCACACCGGCACGCCCTATTATAATAATACGGACGCGTATGCCGCATACGCTCTTAAAAAGCCATATTTGGACGGTTTATCCAAATATCTCGAAATGAGCCAGCACGGATGTTACAACGTCGGATATTATCAATCAAATTTGATTAATAAAGTCGTCACAGCGCCGCAAAAAAACCCGATGGAATATATGGGCGACGGATGGAATTTAAAATTCAACAGGGTCTCATTGCAAAACAGTTCGGGATATACGACAAACCAAATCTTCCTCCACATGGAGGACGGCTCTACATATCAATATGAACAAAAAGCCAACTCATCCAATTTAAAAGACTACTCCGCGCTCGACATGGTGTTCACGCTCGATCCGAACAGCGCGGGCATGGCCGGGTCAAGGTATATCCTGACACATAACGACGGCCGGAAAGAATATTTTAACGTAAACGGCCATATAATCCGCACGGAAGATAGGTTTGCCAACAGATACAATTTCGCTTACACCACCAATTCCGGCACATATAACGGCTCAATTAACATTACGGACGCGACCGGTCAATTCGCGGCTTCCGTCGTATACGCCAGCAATCTCGTAACGGTAAATTTACCCGACAATACGTCTGTAAAATACGGATTGACGTCGCAAAACAACGCGCGCGTAATGTCGGTAAAAACGGATCAATTGAACAGACAGACGTCGTTCGGCTATAATTATTCGGCGGTCCGATATAATTATATAGGGCGTACGAGTAACGGCAGCAGCACTATCAACCGGCATCTATTATCCAGCGTCACATATCCGACCGGCGCGGTTTCGAGTTACGCATACAACAAAACGGAAGGCTTTATTGCAAAAAGCGGGTGGTTCGAATATTACAGGCTGAGCAGCCGGCAGGATACGGCGGGCGGCGCAGTGTTCAATTACGCGGGGTATACTTACAGTTCAAATAACTTCGCCGGCCATCCCAACCAAACAGACGCCTCCGCGCTTCCTTTAAATTATACATACGATACGACGGTAACGTTCAACACGGGTAAAAAAATAACTCATATTTTTAATAACATACATCAACTTTCCAAAAAAACTACGTATAACGGCAATAATCCTAAAATCGAAGAGACGTTGACATATGACGCTAATAAACATCCGAAATCATATTCCGAAAAAATCATAAACGGCGCAAACAGCCGTTCGACCACGGAATATTTCGATTTCGACGTGTACGGGAATATGCTCGGCTATTGGAATAAACGCGCTTCCGGCGCAAACGACGCCGAACATAAAACAACATACACATACGGCGCGTACGGCATCCCGCTCACTAAGAGTTATAAAACCAACGCGTCCACAACGGTAACGGTCACAAACACGCTTACCGGCGCGCCGATCGCAAACAAAGCCATCGCTACGGCGTCGATTACGCAAAGCGGAGTCGGCGAAGTATGGCGCGAACAATATTCCTACGACGCGACAGGTTTGGTGTTATCTAAAAATCGATTCATAAACGCTAATAATTACATCCAAACCGTATATAATTATAATTTTACGACTTCCGGCCTTACAAAAACAGAAAACACCGCCGGAATCCAAAAAACATTCGTTTACGACCGCTACGGCCGCCAGACGCAATTCACGGACGGTAAAGGATCGGGCCATACCACTTATTTTACTTACGACGCCTTCGGGCGCTTGACGGGTAAAACCAACCCGCCAGTAAACGGCCAAAATACAAGCGTCTCTTACGCTTACAACGATTCGCAGCGCACGATGACCATGACAAACGAGATCGGTTACCAAATAAGAACATCATACAACCAAATGGGTGACCCTATTACCGTGACGGACTTGACGATGCAGGCGCAGTTATCGGCCTATACATATGATGCGTATTCGCGCCCGCTGACCGAAACTGCCGCTTCGAACGTAACGACGTACACATACGATTTTTTAAACAGAATAATAACCAAGACTATCACCAGCAAAAACAACGCGCCGTTTTCACCGTATTCCGAGGCGTACGCGTACGACGACGCGTGCCCGAATCCGACGGCCGGCAACGAAATACAGGCCAAACTTATAAAAACAATAGCGGGCGATACGAACACGCCGCAATTGCGAACGGTGACGTATACGAATAGGTTCGGAGACACCGTTCGGTCCGGTTATATAACCGGTTCGACGGAAATCCTTGACTCTTTTGTCTACGATTACGCCGGTAACATAACGCAGACGTTATATGACGGTAAAACAAAAAACTACGTCTACGATTACGCCGGCCGGTTGACAAAGACGACCAACCCGGACGGCAGCGTCTACGCTTCCGCCTACGATTGGCTCGGACGTAAAATATCCGAAACCGATCCAAAAAACAAGATTTCGTATTACACTTACGACCCGGCCGGCAACCTCACGCAGGAGAATCTGCCGTTCGACGGTGCGGCGCGGGCGTATAAAACTTACCAGTACGACGCGAACGGTAACCTTACGAGCGAGCGAATGAACAACAACAAGCCCGGCTTACCGGCGAGCGAGGCGCGTACGGATTATACCTACGATAACCGCAACCGCATGACTAAGGCCGACTCATACGACGGCGCGGTCATAAAATCCACGGTAACCTGCGCGTACGACGGAGCGGGCAATGTTACGTCGAAAACGACCGGCGGTAACCGGACAACAGCTTACAATTACGATCACCGCGGCAGGCTGACAATTTTAACCGACCCGATGGGCTGGCAGGAGACATACGCCTACGACAACGCGGACAACATGATATCCAAGACGGACCGCAACGGCCACGCAACCGTAAACGCATACGACGCGTTGAACCGGTTGATAAATACGACCGTCAACGGCGGCGGCAAATCGGAATCCGTATCGTATTCATACGGCAAAACCGGCTCTCAAGTGTCCGAATCGAATGCGAACGTTACCGTCACGAACCTTTACGACGACGCCGGGCGGTTGGTCAAGCAAACCGAACCGAACGGCGTCACCAAAGATTATACCTATGACCAGAGGGGCAACCGCCTTACGTTCGTATTGCGCCATAACAACGCGGTAACGCTCAGCCAGTCGTACCAGTACGATTCCATGTACCGCCTGCAGAACGTATACGAATCCGGCGCGTTACAGGCGACATACGGCTACGACGCGAACGGCAACCGTTCGAGCCTCGCGTACCCGAACGGCACAAGCACGGCATACACCTACAACGACGCGAATTTAGTGACGAACCTCGTCAATAAACAGAACGGCGCGGTGATCTCGAGCTACGCATACACCTACTACACCGACGGCAACCAGGCGACGAAAACAGAAAATACCGGCCGCGTCACCGCGTACGCCTACGACGGATTAGGTCGGCTTACGAACGAAACCGAGACGACGGCGGGGACTGCGATCATCAGGGGTTATGCGTACGACGCGTACGGCAACCGCAGCCAGACGACGGTAACGGAGCCGGACGGCAATTATACGATCGCATACGCCTACGACGCCAACAATCGCCTGCTGACGGAGACCAAAACCGGAACGAAGACGGATGTGACTAAGTATTCATACGACCGCAACGGCAACCAATTGAGCAAGACCGGCTATACATTGGGCGACGCCGGTGAAACCGGTTCGGTCGGGATATATTTATTAGGCGTATACGCGGAAGAACACGATTTCACAGCCGAACTTTCAAATTACGATCTTTTCAACCGCCTCGTCAAAACCGAAAACGCGAGCGGAATTTTCGTATACCAATATAAACCGAACGGCTTCCGGCACTCGAAGGCGGTAAACGGCGATACAGTAACGCATATTTGGGACGGAAACAGCATCGTGCTCGATCTCAACCAGTCTGACGCGGTGAAAAATAAATACGTCAGAGGCGCGGGATTGATAAAAGACCAAAACGGGCTGTATTTCGTGTTCAACGCGCACGGTGACGTGGTGCAGTTGATAAACGTTTCCGGCGTCGTGGTAAAGACGTATCATTACGACGCGTTCGGCGTCGAAACGGACGCCGACCCGGCCGACGCCAACCCGTGGCGGTACTGCTGCGAATATTGGGACGCGGAGACTAAGACGTATTACCTGCGGTTCAGGAGTTATGACCCGAAAACCGGACGGTTCACCTCGGAAGACCCGATCCGCGACGGCTTGAACTGGTACACCTACGCGGGCAGCAACCCGGTGTTTTTTATCGATCCGTGGGGGCTGTTCTCAGGTATATATTTTGATATGTATTTGATGGAAGCGCCGCACGATCCAACTACGCGGGAATATTATTTGACACTGTGGGAACAAGGCGGAATACTTAATGATTCGATAACACCAACAGAAGATCCTAAAAAAACCGTTATGACATCCGACGAGAGAAAGGAACTCGAATCGGCTACGGCACTGATACGAAGCCAATCTGTATTCGAATCGGCTGAAATTGCAGCGTTTGTTTTCGGAATGAATACATACCCGATTTCAAGATCCACTTACGGGCGCGAATACGGCAATTTTTTGGGCCCTTTACTTCCGACGTTAACTAAAAATCCACAAATAGATTTAAAAACAATACAAAACGCATACGATACGGCTTCAGCCGGCGGCGTAATGAAGCCGGGGGCGGAAATGTCGGCGCTTATTTATAAATGCGGCAACTATTTTACATACGGGACCGTATACACCGGTGACCATTCGTTTGTTGGAATGGGTATCTTGAGGGACGCCGCCGCCAATTATTCGAATTTATATGCGGTAGTCCACACTCACCCGTTTCCAGGTGTTGATTATGGGGGTTGTAATTGTCATAATATTGAATTATCACATGGAGATACATATTTATCAGATTATTTAAGCGATATAAGTGGTAAAAAAGTTAGTATTTATGCTATTCAATCGGATTCGTCAGGATATGGGTTTTTAAAATATCCATAACATTATAATATATCATGATAAATTAATATATAATATTACTAAAGGGGTATAATATAATGAATAATATAATTCGATATGCAATATATTTATTAATAATATTTTTTATAACCGGCTGCGGTGATATAAATATTGACTGGGACCTTGAATGGATTGAGCATTGGGAAAATTATATTAAAGATTATGGCCTCGCTTATGATGAATTAGGACATATCAACGGCCCATCTGATTGGGATAGCCATGTTATTAATGTCGAATTATTATCTTATCCTGATAGAATAATATATATAAAAGGAGTCGATAATAAAATAGTATGGGATGGCTGTACGGCTAAACAGACAAAAAAAGGTCTTTTAGTAAATAAATTCGAAACAGTATATCATATGTTTTTTAAGGATCGATTAACAGAAATAGAAATTGATTATAATAAATTAGGCATACAAAAAATACATATCAAGATGAATAAAATACGACTTGAAAAAAGCATAAGTCAAAGTTATCCATACTATATGTATAATTATGGTAGTGAATATACAATAGATATTATTATCCCTATTCAAATAATATTTGAAAATTTTTATGACGATGTTAGAAATAGTCTTAATAAAAACCATAATGATATTGTTTATGTAAACGATATTCCAAATTTTAATTATGATAAAATGAAAAACGTCAAAATAATTGAATATCCGTCCCGCATCGCTTACGTTCAAGGGCTTGATACGGAATTGATATGGGACGGATGCGTCGTCGAAATCACAATGGCTAACGAATTATATATAAAACCGTTGATCGATTCGAGATATGAATGGGACGGTTGTATATACGAATTTATATCGGATAGAACATATGTTAAACCATTTCACGAATCCGGTTTAATAGATTTTTTAGAAACGGACGTCGATTTCGATAAACCGGGTGTTTACCCGGTGTATTTTAAAGGAAATAATTTCACAACATCATTTCCTGTGCAAGTCATTTCGGAAGATTTTTACGAAAAAACCAAGGAGAGTTTATTGAAATAGGTCAATTTATCATTTTATCCGCCGCCGCCCGTCACGGGCGGCGGTTTCATCACATCAAAATCACGCCAGCCCCGCCAAAAATCCCCTCAGCGCGAACGGCGTTATCTTCTCGTTCGATTCGGTCTTGTACGTGAGGTACGGCGACGGGACCTGCGAGTAGTAGACCTTCCCGCGGTGGTTTTTTATCAGCTCCGTCAGCTTCGGGCCGGAGAGCTCGGTGTTCTTCGCGAACATGAACAGGTACGCGCCCGGCTTCTCGACGACAGACTCGACCGACGCGTCGTGCGCGGACGCCTTCAGCAGCGCGACGTCGAGCAGGTTCTGCACGCACGCCGGCACTTCGCCGAACCGGTCGGCGAGCTCGTCGCGGCAGTCGTAAAAATCCTTTTCGTTCCCGATGACCGAAATTTTTTTATAGATGTTCAGTTTCGTCTCCTCGTCCTCGATGTAATAGTCCGGTATGTACGCGTTGATCTTTATGTCGATTGACGTCTGGAAATCCTTCTTCGGCGCGTCGCCCTTGAGTTCCGTCACCGCGTCGGCGAGTAACCGGCAGTAGAGGTCGTACCCGACGGCGTCCATGTGCCCGTGCTGCTCCGCACCCAAAATATTTCCCGCGCCGCGTATCTCGAGGTCGCGCATCGCGATCTTGAAGCCGGAGCCGAACGCGGTGAACTCGCGTATCGCCTGCAGTCTTTTTTCCGCGACCTCGTCTAAGACTTTGTCCTTACGGTACAGCAGGTACGCGTATGCGATACGGTTCGTGCGCCCGACGCGGCCCCTTAACTGATAGAGCTGACTCAGGCCCATCTTGTCCGCGTCCTGTATGACGATCGTGTTCACGTTCCCGATGTCCAGCCCGGTCTCGATTATCGTCGTGCAGACCAACACCTGCACCTCGCCGTCGATAAAATCTTTCATGATGCTCTCAAGCTCGCGTTCCGGCATCTGCCCGTGCGCGTACGCGACGTTCGCTTCCGGCACGAGGACGCGCACGCGCTGCGCCGCCTCCTCGATGTTGACGACGCGGTTGTGCAGGTAGTAGACCTGCCCGCCCCTCGCGAGCTCGCGGTTGATCGCGTCGCGCACGAACTCCGGGTTGTTCTCCATCACGTACGTCTGAACCGGCTGGCGTTCGAGCGGCGGCTCCTCCAATACGCTCATGTCGCGTATGCCGGTGAGGCTCATGTGCAGCGTGCGCGGGATCGGCGTCGCGGTTAAAGTCAGCACGTCGACGTTCGCGCGGAGGTGCTTCAGCTTCTCCTTGTGCGCGACGCCGAAGCGCTGCTCCTCGTCTATCACGACGAGCCCGAGGTTTTTGAACGCGATGTCCTTCGAGAGAATGCGGTGCGTCCCGATCACGATGTCGGACCGGCCGCTCCGCAGGTTTTCGACGGAGACCCGCTGCTGCGACGGCGTCCGGAAGCGCGAGAGCATCTCAATTTCGATCGGGAAGTCCTTCATCCGCTGAGTGAACGTGTTGAAGTGCTGCTGCGCCAGGATCGTCGTCGGCACGAGGTACGCGACCTGCTTGCCGTCCTGCACCGCCTTGAACGCGGCGCGTATCGCGACTTCCGTCTTCCCGTAGCCGACGTCGCCGCAGAGCAGGCGGTCCATCACTTTCTGGTCCTCCATGTCCGCCTTGACCTCCGAAATCGAAATCAATTGGTCCTCGGTCTCCTCGAACGGGAACGTCTCCTCGAACTCCGCCTGCCAGACGGTGTCGGGCGAATACTTGAAGCCCGTCCGGCCCTGCCTCGCCGCGTACAGTTCCAGCAACTCGCCCGCCTGTATCTTGACGTGCGCGCGAGTGCGCGACTTGGCCTTCTGCCAGTCCGCGCCGCCGAGCTTGTTCAGCTTGGGCTTGACGCCCTCGCCGCCGATGTATTTTTGCACCGCGTCCATCTGGTTCGCCGGTATGAACAGCGACCCGCCGTCCGCGTAGGAAACCTTCATGTAGTCCTTATAGGCGCCGTCGGAGATTATTTTCTCGATGCCCCTGTAGACGCCGATGCCGTGCGAGTCGTGCACGACGTAGTCGCCGATCTTCAAATCCAAGAAACTCTCGATCCTGTTCCGGTTTTTCGCGCGCGTCCTGCGTACCTTTTTTTCTTCGCCGAAGATCTCGCGGTCGGTTATCACGACGAGGCGTATGTCCTGATATTCGAATCCCTTGCTCAGGCTCCCCTTCGAGACCGTGACGACGCCCGGCGTCAGCGCCGCGCCGTCAAGCGTCTCGATATAAACGCAGGATATCCCCGCCTCCGTTATCTCGTGCGCGAGGTTTTCGCAGCGCGTCCTCGCGCCGGCTAAGATCAGCGCGCGGTAGTTGTTCTTCATCAAATAGCGCAGGTCGTCTAACAACAGTTGTATCTGGTTCTTCACGACGCCGGACGATTTTATCGAGAAATGGATCGTCTCTTTAGGCGAGAAGTCGCGGACCGAGCGCATCACCGTCGAAAACAGCACCTGCGCAAACCGCGCGGACGCCGCCAGCACGCGCGGGTACGGAACGACCATGTCCGCCTGGCCGGGCAGCAGGTAGCCGGCCAGTATCCGGTTCTTTACGCTCTCGCCGTATTCCGCGAGCACGTTCTCCGCGCGTTCGGCTATGCGCGGCGGTTCGTCGAAGATGATCAGCGTATTTTTATCCAAATAATCGAGCAGCGTGGTCTCTTCCTCGTAAAAATATTTGAAATACGAGTCGAGCCCCTTGGAATTCAAGTCGATCGATTCGCGGAGCCTGTCGGCCGATTCGCCGCAGCTCGACGCCTCGAACGCGGCGGCCGTCCTCTCCAATTCTTTTTCGATCTTCGCCGCGGCCTTGACGCGGGTCGCCTCGTCGTAGACGAGTTCGCGCATCGGGAACAGCGTCACGCGCTCTTTTTTTTCGACCGAGCGCTGGGTCTTCATGTCCATCACGCGGATCGAGTCGATCTCGTCGCCCCAGAACTCGATGCGGTACGCCATGTCGTTCACCGCGGTGCAGACGTCCAATATGCCGCCGCGCACCGCGAACTGGCCCGCGCCCTCGACGGAGTCGGCGCGTTCGTAGCCGGTGTAGACTAAACGCTCCGCGAGTGCGGCGATCGTGATCCGTTCGCCGGCCGAGAGTTTTATGATGGAGTCCTTAAAAATACCCGGCGGGCTCAAGCGGTCGAACAGCGCCTCCACCGAGCAGCAGACCGCGGCCGTTTCGCCGGATATCAGCGCGTTAAGCGTCTCGAAGCGGCGCTTTAAAATTTCTACGCTCCGCACGTCCGCGCCGTAGAAGACGATGTCCTTTGACGGGAACAACAGCGCCTTGTTCCTATAAAAGAACCGCAGGTCGCCGTGTATCTCCGCCGCCTTCTGTTCGGAGCTCGCGACGAATAAAACCGGGCACGACAAAACGCCGGTCATGCCGGCGGTCAGATGCGCTTTCTGCGAATCCATCACGCCGGTCACGAACAGCGGCGATCTTTTCTTTTTCAGGGCGTCGATCAGGCCGATAAAACTGTTCAGGCTCGACAGCGGGGCGAGCAGCCCGTTCATGCGTCCTCCGATCGTTCGGTCTCTCTTTTTTTGTTGAACCTGTTCATCGCGGCCGCGGAGCCGTCGGTCAGGATGACCCTCACGGCCTCGGCGGCCTTCGCGACGCCTTCGGATAATTGTTCCGCGCCGTCCGCGCTTATCCTGCCCAATACGTAATCCCGAAGCGGCGCGTCGCCGGGGCTCTTCCCGATCCCGACGCGCACGCGGACGAACTCCTCGGTGCCGAGATGGCATATGACGTTTTTCATCCCGTTATGGCCGCCCGCGCTCCCGCGTTCGCGCACGCGTATCTCGCCGGGGGCGATGTCCGCGTCGTCGTATATGACGATCAGATCCTCCGGCGTGAGTTTGAAAAATTTCAAGACGTCGCGCAGGCATTCGCCGCTTAGGTTCATGTAGCTCTGCGGTTTTACGAGCGCGACTTTTAAGCCGTCTATCGTCCCCTCCCCGTATCGGGCGCAGAACTTTGAGCGGCTTATCGCTATTTTATGGTCGCGGGATATTTTATCTATCACTTCGAATCCGATGTTGTGGCGGGTGTTTTTATATTCCTTTTCCGGGTTCCCGAGCCCCGCGAGTACGGTCATCCGTATCAGCCGGCGCCTTCTTCCAAAAGCAGCGCGCGTATCGCGGCGGCGGCGTTCTCCGCGGCGGAGTTGATCATATCCGCGGCGTCTTCGACGATCACCTTCATCCGCGCCTGGTCGTCGATCGTCCTGGCGACGTCGGCGAGCTGGTCGAGCCCGAGGTTACTCGCGACGCCCTTGATCGCGTGGGCCGCCTGCGATATCTTGACGTGGTCCCCCTCCGTGATCCCTTTCACGACTTCCTCCGCCATCTGCGGCCCCTTGAAGTTGGAAAGCAGCTTGAAGTAAAGTTTCTTGTTGTTGGCGAGCCGCCTCAACCCGCCCTCGACGTCGATGATCCCCGCGTACCCGCCGCCCGCCGCGTTGCCGATACCGTTTTCCATTCGCATCTCAACTTCCTTTCTGATTTCCGCGTCATACGGACCCGCTGATCGGTCCGCCCGTTCGAGTACGATGTCGCTGTCCGCGAACGCCCGGATCGTCTTGGCGACGCCCGCCGTCCTCTTCTCGCCTTTTTTCATGTTCACGGTGAATATGAAGACCGTCCCGCGTCCGGGCTCCGATTCGTAACGGATATCGCCGCCCATCAGCCCGACGATTTTTTTCGAGAGGAAGAGGCCCAGCCCGATACCGCCGTGACGCCGCGCGAAACCGCCGTCGCCCTGCTCGTAAGCGTCGAAAAGTTTTTCTTGCATGTCCGGCCGGATGCCGATGCCGTTGTCCGCGACCTCTATTTTGAGCGTGCATGAATCGCCGGAGTCTTCTTCGAGTATGACGCGCAGTTTTATTTCGCCTTTGTTCGGCGTGAATTTGATCGAATTTGACAACAGATGGGATATGACCTGCGAGAGCCGGAGCCCGTCCCCGATCAGCGAGGCGGGCACGCCGGCGTCGATCTCGGCGGTGAAGCTCTGCTCCTTCTCGCATATCTGCGCGCCGAAACCCCTGCTAATGCCGACGATCATCTCCTCGATCTCGAATTTAGAATATGAGAGCCGAAACTTACCCGAACCGATCTTCGACATGTCGAAGATGTCGTTTATCACGTCGAGCAGGCGTTTGCTCGCCGCGGATATTTTATCGAGGCAAAAATCTTTTTTATTGACGTCGTCCGTTTTTTTCGCGATGCTCGTCATGCCGACTATCGCGTTCATCGGGGTGCGCATCTCGTGGCTCATCCGCGAGAGGAACTCGCTCTGGATGTTATTCGCGCCGCCGGGCGAGGGCCCGTACGAAGCGGCTTGCCGCTCGAGGCCGCGCCTCGTCAGCGCGACGGAAAAAATTCCGCCGATGAAGTCCGCCGCGTAGAGGTCGTCGTCGTCCCAATCGCTTCCGCGCCGTTCCAATTCGAGCACGGCGAGGAAACGCCCGCGCGTCTTGATCGGGACCGCGAGCACGGACGCTTCGCCGCGCGGTATTATTTCGGCGCGGCTCGATACGGCGCCGCCCTCCCCGCCAAGATCGGACAGCCGGACCGCGTCCGCCCGCATGATCTCGCCCGTTTTATCGACGGCACGGTCAATCAACGGGCCGACCGCGCCGTCCCCGGCGAAGCCTTCCAAAACCGAAGAGAGCATCATCTGCGTCCGGAGACGCTTGTTCACATCCATAAAAATTCACCATTCGATCCGGCAAATGTCCGGGAGAGTATATCATCACCCGCCGCGCGCGTCAAAAGGGGGGTGGTGGTTTACGCGGCGAAATTATGAAAAGTTGAAAGACGGCAAAGGAACGGTAAAAAAATAAATGTTCGCTGAGCGTTACGAATTTTGCGTTTCTTACGGCTCATTTCCGAAAAACACACAAACTCGCTTCGCTTGCGCTCCGTTGCACGTCGCGTAAGCTGCGCTCAAACAGGTGTGTTTTTTGCGGAAATTTCGCCGGGAAACGCTAAAATTCTACACGCACTCGCTCACCTTTATATTTTTTACCTTTGCTTGTGAAGCTTTTCAACTTTATTATCTCACCGCGTAAAGCAAAAAATGCTATGTAAAAGAAAAATAATTTTATTTAAAATTTATAATCGTCGTTGAATATATAATTTTGTAAACGTCATAAAAAACCATTCGTGCGATGATGGTCATATAAAATATTTTCGTCGACTTTAAAAAATCATAATTCAAAAATAAAAAACCGAAGCGGCAACTCACGGCGATTATTTATGAATCATTGGAGTCAAATTTATTATCGGCGGTGGTATGATGGTTATTAAGTTTATTTGCCGCGGGTCGTGGCGTGAGATAAAATGATGAGAGATGTAGAATTAATGTGATGTGAAATGTTGTTGAGTAGCGAATGTTGTAAAATTTATTTAAAGAGGTAGTTATGATTGATATGGTTGAAATCGTCAATGCGTCCGAAAAAGATATTAGCGTCGTTGAAGATATTTTGTTGGACGCCGTGCGTTGGCTCGAATCCGTCGGGGAGCCGTTATGGGACGAGAGGCAAGTCGGTTGGGCGCGCCTTTCGAGAGAGTTTAAGATTTGTGATTTTTGGATCGCGTTATCGGACGGCGCGTCGGCGGCGTGCATGGCCGTCGTCGATCACGACCCGGTACTTTGGCCGGACGTAGTGAAGGGGACTTCGTTATTCATTCATAAACTGGCGGTAAAGCGTTTCGCCGCCGGGAAGGGATTGTCCGACGCGCTGATCGCCCATGCAAAATCGTTGTGCGCCGAAAGAGGGATCGCGGCCCTCCGCCTCGACTGCGACAGCGCGAGGCCGAAGCTGCGCGCGGTGTATGAACGCAACGGCTTTGTTTGCGTCGAGGAAAAAATAATATTCGGCAAGTACCATAACGCGTTCTACAAGTGCGCGATCCATGACCTCGGGCAATAATACGAACGGAGCGCGTCACCGCTTAGGTCCTACACGCGCCGTGACCCGCGCATGACTGACGACACGCTCGCGAAATACAGACGAACGCAGCTTATCAATCACGCCGAGGTTTTTTTATGGAATTAAGAAAAAATTATAAAATCAAATTAACAGCCGGCCGCGTATCGTAACCGCGACCGGCTGTTATTTTTAATCGCAATACTAAATCAACATATTTTGTCGACGGCAAACCGTCATCGAAAAAATTTATGACAATCCGTCAATCGGCCTGCCCGCCGCACCTCTAATCCACGATGTAACACTCGCGTATCTGCGTGTTCCCCTTGGTGTCGACATACACTTTATATCCGCCGACGCCGTATGTGCCGGCCGAATTGTTCGCGATAGTGAACACGCCGATACGTACGTTCGCCGTCCCGTCGGAGAATTTTTCCGTGTCGGTGACGGTCAGCGTGTTCGTG
>Ga0123353_10004410_pt1 | contig 18120 bp, 9 predicted proteins | sample TergutLab28metaG_3_FD_92763 | JGI IMG/M metagenome (GOLD analysis project Ga0123353, IMG submission 92763) | Labiotermes labralis P3 segment gut microbial communities from Petit-Saut dam, French Guiana - Lab288 P3 | ecosystem: Host-associated > Arthropoda: Insects > Digestive system > Gut ... | reverse complement strand
CCATTTAATAACGTATGGAAGACATATTGTCTTGCTCGTATCTGGAATTCATCAATGAAATGTTGAGGCAGGGGAAACTGTTAACTGCAGTGACGTCAGAACCCCTTCCCCAATACGTTCTACAGTAAGTTGCGGCAGTTCTACGTTATGACGTCATTGCGCGACATGGCGTTGGGAGCATTTTACTTGTCAGCGTTGCAAGTCAAGGTCATTACAACACCCGCCCAACGAACTGTCATCTATTATACTTTGGTCTCGGCACAAAAATGTGAGTGTGGTGAACAAATGGATATTGTTTAATTTGTGAGGGAAATGTTTCCGCACTTGAGAGCTATGAGCAATGCTTCGAAATTTATAGAGGGGAAATCTACATGAATAAACTACTTAACGAAGTTAGGACAATATTAAAATAGAGCTTAATCCTTTAAACGCCGAATTAAATCCCATCTGCCGTTTGTTGTCATTATTAGGAGCTCACCATATTCTCCACTTTAGCAGGATAAGGGTTAAATAAATACAACATCAGAGTGAGGATTGGACTCGTGTGGCTCGAGACAGAGAATATTGTCAGGCTCTTATACACATAGAAAATACCTTCGATTTCCAGGCTTATAAAGGCGAAACATTTCTTTACTGACGATGTAAATTGTTTTTCACGAAGAAATTATTTCCGTGGGGATAATTCTCTAGTTAGATAACACTTGAAGTAATTTCTCGTTAGCAGGTCAAAAACCTTTATATATATATATAATTAATTCATAAGGATTGTCTACATTTGTGTTTATCTCCAAAAATTTTTCTAATACGTAGTTTGTTGACAGTACGTCGAAGGACGGTTTTTATTTGCCGTATTTATGCACGTACGGAAATTTCCCCAACTACAAAATATTCTTAACAAAATATCGGATTTGATAGGCCTCTGCGCTTATAACCATACGAAGCTGGGGCCTCTCCTTACGACACGCTATGGTTAGTATGTTCCTTATTTTTTATCTTAACCTACACATCTCCTTTGAACATCTCGTAAGGCGTTGTGGGGTTTGTGTTTTATGAACTAAGCCTTTAGCAAGTAAAGAAACTAAGCGAGTTTTTAACAAGTTATCTGACTGTATGTTAGAATGTCTCTAATTCTAAAATCCTCTCCTAAAAATGCAATAGCTTCTTGTAATAACGATACACGTATATGATTATAGCTAATCGACGGAAATATCCGAAGTTATTAATAAACCTATCCAGGAAAACGACGTAAGATAGGTCACTCTTGATGAGATTAACAGCAGGGCAACTCTATCTGAAATTTATATCAGTAATTAACTAACTTGCACAACATTTTTGTTTTGCAATAAGTTTATTTCATGCCTCTACATGTTTCGAGCACATGTGCTCGAAACATGTAGAGGCATGAAATAAACTTATTGTGAAACAAAAATTGTGTGCATCAAGTTGGTTAAATACTGAGATAAATATACTGAGATGCACGGTCAGCAAAACGTCAAAAAATCTATCTAAAATGTTGTTGATTAGCCTACATTGAATTGTAATTGACGCGCCTAAATATTTATTTGAATTCTATATTTTAAAGTGTTATTTAATAAATACCTTTTAAGCGTGGGCTTGAAAAGTTCTGGGAACAAGATAACGTAATTTAATGGAGGACATCCCGTTGTGCCTGTAGGACATACGAAAACAACACGTCTTTTATCCAGCCACTTATTTGCGTTTCTTTATTTAAACATGGTGGTTATCAACCGACACGTGTATCTACATTTAAATAAAGAAAATAAAATAAATGGGGGGGGGGCGGGTTCGGGTAAGTCATTTTGTCAACGTCTTATTACAGCTCTAATTCAATATCCTCAAATTCTTCTCGTAAAATTGAAAACTCTATATATATTAAAATGTCTGGCCTAAAGCGGTAAATCACAATTTTCACAATTATTCTGGCTTCTCGCCCTATCCATGGCGCTGTAGCTCCGGGTCAGCTTGGCGCCGATCTCAGCCTGATAGCCCTGAAGCACGCAATACAATAACACAGTCATACAGCTGCAGATCAATGTACACTCGCTGCTCAAAATTCGTCCCTCGCGGAGTTCCTGTTCTCTAATCTTATTTAAATACGGCCAGTAAGACAAACAGGCAAAGAGAATCGTCACAGTGAGACACTTCCTTAACGCAGAATTATGTCCTCTCGGAATTGTTATTGTATGCAGACAATGGCTCTTACACACCCCGTTTCTTGTATGAAGACCCCAAGTGACGATTTACTACAGCTCTGGAATTGCGGGCTATACCACTGTAGGAAGAACACATTTATTGTGATTTGCAAATAAAACTTACGTACAAAATAATTCAGTCGCATAATTAAAAGAACGGTATAGCGTCCTAAGTGAAATAAATAACATGCTGTTTTTTATAACCTTGATTACCGGAAATGGCCTTCCCTTCCTTCTGTCACACCGAGTTTTTAGGAAATGTCTTTATGGTGTTTATGTTTCTGTTCATGGCTTATATGGTCTTTAGAAGTGATTTTGTGAATGAGATCATTTTGTTCAAAAATATGTTTCTTTCAGTCCTGTTTGCAGTTTTGAAATTTCTCAGAATAAAATATCCACAAATTTCCGAGGTTTGATCTCCCTTTCTTCAAGTGGAAAAGGGGGAAGAAAACCCGAATCTGGTGGACCTTCTAGAAATAAATGACTCAACCCCAGGAACAAAAAAGTTTTAGACGCAGGGACTTCGGTGGAATTCCGCACCATCTCTTTTTAACGGGGTAAACAGACTAGGTTGACTCCTGGGGAATGAGGCGGATACAGCTTTCAAAATGTGGACAGAAAAAGGTCACCCTCATCACTGTCCATCTAGTTCACGGTCAGGCTGTCCTTCTCCACAGACCTGTAAAGGCAATATGCCTTCAACTCGCACAGAGAACATTTAACAATAAAAAGCATCATATTTCCATATGAAATACAGACATCATTTCGGCAGCTTCGTATCACGGTAACTTTACAAGTGAAGGAATGTGATGATAAATACGGTAATGGCTAGTTCTACCGGCCCTCCTACAGCAGAAGGAAATTACAGTTATGACTAGTGACAGAATCTGCACATGGGGTAGTGGCTGCTTAATTTCCTTCCCTTCATGAAATGGAAATTAATTCATCGATCACGTCATGTCACTTTAGTTTCATTCAGATAATTTTGTTTCCTATACAACAGGCCTATCGTACAAAACTGGCGCAAATGAATTCATCATCTCACATCACTTTGCAGGCGACTGTAACGCTGATTGTCCTCACAATTTCTTCCTCGTATATTTTGTACGTGTTCCAGACTGCTAACAAATTTCTATCCGCAGCAATACCGAGGATAAAATTAATGGAATTATACACATAATAAAGAACACAATATTTTATTCTAAAAATAATACGCATTTCTTTACTGACGATGTTAATTGCTTTTCACGAAGAAATTATTTCCTTGGGGATAATTCTCTAGTTAGGTAACACTTGAAGTAATTTCGCATTATCAGGTCAAACCCCTTATATATATATATATATATATACACATTGTATATATATATATATATATATACCGTATATTCACGAATCTAATCAGCACTAGTTTTTGCGGATTTCTTAAAAAAAAAAAGCGGAACTGTCCGAAACATGTAGAGTTTTATTCTAAAAATAAATTTGAGATATTAACACATTTAGTTGGTTTTATTATAAGAATTTATCACAATGCAAGGTCACCTGAACGTACTATTTCCTATATTTTGAGACATATAATTATGTGGTTTCTTGTAAAGTGTTCAGAAACTCAGATTTCATTCGTTGCCTGCTGCGCAGTGGCCTCATGTAGTAACACTTATCTCAATGTCAGTCAAATTTGGCGATTAATAATTGTAAATTACAAGGACAATATTTACCAAATTAATATTGCTGAGTGCACTATAAATATGGAATAAAATAAGAAAAATTTGAGGTCTACAAATGAGTTTATCCATTTTCTTGCCTGAATGTCAATACCACAAATTACAACTAGTGGCTGTTCAGATAACTTCTTACGCAAACATTGACAGAACGGAGATATTGCTCTGCTCAAACACGTAAAGTACACAGATAGATTATTTTGGTGTAGGCCAGTAAAAGAACTAAGAACACGTGCAGGAAACTATATATTGATTCAGTTGGGAATGAATTCCTGGCTCTTGAATAGAATGAGAAGAATCGCTCTCTAAGCTGCCAGAATGAAAGAAAAGTAAAATGTCATTTCATTTAGGAAATCAATATTTCGTGTATCTTCTTCAGCGGTCGTTCTATCAACATTTCGCAGTCTGACCAGATATATGTGGATCTATGCTATTATGAAGCAAATGAAACTCTCACATCTGTCATCAGAGCGTTTGAAATGTCGGGAGTTTATAACTTGTGCATTCGAAAGGAAGGAAATTGATTTCTGGGGGCCCTGCACACGCCATTAACGGCTTATCACTGCATGTAAGAGTGAACTACAACTGGGAGTATTTGTCAGCAATGACCACAGAAAATACATTATGGTATGTGCAAAATGAAAGAAATGTACATATCTTATGAACGATCTAATTGTACAGACCAAATGATGGTTAAGTTCAAATACAGACCTTAAACAGATGTGCTGTGTACCTGTACATGCACACAAAATAGGGAAATTAGGGTCCTTGCAAACACATAAAGAAATTAAGGAATGAAGTGAACAGAACAGTGTGCACTTGACGTACGCTGCCAGTAATATTCTTGCAGTACAAAATTATTTGCAGAGTTACAGGGCTGAACCCGTGGGACTACTGTAGGATTTCGAGAGCCGAGCAACAAAATAATAAAGTCTGGAAAATAAAAAAAAACTATTAGGACAGAATTAAGGGGCTTACGAATTATTATCATTTAGATATAAACCATTTGATGTGAAAACGATAACTAAATTTGTGCAGAAAATGGCGGCACCAGGGTTTCACTCCAGACGGCGTTTTGAAAGACAAAAAAACACAGCCCTGTGACAAAGGTGCACAAATAAAGTGCCAATCTGTACTCAAAAAAAACCTAACATGATTGTAAAAAAGTTTAGTTTCTTCATTAGTCAACATAAAATTTAAAAAAAAAGCATTATGTACAATAGCTGAAGAAGATTAAGTCAAGAATGAAACCCCTTCAAGACCGAAATTCATTAACATTATACAAAACGAGGTAGGCAATATACAGATAACGTAATGTTGTAGCGCAATATACAGATAACGTAATGTTGTAGCGCAATATACATGTAACGTAATGTTGTAGCGCAATATACATGTAACGTAATGTTGTAGCGCAATATACATGTAACGTAATGTTGTAGCGATTTCGCGTAATTTTTATACCTCCTCGGTGGGCCTGAGAGCCTAATACAATTTCATACGAAGAGAACGATGTTATGGCGAATTTAAGTCACCGGAAACAATTAAATTCCCGTAGGTTTTTATGTAAAATGTCCGATACCTTTGTCCGATATTCACTACATTTGGATTTTCTCGACAGATCGTCCCGGATATTAAACGCCACGGAAATCCGACCAGTGGGAGACGACATGTTACACGCGGACAGACGGAGAGGCGGACGGATGGACTGACACGACGAAGATAGTAGGCTGTATCCGAGAGGTATATTCCAGCTTGTACGTTTATTGAAATATAAAATAAAATATTTTTTTTATAAAAATCTAATTATTCTTCACAAAATATTTCTAGAATGCAGTGACTTTTTCCTTGACATCAAATATAAAATTACCACGGAGATTTAAATGGATAAGATCTCTAATTCTAAACGATGTTATCAGAAGAAACACTTCTGTTCGTGTCGATAAGTACGTCCGACTGTTAGGGCTACATGCACATCAACATGTAGCCTGCACTGTACAGCCAGTGTGCAAACAAGAGCAAAGAAAGGATGGGGCCTAGAGCTACAGAATGGAGCCAAAGTCTCTTCCTTTGCGGAAAGCAATCGCATCCCTCTGTACCTCAAGATACATACAAACAACTTTCACTGAACCTCTACTACTCAATGTTCAGCTCTTACGGATATCGAGACGTTAGAATTTCCCTCGTACACGAGGTTTAATTAACCAGCGGGATTACGAGAGCATTAATTGACGGATGTAAACTACTTCCTATAAGAATCCCTTGAGAAGGCAAAAAAGGTATTTAAATATTGCTTGCAAAGCTTCGCGGTGTTCACGAAGGGAAGTACAGTCAGTGTCTTACTGAGTGTGACGCCGTATGGAACGGTTAAAGTGCACCGGTGTCTCGGACGAACGTACTATGGGGGTGCAAAATCCTGAATGCGAAGTCGCGGTAGCCTGGGCGACTAAATTCTTAAGGTGACGACGAGTACTTTTGTCCTTAGCACGGATCTTGGTCTCCAGTCTCGCTCCTAGCATGTCGACGTGGCTCCTAGGTTTGTGGAAAATTTGTGCACCTAACTTACGGCTTCACTCTCCACGGGAGAAGATGCAAGTGGTTGAAGTAGGAAAATGTGATGAATTCTTACCAGACTACAGAGCGTCACATTTCACAACAAAGCACTCATCGAATATTAAGGGATTTCTATAATCAATTCTCAGGCAAAATAATTAGTTCCTCTTGTGAAAAAAAAAATCTCTTCGGGTCACATATGTTCCAGTAATGAGCCCCCAGATACTAAGGCCGTGCCGACAATTGCTGCACGTTTAATTGGCACTAAATTAGCTTCAAATTAACTGAAAACAATGTTGCAATTATGCTGACCCGTAACTGCGTCTCTCCCTTTGAAAGCAATATAGCGCAAAAATTAATTTGTAGAAACATGAAAGATATCACAATAAATTGTAGGCCTAAATGGCGATCTGAATAATCTTACCCACTGCCAGCTTCTTTAAATAGAATGTTCAGAAATAAACAGTGGTCAGTCGGATTGGATTCAACTGACCAGCGATAGGAAAAAGGTTCAGTTTTTGTGTCAAAGGTACTGAAACTTCGGGTCCCATTGCGTGGGGGTTTGTTGGTTAAAGTTAGTAGTAATACGAGTAGACAAACTTATTTTTAGTGACCCAATGAATACCATTCCGAGTCCCCACGGTTACATGTAACCAAACCCTACGTCACTGTGACAGGATTTTCTTTTTGTGTAAGTTTGATATCGGGGAAAATTAAGACCGACAAGTTCTCAGCTGTTGGAGTGGAAAGTGTCATCTTGCCTTGCTGGCTTTCAACTGCCATGAAGGCTGACAAGAAATATTCCAGTCTAAGTCAGAATTATTGAACACTCTCGATTACCCATAAGGTTAGTCATCCCCGTTGTGTTTATAATTAAACTATATTGGAGTGTCTGTACTTGTCTAACACTGTTAGACAAGTACAGACACTCCAATCTACTCTAGATTACATTCACAACCTGCAAGACAGATAGCTACGTGAACCGTCTCACTTGGTGCGAGAATAAAATCCTTAGAGTGAAGACTGCAGAGAGCTATGCTGTGTTTGTAAGAATGTGTTCACAAGCATCGTACATGACAATGTTTTTACTATAGATTACGTTTTTAACATGCCTAAAGTCCATGTGCAAGCAACGAAGGCATGTTTGGGAGCGGAAGTGCAGTTCCATACAGCTGTAGGTGGATGTGTGTTGTGTCATTTCCTGCCCGCTTTACCCGTGGGGAAAGAGTTCCGATACCCACTGAATAGGAGGATCGGTGTGTCCCATAAGTGGTTCTGACACTTTGGAAAAAAGAAAATTTCTAACCCCTGAGGGAAGTCAAGGTACGACGCCGCGATTGTCCAGCCTGTAACTAGCCTCTACACAGATAGCACTATCTCGGCTCCGTTAACAGGAGCTCTTCTCTTGTTATCTATATTTCACATATTCCATTTCATTTCGAAGTTAAGTGAAGTGAAGTGAGTCACGGTGAAGTTCTTGGGGATAAAGTGCCACATACATTAAGGTGACCTTATACTGAGGGTACTTGATTGTATTGTGACTATATCATTTGGGCATATTTTGTACTGTGTTTGTTTGAAATTATACTGTGGTTGTTTTTTACCTTCTTATGTAATGTGTGGGTGTGTGTATGTGTGGGTTTTGTAATGTGTAGGTGTTTTGGTAATATGTTTACTTGTATTTACTGTGTTCTGCATTGTTTGTACTATGTTTTTCAATTGTTTTGTTTATGTATATTCTTATTTGTTGTGTCTGTACTAATGTAAGGATTACCGCCACCGAGTGACAACTCAATTGCAGTTAGTAATAGTAGTAATAATAATAATAATAATAATAATAATAATAATATAGGTGAAAATGCTTCGTCTTCATAAAGCTTTTTGGGGCGAACCAAATATGTTGATAATCGAAATTTCAACCCAAGAGCTAGTGAGTTATCTAGGGTCTAAAGCATCTACTTGTTAAAAGTAATTATTGTTGGCGAAGGGAATTGATGGAAGTGGAGAGGGATATCTGAATTGTAATTAGTGTGAATTTTAGCAAGAAAAATGTGCGCGGTAATGCAACACAGTAATGAACTTCGCGCACTCGCCAGATGAACGTATGGCCATTCCGTAAAGCGTCATTTTCAATGGCTGAAATGTACAGCGAACTTCCATAACATTTAAGAACTCCAAAATCTGACCGCAGAGAAACATGTTACTAGCGCCAAAGAGACCAGTCAGGTATGAGACGGAATGTTACAAGTTCATGTACTTTCCTTTATTCAATTACATCAGCAGCACCCAATCGCGCCTCGCATGTGCATGTCGCTACGCAACCTCGCCTGACTTCACGTAGTGAGGACAGTTAGCTGCAGATGTCAGTAAAGTCCAGTTCACGATGCCTAGCGTAATAATCGATACAACTCCGCGAGAACAATTTTAGCTGCGATGTTCAATCAGGATTTAAAAGAGTAAAGAAGTCGGTTTGGTTTCTTACCATCTAACTCCACAAAGCTAATAGTTCCTCGGCTAATAAAGAAATAGCCCGCATTCGTGGAAACTGAATTTTCATTATCATGTCTGTTGCAGGTTCCCATTGACCTTTTCGCTAATAAGAAGAATATAGTCCGCAAACTACCATTATATTCTTGAAGATCAATTTTCGTATTATCTTTCTTAAACGACTGCTAGATCTTCTAAGTGGTCTCTTTCCTTCAAGTTTTCCTATCAATATTTCAAGCATTTCTCTCTTAATCCATGCATGCTACACTCTCCGTTCACATCTGTCTTCACGATTATATCAACCCAATACTGCAGAGAAACACAAATTATGTGCACTTTTAAACAGTTCCCCTTCTTTTCCTTTCCCCTAGGTATACTTCTCGAGCACATTCCATCATACAGCCAGCAGGGCCGTGCAATACGTCAGGCGGTTAGGCGCCCGCAACTCATCCCAGGGGGCCGGTTTCAATTCCAGGTCAGTCAGTACTTCGGTTTTTCCCCGTCACTATCATTCCACAAGCGATCCATACTCGTTTTGTCATCATATAACCTCAGCAAATGACAACGTCGATAAATAGCACACTTAGAAAGCAATCCGTTGTAGAATTCCTTGCATTTATCTCCCACTGTTTCGGTCGCGACCTAACATTCTCAAGGAGAATATTCCAGTACATAAAATATAAATATACAATGTTGTTACAAACGGATGTTTTGTACACCTCATTAAAATTTTATCCGGCTAGCAATGTTAACCATAATTTTATTGTCAAGTTCTGCAATAAAAGGGAAAGTAATCCCATAACAGGCCTGAATAGGTCCTGAGGGTTCCAGTAGAGTTGAAGCTCCCAGATTTCAAGACAATCGGCACATGAAAGTGGTAGGGTGGTCAGCCCTACGCACCGGCCGCCTTTACCCCCCATGAAATATTCCTGGTACTCATTTCTGTTGTGGGACGGGTAGTTCAGTCGGTATTGCGACTAACTACGGGATGGACGATCCGGGATCGAATCACGGTGGGGACGAGGTTTTCCACCCGTCCAGACCGGCCTTGGGGCCCACCCAGCCCCCTGTACAATGGGTACCGGGTCTTCCCCGGGGGTAAAGTGCGCCCAGGGCGTGCTGCAGACCATTCACCCCTTCGAGTGCCGCGGGCATGGAATAGTACAGCTATACCTCTACCCACCCTCTGGGCCACACCGGGCCTGAAAAGGGATCACTTTACCTTTTTACTCATTTCTGTTAGAGGCTGAGTCAACTCAGGGACATGCCGCGGCAGGAAGGATTATGTCAATGAAAAATTCCAATGACGCCATCGGGAATCAAACCCGCGACCTTCCGGATTTTACGGCAGTGCCTCAACCAACTGCGCCACCGCGTGCCGCAAGTTTTGCATTAAAGCGTATAAAGTAGTTTATGCTAGAAACACAGGGCTGCATGTCGTGATTTATTTGGGACTCACTGAAAATCAGTAAAATACCTCGGAACGTATTCTACTCAGCTTGGTTCATGCATGTGTCACGTACGCATGTCCAGCAACAACCAGACGCTAACTATGTGCCATTTCAGCAGTCGAGTTTATTACCACTGTATTATGAGAAGTCTGTTTGTTGATGACTAATATGGTACTAGTAAATTAGGTTCATGGTGTCCCAGATGTTGTGACACGTTTCAGCTGTTACAGAAATGTTGTCGGCATTAATCCGAAGATTAGGCACCAAATATCACACGAAATGACTAACATAAAAATGCATGTGACTTTAATTTCCCTGTTTCTTTGCATTTTCCTTGGATTTCTTTCCATTTTAATTAAGTAGTCAAAGAACTTAAGGTATTTTAATTAAAGAGCTAGAAGCTTAGGGTACAATTATACAAAATGAAGTAACGAAAGGAATTTTCAGCAACGTAGCTTGAGATATAATGTGCAGGATTATGTGTGCACGACGGCATATCTGCGGTTCTGAAGAAGCATGTGGCAGTAAAAGAGAACGCAGGCTTTCCTAAACATGGAGTGTTGACGGCTAGATGTTGCCCCAAATAAAATTATCAACAGACGCACATTTCAAATTGAATGTTCTTCAGTACATATATTATAGAGCATCTGGTAATATAATGGTGCCCTAATTCTTCCACTTTATTTTTAAAAATTTCTTTTCACGATTTACTCCAATTAATTATTTTAGAGCGTCTTCTTTTCCTCCCACAAAATATACGCTTCCAGCCCCCTTTACAGACTTGTTGACGATTCTAATATTAGCAGGGAAGCTGTATAAACCACATCATTATATTATCATTGTCCACTGTGTCAATTACGTGTCTAAACCGCTAAGAGCCAAAGAGTGTAACGGAATATGCTTAAAAATATCTGAATTTCTATTGTGACAGAAATTAACGAAATTTAATATTATCTAATCCCTTATTAATTAGTGTTTTATATGTGTATTTAGTCCGAAGATCTAGCAATTTCTTCCACGTGGCGTCTGTGTCAAAAAGTGAAAATGGGGCGGGAAATTTTTTCTGGTTCTTTGGTTTCTTCCTGTGAGTACAATTCCACAAACGGTCCAATTTCATTCAGGCATCTACCACCGACGCCTGTAAAATCTTAGGAACTAAGAACGTCTACAAGTAACGCACTTTAATAATCTTCTTCCAGAATTGTCTGTCCTTAGTACTGAATATGTCAACCGGAGGGTCAAAATGTTTTATTACAACTGGTGAGATTCAACATCACATGAAAGCTGCATAACGAGTCCAGTCTCAGGGGGAGTGTAAGCCAGTCTGATGGTTGCTGCGTACAGAAAGGTCAAGTGTTGACATTAACGTGCTTTAAAATATCGGTTTATATTTGTCTCACACAAACACAGCTGCGAGCATATCCAGTGAAACACAACAGCGATAGTTAGTAAAATATCGATCAACAATAAAAATCTTTAAAAATTATCACGTCAACGATGTTTATGTTTCACAGTCGGTCTGCGACACCAGCATGACTACCTATGTGTGTTTCTGATCTCGACGTGTGGTTTATCACCATCACCTCTACATTCTGTCTCCTCTCTCGGAGGCCGAAATGCCGGCTAAAGCACCGAAATTATACCTACAATATTTACAGCAAGGGTCATTTAGTGTGCGCAGACACTTACAGACAACATTATATTTCTTTAGGATATGACTATATGGCAGTGGGTAATCCAACCCAGATTTCGGAGGCAGTGTAATATCATTTTCAAGATTCAAGTTGGGCAAGACTTGTAGTGACGTAAAAGAGTGCGTTTATTATGAAGTCAGAGCAGCCTAAACCACAGACAGGAGGAGGAGGAGGATAAGGATGAGGAGGAGGAGGAGAAGGATGAGGAGGAGGAGGAGGAAAGTAAGATGATGATGAAGAAGAGGAAGAAGGAGAAGAAGAAGAAGAAGACACTGATATCAGCATCAGTTTTCGGGTGACGTCCTGTTGGAGTGCCAAATAGGGCTTCTCTAAGGCAAGAAAAGTGGAGCCACCACTACCGACGCCACTGTAACATGGATCCAACAGCATCCCGGCGACATCATCACTATACACAGAGCCAGAACGACGCCGTGATGGCGCCTGGAAACTCGGCGCCGACAAGACGCTGAGTCGCCGTTCAGCATGGCAGCTCAGGGCCTTTTCATAAATATTGCCAGGATCCATCATTAGTTATAGTCACGAACTCCAGTCTATGGGCATAATAGTCTGCTGAAAGGAATCGCCATTTTTGTAATGCAGCTTAAAAGCCAAGAATTTTATGGCTTGTTTCAGGGAATGGGTCACTACACCACTTAGGTTTATCTATAACTGCCGTATCTTTACTGCAATATCTTCTTAATTATCTTATTTTTTAACGGGAAAACATCAAGTAGATCCCGCACACGTTTCACAGATTGCCATCATGAAAGTCCTAAAATAGCTTGGAATTTCTAGTGTCACCAAGTTGTTAATATTTATACAGAAAAATAATCAAATAAACCTAACTATTATAATTTATAAATGTTTGTCACACTGTATAGTTCTAATACAAAATAACTTCATATTCGGGGTTCGAACTGCAATAGAGGCAAGAGACTGTTCTCCTCTCCAAAATGTCCAGACTGGCTCTGAGGCCCACACAGTCTCCTATTCAAGGGACACCGGAACTCTTTCCCGGGTATAAAGCGGCCGGGGCTTGAAGTTAATCACTCCCCTCTATCTAGTTCCGACGTTAAGACGGACCTCTACTTCTAACCCCATTCTACACATCTTCATGACGTGGAATGGGAGAATTTTACCTTCTTTTACCTTAGCGAAATAGCCCAGCAATATATTAATCAATTTGTGGACTGGAACGCCTGAGTTCGATGTCTGTCAAAGGCAGAAATTTTTTCCCTCTCCATCACGTTCATGGCAGACCCAAATTCCTATCCAGTGGGTGCCGGAACATTTCCTTACGGGGTAAGGTCGCCACAGTGTTAGGCCGACCATATATCTCCATCTAGTACCGAAAAAAGAGAGCATGATGCTACACATCCCATCCCACACAGCTCTTTATGGCTGTGTGCTTTACTAACAATTCAGGACTGCAAATCGAATGGCTGTTGGCAACAGTTCCAAACAGCCGCAGTTGCAAATGTAGAAGAAAGAAAACACAGAAACACTGTGTCTCTGGGAAAAAAATTCCATAGCAGATTTGAATAGCATCGATTCAGCGATGTCACTGTTGTTAAAGACAGCCCTGTTTACCTAAACATAGTACACAAAAAATAATATAAACAGCAATATCCGCATTTGCTGATACTGCCGTGTAAAATTATTTCCGAGCAGACAGATCCAGTTTCGTAATCTAAAAACGGGTTTCGGAGGGAAGAATTTGTATTCTTCTAGATGGCGACAAATTTCTGCAAGTGAAGAAGAATAGCGACATTACAATTTCTGCACGACAAAGGGTGCAGTACGATTTGTCTTGCCATTACCTCCACATGCATTCGATTTTGTCACAAAGACGTCTTCTAAGTTCAACAGCACCTTTAAATCACCTGGATTTAGAACCTAAGATATGGGGAAAATATGTATTGTTTCTAAAAATATAATATACATATCATGCTATGGCCTGCTTAAATACGGAAAACACTGGATGAAATGCTTAGAGGCAGTGAGGAAATGAAACAAGCCAGGCTCAACGAGTACACGTATATTCGTCACAGGGCAATGCTTCTGAAAAATACACAGTTTGTTTATCAGCCAGTTATTAACTAAATTTCTTAATAATTTACCTGAGGTTTTCCTTATTTTTGTTATAAAAATGAAAATTGTTATGATATAATAGTGATGGCACAACATGGATAGAAACGGAAAAATTCTGCGTATTTGTAATAAGAATTTCGAAGGTGAACTGGGTAGGAGGAGTAAGGCGTAAATTTGACGCTGTTCACGTCATAAGGCATGTAGGGGGGGGGGGAGGTATCGCTCAACTCTTTCTGAAACTTGGCATTTGATGGGATGAGTGATCAGCTTAACAACCCGATCGCTTTACCCCTGGCGGGCTAGCTAACAGCACGCATTAATTAGAGGGCATTGGTGTGGACACCAGAGAATGTGTGAACATTTGGAGCAGAACAAAATTCCCCAGATGTTCAGCCCGTAGCTTACTCAGTATACTGACTACTTTATTCCGGCCCCGTGAAATGGGTAACTAACCAACCAACCAACTAACCAACCAACTCAGTGGTGCAGAGAAACTGACAGTCATGCGAAGAAGCTAATACCCGCGCAGCTAAGCAAGAAATGCCCTGTCTCATATAAAATCCGAGAGTTCGTTACCGTGCTCACATCAGCTTGTCACTCGTTCCAATTCTAATGCCACATGACTTCAGCCCATATCCTCTTATTCTAAATTTATTGCCCATTCAGTTACTGCCTTCAGCCTTCAAAGTGGAGCCAATCTTCAATTCAGTTTTCAAAAAAAGTGTATATATATATATCCCATTTATCCTAGACGTACTATGTGACCCACCAATCTAATACTTCTCGCATTGGCCGTCCCAGTGACATTTAAGAAAAGTAATATAAGGTAAATCAGTCCCGTTACAGGCCTGGAGTGGCCCAGAGGGTTCCAGAAAGTTAAGGTTCCCAGATTTCATGACAACGGCACAGGATAGTGGTAGGGTTGTCAGCCTTACGCACCGGCCGCCTTTACCCACAGGAATTGCTCCAGGTACTCATTCCTGTTGGAGGCTGAGTCGACCCCAGGGCCATAATCAATAATAAAATTCCAATGACACTAGCTGGGATCAAACCAGCGACCTTAACCACTGTGCCACCGCGGTCCTCAAGAAAAGCAATATAATCAGTGTAAACAGAAATTTATTACATTATTGAGACTGAATATATTGAATTTCTTGGTCTAGTGGAAACACAACATAAGAGTAGCGATATTAGCTGAAACACATACATTCAGAGTCTCTCATTAATTGTCTTATCTAACCGATTTATCTTACAACAACGGGACAGATGATAACATTTTTTTTCAAAGTCGCAGCACAAATACAGTCGGCGTAAATTGCATTGTACCCGAACCGATAATTATTTGGTGGACTGTACACATCTCCCACGCCTCTCATCGATCTCATCTCCGGCGCGTGTCGCCATGGCAACCATGCCATCCCGCCTGCGACGAGACGCCGGGCACCGAAGGTTTGTTTTACGGCGTATTTATTTAGTTTTGTTCCTTAGTTTTGAGGTATTTCACTTTTCCTGCAAGTGACGAAGAAACTTTGATAATATTACGACGGCACCTTACGGAATTGAGCCCTATTCCTCCACATGTAACGAATCTCGTTCAGGATCTGCGGCTTCGAATTCCACAGAGCAGCCAGCTATTTTTCAATGGCAGAGGTTATGGCGAGTTTTATGTGTGCCCCAAGGGGTACGTAACGTACATATTTTATGCACAGGCAGACACAGGCAGACAAGTGCCAGGAATAGAAGTGACGAATTTGTTTTGTGACATCTTCGTGCGTAGAATGAATAAAGGCTACGAACTTCTGAATTGTGAGGCCGTGTATTTTGATAGATATGTACCAACGTTTCGGAGGAAGCCGTTGGCCCAATCTTCATAGTAAAAGATAGAGCTATCAGGATCCTCCGAAATTTTGGTGCACTAAATGGCTTTACATTCCATTACAGCGTGATTTAGCTAGTTACCACAGTTACAATCTAATATCTTATGAAATAAACCAAATAAGACCTGAAGAAAACAAAAGACAAAACAGAAGATAGGAGACAAATTGGCACATGTGTGATTATTATTATTATTAATATGTTATATTACATTTACGTCCAATATATAATTATAATTATGTGAAACGTTTTCGGGTACAAGAAAATATCACGTCTGGATAATATGATTACGATAACGCATTGTTTTTACAGAATACATAAATCACGGATAAAAACTTCTAAGCTAAGAACATATAATTAATATCAAGATAAACTCTTCCCTTAGCCATTAATTTCACGCGCCAGCAGTGCGCTACGAGTGGTTACTTATTTTAAAAGTCTAAAAGTTAGAAGTAACAGATACACAGAATAAGAAATAATCACTTATTTTAATGCATGTACGTTTTATCTTTTATCATTCTGTACTGTGACAATCAAATGCACAATTATTTCGCACATTATCACACTCCTACGTGTTTAGACACTATCGTGTCATCCTCAGGGAGCCTGTAATCAATACCTTGCCAAGTTTCACAAGTATTTCAAATGAAGTTGTTGGTAATGCAAATTAAAATTTAATGATAATTTGTGAAATAATTGTGCATTTGTCGGTCGTAGTACAAAATAAGAAACAACCGCTCTTTGAGAGCAATATGCTGAAAATTTCTGTTTTAATACGCCACTGCATTAAAAGACAAAACAAGCCCCGTCTCAAGGCAGTCTAAATGCAATAAAGACTTTATTTTCTTTTTCGCATGGGCCGGTGGGTTGGTGTTGTGTTCGAAACCATTTTGACTGATTTATTATACAGTTTTAGAGCTCTGTTTAATATTGCACTGACTCCTGTGACATACGGAAATTTGATTATCGAACATCCTTCATATATAAGATATAAAATATGTGCTTTACTCTTTTCTGCCATTTCTTCCCAAGAGTCCCCCCCCCCCGCTCTGAGAAACGCTTATCGATTTACACTGGAGATGTTCGCAGAAATGTATTTACTTCGGTGTTATGAGTCTGCTCTTTTTAACCCGATCTAACCAAAACGTAAATAGCTTGATTGTGTAGACTGCACAATATTAAATTTCGCTAAATATATTCACTGGTTCTCGTGTTATATACTGAATAAGCCCCTTCCTAATGTCTTTGGAATCATCCGGTAGATCTTCACTGAACTGATCCTTAATTTGTAACTTTCAAAGCTACAAATATGTGATGTCTGAAATTTTGGTACTTAAATTATAATTATATTGGAATACAAGGCATGTTCAAAAAAAAGAGTGAAAGTTTGCTAGGAATAAAGATTATATTGCTCATTTTACAACATTTTAAGCACTGTCCCCTTCAAAGTAGTCCCCTCTACTGGAGATACACCGTTCCCAATGTTTCTTCCATTGTCGGAATGCTTCCTGGAACGCACTTTCTGTGATGGCGCGCAGTTCTCTTATGGCATTTTCCTGAATCTCCTGTATGGTTTGGAAACGACGTCCTTTCAAAGTGGCTTTAAGTATGGGAAACAGCAAAAAGTCTACTTGGGCTAAGCCCGGAGAATAGGGTGGATGGGTCACAACGGATGTCTTATGTTTTGCCACGTAACTGTGGATGAGGAGCAACAAGTGAGCCGGCGCATTGTCGTGGTGCAACATCCAAGTCTGGTTTTCCGACAATTCGGTCCTCTTCCTGTGCACAGCATCTCTCAAACGCGCTAAAACTTCCTGGTACAACTGTTTGTTTACCATCTGACGACGTGGTACAAATTCATGATGGATAATGCCTTTCCAATCAAAAAATACAACCAACATCACCTTGATATTTGACCGACTCATCCGTGCTTTTTTTTTTTTTTTTTTTTTTTTTAGGATACCCTTTCCTCATTTTTTTCCCGTTTTTATTTCGGCGGATATAGCTCGACGACTAATGCTCATAGCGAAACGGGACAAAT
>Ga0123353_10004409_pt1 | contig 18120 bp, 8 predicted proteins | sample TergutLab28metaG_3_FD_92763 | JGI IMG/M metagenome (GOLD analysis project Ga0123353, IMG submission 92763) | Labiotermes labralis P3 segment gut microbial communities from Petit-Saut dam, French Guiana - Lab288 P3 | ecosystem: Host-associated > Arthropoda: Insects > Digestive system > Gut ... | reverse complement strand
GGCATATCGTTCAGCGTGTTGATCATCACCTGCATTTGTGTGGAATAAAAACGCGGAATTTTTTCCTTTGTATCACAATTGGCACAAGTTTTGTACAATCCTTCATAGATACGGTCGGGCCAAGGCATCACCTCGTAATCGGCAATCATCGGGTAGAGCAACTGAGCGGTAAAGGTAGCCTGATAGTTCAACTTGTAATCGACCCAATCGCGAGGCCAGTCTTCGATGGGATCGGTAAGGAAGAACATCTTGCGTCCTGTGGGGCGGGTCATTGATTCCATCGAACCGTATTCGAGGAAAGCGTTTTCAAACACACGTTCCTTTCGGACGCCGTTGTAGTAGGTCGGTTCGCGCGAGGTACCCGTCCACACCTGAGCGATGTAGCCGTCCACACACGGCAGCGACGCCAAACTGGCTTCGGGACTGACTATCTGCCACGATGAATAATTCACCAACGAATGTGTGGGGACATAACAGCGAACATTCATGCCTTTGCTTTTTCCATATTCCTTAGCGTATGTAAACGCATCCTCCAGAGCGCGGTAGTACAGATGATATTTCAGTTTATTGGACAGATAAGTGTTCTCAGGCGATTCGTGCTGCGGACGCCACGCAAATCCGTAATATTCCTGCCACTCGCGCTTGAAAGCTTCGCTATATCCCGCTCGCATCCAAAATTCGGGTTCTTCGAGATGGATGGCGTCAATACCGGCGTCAATCACACGCTTGATATGCACTTCTTTCATGTATTTGAGAAAATTCATAGAGGGAACGAGATATGGCACCATGTGTCCATGCCACAGCGTATCACCTCTCATGGTAACCTGCCCTTCGTCTAAATGCTGCACTCCGTCCCACCTTCCGGTAAAATAGTCCTGATAGCCGCCCCAAGCGATGCCGGTCATAAAGTGGGTGACGTACCCGCGATCGCGCCACGACTGTACCCGTTCTTCAAAGGTCATATTGCGACGGTCGTCGGCTCCATACACAATGGCGACGTCGGCTCTTACATCGGTAACCGGTTTCCACTGACCGGAAGTCTGAAAGGCTGTTTTCTCTCTGACACTTCTATTTGTTGTTTTCGTCTGACAACAAGTCAATATGGCAGCCAGCACTATCCATCTTAAAGGTTTTGTATTCATTGATTATTTTTTTTAGGATTTACTTGACTAATGTACAAACTAATTTACAGCCAATTTGATAAATTTATTTTCAAAAGGCTTGAAAATAGTCTCTTTCAGTCCGATTTGCATAGGTTCTTCTATTGCATTGACTACCGAAAATTCCAATATTTTCCCTATGCTGTCGAAAATTTGTAAAGGCGTCGATTTTCCGTCCAATTCTCTGATATTGACAAGGATATGTCCTTTGTCGATTGAGGGTGTTGCCGAAGTCATTAGCAGGTTGTCGTTGCCTATGCGAAATGACGAATACCCTGTGGGCTGGTTGTTGGCTTTTCCTTCGGGCATTACCCTTGCGTAGATGGGAACACGCGAAGCCCAGCCAAAGCGGGTGGCAAAAGCATTGGAAATATCGCTGTCGGACGTCAAGTAATAATTCCACCGCAATTCTCCTTCCTGTGTGGCGCGAAAATTGGTCGTCCAGTAATTGTTGGTAACCCACGAGTAAACGTGCGGAACATCGTAGGTTTTTACGCGCTGAAATTTTTCTGAAATAAAACCGCCTAACTGAAACAGTGGAATCAGGTTGCTGCCCACTACGATTTGTGCCTTGTCATTTCGGGCTGTGACAAAATTCTGCACCGTATTCCATTCCGAAGCGGTTCCTTCGATCTGGTTTTCGCCTGAACTGACCACGCCTCCCTGAACATCGAAATATAATTTTGCATCGTCCAATTTGAAGGGGAACGCCACATAAATACCATCGGGATCGGCGAGAGGCTTCTTTCTGGCGGCATAATTCAATTCTATCCGCTTTTCGTGATGAAACAGGCGTATTTCAATTCTTACGCCAAAACCGTCATCGCAACAAGCCGATTTTCCTTCTATCAGGACAGTCTGATAAATCGAACCATTCGTGCCTGCCCGAACATGAACATTCGTCAAACCCGTGCGTTCATATTCCGTCAATTTGTAAAGCTCCATCTGACGACGATTGCCCAACAAGTTTTCATACACAAAGGCGCCAAATTGCCATGGCGATTCCGAATCCACCATTTCCAACTGCAACTTTTTGTCAAACATACTTTTAATACTTCCTTTTTGTATATCAAACACCATTTTAAAATGCTCATTTTCAATGGTGTTGTTATCAAAAGAAGTACGGGGTAATCCCGGTCGGTTGTCTTTTCCGACAATGATGTGGTACGTTTTGTAACCCATTGGCGGAAGGTCTTCAGCATATATGTCGTAATAACTGCCTTCGTTGCGCGAACGCAACAGTTGAGTTTTCAATTCTTTACCATTATCGTCGACGATTTTGAAATTCCGGTTACGAGGTATGATTTCATGGTCGATGTACAATTCAACCGTTCCTGAACGATTCCAATTCAACGTATTGAAAAAAGTGATGGTTGGATATTCGCCACGGGCTATGTCGCCCTGCAACAAACCAGCAGAGGTTTCATACATGATTTGAGCGGTTTTCAGGGCTTCCCATGCGTATGACGCTTTTTGCGCCCACTGTATCTGACTGTTGTCGCTTTGTGGGTCTCCAATACTTTCGGATGCGCCATAAGTGTGTTCGTCGTAAAACAACAGATTTTCATGGACATGCCTGATTTTGTCGGGAACATGCGGGGGAAGCGTTTTTTCCTTCATCACAGCCATTGAGAGCAAGCCCTGTATGGCGATCATATCGGAATGGGTTCTTCGGGATGCTGCCGTTTCGCGGGCTGCCGAGCCAAAACCGTCTGTCCACCAGTCGGGATAAGCAGCGCGGTAAATCGGTAATTGATCGGTATATTTATCGGTAATATAATCCATAAAATCACGGAAAAGCGCATTTCTGAGTCTGGGTGTTGCATATTTGTTGTTCCAGTCGCGTATTAGATTACACGACTGCATGGACGGCGGCGAATTATCGGTTTGGAATCCTTGATATTGAACCGAAACAGCGTCAAATGGATAACCTCTTTTTTCGATGCTTTCGAGGTAACCGAAAACATGGGGCGCCATAGCCACAACATTTCCACTGGTAATAAAGCGATCTCCCGTCATGTAATGGTCGCTACGGTATGAGTACACTTGTTTTCCCGATGGCGATTCCCATTTGTAGACGGTTGGTCTGTTGAACGGAATAAGCGCACGGTGTCCGTTTTGAGCCATCGTAAAATATTTGACGCCAAGATCGGGCATATAATCGGCAAGACACCATGCAATGCCGTTTACATCATTCTGCATGGCTGTGACGACCGGGATACCCAAATTTTTAAATTCTCGGACAGGTTCTAAAAAGGTCTTAAGCGAATTTTCGTCCACTATTTCAGACATGTTGAAAAACATGCCGGTTACTTCTATTCTGCCTTCTTTGACATATTTTAAAAATTTATCAATTTGTTCTTTGGGTCGGTTTTGCAGGTATTCTTTCACTGCCCATGCAGACTCACACGTCCAGCGGAATTTTGCATCGTCGGGATAGTGATCGGTCAATTCGCAATATTCAACGGCATAGTCAATATATCGAATATGTTCGGCTAATATTTCCGTTTGCGGTTTGGTATATCCGATATCGGTATGGGTGTGCTGTACTAAATATATTGTCCGGTTTTCCACTGGAAATGCCTTTATCGTTGATTGTCCCACTATTTTGGATTTCAATGACAGTGCGATGGCAACATCTGTTTCTTTCTTTACTTCGGGAACGCTGGTTTCAATGGTGGTAATACCTTCACTTAACAAGATTTTTTCAGAATTTTTTCCGTCAATCAGGACGTCTATTGTTTGTGCTTTCCCCCAATTCGCCGCTTGAATGATGACAGGCTGACGCAGTTCGCGGCTTTTTCCGTAGATAAGACCCGGTTTGGCTTCTGTGGAGAGGACGTCTATTTCGTCGGTTATCCTATCAGCCTGTAATCTGTATGCCGTTTGCAGGCTGATATTATCAAACACAGTCCAACTTCCTCTTTTTGAAGTAATAAGAATGATGTTATTTCCTTTTTTCAGAACATTTTCAGGAATATCTATCACCGTAGATAAATTAGTCGGATTGAGTTTCCGATTGATAAAATATTCATGGTCGTTTCCGCTTGGCGCTTGTTTTTCAAATTTATATCCATTGATATTAATTTCCAACAATGGAGCGGAAGGATGTGTTTCTACGTAACACAATTCTAACCGCGCCGGGCAGGGTACTGAAATATTCCTGATGCCAAAGCGGATAATAATTTGTTTGGAACTATTTCCTGCCCATATATCAGCAGGACCAGGCAAGACAAACGAGAAGTCCGTTTCTGGTTTGCTTTTTCCGATTTCATATACCATCGGCTTATCTCCAAATTTTTGAGTAAACTTCTGATAATCATACGGACCTAATGCAAACTCGGCAGAACTGCCGTCTTTTTTTCCTATTTCCCAGAAAACAGACATGGACTGGGAATAGATACTCGTTGCCATCCAAAGGGAGACAGTAATTGATAAGAAAACTTTTTTTATGTTCGTCATGTTTATGAGTTTGAAATTTTAAATAGAGTTTATTGATTATTTTACTTTTACTGGTTAAATTACCATACTTTCCATCGCATTTCACCATCTTTTACCTGTTCAAAAGGTCCCGGCGATGGACTTTCCGATCGTCGCCGTCCCAGATAATCCGTATCAATGACTATCGGGCTTCCATCAGGATGCGTGAAGTATTGTTTGGGTAGTTTGGCTTTACCCAATCTTTCGGTCGAAACCGGTTCGGTTTTGATGGTGTTGATTTCTTTCAACGAAAAAGAAAAAGAGAGAAATACTTCGCGTCCTTTGTCGTCAATGGTTAATTTCGGGTCAAAATCTGACAAAATCAATTTATTTTTTTCATTTTCAAAAGGTTTCGCCTGATGACAATAGACATTTCCATCGACGAATGAAGGATAGCCGAGATTGTTGTATGCAGCAAGTCCGTAATTTCTTTTCTCATCGAGGCGAACAGGCGTAAACAGATTGTTATAAAACCTGTTGTCGCCATTCAGAATGATTGAAATTCCAGCTACATCGGTCTGATGTGGCAAATGATATGGCGTATAACGGTTCCTTTCATTTCTGATTAAAATAGCGCCTGCAAACAGGTTATGCACATAGGCGCCGCCCTGTGACTGGTCATGCAAATTGAGTGGCGATACAAAAATATTGTTCTCTACCAGAAATGGACCATGGTTTACTTCCACATACAGGTCCTCGAGATCATTATCGTACAAGAGATTACGCGAAACCCATGTACCCTGGGTCATCCAATCTAACCAGATACCTCTGTGTACGCAATGGATTCGGTTGTTGCGTATTCTTGTATCAATGGCGGCATGAAACTTAATACCGGCAATTTCAGCACCCGAAAACTGCCGTTTTGTCCAGATATTATGGATATGATTGTTTTCCACCAGACTGAACGCTGCTCCCATGCTGCCGCAAATTCCAGTTTGTTCGCAGGAGAAAATTTCGTTGTTGCGAACAATGTGCCAACCTATATTTTCTCTATTCCATCCGTTTCGCAACGTCCTGAATGTCACTTCAATATAGTGCAGAGAGCCATCAATACTTCGATCAGCCAACCAGACGTTATGTCCTGTTCCCCGTTCTTTACCCAGCGTGATGCCCGAACATTTGGAGTTGCTGATGACGTTGTTCTCAATGATCCAGCCCTTGTTCCAATGCGTGGCAATCATTCCGATTTGTTCGGCGGTAGGCGCTGCCCATTGCGTTGCTGCCTGACTGATGTGAAATCCTTGTATGGTCAGGTAATTGATGCCCGGTTTCTCAGGATAAAAACACGTCCGGCGAACGCTGATTTCAACCAATTCCTTATTGGGATTATACTTGTGAAAATTTGCCCATATCGTCGTGTTCTGGTCGTCGGTTTCGCAATACCATGTATAGGTAGAGCCTTCTGGATCAACATCATGAGGGTTTGCTACGGGATTCAACAGCTTTTCAAGCGTTTCTTTTTCGTATAACGATTTATTGTTCAGGAACACTTCCCCTGTAGAGTGTTTACGTCCGTGGTCATTAAACCAGTCGCCATAAATCAAATCGGTATATGGATTATAATTGCCAAAAAAGGTATTTGGTAAGACTACTTTCCAAAGACCGCTTTTATCTTTTTGCCAGTTAGAGATTTGTTCAGAGCCTTTGATTTCGACCCGTTCGCCCGGCGCTGCCCGATAGACAATGCGTTTTTCGTCGCTTTCGCCACCTCGTGGAGGATTTACCCATTCGCGGTAAACGCCTGCGTGAACAGTAACCACATCGCCGGGATAAGCCGCTTGCGCCGCCCGGCAAATGGTTCTGAAGGGCGCAGATTCGGTGCCGGTATTGTTATCGTTCCCTTTGACGGAAACATGATACTCCTTTGCTTGGGTTTCAACCCCTTTGATTGTGTTTTCTTCAGCCAACGCTAAAGGCGCTACTACCGACGCTATGGTTCCAGATACTGCGGTGGCTAAAAATTTTCTTCGTGTTGTTGTCATGATAATTTTTATTTATTTCATAATAATTCGTTTAACGGGCGTAATTCGCACCGGACCTATCAATCCTGAAGGGATGAGCTCCTCGTCTGCCTTCCAAAGATTAATCATGCAGAACGTTGATCGTCCGCTTGGATCGGGTTTTCCGTCGAGTAACCACTGGGGCCATTCTTTAAGCGTTCCGTTTTCGTTGCGCTCGTCGCTTGTCGGAAGTGCGGCTTCGCCAATCAGTCGGTTGGGCCAAAGGTTGGTTACTGAAATTTTCAAGTGGTTTTCGCCGCTTTTCAAGTAATCCGTTATATCAACATTTTTCTCGATTTTCCATAACACGCCGAGGTCTTTTCCGTTCAATTCAACTTGTGCCATCACTTCAGCCTGCCCTAAATCAAGCGTTATCCGCATATCTTTCTTCAAAAAATTCTTCGGAATGATAAACGTTTTCGTGTACGTTGCCGTTCCACTGAAGAATCGGACAGAATCGTCTGCCGATTCGCTCCACGATATTAGTTGGTCAAATTTCACTGTTTTGTGTGGAAATGCGACAGACCAATTGTCGTTGAGGTTCATCGGTTCGGGCAAGGATACGGTTTCCGTACGTTTTTTGTTAGATGCGAACGTCAATTCGTATTTGCCTGATTCATAAAAATCGATGCACGGTTTTCCCTCGTTGTCACTTACCGGCACAACAACAACCGGCTCCGTTTTTTCATCAATCGAAATGGCAACTCCGTCGGTGCCGTTCCACGAAATACCGTGCCAAGCCCCTGTTTTGTCGTTCGTTTCATATTCGAACATCAGTGATGCAAACCGTATGGGTTCCGGGTCGTCCGCCTGTTCAAGCCACGAACTGGGAAAGTTATTCTCGCCTCTGTCAAAATAACGTTGGAGACGCTCTTGAATGTCTATAACTTGTTTTTCAGCGTTCCACCGGTCGTATTTTGCGTTCAGTACTTTCACTTTCGGCAATATGTTTCCGAGTATGAGCGATTCGCCGTCTTTTCCTTTAACCATATAATGTTTTCCATTCATTTCATATTCGATTACAAGCGTTTTGACTGTATTGACCACCGTAGCATCCTGTTGTTGATTCATCCGGCTGACGATAATTCGTCGTTCGCCGGAATCTACAAATTTTTCAATTAACGGTTTGACATCGATCATTTTCGCCGGATCAATCGGGTTGCCGTATTTTGCCGATATGACGGTAATTTTGCCGACAGGTTTAGCCAGATCGAAAATCTGTTTGCCATCCCTGCTCATACTGAGCAATACGTTCCTGTTTGAGACTGATTCAACACCTGATTCTGACTTTCTTAAAATAATGAACATCGATTCGGTAGCGCCAAGCGCTATTGTTAATCGGGTTGTTTTAGAATCAGTATGAAAAGATGTTACCGGAACCGTCTTGCCTGTTTCAGGATGCCACAGTTCCGGTTTACCATGCCCACGAATTTGAATATTGGCAAACACTGCCTGATGTCGCGGATTGGCAACAAAAAATATTTCTGTGTCGGGTAATTGTCGATGAGTCCAATTCAGGCGGGCATTAGAAACAAAAACCGGTACGACGTTCATTTCGGAAAGAACAGCTTCCGGCGTTTTTCCCCAAACTATTTTTCCCTTACCAACGAGGTGTTCACCGCTTGTTGTTCTCATTTCTCCCCATGGTGCAGGCGATTGATTTCTAAACAGCGCTATTTTCCTGACAGCAACGCGGTCGTTTTCCTGCGTGGCGACATCGCCCCAGAGTTGCTGGGCGAGTCCTTTCACACGACTATCATTGTTCGGATAATTGGTTAAACCGGGCGCTGCCGTTGCCGGATGCTCGCCAATGACCGTTAAGCCGTCTCGAACAAGTTGCAATGTCTTTTCGAGGAGTTCGGGCGTCATGCGGTCGGTCTGCGGCAAAACCATGAGACGATACTTCATGCCGCTTGCCAGCATCAACATGCCATCTTCCACTCCTGCTTTGAGTACGACATCGGTATTTCCCTGATCCCATTGGAAACCGTTGCGTGGATGGTCAGTAAACATCTGTGGCGAATCTTCAGGTTCAAGATAGAGGATGTCGGCGACAAATTGCCCCTGACGCAACATATAGTGGCAGCGCGACAGATACGAATGCCATGCGGGCGTCAGCTCCCACCATGTTTGTGTTCTTTCGAAATGGGTGCCCCAACTTCCCATCATCATTCCCGGTCTGACGTCTTTCCATGGCTGGAATGAATATCGATGAAATACAAAACGGTTGATACCTTCGCTAAATGCAAGGTCGCCCAGCGTTTTAATCGAACCGGGGTGTGCAAGCCAGCGTTCCAGATTGTTTGCCGTGAACGATTCCGCGCCAATGATATTTTTGCCATAAATATGCCCTGCCGAAGCCATGCCGCGACAGGTGTGAAACATCATGCGACTGTACCAAAATTCGCCCATCGGTTCGTCGGCAATTCCGCCATATTGAAGATTATCGCACGGAGTGTTGTAGTATGCTTCTACGGTAAACCGCAAACCGTTTTCTTCTGCAAGCGCCTTCATCTGACCGGCATAATTATCTAATACGAGTTCTGAAACCGTGCGACGAAAATCCCATAGAAACCGTTCTGTATATTCAGGATTTTCCATGACGTATCCTGCAAAGATGGGCAAGAATTTCCAGAGGTCGTATTTTCGTCGTTCCAAAAATTCTTCGCGCATGTCATCGGTCCACGTTTGCGATCCGTTCTCCCAACTGTCGATATGTGTTGCAACGAATGTTTTCCCAACGTGTTCCTTGTTGTCGGCAAGCAGTTTGCCTATCTTTCCGTTGAAAGCAGCTTCTATTCCGCGTTTGGACAATCTGTCGCACTCGGGAACGCCGCCGATTGATGCCGGAGTGGGATGGGCATGCATCTGTTTGCAAGTTACCCCAAAACGTATCAACGTCATGTTTCCGGACGGAATTTGTCCGCTTATCTCACCGGCATCGTTCATCATATCGGATAGATCAACGATGGCGTCCAACGGAATGAACGCTTCGGCAGGATGTTGATGAGCAGGTGTTTTGAGCCGCTGGTTATCGACATGAAGAAATCCGTCCTCTATTTTTACCTCTGGAGTTGGAAAGACGAGAACGCAAATGTCTTTATAATAACCGAATGTTCTCACACCCGGAGGGAATACTATTTTTTCCGGACGATTTTCGGCGGAAACTTCCACAATTTGGAAGGTCAGGACTTTCATGGCGTCTTCAGGTTTAATCCATGGTCCGCCGCTGCCGCTCCATCCGGGACCGTTGTACACGTTGACGTCAATATTGAGCGACGCCGCTTTTGCGAGCATATATGAGAACATTTCCCGCCAGCGGTCGCTCATATAATCAACCGGTCCGCGCGGCGCACCCTCCCCTACTTCCAAGATGAGTACGCCGCCTATTCCGACACGGTGCATCGCTTCGAGGTCGGCGTCGATGCCCTCCAATGTGAGGTTGCCATTGTTCCAAAACCAATAGACCCAAGGACTGTAATTTTTACAGGGCTTTGCAAATTCAGACGGTAATTGACCGAAAGTCGTTGAAAAAAAGGCAACGAAAACTAATAATGTGAATAATGGGGATTTCATAATGTTACTGATCAATGATTTTTACCTGTTGCTTCAATCCAAATAGTTTGTCCGCCAGACGGTTGCAAATTGGCTCTGATGACCGATTTGCTGGTTACCTTTTTTGTTTTGACGCCGACTTGAGTAAGGTTTTTTAGTTTTGGGTCGTCGTCATAAATATGGGCTATGAAAGTTTTTTCTTTTGGTAGAAAATCGAGCGGGATGTTAAGTTTTCGTCCATCGTTGTTGGTCATTGTACCAACGAACCAATCATTGCCGCTACGACGCGCCATGCTGATGTACTTTCCTATCTCTCCGAGTATTACTTTGGTATCATCCCAAACGGTTGGTACGCGATCAAAAAATTCTAATTCAGGTTCATCATTGCTGTCTGACGGTCGATCATACCAATACATGTGTTGCAGAGGACTGTAGAATACTACCGCTATCGCTAATTGATGCGCTGCTGTTGTTTTCAGGAGATGGTCATGTGGTTGCTCTTTTTTAACGAGTAACGCTCGGTGGTAACAGATGGTATAATCGGCGGCTCCTTGAGTAAAACGTGTGAACGGCAACGTTACGTTAAGCGTAGCTTCGGGCATTTCCTCGTTGCCGCGAATCCCTTCCTGTGTCATCAAATTAGGATAGGTACGGCTGAATCCTGTGGGACGGTATTCGTCGTGTATATTCACTACTAATTCGTACTGGGCGCATTTTCTGACGGCTTCGTGCAACCACGATGTCCAATATTGCGAGCCAACATTTACGAAACCAAATTTGAGACCGTCCACGCCCCAACTTTTGTACAGTGGCAGTATCTCATCCAACTGTTGCGTCAGCGCTATCTGGTTTACATACAAGATTATCTTTATATTGTGTTTTTTGGCGTAAGTAACGACCTCCTTCATATCAAGGGCGACGGGAACTACGACGGTAGCGTCCGATTTCTTATCAACTTCGGAACCATACCATCCTGCGTCGAAAAGAATGTATTGCATGTTGCGTTTCACGGCAAAGTCGACTACCGCTTTTGCGCCTTCGGTGGTAAGCGTTACTTCGCGCATCACCTTGCCCGGAGTAATCCACCGCGGATTGTCAATGGCGCATGGCGGATTGAGGTTGAGTATCAGGTCGTTGTTTTCTATCAGTTGTCCGGGTTTTTCAGCAGCCATGATCACGCGCCATGGCGTTTTATACGGAGCCACGTCGTCTACCGCGTCATACATAACGCCGGTTATTGTATTTGCCTTGCCGGGCGCCAATACGAACTTCGTACGCGCGTAGTTCACCATTTCCGCTTCGGTGAGCAAGACATACGGACCTTGCGGCAGTTCAAGCACTAACGGGCGTTCAGCCTCGCCGGAGGGCCAGTCCTTCAACGGCAACAAACTGTATGTACCCTGCGCCCACAACGCGACGTATGCTTTTGCGCCTTCAGGCATCACGTACTGTGTATATTCTTCGGTGATACGCAGATTTTCTTTGTCCGGAAAGAAATACCTGAACGCTATACCTTCATTGTAGGCGCGTACAATAAGTTTGAGCCTCCGGTAAGAATTATTGATTTGCTTCAGTTCAATTTCGCTCTGATTGTAATAATCGCGGACGATATTCCGTTCGCCGTACACAGGTTTCCAACTAACATCAACCGACGTATCCACCGATTTTCCGATTGAAACGCCATCTTTCCATACACCTGCGCCATTGATGCCCAACAGCGATTCCAGAACAATTGGCTTACCGCCGAAACTAACACTATATACTACGTTTTCGCCCTTTTCATACACTTTCATCAGCATTTTACCGTTGGGCGAACTAACGGTAACTTCTCCCGAGAATGTCGGCAGGGAATAGAGAATTATCAACAAAATATTGAAAATGTGTCTTTTCATGATTATAAAATTTTAAAATTACTCTTCTATTGGATTCACAGGCGGAAAAGTTTCCAAGCCCCATTCTTTATTCGGTTCATTTCCTAACCACAATTCCAATTCGCCGCCTGCGGCAAACTGTTCATGGGTAAACCAGAAATTATTCAATGGTTTTCCATTTAATTTAGCCTTTTGAATATAGCAATTTTCATCCGAATTGTTATATGTTTTAATGACAAATTTTTTCCCCTTATAATAATCATTATTCAAGTGAATTGTAATTTTGTCAAAAACAGGCGAGGTAATCTCGTAAAACGGAGTAAGTGATGCAGTTCCAACTAAGCTAAACAATCCTATTGCCATCAAAGCGCTTACTCCGCCCATTTGTCCCTGGTCTTCATCGTGTCCGCCATATCCCAAATCGGGGGTAATTCCGCCGTAGGTTTGTTCTTTTACTCTCCGTACCCAATATTGACTAAGCCATGGAGCGCCTGCGTAATTGAAAACATGCGCGTTTGAACAAGCGGGCTGATTGGCATAACTAACATATCCTTTGCTGTAACTGTAAACATAATCGTCTTCTCTTGAGCGCTCAAAGGCTTCGTTCAGTTTCTTACAAAGCTCATCATTACCGCCCATCAAATTTGCCAATTCGGGTATATCATGCGAAACGCCAAATGTTGCCTGCCAAGCGTTTGCTTCAACATATCCCCAGTGTTCAAAAGGATCAGTATGCGTATAGTTACCTTCATGATTTTTGGGAAACAGCAATTTATGATTGGGTTCGTAACAGTGTTTCCAAGAATTCGACCGCTTCATGAAATACTTATAATCATCATCTTTCCCGAGTTTTTTTGCCATTTGAGACGCCGACCAATCCTGAAACGCTACTTCGATGTTTATTCCTGCATTGTTGGGCCACCAACCTTTTTCGATATAAAATCTTAAATCGTCGGCAAAAAAACGCCCTCCTCCCATCATTCCTCCCGGATGATGATTCTTTTTGATGAGATGATAAGCGTTTTCCGGATCGGTGCGGGTTAAAATATCTTTCATATAGGCGCTGCCGATAAGATTGGTAGCAGGACAACCTGTCATAATGTAGGTGTAACCACCTCCGGCAGGACCTCGAGGAAGCAATCCTCCATTGACAGCATAAGCGACCATTGAGGAAGCCATATCATCCTGTACTTCGGGCCAAGCCAATCCCCACAATATATTCAAGTTCCATTGTGTGAGCCAGAAGGCATCGGAATTGTACATACCATGTTTGGGGGAATTTTTGATTTTGAAAACAGCATCGCTTAAATAATAGTGAATTTTGTGGGGTGTTCCTTCTGTTCTGTCGGGATAATCGCCCGAAACATCATTTATTCGCTGGCGTCCTAATAAAACATGCCATAAATCAGTGTAAAACTTTATTCTCTGGTCAGGTCTTCCGCCATCAACTTCAATCCGGTTCAGCCATTCATTCCAAATTGAACGTGTTTCGGCAACCATCTTGACAAAATCCCACGTACTACATTCAGATTGAAGATTTTTTCGGGCATTTTCGATACTTGTATATGAAACGGCAATCTTCATCATTAACCGATCTCCTGCTTTCACATCGAATAAGGAAGCAATGCCGGCAATACTATCGTTATTTATTTTTGTTATATTTTTCAGATAGTCTTCACCTTCCCATCCGTTAAATGCTTTATATGGTTTATCGAATCGTATTGAAAAAAAGATTTTGACGTCGATAGGACCATTGTGATACGCTCTGTCCACCGAACTTATTGAACCTTCGTATTCTGTGTCGCTGATTTTTACTACATCGGCATTTGCCTGACGACTATTGCCAAGATGACCGCCCAGACTTACCAATATTTGGGCTACTGTGTCTTTCGTAAACGTAAAACGATAGAAACTCACCCTGTCTGTCGATGTTTGTTCTACCCAAGTATTGTATTTATTGAGATAAACCCTGTGGTATCCGGGCTGAACGATTTCGTCGTCGTGTTTGAAATCCGATTTCCAGTGCTGTTCTCCTTTTAGAGGATCAATATTGGCTAAAGTGGGCATTAGATTGATTCCCGAAATTGTCCATGAGTGGATTTGAGGAAATCCTAAAATTTCAGTTGAACGGTGGGCGTAACCACCGCCACCATTGTTGCCGTTAATGGTCATTGGCGCTGCGCTTATGACGCCAAAAGGTCGTGAACCTGTAATAAAGAAGAAAAAACGTCCGCGATTGGTTTCGATATAAGGGTCAACCCATGATACAGGATCGGGAAATTGTCGGGACGACGGAAATACTTCAATTTCCGACAAGCCGGGTGTCTCGCTTCCTTCGCTAACTTGAAACCGCACAAATTTGGTGCGCCGCTCCTCAAAAACAATGGCTTTCGCCGTTCCGTCTTCAGGAAGTTCGACGTCGATTTTGCTGCCATCGCTAAAAGACAGAAATCCTTTATGCACCCTATTTCTCTGATCAGGAAAGTTGTAAATCACAACTTTATCAATCCATTGCTTCCTTTTCCACTGAAGCTGTATCCAGGCACGATGTTCTTTTGCTTTCCAGTTGCCTGCATTTTCAACTGCCATGACGCCATCGGAAATATTTGTAGCACGAAAATGCCGATTATATTCCGATGACGCTTTTACCTTTGCTTGATCTGCTATGCTCAAGGGACATGCATGAACATACAAAACTCCCCAAAACAGTAACAATGTGATTTTTATTTTCTGCATTTTCTTCTTTTTTGTTAGGTGTATAGCAGACTGGGAAAAACAGCCAAACGGTCGCGGCAAAGCATTTCATTCAAAAGTTTTTCAATGGTAAGAGTTTGCTTTGAACATGAACCAATCATAAACAACACAATAAGCGCAAAAAAAATAAAATATTTGTTCTTGATATTCATAAAATTAATTGTTTTTTCTTTTTATTCTCCCGTCGGTCTAATATCTTCTCCCCACAGCGTAATTTCATTGAGTAAACCATATACGCCGCTTCCTATATGTGGCGGATTTACTACCGACAACACACGGAGGCGAATAAAACGCACATCCTTGGTCAGTTCTTTATCAAAATATATCATATTTTCAACGGGATGAGCAAGCGTCTGGTCGATAAGTAATTTCCATCCCTTATCTCTCGATTCTTGTTCCCATCCCGCATCACCAGCAAGCAGGTTTGTATCCTTTCCTTCAATAGATTCGCAGCCCCAGAACTGGATACGTGTAGGATTCCATTCGTGAGGACTTGAACGTGCAACGGTTTCAATGCGGTCTATTGTTGCAACAACTCCTATATCGAAGGTAACCGTGTACGGTACGCCTTCTCCATCGCGTGTGTGGTAGCCTAAACCACCTTTGTTGTCATTCCACATATTTTCTATTCTTCCGCCATATCCATCACCTGGGGTATCTCTGGATAATCTTACTGCTTTAAAATTGGATTTACCTATCTGAAAGACAGAAGATTCCGGCAGTGAACCTTCCAGAGGAAAAAGCGGGATTATATCAAAACCTGATTCGCCGCTATAAACAAACGAGCAGATTTCTGTTTTTCCACCTGCTTTCCAGTTCGTCACTACAGTCGATTTTTCGCCGGGCATCACACGTTTTTCCCGCATCATACCATCTTTATCTTCGTAAATGAAATCGCTATAAGCAATATATTCCGATTCGTTTTCAGAAAATAATACAGAAAAATAGCCATTAACAAATCCATAGCCCGAAATTTGCAGGCATGTCTGCGCTTCAGCAAAGATAGGTCCCATTGCTTTGCCCGTACAAGTTTGAATAACCGACAGATTATCTTCGTGGTCCTTGGTGTAAACCACAAATTCGTAATTGTGTTCCTCCAATTCATCAATAATCATCTCGAATGTTACGCCGCGTGGTTTTTCTATCACGAACTCTTTTAATTTGCCGCTCCATTCGACAAAACATTTATTAGAATGACCCAGATAACGGGTTAACCCTACTATTTTAACACGCTCGTAACCGCTATATACTTTCAAAGAATCAAGTTTTCCTGCATAAACTTTTTCTCCGGTTAGATATTCCTTATGTTTGGATTCCATATCACCGCATCCGTAAAAAGCGGCAAAAACCCCTAAAAAAACGATAACTGATTTTAACTTTGACGTTTTCATCTTATTCTTTTTTAAGTTTTTATAAAAATGTATGTTATTCATTATTTAGTAATTCACCCCAAAACGACAGTTCTCCGACAACGGTACAATTTTGCATTTCCCAATTTTCCAGAAATTCAAAACGGATATACCTGATTTCGAAAAGATTATCAGGATCAAATTCAAAATCTTCTCCCTTAATCTGAAATTCGATATCTTCGGTAGTGGTTTGTCCTATCGGTAAACCCGAAGGTTTGAAAGAAAGACACTCTTTAAGAAGCGTCCACCCGGCACAACGATCTTCGGGGTCGTATGGAGGTAGATCGTGGATGTTCTTAATACCATACACATTAAATATTTTTGGATTCCCGTGTTTGTAAAGTTCTAACCCAGCCCGCTGGTATAGTTTAAAACGACTTAATTTCACATTCACGCCCAGGTCTATTGTCAGGTAATGCGGCAATGGAAATAATGCAGTATGTCCGCAATCAAACTGAGAGTTCCAAATTTCGTTCCACATTTGAGTAGCAACAAAAGCATATTGATTGAAATCGGCGTCGCCTGTGATTTTAAAGATTCGAAAATTATCTTTATTCAAATATTCATCGGGAATAGGAGTTCCTTCAAAAAACAGTGTGTCCGAAAGATTTCCCCATCGGTCTTCAATATAAACACCGAAAATGGTAAACTCGTTTTTGTACCCTCTAAAACTGTAAGTGCCTGAAGGCTGACTGGTAAAAAATGATTCACGATATGCCATACGCTTAAACAATTCATCATAAACGGTAACATTCAGGGATATTTCAGCCCGTTCGGTGTTCTCGTAGGTTACTTTTATTCCGCCATAATCAACATGGGCGTCTAATGTTGGAAAAATGAGTTGAACAGGTGGTGTTTGCGGAGATATTTCTACTGATATGCCTTCAGAAACATTTTCAGATCTGTTGACGGCAAAAAGTTCTACAGTATGGTTTCCGGCTTTTCCAAATCCATTGACTACTAAAGAATCCAGCACGTATGAGACTTTTACTTCCCTGATTATGTTTCTGTTATCAGTATAAACTGCTTTTATATACAACAGGTTTGCATCAGTAGGCGGCTCAAACCATATAATTGTTCCTCCGGGAAAATCCCTTTTAGCAATAAAAGTAACCTTCCCCGGTGTCGTATTATCCGCGCCATGAGGGCGATGTCCCTCTTCGCTGCATCTCCATAACGTCGATGCTATCAACAAAATACAAATGTTTATTAATATTATCCTTTTCATTTTGGTTTATTTTTTAAATTATTTTACCATTCATAACTTTGAACTAAATTTGAATTTCGCAACATTTCGTCCTGACTAATGGGCCAAAAATAATCTCTGTTCAGAAAATCACGGAAGTAGATGTTCTTAACCTGATAGAAATCGGCTTCGTTGGCGCCATAAACGTTCCATCCTCGAATAGGTTTACTGAAATAATCTCTTGCCATCTTCCAGCGGCGTAAATCCCAGTAACGTGGTCCCTCAAATGCGAGTTCATTCATACGCTCCTGTCGGATAATATCGCGCATACCGGCTTTGGTTGCCGGTTTTTCGGGAAATCTGGAATAATTCGACCATGTTTCCATCAAATCGCTTTCTTTATCTAATCCCGCTTTATGACGAACCTTTTGAAGATATTTATAAACATCATCGCTCGGTCTGGAAGTTTCGCTTGTGGCTGTTTCGTTGAGCGCTTCAGCGTACATCAGGTAAAGATCGCTTAATCGAATTATAGGAAAGGTATAATCTATTTTTTGCGTGGTTTGCTGCGTGATTACATTCTCGTAATTAACAAGTTTTTTTGTGAAATATCCTGTAACCGACCACAATTCCATAAGGTTTCTACCCGAAAGTTGCCCTGCTTTTGCGTTCAGTGAAGGAATGGCGTTGTCGTCCAAAGTTTCG
>Ga0123353_10004408_pt1 | contig 18122 bp, 18 predicted proteins | sample TergutLab28metaG_3_FD_92763 | JGI IMG/M metagenome (GOLD analysis project Ga0123353, IMG submission 92763) | Labiotermes labralis P3 segment gut microbial communities from Petit-Saut dam, French Guiana - Lab288 P3 | ecosystem: Host-associated > Arthropoda: Insects > Digestive system > Gut ... | reverse complement strand
CGCGCAATACTGCTGCGAATGCGGCGTGTGCGAGCTGGTCGCCTGCCCGATGGAGCTGCGCCCCCGCGCCGTGAACGTGATGGTGAAACAAGCCCTGGCCAAACAGGGCCTGCGGCCCATCAAGGGCACGGACGAATACCTGCCCCGGGAGTTCCGCGACGAGCGTGCCGTGCCCACCGCGAAGGCCGCCGCCCGGGCGGGCGCGGGGCCCTGGTATCGCACAGAGATCGACCGCTACGCCGAGGCCAGCCCCCGGGAGGTCCGCATCGCCCTGGACAGCCATATCGGCGCGCCAGCCGTGCCGGTGGTGAAGCCGGGCGATCACGTGGATTTCGGCCAGCTGATCGCCGAGCCCCCCCCGGGAAAGCTGGGCGCAAGGTATCACGCGTCCATCGCGGGGGTGGTGGAGGAAGCGGGGGAGAGTGTGGTGATTCAAGCTGGCGAATGATTTTACAGTTTCCCTGCGGCATTTCGGCAGCGGCGACTGCGCCTTCATCATTAAGCGCTTTTATCCCTGCATCTCCGTGGCGCGGGTGGAAGAGCTGATACGCGAGTGGAACCAAAAGAGCTATCAGGGCGCCTATTTCGAGATGTTCGCCGTCCTTTGCGGTTTACAGCCCGTCGGCCGGATCTCCCTGTATGAGCGTGAAGGCTCTATCAGCGCCGGGCCGGAAATTATAGAGGAATATCGGCAAAAGGGCGTCGGCGCCGCCGCGCTGACACTTGCGTTGGACCACGCGAAAATGCTCGGGTATGCAGAAGCGACCGCGCAGGTCCGCAAAAACAATACGGCAAGCATCAGGTTGCACAAAAAATGCGGATTTACCCTATCCGGCGAATGCGTAACCTCCCGTGGGAACGAAGCGTTCTTGTTTGAAAAGGATATTTCAGCTTAGAAAGGCTGCCATGGAAAGCATAGGTTTTTTGGAATTCAGCTCCATCGCCCGGGGCATTGAGGCCGCGGACGCCGTGGGCAAGGCTGCGCAGGTGCGCATCGTGTTCGCCCGCGCGGGCTGCCCGGGGAAGTACTACCTGCTGTTCGGCGGCGAGGTGGCGGCCGTGCAGGCCTCCCTGGACGCCGGGGCGGCCATCGGCGGCGGCTTCGTGGTGGATTCCTGCGTGATCCCCCGGCCGCACCCGCAGGTGATCCGCGCCATAGCAAACACGGCCCAGCCGCCGGAATACGGCTCGCTGGGCGTGATGGAATTCTATTCGGTGACCGCCGCGGTTTTCGCCGCCGACGCCGCCGTGAAGGCCGCCGACGTGGACCTGGCCGAGCTGCGCCTGGCCGTGGGCATCGGCGGTAAATCCTACGCCATTCTCACCGGGGAGGTGGCCGCGGTGCAGGAGGCCGTCAGCTGCGGCGTGAACGCGCCGGAATGCCTGGGCATGGCGCTGGCACACGTGGTGATCCCCAACCCCGGGCGCGAGGTGTTCGAGAGTTTGTGGTGAGTGCCGCATTTCCAGCCGTGCCGGGGAAACGCAATCCTACCTTCTCACCGCGACCCCTTTTTCCGCCAGGTACTCCTTCACCTGCCCCACCGTCAGCTCGCCGAAGTGGAACAGCGAGGCCGCCAGCACGGCGTCGGCTTTGCCCTGGGTGAAGGCGTCATAGAAGTGGCTCAGTTCCCCCGCGCCGCCCGAGGCGATCACCGGCACGCGCACCGCCTCGCTCACCGCGCGGGTGAGCGCCAGGTCGTAGCCGGTCTTCTGCCCGTCGCGGTCCATGCTGGTCAGCAGGATCTCGCCCGCGCCGCGCTCCACGGCCTCCCGGGCCCAGGCCACGGCGTCGATCCCCGTGGGCAGGCGCCCGCCGTTGAGGTAGACCTCCCAGCCGTCCCCGCCGGGGCGGCTTTTCGCGTCGATGGCGCACACCACGCACTGGCTGCCGAATTTATAGGCCGCCTCGCTGAGGAGCCCGGGCCTGCGCACGGCGGCGGAATTCACGCCCACCTTGTCCGCGCCCGCGTGCAGCAGCCGGGTGAAATCCTCCACGCAGCCGATGCCCCCCCCCACGGTGAAGGGGATGAAGATGCTGCTGGCCACCTTTTCCACGACGTCCACCATGGTGCCGCGCCCCTCGTGGGTGGCCATGATGTCCAGCAGGACAAGCTCGTCGGCCCCGGCCTTGTCGTAGGCCTGGGCGCATTCCACGGGGTCGCCGGCGTCGCGTAGCTGCACGAAGCTTGTGCCCTTCACCACGCGGCCGTTTTTCACGTCAAGGCAGGGGATGATGCGTTTTGCGTACGGCATAGAGTGACTCCTTATGTGGGTTATTTATATAAACTCGCAAGATATTCCGGACATACGCCATCCTCGATATTCGTGTACCCGTAGATCGCCTCCTGGAGCCTTTTCGCCTCCCGGGGGTAGTCCACGATCCACACAAGCCGCCCGCCGATATAGGCCGAAAGACCTGTGGCGGCGCCCTGCTCGCCCGGGAGGGTGGGGGTGCGCTGCCGGGCGACGCTGTAGCTCAGCCAGCCCTGCATGAAGGCGTCCTTGGCCAGGGCGTCCACGTCGTCCTCGGTCAGGTCCGTGCGCACGTAGCGAAGGGCCCGGGAGATGGCCTTGAGGATGTTCCCGGGGGACGATTTGCGCGCGCTTTCCAGAATCGCGAGGATCACCCGCTGCTGGCGCTCGGCCCGGGCCTGGTCGTGGCTGTAGTCCACGCGGCTGTAGACCAGGGCCTGCTGCCCGGTGAGCGCCACGGCCTGCCCCCAGGGGAACTTGCCCTTCATGCTGGGCACGGTGCGGTTGATGTACCCGGCCTCGGCCCGGGTGGCGTCCAGCGTCACGCCGCCCAGGGCGTCGATGAGCCTGGGGAAGGAGCTGAAGTCCACGCAGATGAAGTCATTGATAGGGATTTTGTAGTGGGCCGAGAGGGTCTCCATCAGCGTAGCGGGGCCGCCCAGGGAGTAGGCCGAGGCCACGCGCCCCAGCTCGGCGCGGGGGTTGGCCGTGTCGCGGGAGAGGTCGATATAGCTGTAGCTGTCGCGCAGGATGGAGGTCAGGGTGACGGCGCGCTTTTTCCTGTTGATGGATACCAGCATCACCGCGTCCGAACGGCCGCCCCGGGCGTCGCCGGTCTGGGTATCCACCCCGCACAGCAGGATATTCAGGATATTGCGGTCCTCCAGGGGCTGTGCGGCCGCATCCTCGGCCCAGGCTTGCAGGGATTGCGCCAGCCGGGCCTCATCGATGCCCCACAGGTCCGCCGCCGGGACATGGCCGATTTCTACCGGTTCAGCGGCGGTCTCCTCGGGGAAGTAATAGCCGTCGTCGCGGCGCATGCGGGCGTTGAGGCTTTGATAATAGATCCACATGCCCGACCCTGTAAGGGTCAGGAGAAGGATGGCAGCCAGAAGCGCCGTGCGCCAGCGCCTGCGTGCCGCCGCGCGGACAACCTTCCTGAACTGTTTCAACGCATGCGGTCTCCTTGCGGTTTTGCGGGCCCCTTGCAGCCTGGTATCGCTTAAAACGGCCAGAATACGTTTGCCGCTGGTTCTGTTTCCAGCGCGGGAATGGTCTCCTGGGCGGTGGGCGCCTGCGTGGCATCCCCGCCGCCCTGGTTCCAGCCGGGCCAGTGCCAGCCGGGCCGGTCGCCGTTGCCCTCCCCCTCTTCATCCTCCTCTTCCCCGGGTTCGGTGGGGCGCGGGGTATAGGTGGAGGTGCGCCTGTGCGCCGCGCCGGCGAAGAGCTCCTCTATGTAGGCGTTGCGGTGGGCGTCGTCCTGCAGGTCTATATTGCTTTCGCCGTACAGCGCCAGCTGCACCTGCTGCGCCGCCTTGGGGTAATCCACGATGAGGATGCTCATGCCATTGATGGTGCTGCCGATGGCGGTGCTTCCCGGGCCCTCATATTCGGGTGAGCTCATGTTGGCCAGATCGAAGCCCAGCCAGCCCGCGGCCTGGGGGATTAGCCCCAGCAGCTCAGAGCGGGTGTAGTTCGTTTGCACATAGGGCAGGGTGACGTCCAGGGCGTTGTAGAGCCGCACTACGTTGGCCCCGCGCACGCTGTGCAGAATGCTTTCGATCACCTTCTGCTGGCGGTTGGTACGGTTCAGGTCGCTATCCAGCTTGCGGATGCGGCTGTAGATGAGCGCCTGCTTGCCTGTCAGGCGCACCGCCGGGCCCGAGGGGAAGCCGCGGTTCTGCGAGGGCGCGGTGCGGTTGATGTACCTGGCCTCCTGCTCCGTCACCTCCACCGTCACGCCGCCCAGGGCGTCGATGAGCGGGGGGAAGGACTCGAAGTCCACGGTGACGTATTTATCCACACGGATTTTGTACAGGCGGCTGATGGCCTGCATCAGGCCCTGCGGGCCGCCATAAAAGAAGGCACTGTTCAGCCGGTGGTAGTATGGCTCCCCGTTGATGTCGAAGTAGCAATAGCTGTCCCGCAAAAATGAAAGCAGCGTGAGCCTGCGGGTGCGCTTGTTGACGGAAACGAGCATCATGGAATCCGAGCGGCCGGCGCCGGCTATGCCGTCGTTGTTATCCACGCCCACCAGCAGCACGTTGACCACGTCCCTGCTGTAACGGATCATATCGTCCCCGCCGTTGTACCACCATTGGAAGAGGAAGTTCTTTAGGTTGGTGGCGTCGGTGATGTCATAGAGCGTTTCGAAATAGGCCGGATCCTCCGGTTCGTCGTCCAGATTGTAATGATTTGACGGGATATCGCCGGGGCTCACCTGTAGCTTGCCCAGCAGCTGCAGCACCAGAAATCCCAGGGTGCCCAGAACGGCCACCATCACGATCATCAGCGCCGCCAGCGCCGCCTTGCCCTGGTTTCGTTTTTTAGCATTCATGTAAATTCACCATCCCATTTAATTATAGCATACTTTTCCTGTTTTCACAAGTAAAAATTTCATGAAGATGCTATTACGGCACGAAAAAAACCGGCAGTACCCCACCGGTTTTTTTCGAATGCGAAACAGGCCTAGTCCTTCAGCTCGAACGAGTGGCAGCAGGTGTTGTGTTCGCTGGTGACATTTTTGGCCTCCTGGTGCACATCGATCTGGTCGAGGGTGCAGCAGTCCTCGGATTTGCACAGGTAACGGCACTGCTGCACATTGCAGCCGATATTGGGGTTGTATTTCTGTTGTGCCATAGGATGATTTCCCTCCAGTTCTATATTCGCGGCTTTCGTTTTCATATTGTTCCGCGAAGGGGAGGGGATATGCGTGGGAAAATCACCCGTAATGTAATTCCGCCGCGCAGCTTTTGTCCAGTATCCCCGCCAGCTCCTCCAGCGTGTAGGTTTCGCTCACGTTGTCGAAGGCGAAGTGCGTGAAGCGCAGGCGCTCCATCTCCTTTACCCCGCATAGCTCATACAGCGCGCAGGCGAAGCGCAGCGGGTCGATCCCCGGGGGGCACAGCCGGGCATGGGCCTCGGGCAGCAGGGGCGCGCCGCAGCGCACTACGCGGCAGCCGGGTAAGGCGTTTTCGGCGTCCGGGGTGAAGACCAGCCCAGTTTCCCGCCCGGTGAACAGGCGCAGGTCGTCGGCCACCACCACGTGGCTCTGGGCGAAGCAGGCCGGGGAGTCGCTGAGGATCAGCGCGATGCCGTAGCGGCGCTGGAGCTGCTCCGCCGCGGCGCGGTAGACGGATGGGTCGGGCGTGTAGACCCGCAGGCTGCCCGCCAGGGGAACAAGGGGTTCCAGCTGGCGCGTGAGGATACCCCGGGAATCCACCACCGTCACACGCAGCTGCCGTGCCGGCGCCCGGGAGGCCTGCAGCACCTGCTGGGCCGTGCGCAGGCTCAGCAGCAGGGGCAGCCGCCGGGGGACGAACGCCCGCAGGCCGGGCTCCAGCTGGGCCTGGGCGGCCGAGCGCGCGGACGGCGGCGGGGGCGGGCAGACCCCTTCGGGGAAGAGCATTCGGGTGCGCAGGCGGCCCGCGGCCCGCTCGATCTCGGCCCAGGGCAGTTCCCCGCGCGCCCGCCGTGCTTCCAGGCGGAAAAATGGCGCGCCGCCGGGGGGCTCCACCCGCAGGAGCGCGGGCACGGCGGGCCTGTGCCGGCCGCGCAGGCGCGGGGCTTCCTTCGTGATCTGTAGGCAAGCAAACATGGCGCACCCTCCACGACTTATTCAATTAAAGCTATGATTTTTTGCTGTATAATATGCGTACATGCCGCCAATACTCAGGATACGAAAGGCAGATGAGCGTTATGGCATACAGCAATTTACATAGTCCAATGGAGCACCGGCGCAGGCGGGCCAGGTGGCTGCGGCGCATTGCGGTGGTTTCCCTGTGCGCGTTTTTGTGGGGCGTGCTGGGCTTTCAGGCCAGATGCGTGGGCATCCGGCAGGAAATTCTGCGCCTGCACGTGATCGCGAACTCCGATAGTGACGCGGACCAGCGGGCGAAGCTTTATGTCCGTGACAGGCTGCTGGAAGCGGGCGCGGACCTGTTCGACGGCTCCATCGATGCCGCGGCCGCCGAGGCGGTGATCACGCCCCGCATCGCCGAACTGGAATCCTGCGCCCGCGCGGCTTTGCGGGAGCTTGGCCTGCGTTACCACGTGCAAGTGACGGTGGGGGAGGCGTACTTCAACACACGTACCTACGAGCAGGCGGGTGTCACCCTGCCGGCGGGGCGCTACCGCGCGGTGCGCGTTGTGCTGGGGGAGGGCAAGGGCCGCAACTGGTGGTGCGTGATGTTCCCGCCGCTGTGCCTGCCCGCGGCCCACCCGCGCCCCGCCGTCAGCCTTGACGTGCTATTGACAAACGGCCAGCTGCGCGTGGTGAAGAGCAACCCAAAATACGAGATACGGTTCAAGCTTGTGGAACTATGGGAAAGGCTGAAAGAGAGGTTTGACAAACCCGCCAAACAGTGATACAATAATTGGCATGAAGAACGAAATCGTCCTCACCTGCGAAAGCCTGTGCCTCGGGTACGAAAACCGCGAGGTATTGCACGGGCTTTCGTTCGCGTTGCGTGAGGGCGAGTGCCTGACCGTGCTGGGCGAAAACGGCACGGGCAAGAGCACCCTGCTGCAGGCCCTGCTGGGCCTGAAAAAACCCAACCACGGGCGCGTGCTCTACGGCGGCGGCCTGACCCGCAGGCAGATCGGCTACCTGCCCCAACAGAGCTGCCTGCAGAAGGATTTCCCCGCGGTGGCGGGCGAGGTGGTTCGCTCGGGCTTCCTGAACTCCATGGGGTTACGCGCGCGGTACAGCAGGGAACAGCGCGAGCGGGCCCGGGAAATCATGGCGCAGATGGGCATCGCGCAGCTGGACAGGCAGTGCTTCCGGGAGCTCTCGGGCGGGCAGCAGCGGCGGGTGCTGCTGGCCAGGGCCCTGTGCGCCACGCAAAAGCTCCTGCTGCTGGACGAGCCCGACGCGGGCTTGGACCCCGTGGCGGCCGGGGACCTGCGCGAGACCATCACGCAGCTGCACAGGCAGCGCGGCATCGCCGTGGTACTGGTGTCCCATGATATCGAATCCGCCCTGCGCGAGGCCGATTTCGTCCTGCATTTAACGCAGGGTGAGGGGCGCTTCTTCGGCACGCCGGAGGAATACCGAGAATCCGCGTTGGGTAAGGATTTTCTGTTATATAATTAAGGCGGAAACATCCATGCAAACCATCCTCCTCCTCTTCCAATACGACTTTCTTTGGCGGGCCCTGGTGGTGGGCCTGCTGGTGACGCTGTGCTCGGCGCTGCTGGGGGTACCGCTAGTGCTGCGGCGCTACTCCATGATCGGCGACGGGCTGTCCCACGTGGGCTTCGGCGCCCTGGCCATCGCTGCGGCGCTGCATTGGGCGCCCCTGCCCGTGGCTATCCCCACGGTGATTCTGGCGGCCTTCCTGCTCCTGCGGGCCGACAGCGTCCAGCTGCGCGGTGACGCCGCCATCGCACTGCTTTCCACGGGCTGCCTTGCCGTGGGCGTACTGGCGGTGAGCCTGGGCGGCTCCAACATCGACCTGATGAACTACATGTTCGGCAGCATCCTGGTGTTGGGCAGCGCCGATGTCTGGATGAGCCTGGCTCTAAGCGCCGTGGTGCTGCCTGGCTTCGTGTGGTTCTACTACCGGGTGTTCTCCGTCACCTTTGACGAGACCTTCGCCCGGGCCACGGGCATCCGCACCTGGTGGTATCAGCTGCTCATGGCCGTGCTGACCTCGTGCACCGTGGTGCTGGGCATGCGCATGCTGGGCACCCTGCTGATCTCGAGCCTGGTCATCTTCCCTGCGCTGATCGCCATGCGGGTGTGCAAGAGCTTCCGCGCGGTGGTGCTTTGTTCCGCAATCGTTTCGATTGCCTGCTTCCTGCTGGGCTTCTGGATCTCCTGCCTGGGCGCGCGGGGCCTGCCCACCGGCGCGACCATCGTGGCGGTGAATCTGTGCGCCTTCGGGCTGTTCTCGCTGCTGGGCTGGGTGCGGGCGAGAAGAAGGGCGCTGCATACGTAGTTCAATCTTGAAAAACGCTATAGAAAGGCCCCGTCCCATGACCATCCGTCAAATCCTGCAATTTTGCCGCCGCCGCCGCTGGGCCCTGTTTTTCCTCAACCTGGTGGCGGGGCTGTTCGCCGCGCCTTTCATCTACTGGAACAGCATCCTCCTGCGGGTGATCCTACGCGCGGCGCAGGAGGAGCCCGTTTTGCCCTGGCTGAACGCCATCAGCGCCCTGGGTGGCCTGCTGCTGATGATGCTGGCGGCGTTTGGGATCGGGGGCTGCCTTTCGGCCCTGCGCAAAATGCTGCGCGGTACAGACGGTTTTCTCCCCCGGGAGGTGCTCGGTGGGCTGCGCCGCTGCGCGAAAACCTCCCTGTTGGCCGGGGCGGTGCTGGGCTTTTGCGCGGGGGCCGCGCGCGTCGGCCTGCTGAACCTGCATGTTCACCTGCCCGCCGGGGCCGCGAGAACCGCCGCCAGCGCCTTCCTGCTCCTGCAGGCGGCCGCCGCGCTGCCGCTGTGCCTGCTGACCCTCACCCGGGAGGACGAATTGCAGCACAGCCCCCTGCGCGCCATGGCTGCCGCCGGGCGAATCTACGCGCAAAGCCCGCTGCGAATGCTGGGGCTGTCGTCCGCCGCGACGCTGCCCCTGCTGGTGTTTTTCGTATGGGAGCCGCCCCAGCTGACCCTCGTGGGCTTTCTCTTCGTGCTGCTGTGCGGCCTTACGCCTATAATGCTGCTCTGGCAAACCAGACAGGGATCAGGGTACAGGGTACAGGGGTCAGGGGGGCGCGGTCTGCCGCTGGCGATGGCCGTGTTTTTCGCGCTGGACTGCCTGGTGTTGCTCTCCCCGCTCCTGCGGCAGGCGCCCGACCCGCGGGCCGCCCTGCACAACGCCCTGGATTTCGTGTCCCGCCTCTACGCCGACAGCGGCACCCTCCTGCGAGACCTGCTGGCGGCTAGCAGCGTATGGCCGCTGCTGCTGGCGGCCCTGCTGGGCAGCGCCTGCTGCGCCATGGCGGCGTTCGCCTGCGCCTGCTATAAATTCCGGCTGCGGGGGCTGCTGTTCGCCGCGGCGGTGTTGCTGCAGATCCTGCCCATCCTGGCCAGCTACTCCTCCCTGCAGCAGCTGCTGCGCAATCTGCGCCTGCCCATCACCGGCTTTATGCTGGGGCTCGGCTGGGCGCTGGCGTACCTGCTGGCCGCCCTGCTGCTGCTGCGCCGCTTTGCGCAGCTGCTGCCCAGCCTGCAAAAAAACCGGGAAAAATTCCCCGGCGTCCGCCTATTTTTCTATTTCGCCCTGCCCCGCGCGCCCCTGTATACCCTTGTGCTCATTGCCCTGGCCACACTGGGCTTCTGGGACGACGCCCTGGCGCCCTTTTGGTACATGCGCAGGCTGGGCGCGTTCTCGCTGGCCGGCTACATAGGGGAGCGCCTTTCCGGCTGGGGTGAGCTGGCGCTCTATCTCGCCGCTTTCCTGGCGATGCTGGGGCTATTCATGCTCATTCTGAAGCTGCGCTTGCGCCCGCCAAAACCCCGCTCGCCCAGGCCCAGTGCAGATTGAACCCCCCGCAGCCGCCGTCCACATCCAGGGCCTCCCCGCAGGCGAACAGCCCCGGAACGACGCGCGATTCCATCGTCATCGGGTCGAACGCGCGCACATCCGCCCCGCCCGCCGTCACCTGCGCGTGCCCGAAGCCCCGCGTGCCCGTGACGGGCAACACAAATCGCTTACTGGCAGTTGCGATGTCGTCAGCATCTTTTAACACGGCCTCGGCGACGCGCTTGGGCAGCAGGCCGGCCAATTGCTGCGCAGGCGTGTACTCCGGGCGGGCTTTATGCCATTCGTACAGCATGTCGCTGAGTTTATAGACGCTCCATTCCGGCAGCAGGTCCAGAACGGCTATGGTCCCGGGGGCTGTGTCCCGGCTGACCTCCATGGCCGCGATGCCCGAAAGCCCGTCCCCAGTGAAGAGAATTTCCCCCTCGGCCCGGCGCAGCGTTTTACCGTCGCGTTCGATTTTGACGCGCGCCTGCACGCGTATTCCTTTGAGCATGGGCAGCAGGGCAGAATCGCATTTGATCTGCACCAGCGCGGGCCGCGGCTCGACGATGCCATGCCCCAGCCCGCGCAGCAGCGCAAAGCCCGAGCCGTCGGAGCCATGCGTGGGCGCGGCACAGCCCCCAGCGGCGATAATCACCCGCCGGGCGGCTATGCTTTTGTTAATGAGAAAGCCTTCCCTTGCGGGCTCGATGGATGTCACCGAGCAGTCGCAACGAAGCTCGCAGCCCACCCTCGCCGCACCGAATCGCAGCGCGTCCAGCACACTTGACGCCATGTTTGACCTTGGGTACAGCCTGCCTTCGCCGTCCGCGTGCACGAACAGCCCCAGGGAATCAAAAAATGCTTCGCAGCCCCATTCGCCAAATGTCTTCAGCGCCGGGGCTGCGAACTCTTTGTTGTGGTAGGGATGCCCCTGTGCGTGGCGGTTGCCCAGGTTGCAGCGCCCGTTGCCCGTGGCGAGAATTTTCTTCCCCGCCCGGGGCATGCGCTCCAGGAGGATTACCCGCGCCCCTGCCCGGCCCGCCGCGATACCCGCCGCCAATCCAGAGGCCCCCGCGCCAACGATGGCGACATCGTATGATTGCATATACCCACCATACTGTAGGGGCGGCTGACCACAGCCGCCCGTAAATATTGATACGGATCGGTGGGCGGTTGTGGTCAACCGCCCCTACACCCCTTGCTTACATACCCACAGCCTTGCGTACGGCCCTGCCCGCGCCCTTCACTAGATCGCAGATGGACCGCAGATAGTTCTCTTCGTTGAAGATGCTCACCAGCGCCTCGGCCATGGGGCGGTCCAAAAAGCCGCCGGACCACTCCCCGATGGTGCGTATAGGCATCTCGAAGGCGCTTTCGATCTGCGTGGCCGCGTCGCCGAAGGATTCGCCCAGGATTTTCGTCGCGGCGGGCACGGCCCAGGTGACGAGCTTGAAGAGCACCCGCCCGAACTTGCTCTGCTGCGCGTCGGTCAGCGTGGCGTCGAGACCCAGGCGGCGGGGCTGGGGGTAGTCCGCCGGGGGCGGGGGATGGCCCAGCAGAGCCTCGAACTCGGCGTCGCCCACCTCATGCACCAGGGCGTTCGCATAGGACGGCAGCTCCAGCCCCTCATAAAACGGGGGGACCGACTTGAAGTTATGCACGGTGACGCCCGCCCGCAGCCGCACATCCCGGCTGGAGGACGCCGCTAGGATGCCGTATTCGCCCGGCGCGCAGTACCAGTCGTTCAGGCCCGTGTGCCAGCAGGAGAACGCCCGGGCGTCTAGCGTGATGATGGCGCGGCGCTTCTCGCCGGCCCGCAGGAAGAGCTTTTCGAAGCCCTTAAGTTCCCGCTTCGGGCGGAAGGGCCCGTCCCCGGGCGCCACGCCGCCCTGCGGCGATTCGACATAGAACTGCACGATTTCCGCGGCGTCCACGTCCCCCGTGTTGCGCACGGTGACGGCCACCTCCAGGGTCTCCCCCGGGGAGAAGTTCTTGCGCGCCAGCCGCAGGTTCGAATATTCGAACTGGCTGTAGCTCAGCCCGTGGCCGAAGGGGAACAGCACGTCTTTATCTGCCTTGTCGTAGTAGCGGTAGCCCACATAGATACTTTCGCGGTACTCCACCGTAGCCGTGCCGCCGGGGAAATTGCCGTAGCAGGGGGTATCCTGCACCCGCAGCGGGAAGGTCTCGGCCAATTTCGCGCTGGGGGAGTAGTCGCCGTACAGCAGGTCGATCTGTGCCTCGCCCACGGCCTCCCCCGCCAGGTAGCTTTCCAACACGGCGGCGACGTCGCTTACCCAGGGCATGCGCACCGGCGCGCCGTTCTGCAGCACCACCACGGTGTTGGGCTGCGCCTGGGCGATGGCCTGGATCACCGTGTTCTGGCAGGGAGGCAGATCCAGGTGCAGGCGGTCCTGGCCCTCGCTATCCATGTGCTCCGGCAGCCCCGCGAAGATCACCGCCACGTCGCAGTGGGCGGCCAGGGCCACGGCCTGTTTGGTTTTGACCGGATCATACTCGTAATCCCGTACGCCGAAGCCCTCGGCGTATTCCACGGGCAGGCCCGCCGCCATGGCGGTCTCGTAGGCTGAGCTCACCCGGTACGCGTTCACGTGGGAGCTCCCCCCGCCCTGGTAGCGCGGCTGTTTGGCGAAGCCGCCGATGAAGGCGGCCCGCACGTCTTTCTTCAGCGGCAGCGCGCCGTCGTTCTTCAGCAGCACCATGGTCTCCCGGGCGTACTGCCGCGCCAGGATGTGGTCCAGCTCGAGGTCCACCGGGGGCGGCGGCGCGTCGGATTGCTCGGCCTCCACGGCCCGCAGGACCAAATCGATCACCCGGGCGCAGGCCTCGTCCAGGGCGGATTCCGTTAATTCGCCGCTGGCCAGGGCATCCAGCAGGGGCTGCCTATGGAAATCGGCGCTGTCGGGCATTTCCAGGTCAAGCCCGGCGGCCACGCCCTTGGCCCGGTCGCTCACGGCGCCCCAGTCGGACACCGCCGCGCCATCAAAGCCCCACTCCTCCCGCAGGATATCCGTGAGCAGGCGCTTGTTCTCGCAACAGTAGATGCCGTCGAAAAGCTTGTTGTAGGCGACCATCACCGTCCAGGGGTCGGCGCGTTTCACAGTTTGCTCGAAGGCGGGAAAGTAGATCTCCCGCAGGGCACGCCCGTCCACCACGGACTGCGTGGTCATGCGGCGCTTTTCCTGGTTGTTGGCCGCGAAGTGCTTGATGCTTACGCCCACGCCCTTGCTCTGCACGCCCTGGGTGTAGCTCACGGCCAGCTCGGCGGCGAGGTAGGGATCCTCGGAGAAGTACTCGAAGTTGCGCCCGCACAGGGGCGAGCGCTTGATATTCACCGCCGGGCCCAACAGCACCGACAGCTGCGCCGCGCGGCACTCGCCGCCCAGGGTCTCGCCCAGCGCCCGCAGCAGCGTGCGGCTGAAGGAGGCCGCCGTACCCGCGGCCGTGGGGAAGCATACGGTCTGTTCGCTTTCACCCAGGCCCTGCGCGGCCCCGCTGCCCGCCTGCTTGCGCAGGCCGTGGGGGCCGTCGGCCACCATGATGCCCGGCAGGTCCAGGCGTTCCACAGGGCAGGTGTGCCAGGCCCCCACCCCTTTGATCAGGCAGAGTTTTTCGTCCAGTGTCAGCCGCCCGGCCAGATTTTTCGCTTCCTCACGCATAAAATCCCTCCGTTCAAATTATATCAGGCTGTAGGGGTGGCCTGTGGGCCGCCCGAAAATACAACACGCTTCACGCAACCTTCACCCGGTTTGTCGCGATCAAATCCACCCCCGTGCCGCACACGTCGGGGATGATCACGTCGCCGATGGCCACGGGGGCCGCCGCGCGCACGCCCCGGGTGGCCCGGGCGCAGTCCATGAGCAGGCGCTTGGGGACCGGCCCGGCGGATTTCACGCTCACCAGGGGCTCGCTGCCGCCCTCCACCCGCACGGTGGAGTGGAAGCTCCGGGTGGGGTTGGTGATCTCGGCCTCGGCATAGGCGATCCCGCGCTTGCAGGTGTGGCCGGTCACGTTTTCCACGCCCCCGGCTTCATTCAGATCGATATGTAGCTCGCAGCCCATAGGGCACGCGACGCAAATGATGTTTTTGGTCATGGTTCAGCCCTCCACCACTTCTATCGTCAGCTCCGCGCCCGCTGGCAGTTCCCGCAGCTGCTCGGGCTTTACGGCCAGCTCCTCCATCTCGCTGGGGGCCAGGCGCGGGCGTTTACGCTTGGCCAGCACCTGCTCCCCCGCGCGCAGGCATACGCTGGCGTTCTTGTACACCTGCCCCACGCGGAAATACAGCTTCACCGGCGCGCCGGTATGCCGGTTGACACGCTGCGGCACGATATACCGTACGCCGTTGATGCCCCTGGTGTTCACGTAGTCCGGCTCCGGGTCGGCTTTGCCCTGTATGTACGCCGCCGCGCCCGCGCCCGCCAGTTGGGATTCCAGCGTGACGTAGTCCACCAGGTCGTGCACGTGCAGCACGTTCCCGCAGGAGAAAATCCCGGGGATTTCGGTCTCCCTTGTCTCGTTCACGATGGCCCCGACGGTGACCATGTCGATGGAGATGCCCGCCGCGCGGGTCAGCTCGTTCTCGGGGATGAGCCCCACGGAAAGCAGCAGCAGGTCGCAGGAAACGTATTCCTCGGTGCCGGGGATGGGCCTGCGGTTTTCGTCCACATAGGCGATGGACACGCCCTCCAGGCGCTCCCTGCCGTGCACGGCGATCACCGTGCAGCTGAGCTTCAGAGGGATGTCGAAGTCGTCCAGGCACTGCACGATATTGCGCGTCAGGCCGCTGGAGTAGGGCATCAGCTCGCACACCATCTTCACCTTCGCGCCCTCGAAGGTCATGCGCCGCGCCATGATCAGGCCGATATCCCCCGAGCCGAGGATCACGCACTCCTTGCCGGGCAGCCAGCCGTCCATGTTGACGTATTTCTGCGCCGTGCCCGCGCTGAGGATCCCCGAAGGCCGTGTGCCCGCGATGTTCAGCGCGCCCCGGGGCCGTTCCCTGCAGCCCATGGCCAGGACCACGGCCTTCGCCCGGAGCTCCAGCAGGCCGTCCGTCTTGTTCACGGCCACGACGGTGTGGAATCCCCCGCCCGGCTGTACGTCCAGTACCATGGTGTCCAGCTTGACCTCGATGCAGCGGCTGGCCTCCACCGGCACGATGAACCGGTCGGCGTATTCCGGGCCCGAAAGCTCCTCCTTGAAGTAGTGCAGCCCGAAGCCCGTATGTATGCACTGCTCCAGAATGCCGCCCAGGGTCACGTCCCGCTCCAGGATGAGGATGCTCTCCACACCGTTTTTTTCGGCCTCCAGGGCCGCCGCCATGCCCGCGGGACCCCCGCCGATGACGATTAATTCGTAATCCATCATGCCACCCCCTACTTCGTCTTCTCAATCAATATCTTCGAATTCCCGCCGAATTTCGTAATGGCGTCGGGCGGCAGGTCCAGCTCCCTGCTGAGGATCTCGAGCACCTTCGTGCCGCAGAAGCCGCCCTGGCACCGGCCCATGCCCGCGCGGGTGCGCCGCTTCACGCCGTCCACGTCGCGGGCCCCGGCCGGTGCGTGAATCGCGTCGATGATCTCGCCCTCGCTCACGTTCTCGCAGCGGCAGATGATGCGGCCATAGTCCGGGTTTTCCCGGATTTTCGCCTTTCTCTCTTCGGCGCTCATTTCGCTGATACGTACGGGTTCGGGCCTGCCGGGGTCCCAGTTGGGCTTTTCGCTCGGTGTATCGCCCAGGGCCGCGAACACCAGCCCGGTGATGTGCTCCGCGATGGCGGGCGCCGCCGTCAGCCCGGGGGATTCCACCCCCGCCGCGTGGATGAACCGCGGGTTCGCCGCGCTGGGCTCCAGGATGAAATCGTCCCTGTCGCAGTGGGCGCGCAGTCCCGTGAAGGAGGTGATCACGTCGCGGATCCTGTAGTCCGGCACGGAGCGCGCCACGGTTTCCTGTATGCCCCGCAGCCCGGTATCCGTGGTGGAAAGGTCCAGCTTGTCGTCGATATCCTCGGCGGAGGGGCCAATGAGCACGTTGCCGTGCACCGTGGGGGTGATCAGCACGCCCTTGCCCATCTTCGAGGGGCATTGGAAAATCGTGCGCGACACGACGCCCGCCTGGGCGCTGTCCAGCAGCAGGTACTCCCCCCTACGCGCGTGAATGGAAAAGCTGTCGTCCCCGATCAGCCGGGCCAGGTCGTCGGCGTGTACACCCGCCGCGTTGACGACGATCCCCGCCCGGATTTCCCCCGCCGGGCCCCGCAGCGTGAAGCCGGCCTCGTCCTGGTCGGTGGCCTCCACGTCAAAGTCCCGGTAGAATTCCACGCCCCCCCGCACGGCGCATTCCGCCGCGGCGATGCAAAGCTCGTAGGGGCACACGATGCCGCCTGTGGGGGCCAACAGCGCCCCGGCGGCCTGCGGGTTCACGCCCGGCTCCATGGCCAGAAGCTCCTCACGGCTGAGCAATTGAAGTCCGGGCACGCCATTGGCCTCCCCCCGGACTTTGAGCCCCTCCAGCGTGGGCAGCTCCTCCGGCGAGAAGCCCACCACCAGCGAGCCGCACTGCTCGAAGGGCACGTGCAGCGTTTCGCACAGCGCCGGCATCATCGCGTTGCCGCGTACGTTCATTTTGGCCTTCCAGCTGCCGGCCTTGGCGTCGAAGCCCGCGTGGACGATGGCGCTGTTGGCCTTGGTGGTGCCCTGGGCCACATCGTGCAGGCGTTCGAGCAGCGCCACCCGCAGGTCGTAACGGCTCAATTCCCGGGCGATCAGGGCGCCCACCACCCCTGCGCCGACAATGGCGGCATCATAGGTCTGTGGCAAAGCAAAATCCTCCTTGAAAAACTCTTTCACGATTCAATATTATATCACCCCTTCCGCCGATTTGCAAGCGCAACCATATAAAAAAACGGGCTGGCGAGAAAATTAACAAAAAAGCCATTGAGTATTCCCCCTTTTTGTGGTATACTGCAAATGAACGCATCAATGTTGAGCGAAAGGGGAGCGCGCCATGGATCCGCAAAGCCCGAAGGACAGCAAAAACGAGGGCGGGATTGTGATTTCCGAGGAGGCGCTGGCGGCCATCGCCGTCACCGCCGTGCGGGGCGTGGAGGGCGTCACGGCCCTGGTGCCCCGCTCGGCCAACGTCGCACGGCTGCTGCGGCAGAAGGGGAGCCTGCGCTATGTCAAGTTCATGCGGGCCGGCGCGGAGCTTTCCCTGGAGATCGCCCTGCGCGTGCGCGCGGGTGTGAACATAACCGCCCTGGCCTGCCAGGCGCAATGCGCCGTGAAAAACGCCGTGCAGGACATGACGGGCAAGACCGTGGCCCGCGTGAACCTGAAGATCGCCGGCGCTGATTTTTAATGAGGAGTAAAGCCCCTATGCCTGACCCAGCCGCCCGCCGCGCCTCCCGTGAAAAAGCCTTTGCCCTGCTCTTCGAGCTATCCTTCCAGCCGGAGGAAACCCCCGCCGCGCTGTTGGCCCGCGCCTGTGGGGAAGGCGAGCCCCCCCCGGTGGACGGCCTCGCCATGCGCTTGGCCGAAACCGCCGCCGAACATTTGCGGATACTCGACGAAACAATCGCGCAGCGCCTGAAGGGATGGAAGCTCGGCCGCATCTCGCGGGTATCCCACGCGCTGCTGCGCTTGGCGGTGTGCGAGATGCTCTATTTCGATGATATCCCCGTGGGGGCCAGCATCAACGAGGCCGTGGAGCTGGCAAAGCTCTACGGCGACGCCGACGCGCCCAAGTTCATCAACGGCGTGCTGGGGACGATTGCGAGGGAACTGTAACATTTCGGGTGGCCCGCATTCATGAACGAAAGGAACCTCTATGCTCATCCTCGGCATCGATACCAGCAACTACACCACCAGCGCGGCGCTCTTTGACGGCGAACGTATCCTGCACGAGAGGCGGCCGCTGCCCGTCAAGCCAGGTACGCTGGGCCTGCGGCAGAGCGACGCGCTGTTCCACCATACACAGCAGCTTCCGGAGGCTCTGGAGGCGCTTTTTTCGCGGGCCGAAACCGACGAAAAGCCCGCTGCCGTCGGCGTGAGCGACAAGCCCCGCAGCGCCGAGGGCTCTTACATGCCCTGCTTCCTGCCGGGCGTGTGCGCGGCGCGCAGCCTCGCCACGGTACTCGGGATCCCCCTGTTCCGCTT